>Ga0209777_10000827_pt1 | contig 47842 bp, 37 predicted proteins | sample FrelakmetHBP12HB_FD_187147 | JGI IMG/M metagenome (GOLD analysis project Ga0209777, IMG submission 187147) | Freshwater lake sediment microbial communities from the University of Notre Dame, USA, for methane emissions studies -HBP12 HB (SPAdes)... | ecosystem: Environmental > Aquatic >... | reverse complement strand
ACTACCAGAATTTCAGGTTCCAGGTGGGCTGCCACTGCAAACGCCAACCGCAGGTACATCCCGCTGGAATAGCGTTTCACCGGGGTTTCAATGAATTGTTCCACTTCAGCAAAGGATACAATTTCATCAAATTTTCGGTCGATTTCAGTCCTTTTCATGCCAAGGATGGCACCATTGAGATAAATGTTTTCCCGGCCAGTCAACTCAGGATGAAATCCAGTGCCTACTTCCAACAGTGATCCTACCCGGCCATGGATTTCCACTTCGCCTTCGGTCGGTTCAGTCACACGAGATAAGATCTTCAGCAATGTGCTCTTTCCAGCACCATTTCTGCCGATAATTCCCAGCACCTTCCCTTGCCGGACAGAAAAGGAAACGTCCCGTAGCGCCCAAATATATTCATTGCTATCCTTATTCCTGGAAAAGCGTTGGCGGGTTTTAGAAAAACTTTCAGAAATGGTTTCGCGCAGGGTATTGTACTTAATCACCGGCACCCCGATGCGGTATCTTTTTCCTAATTTTTCGACGCGAATGGATAAGTCACTCATTATATAAATTCCAGGTCATTTTTTTAAACCATATCTGCAAAAAGACGCTCAGTCCGTTTGAAATAAATTAACCCGCTGATCAATATAACAATAGCCACCACTACTGAAACCATCAGATCCGCACCAGGTCCTTCGCCAATTCCCAGCAATGCCCAGCGAAAGCCATTCACCACACCTGCCATTGGGTTCAGCGAATAAATCATTTTCCATTTATCCGGAATCATCGTCGAGGAGTAAGCGATGGGAGTGACGAACATCCAGAACTCGGTAATAAAATGAGTGGCATAATTAATATCGCGATAAAGTACATTTAATGCTGAAAGCCATAATCCAACGCCCAATGCAGTAATGAGGGCCAGTAAAAGAAATAACGGTAATGTCCAGATATTAGTAGTGGGCGCAATTTTATAAAACACCATCATGCCCAACAAAACCACAAAGGCGATGAAAAAATCCACGATACCCGCCAGGATTGAAGCCAGGGGTAGGATGATACGCGGAAAATAAATTTTCGTAATGATATGAGAACTAGAGACCAGGGATTTGCTTGCATCCAGTAGCGCTTTGGAAAAAAGCGTCCATGGCAACAGTGCGGTAAAAGAAAATATTGGGTAGGGAACATTATCAGAAGGCACTTGGGCTAATCCGCCAAAGAAAATGCTGAAAACCACCATGGTAAGGAATGGCTGTAAAACCGCCCAACTGGCGCCCAGCAGGGTTTGCTTATAACGAACCTTCAGGTCACGCCAGGTCATGAAATAAACCAGTTCGCGGTAAATCCACAGGTCTTTCAGATCAAGGGCTGCCCAACCGGTGGATGGTTTAATAATGATTGTTTTTAGATCTGATTTAACTGCCACACAATTCTCGGTTTCTATTATTTGATCTTGCCCTTGTTTTGTTCAAACCATTCAATTGTCCGGCGCAACCCCTCTTCAAACGGCATTTGCGCCCGGAATCCAAAAAATTCATCAGCACGCTGAGTATCCAATCCACGGCGGGGTTGGCCATTGGGTTTGGAAGCATCCCAGATAAATTGACCGGTAAATCCGGTAAGCTGGGCAATCAGGTGGGTTAAATCTTTAATACTGATTTCAACACCCGAACCCAAATTAACCGGTTCTGGACCGTTGTATTTCTCAGTCGCCAGAAGAATCCCTTCCGCCGCATCTTCCACATAAAGAAATTCACGAGTAGGAGAGCCATCCCCCCAGACATCAATTTCATTTTCACCTTTATCCCGCGCCTGAACGCATTTGCGTATCAGTGCCGGAATGACATGGGATGAATCGGGGTTAAAATTGTCACCTGGACCATATAAATTCACCGGAAGAAGAAAAATGGCATTATATCCATATTGCTGGCGGTAAGATTGCGCCTGAACCAATAGCATTTTCTTGGCCAGTCCGTAGGGAGCATTGGTCTCTTCCGGATACCCATCCCAAAGGTTTTTTTCTTTGAACGGCACAGGAGTGAATTTTGGGTATGCGCAAATGGTACCGATGGCTACAAATTTTTCCACCTTTCGTTGCCAGGCGGTATGCATCAGTTGCACGCCCATCATCAGGTTATTGTAAAAAAATTCAGCCGGGTGTTCGCGATTGGCACCGATGCCGCCCACCTGAGCTGCCAGATGGATGATCACATCCGGCTTGGAATCATCCAGCATTTTTTGAATGGAATTTTGGTCAACCAGATTGTATTTTTCAATCAGAGGAACAAAGATTTCCTTTGCTCCCCGTTCCTTCAATTTCCGGCAAACCACTGAGCCCAGAAAACCTGCCCCCCCGGTAACGCAAAAGCGACGATCTTGAAAGAAGTTCTCACCATCCATAATCAAGACTCCTCACCCAGGAATATTTTCAAACCGACCACTTTCATTTTCGGGCTGCGATGATCCGAAATAACATGCAGCCCTTGCTCCAGGCAGGTTAATCGGCAAATATCCGCCACCTCCCCATCCCCTTCCACCTGCACCTGACTAATGCCATTCTCTTTTAGAGTGGTAATAGCTTTCAGGGAACGTTCCCGTACCAAGCGATAAAGTGAAAAAGAGGATTGAACATAATCCACCATCAGATGTGCCCGCAAAGCAATACCTTCCGGGGTAATGATGTAACGCAGCTTGCGCCTTTCTGCCTTTTTGACTTTGACATATCCTTTTTGGATCAACCTCTTCATGTGCCAGTTGATCGTACCCACCGCCACACCCAAGCGTTCCGCCAGGGTCGCCTGGGTGGTATCCGGCTCGGTCTCAATTTGTTCCAAAATGGTCAGGTCAGCTTCGAGTTGCTGCATTTTAATTTGTTCAATATTCAATCGTTGAATTATAAACTCAGTTGAGAATGCGGTCAAGCTGATTTGGATAAAAAAACCGTTTTTTACTAGAAAAATTTAGGCAAGAGGGGTTGAGAAATAGATGAGAGTGTTTAAAAAAAAGAATCCATTAATTCGTTAAATCAAAGAACCACTATGATGTAATTATACTAATCAACAAATTCAACAATTTTTTCCTTTGCTGATAAAATCACTTTCTATTACTAATGTTTTTCGAGGTATCTATGGAAGAATTAGCAATAAATGGTGGAACTCCGATAAGACAGACTTTGATTAATTATGGTCACCAATGGATTGATGATTCTGATATTCAAGCAGTTGGAAATGTCCTTAAAGGCGACTGGTTAACAACTGGACCAAATGTTGCTCTTTTCGAGAAAGCAGTAGCTGATTATATTGGGGTGAAGGAAGCCGTAGCAGTTAATTCGGGTACTGCTGCGCTTCATGCTGCCGCCTATGCATCAGAAATTAAACCTGGTGATGAAGTAATTGTTACCCCGTTAAGTTTCGTAGCAAGCGCGAATTGTATCCTTTTTATGGGTGGGATTCCCGTTTTTGCTGATATTTCACCAGATACGATGAATATTGATCCTTCAGAAATTGAGAAAAAAATTACGCCGAAAACAAGGGCAATTGTCGTCGTTGATTTCGCCGGTTTACCTTGTGAGCATGACAAAATCCTTGAAATAGCAAAAAGACATAATCTAATAGTTATTGAAGATGCTGCTCACGCATTAGGAGCAACATATCATGGAAAAAAGATCGGTGCTTTGCAAAAATTGACAACATTAAGTTTTCATCCCGTAAAACATATTACAACAGCAGAAGGAGGGATGATCGTCACCAATGATTCAATTCTGGCTGCAAAAATGCGATCCTTTAGAACTCACGGTATTGATATTGATTTTCACAAACGTGGCGAAAGCAATCTGTGGTTATACGACGTAGTGACTCTTGGATATAACTATCGTTTGCCAGACATTTGTTGTGCTTTGGGGATAAGTCAATTAAAAAAATTAGACCAATGGCTATCTCGCAGAAGATATATTGCGGAAAGGTACTCTCAAGCTTTTTCTGAAATTCACGAAATCTCAATTCCACGTGTAAGTTTAAATTGTGAGCATGCCTGGCATTTGTACGTAATCCAACTTAATTTGGATCAATTAAAAGTCGGACGAAAGGAAATTTTTCAAGCATTGCGGGCTGAAAAAATAGGGGTAAATGTTCATTACATTCCAATTCCCTGGTTAACTCTGTACCAAAGACTTGGTTACAAAAAAGGTGATTGGCCAATTACTGAGGGGATTTATGAAAGGATCATATCACTTCCAATTTTTCCCGCAATGAATGATAGAGATGTTCAAGATGTAATCGATGCTGTACAAAAAGTAATAAGCTACTACAGAAAATAATAAATTTAGAAGCAGGCTGTTTGTATGGTTGATAAAAAAAGCGATACTTCTCACCTTCAGAAAATTCGGGATTTTTGGAATAGCCGGGCAGGCATGGGGAAATGGGCAGGCACAAATGATATTATTGCCAAACAGCTTGAGATTAAAACAATCGCATCCTATGCACAGGATGGGTTCCAAATCCTGGATTTTGGGTGTGGAAATGGTATTACCGCCATTGAAATTGCTCGTCAATCCGATGCTCAAATATTAGGGATTGACTATGCAAAAGAAATGATTCTTGCAGCCGAAAGTTTAATTAAAGGACAAATTTTAAAAGGTGATGTCAAATTTCAGGTAGGGGATGTCGAAAGCTTAAATCATCTTGATCAGAATTTTGATTTGATTTATACAGAACGAATGCTAATCAATCTTTCAGATTGGCCTACACAAAAGGAAGCCATTCTTTGTCTAACGAAATTGCTAAAACCTAATGGTCAGTATGTTATGTGCGAAAATAGTCAAGAAGGATTAAATGCCATTAATTTATTAAGGGCGCAGGCAGGGCTTGAAGAAGTAATACCTCCCTGGCATAACCGCTATTTGAGGGATGCGGAAATTAATACTTTAAAAATCCCGGGTATCAAACTAGTAGAAATCAATCACTATAGTTCCACTTATTATTTAATAAGCAGAGTGGTAAACGCTTGGTTGGCAAAGCAAGAAGGAAATGCACCCTCCTACGATGCTTCAATTAATCAATTGGCTCTTCTTTTGCCGCCCATTGGGAAAATTGGGCAGGGAATAATTTGGGTTTGGCAAAAAATTTAATAGAATATTCAAATTATTAATCGCAATAATAGTCTATTTTATATACGCCCTAAAAGATTTCTATTGTATTCATCTAAAATGTAAATATGACATCCCCGAAATTATTAAACATCCTTGGGTACCATATGAAAGAAATATATTGACAAAAATTGGCGGGGGTATGGAAAAATCCATTATTATTAATATAGTGATAGCGATTCATAGCTAGAACAATTTATAATGATTTCAAGAAAGGCTTTGTAAAATAATAAAAATGGAAGAAACAAGAAAAATATTATTGATCATCCCTGCCCACAATGAATCTAAAAATTTACCTCCTCTATTAAAATGTATTCATGATTTACCCCAATATGATGCAATGGTGATCGATGATGCCTCATCTGATGATACGGCCGAAATTGCAAACTCAAATGATATCCCTTGCATTCGATTGGCTGCCAATCTTGGCATTGGCGGGGCTGTTCAAACAGGGTTCAAATATGCAGTTGATAACAGCTATGACATCGTTGTACAAGTAGATGGTGATGGACAACATGACCCGGCGTGGGTAAGTGCATTAATCGATCCAATTATTCGAGGGGAGGTGGATTGTGTTATTGGTTCAAGATATATGAAGGAAAATCCTGATAAATCATATAAAACCCCATTTTTTCGTAGGATCGGAATGTTTTTCTCTTCTACTCTCTTATTTATTGCAACCGGAGTTTTTATATCAGATACAACCTCAGGTTTCCGGGCTTTAACCTATCCGGTTTTTAAATATTTTGCCAAAGAATATCCGGTTGATCACCCTGAAGCTGAATCACTATTAATGCTCCATCGTTCCGGCTTTAAATTTAGAGAAGTTCCGGTGCATATGAAGGAAAGAGTAGCAGGTAATTCTTTATTTACATTTATTAATTCATTCTTATACCCTTTTCGAGTTTTAGTTGGATTTGCAGGAATTCTTTTAAGAAATCGGGAGAGATAAAATGACCACATTAACACCTCAGACTAAATTTTTGGGGCTTTTTCTAATAGGTTGGTTATTTATTTACACTTTAAGTCTCGTGCGGTCTAGAAAAATTAGTGCTCAAATCGCTGTGAGCTGGGTATTAACTGAAATCATTGTTTTTACACTTCTATTATTTGATAAGTTATTGAATAATTTTATGCTTATCATTGGTGAAACAAATATTACATCAATTATTTATATTGTAATTTTCGCTTGGTTGGTTAGCCTGATGTTGGATACATTAATAAGAGTATCAAGCCTCTCCACCAAATTGTTTGCTATTAATCAAGACCTCGGTTTGCTGCAGGAGCGTTTTAATCGTTTGGAGCACTTATCAAAAAGAAAAGCGCAAAAAAGACGAAAACGTTTGGAATAATAACTAATTTATTCTATTATTAGTAAATTGACCATTATATTTAATTCCAAATACATTATTGAAGTTTATGATTCTAAGCTTGATCCATTAATTGCATAAAAGTTTTTTTGTTAATTCTTTGAATCCAAGCTCATTACTCATCTGATTTTACGCAAAGTACTCATACAATCAAAATAATAAAAACTAGAAGAAAAATATTATTAACTATTGAAAAAGAAAATAGTTATTGATATTAAAAATTATTCTTGCCTCAGAATTACATTTTTCCAAATCATTCCCATTTGAATCAACAAACAAATAGTCAGCCTGTAATTTCTTTTGTAAATCAATTAATTTTGAAAGTCTTTCGCAAGGTTTAGGATAATTCTCGTTAATTTTTAATAGAGTCCAATAAATACTATACCACTCCTTCAATTTCTCATTATTTCTATATGTAAAGTACATACTATCCTTGAAATTAAACGCTAATGGACGCAAGGCAACATAACGAATTTCATAAAACTCGGTTGTTTCAATTCCTTTCCAGGTATATGCAAATATTTTTGAACCTGGTGGGGTCAAATTTTTAATTGATTCAATCGCCTGACCTTTTATTCCATTTGTAAGACAAACTTGTTTGCCTTGCAAAAATAAAAATTCTAATTTTTGCCATGAGTACGAGAAATATTCTTTTTGAGAAATTCCATAAACTAATAGAAATATTACCCCGATCACAATGACAACCGAAGATATTATTCTTTTTTTTGATCTTTGGTAAATCTCAGCCAAAGCCCATACGATAAGCAATAAAAAGAGAGGATAAACAAAATGTAATCCCCTCGTTAATATTATTTCTATAGGTATTATTCTGAATATTTTTTCGATTATTCTTACAAAAAAGGGAATTGCTATACTAATGGTAAGTATTCCTATAATCCAAATAAGGGTTAGATAAATATCACTTTTCCCTCTATTTTTTATTATGGATAAAAGAATTATTGAAAGGAAAGCAATTGGGAGAATGCCATTTAATAAAGTTATTTTAATGAAACCCATCAGGACTTCGGGCACTTCTACAATATTTGGGGGGAAAAAGGTTTTGAGAATATGAAATACAAAATCATAATCTTCGGAAATCACTTGTTGCTGACCGGGCAAAATAAAAAAGGCATAAGGAGCAATCACAATAATGAATAAAAGACCTAAACCAAACAAAGTAATTAGTTTTTGAAAAATAGACCATTTTTTGGGGGTGAAAAACCAAAATCCAATCCATATGCAAAATCCCCAGGTTAACCCGCTGAAAGAATGAACATAAAAAAATAATCCTGAAAGAATCATTAACCATGGCCATTTATGGGGTTTGTCTTTCCATATATAAGCCAGACATAATAAATATGGCAGAAGGGTCTGGAAAAGAAATCTGGGAAGAGGTAGCCAGATACCCCAGCGCTCTTGGTCCAATGTAATTGGTATGAAAGTAATTACCGCTAAAAACAAAGCCCAAAATCTATTCTTGAATAGCAACCGTCCTAATAAATAAAATCCTAATAATTGGAAAAATATATGGGGAATGATTAACAAAATAAAAGATAAACTGTAATTATTGGTAAACTGATTAATGAATCTAATCAATGGAACCTGGATGGTTGAATAGATTTTATAAAGATTAATATCACCATATACCGGGTCACCTGTAAATAATTCCGGGTGATCAAATGCGGCCGCAACGCTCGTATATGTTGCCGCATCTCCACCAAGTTCTATAAAGTGCTGATCACCTTGACATGGGTTATAAAAAAATAATATTGAAATTAATAAAAAACCAAAGGCAATACCCAAATCGCATAAATTAATTTGTTGTTTAACTCTTTTTTCAGTAATTGGTTTATCCAAATCTATTTGAATAAAACTACTGAGTTTTATTTTTATCCTTTTATATAACTTCTGCATTCTAGCGATTATTGATTTAACCAATAACCAATTATTTTGGATTAAATACCCAATCAATGAAAATGAAAATCCTAAAATTATCAAAAATAATCCAACTTTTTGTAATCGCGCAACCCAATAGGATTTAACCCCCAGATTAAATACTTTAGATATGATACTAACTACAAATTGATCAATTGATTGGAACAACAAAAAAAACCCGATTATGAAAATAATTAATGCAAAAATACTAGCAACCTTGATGATTTTCTTCATTTTTATTAGATGTAAGATAATTAAATTTGCATTTTTACAAGACCCAGCATTCTTCTACTTTTCACCGCATATCGTCCAACTGTAACCATGGCGGTGATAGATATTGATTTTTTTAAAACCGCCAGAGCGTATCAAGTTTTCAATTTCGTCTTTTGAATAATATTTGGCGTAAGTTGGATTTAGTTGATCGAATATTACAACCTGCGCTCGCTGTTTCCAGTTCAATTTCGAGAGTACGTTTTTTACATACGCTCTCTGGGGTAGAGGTATGAACTGGCATAGAAATATGTAAATAGATAATAGGCCATTGAGAAAAAAGGAAAGAAGTTCGAGAATCCAGTCAGGGAGTTTTGGCGTCAATCTCCGGATCGGGGTGAAAATCTTGAGATACAGACTGTTCCCTTCCAGTCCATAAACCCAAATTATCAGTTTACCTCCAGGTTTTAATATTTCGTATGCCCGGTGAATAGTTGGTAGTGGATCGGGAATATGATGAATTACTCCCAGGGATATGACAAAATCGACAGCCATATCCGGGATATCTTTACCTCCACATTGTATGTACTCAACCTGGTCATTTCTATCGGATGTGTTTTTTTTGCATATTTCGAGTGCAGCTTCAGAAGGCTCAACTGCGTAAACCTTTGACACACCTGAATCAAGCAACATATTCACGATTCTTCCTGAACCGCTGCCAACATCCACAACCGTCTTTCCTTGCAGTTCCTTTAAGTTGAGCAAGGGTCCCAGAAAGTCTTTAAGTAGTTCATTCGAACCATAATACCCATCATTCTTAGTGTATCGAGTCCATTGAGACCCAAAATCCGATATAGTTTTTTGACCTATTTGCTTAGCCATTATAGAATGTCCGTAACGGCCTGGCCGGGTTTCCACTGACGATAGTGTTTTCCGGAACGTCATTCCTCACAATCGAACCGGCGGAAATAAGCGAGTTTTTTCCTAGATGAACCCCCGGCAAAATTACCGAGTTCACTCCAATAAAAACTCCATCGTCTATAGTCACTTCCTTGCAAACGATATCCCCCATGGCTTTCCTCTGGCCTTCACTGGGGTTAAAGTGAGCCAGAATGACCACGTTCCTGGTCAACCACACATCTTCTCCGATCGATACCATTTCAGGGTGGACATTATCGATTGCAACATTAAAAGAAATATAAACTTTTGAAATGTTTTTAATTCGGACCCCTCGGATTTTATGCAGCCAGGCGGTTAAAATAGGAGGAAAAATAACCAGGGATGCAAGATTTCCCAATAATCCTTTCAACCCGTGCGAAAAGCTCTCAATTCTATTTGGCGAAAATCTCGTTAGCATATTGAATACTCCAGATGTTTAAGCTTAGTGTAATCAACGGCCACAGCTTGGAAGATGGCCATAAAAGTTGCAAATTTAATATGAAAATTCCTTGATAAACTGAACCCACCAAAGAGCCAGCGACAGTATACCCCAGATCTGGTGGCTGCGATCGGCTCTACCCGAAAAATGTTCCGACAGCATTTCCTCGATTGTCTTCGGATCCAGAAAGCCCATCTCCCGAATCCGGTCAGGGGCGAGTGTATCCATTACAAAAGGTCTTAGATTTCCCTTGATCCAGCGGGCATTGGGTACATTGAACCCGGCTTTTTTGCGCCAAATGATCTCCTTGGGCAAGCGGTTTTCCATTGATTTCTTTAATAAGTATTTCTTAAAACGTAAATTTCTTATTTTCATATTAGGCGGAAGAGAAGCGACAAATTCCACCAGACGATAGTCTAAAAAAGGCTCGCGTGCTTCCAGCCCATGGGCCATACTCATGCGGTCCATTTTAACCAGCATATCATTGGGCAGGTAAAAGCGGGTATCGACGTATAACATGCGATTTAATGGGTCTTTAGCTCTGCAACGTTCAAAAACGCTGCGAAATAAATCCAGGAAATCACTATGAGATTCCACATTATCCCAGATGGGTGCCAGCAATTGTTGCCTTTCTGATGCAGAAAAAATCATTCGCCAAGCACCGTGAGCTGCTTCTTCCTCTACTTCCGCACCAGTAATAAAACGTTTCAATCTGGAATCCAGACTAACTTTGGCATCTGAGGTGGGAAGCGAATGAACCAGAAGCGTAAAAACCCGGCTGCGTAAGAACTTCGGTAGCGCTTGATACAACCTGCGCAAGTGATATGCCTGATAGGTCTCGTAGCCAGCTAAAATCTCATCCGCGCCATCCCCGCTTTGCACCATAGTAACAAATTGACGCGTCATTTGTGCCAGGTGATACACGGCAATCATGGAGGAATCCGCAGTAGGCTCTTCGGAATGCCAAACTATCTTGGGTAGAATTTCCGCTGCATTAGCCTGAATTATCTTTTCATGATGTTCTGCACCTATGACTTCAGCCACCTGACGGGCATACTCCAGCTCATCAAAACTTGGTTCGTTAAAACCAATAGTAAAGGTCTTAAGCGGTTCATTGAGGTTTTTCCCCATCCAATAGGAAACCGCACTGGAATCAATCCCTCCGCTCAAAAAAGCGCCAAACGGAACATCACTGACCAGACGTAATTTGACTGAGTCTTCCAGAAGCTGGTCAAATTTTTGAAGATATTCATTCTCGCTTTTTAAATAATTGTTTTCCTCGTATTGAATATCCCAGTACTCTTTATGGTTGACCCTTCCGCCATGTTCTACGAATAAATAATTACCAGGTAGTATCTGGCGGACATGTTTGAATAAAGTAAAAGGTGCCGGGGTATAGTTCAAGCCCAAATAATAGGCGAGCGCCTGAACATCCACTTGACGGTCTACATCCGGATGAGCCAGAATCGCCTTAATCTCTGACGCGAACAGGATAACATTGGGCAGCTGGCAATAAAAAAGGGGTTTGACCCCCAGGCGATCACGAACCAACCATAAGATACTCTTTTTATTATCCCAGAGACCGAAGGCGAACATTCCGTTAAATTTTTGCAGACAAGCCACTCCCCACTCTTCATAAGCATGCACAATGACTTCTGAATCCGTCTGCGAAGAAAAAACATGACCGCGCGATTGCAGCACTGAGCGGATTTGCATAAAATTATATATTTCACCATTGTAGGTGATCCAGATCGACCCATCCTCATTGCACATCGGTTGGGCTCCAGCATTGGAAAGGTCAATGATGGAAAGGCGCCGATGACCCAAGCCAATTGGACCATCGATATGAAATCCCTCGCCATCCGGACCGCGGTGTGCCAGGGTGCGGGTCATCCCTTCCAGAATCTGTTTGGATGGTGAAGACCCATCTAGTTGGAGAATGCCTGCAATCCCGCACATGGACTACATTTTTTCCAGACGCATTTGAGAAATCTGGTCGCTGATCAGCCCGATAGAAAACAGCAAAATGGAAGTCACAATGGCAAGCATGGATCCGACACTTATGCCATTCCCCATAATGGCATAAGGAATTCCCCAAGCAAGCCCAATGAAGCCGATGATCAGGCTGAGCGGAACAAAAATGCGCAGTGGATCAATCAACGTGGCAATCCGCAGGATGAGCAGCAGGGTATCCAGCCCGGTAGCCAGGGATACGGTACTCTTGCCTTTACGCTTTTTAATTTCAAAGGGTACATAAGCGATTTCATATCCGCGGTTGAAAAGGACCATAGTGATGGTAGTGGAAAAGGAAAAACCATTGGGACATAACTCCATATAGCGGGCAACAATTTCACGTTTAATTAAACGCAACCCCGAATTTAAATCCGGGATACGCTGGCGGGTGAGGAAATTTGCCATCCACCCCAGTGCCCATTTACCCGGCATGCGCCAGAAAGGGCTGTGGACCAACTGGGTACGCTGCCCAACCACCATATCATTTTGTCCAATAGCGGATAAAAGTTTAAGGGCATCCTCCGAACAGTGCTGCCCGTCGGCATCCATGAATAAAACCCAATTGCCATGAGCATTACGAATGCCGGTTTTTAGTGAGGCGCCATATCCCATATTGCGTGAATGTCGAATGACCATTGCGCCCTTCTTTTTGGCAGTTTCACCCGTATGATCATTCGAACCATCATCAATTACCAGTAACTCGAACTTTTTCCCATTAAAACCTTTAATCACTTCTTGCACAACCGATCCAATGGATTCAGCTTCGTTATAAGCCGGAATAATGATTGAAATTAATTCATCCTTGTTCTGCATACCCACTCCCTAATAAGCCACGTGAAATAATGAATAACCTGGATTAGAAAAAACATTTTCCAAACCAGCAGGGTAATATTTTTGCGGCGAAAAAACCTCTGGAAGCACAAGGTAATCTGCCAGATACTTCCGGGAGAATTCCACCAATCCATCCAAGTAAAGGACACGGGTGTTAAGAGCTTGTATCTGGTTAATTTCCTGGAACTGCTGCCACCAAACCAACAAATCGGCACGGTTAGCATAAATAAACGCGCCGCCATCCTTGTAAGAATAAACCAAAGGCCGCAGGGCATAATATCGGACCATCAGCTCAGAGGTATCAGTAAACGCCATGATTCGGGCGCCGGCCGGAGTAAGAGTTTTGATTTCATCCAACAGTTCAATCTGCTGGTTTAGTTTTTCCTCATCTTGAAAAGGACAGGTTAATTGCCCGGACACCCAGCAATGAGCGGATTGCACAAAAGCAGGATCACGCAGGAAATCATTGCGCAAGATCCAACCAACCAAGACAAACAAGCCCAGGCAAATGAAAGCGGCGGTGACCAAAAGCTTTGATTTTAATAAATTTTTTTTCGCAATAATCAATTGGAACTCAGATAATAGATAGAAAGCTGAAAGCAGGAGGAGGGGAATTGCATAACGCAGATTGCGAATCAAATCCACTTCCAGAGGCATGCGCTTGAGCAAATTTGCCAACCCATGGTCGACAACAGGAATTAAAACCCCCACCAAAAAAATGCCAGCCCACCAAGCGGCGAGGATAAGGGGCGTTTTATCTTCAGTTTTTCTTTTAGTTAAAAATATGCCAATCCCTCCAAGAAAAACGATTACCCAAATCAAGGTCATAAACCAATCAGAGATGATTACAGTTTTAATGAATTCCTTAAAACCCACATTGAGGTCTAAAAACCCAGGGATAAATCGTCTGCGCATAATATCAAGGATATCGTTGTAATTAGCGGTTCCCTGCGAACCAAAAGTTGTAGTGGAAAGATAATTAATCGTAAAGGGAGTAATGACGACTAAAAAAAGAAAAGCGGCAAAGATTAAACGTAGTACTTTTTGCTTTATCGGTATCTCCGGAGATAGGACCCATAAACTGAAAATCACTGCCAGCCCCCAGGCAGGCAAACTGACTGGATGGGTATAAACCAACAATCCAGTAGCAGCCATCAACCAGGGCCAGAATTTGGGTTCTTTCCCCCATCGAACCACAGCAGTCAGGAGAAATGGCAACAGGGATTGAAAGAGAAATCGCGGTAACGCATCACGCAATAAGCCCCAGGATTCTCCCAAATTTAACTGGACGGGTATCAAAGCAGCCAGAGAAAAAATAACAGCCCAGAAACGGTTTTTAATAATGACCCGACCCAGCCAATAATAACCAAGCAGGTGAAGGAAAGTCAAAGGAAAAAGCAGCAAGGCAAACGGCGAGCTGTAGTTACCCAATATTTGACCAAGCCAGCGAATTAGCGGTATATGGATGGTGTTATAAAATGCAAAATTGGCTAGATTTTTTAAAAGTGGATCATTGACAAATAATTGTGGATGGTCCAGCGCTGCTGCAAAAGAGGAGATATTAGCAGAGTCACTGCTCGACAATAAAAAATTATTAAAGTGAAGCCCGATCCTTCCAAGAGAATAAGCCAACGCAATGACAATAAAACCAAGGATGAAACACAAGTCGATCACCCAGGGTCTCTTAATTTGATTTATTTTATTTTTAGCCATTTATATATTTTTTTATATTATTGATTCGTTGAACATGGACTTAGATCCAACAGTCTTCTAAACAGAAAATCGTTATCCAGTGAAGCGCTTGCAATAACTTTTATGCATGGATTAGAGAGGGAAAACCTTTGGGCATCATTTAATGACCGCCACCAGCCCTGGTCAACGTACAGGTATCGGAAATGATTATCCAAGAATCCATTGAGAGAAGGATTACGGGAAAGATCCTTCCACAGGGATGTGGTTTCGCGGTTCATACTGGAAGCTGTTAATAATCCCGTCACAGCAGTCGCCCGCCAATCATTCGAACCGGGATCAAAAATTAAATCCTTTTGTGAAAGCTTGCCCCAGACTGTATTGCTGATTTGGGCATCCAAGCCATCAATTCCATCTGACAGCACCGGTACCGGGATTGCTGATTGCTGAATCCAGCCGTTCACCACCCCGCTGACCAGCATCAATCCTGTACAGAACACCGCAATCCGCCATGTCCACTTACCCCAAATCCTATCTTTTTGTAAAAGCATGATAATAAAAAACAAGACCCAGAAAACTAATGCATGATGGCTGAACCGGGTGATATCCCGTTCAGAGAGGTTATAAGACACAAGCATGGAAATGATAAACCCCACCCAGGTGCTAATGATAAAAATTCCAATCATCCAATCGCCAGCTCTAAATTTCTTCCACGCCCATTTCGTGATTTGTGGAGTAAAAAAGAGAATTGGTCCAATTTCAAATAATCCCACCAACAATTGCGGCAGAGAAAAAATACTTAAAGCACCAAAGTGGTCAGAAAAAATAGAAGGCGGCCATTGGAAAGAGAATACACTTTCAGCAGCCGGATGGATTATCACGGCCGGCTGGTTGCCAATTGCTTTTAGAAAAATTCCTTTGAATATACTGAGGAGAGAACCACCCTGCAAGACAGCAAAAGGAATTGAAATAGCTGTCGCAATAACAAAAAACCAAAATGTTCTGGATTGAAAATCCGGTTTCTTGAATTTAATAAATAGACTAACCAACACCAAAGAGACCATGATCAAACCATACGTCGATTCATAAGTGAGAGCCAAATGCGACATTAGAATCGCCAAAATGGGTATGGCTTTAAACGATGTGAACTTATCGGAAAGCAGCCAAAGTAAGGCAAGGATTACCAATGCCAGCGGCCATTCACCCATGTGACTTAATATATAAGCCGAATTCAACCCATTAGTAAATCCATAGATGAAAGGTGTCGGCGGTCCACCACCAACATACCATGGGGCGAATAATATTCTTGAAAAAGGCAACTGCAAATCCTGGCTGACCCCAATAAAGGTGATTGAAGCATCCAGGCTTTTCAAGAAGTTGGCTGGTAAAAGCATCAACAGGTAGCGAGTGCCCCCCATTAACATAAATAAAACCACACCAGTAACCACTTTCCAGGTTTTCTCGAGATATTGCCGCAAGATAAAAGCAACCAAAACCAGTGAATAAACAAAAACAATAGATTTGGCAATATCAAAAGCACTCCATGGGAACAGGTTGCCAAGCTGCATGAGACTTCCGCCAAGCAATTCAAAGCCGTAATGGTAAGAGTAATCAAAAGATGCGTTCAGCATATATTTGGGCGGCAAATTCCCTGCTCCCATGGCTGAAATTGCCGGAAGGTGATGATAATCATCGTAAATGCCAAGTCCTCGTTCAAGCAAAACCGAATATGCCAGCAGACCCAGCATGAGGATAAAGAGAGGCGATATTTTCAGATCGTTTAAATCAAGCAAGGGTTCCCCGGATCGCCAAGCAAAAATCAAACCAACCATAAGAACAATAATGGATGGCAAAAGATAAGCAACCTTTAAATCAAACCATCCACCAAGAAGGTTTACCAACCAGAGATAAATTACCAACCCCACACCAAAACCAATCAATAACCTTTGCTTTTTTTCAAGGTTGAAGGCATGCGTGGCAATTAGCCATCCTCCCATAGTCCATATCAAAACTGCCAACAACCAAGGGATGAATCCGAAGATATTGGATTCACGGAACCAATACATTTATCCTCCAGCAGATTTCAATTTTATTAATAATACCATCAGGCATCATTAATTTTTTTTTACATTAATTACTTGGATTTTTTCAATGGCTTCCATTCTCGTATATAATCCAGCTTAAGAATTCATTTATTTACTTCTTTATTTATGCCGAACGACATCACCTTTGAACAATATCAGAATCGACTGCGTACCTATCTGGACCAGAGGGCAACGAGATTAGACCACTGGACCGGTTGGGGGGGGTATTACCGCAAACGGATTCAATCCATTTATCAATTTCTGATACCCACTGGTATGCGGGTGCTAGAGGTTGGTTGTGGACGTGGAGATTTGATTGCATCAGTCAAACCCTCCTACGGGGTTGGAATTGACCTATCCGCAAAAATGGTCGCAGCAGCGCAAAAACGGCATCCTGAAATCCATTACTTGCAAGCGGACATCCATAATCTGAAACTGAACGAAACCTTTGATTTCATCATTTTTTCGGATGCCATTAACGATCTTTGGGATGTGGAATTGGCATTCAAGCAACTGGCCAATCATACCGAACCATCCACGCGGCTGATCATCAATTACTTTAACAGATTATGGCAGTTACCCCTGGACCTCGCCAAATTTTTCCATATTGCCACACCGACGCTGGAACAAAACTGGCTCTCGGTGCAAGATGCGGATAATCTGCTCAATCTGGGTGATTTTGAGGTGATCCGCAACTGGGTGGAAGTTCTTTGCCCCCTGCCCATTCCACTTATAGCAACATTATGCAACCGGTTTCTGGTGCGGTTATGGCCTTTCCAGGCAATGGCTATGACCTGCTTCAGTCTGGCACGACCAAATCCAGCCAGGTTCATAAAAAAGAAGAAGTATTCGGTTTCTGTGGTTATACCCGCCCGCAATGAGGCTGGCAATATCGCCGCCATCTTCAAATGCACCCCCAAAATGGGCAAAGGCACCCAACTGATCTTTGTAGAAGGGCATTCCAAGGACAATACTTACCAGGAAATTGAAAAACAGATCAAGAAAAACCCGGAGATCAAATCAGAATTAATTCGCCAGACTGGTATTGGGAAAGGGGACGCAGTCCGGACTGGGTTTGTCAAAGCCAGCGGTGAAATGCTTATGATCCTGGATGCTGATCTCACCGTCCGGCCTGAAGATTTGCCGAGATTTTGTGAGGCCCTGGCAAATGGCAAAGGCGATTTCATTAACGGGGTACGGCTGGTGTATCCAATGGAAAAACGCGCCATGCGCTTTTTTAATTTACTGGGCAATAAAACTTTCAGTATGATTTTTTCCTTTCTGCTGGGACAATCAGTGAAGGACACCTTATGCGGAACTAAAGTATTATGGCATAAGGATTATCAAAGGATTGCAGCCAACCGCGCTTATTTCGGTGATTTTGATCCATTTGGGGATTATGACCTTATCTTCGGCGCTGCCAAATTAAATCTAAAGATCATAGATATGCCTATTCGTTACCGTGAACGTACCTACGGCACCACCAATATCCAGCGTTGGAAACATGGTTGGTTGCTCCTACGCATGGTGGGATTCGCAGCCAGAAGATTGAAATTTATTTAGTGGTTTTCATTTTTATGCCCGAAGCACAAAAACCCTTTCTCCCAAAGCGGATAGAAGTACCTCTGATTTTCATTCTTGGGATTACATTTTTCATCTTTATTCTGGTTAATCGTTATCCTTTTCCATTACGCCCTATGGCAATTCAGGCTCGTTATGGATTAACACTTTTTGCGCCTATTGCCTTTATTGTTTTTTTCCTGGTTTTTCGACTCAAAGGATTTTGGGGAAACCTTTTAAGCTTCATGCTCATTTTAAGTCTATTCGCGCTAGGTCTTTCCGGTTTATGGGCAAGCGGAAAGACTGAACCGCAGGTAATCAGTGGTTTATTGCCCACGGTTGACGCCGGGGAGTATTACTATAATGCTCTGCGGTTGTTGAATGGCAGTCCGTTTTCAGATTTCAGTTCGAGGCGGCCGTTATTTTCTGCATTCTTATCTTCATTATTGTGGATTACTAATAAAAATTTACAAATTTCGATTGCCCTGATGGTTTTATTCTCAGGTTTATGCTCCTATCTGGCAACCATGAATATCCGTGATAGATTTGGACCTATTGTCGCAGCATTGTTTCTACTCATGCTTTTTCTTTTCTACCGGCGTTTTGGCGGACAGGTCATGTCAGAAAATCTTGGATTTCTTTTGGGGATCTTGAGCTTTTCATTATTATTGCTGGGGATTGCAAACAAAAGAACTCTGATTATCTATCTCTCGTTATTTTTATTATCCTATGCTCTGAATGCACGAGCAGGACCTTTTTTCATTCTCCCATTTTTTATTTTTGGAATAGCGTTTTATGTCATTGGGAATAAAAATGTATGGCGAGCGATATGTCTTTCCTTTGTTGCAATATTAACAGGTTTTTTTCTAAATCTGATTCTCTTTAAAATAGTGGGGTCGCCAACGGGTGCCCCGTTTGCAAATTTCTCCTATACCTTATATGGATTATCACAAGGTGGTACAGGTTGGCCGAGCATTATGACCGATCATCCTGAGATTCTTTCACTGAATGAATCCGAATTAAGTAAAAGAATCTACGAATTTGCTTTTTTGGCAATAAAGGCTAATCCATGGAATTTCATTATTGGTTGTCTTAGACAATATGTATATTTTTTCAATTTCATCAAATCCAATGTGAGTGTTTTCTCTTATGCTGTAGGCGAAAATGTTTTTGTTTACAACCTGACCCAGATTTCCCTTTATTTGTTTTCAGTAATTGGTCTCTACTTCACTTATATGAATAGAAAACAACCATTTTTTCTTATCCTTCTGCTCGCTTTACTTGGAATATTGCTTTCCGTACCATTTCTCATCTCTGATACGACTAATATGCGTGCATTTGCTGCGACAATCCCATTTCTGATTTTTTTCCCAGCAATCGGCATGTATGAATTAATTCAAAAAATACCGGTGGTTAGTAATCTAATCAAGTTTAAGCCTGTAATAAACAATAATGCATTTAGCACAATCTCGGTATCCATCACGATGGTTATGCTCACTTTTTTACCAGTTTTCCTCTTCCCGTTCTTCAAGCCATTGGTAATTCCTAAAATAAACTGCCCAACTGGTCAAACCGAAATAGCCGTGGATTTGAAAAGTGGTACTTATGTGAAAGTATTTCCGAATTCAGATTTCTTTTTGGATTGGATGCCAAATTTTCATGAAACTCGATTTAAATCTGATTATGTGTCTTCTAGTATTGACTATATGCGAGATGAGATTCGACAATTGCCCTCAAAGTTTGAAATCGTGAGCACTATTAATCTAATTGATAATAAAGATATGTTTTTGATAATTACTGATCAAACTATGTTTGATAAATTTGGACAATATTCCATATGTGGGTATTGGAGCACTTCGCCAATAGTATCCCATCTAAGTCAATTTTTTTATTCAAATTCTTTTTATGAGATCAAATAAATGATTCTATTATTTGGAATTTATTATCTGTGTATACTTTGATTATGTATGTAATATTTTATCCTTTTATAATATTTTTTTATATAGTAAGACTATCTTAGCTAATATCCAATTATAAAATCACCTGTGTAATAAGGCGCCACTACGCATCAGATTCTTCAATCGGATTTTAGAAATAAAATTTGCTGAAATTGAGGTCTCTTTTTTCACTGGATAGCAGCAACAACATCGGAAAAAAGCGGTAGTATTAAAAGAATAATATAATCACAATGAAAACGTTCTCCTTTGGGCATGTAAGGAAAGAGGATGGTTTCTGTGATTGAGAGCCTAATGTGCGGTTAAATCATTTTTTGATCCCATATAGAATGTAAAGCTTTATGAAAAAACCCGATTATCGAAAACAATTTATTTACGCGCTAATATTTCTCATTTGTGGAATTTTCACCGCTGCTCACACAACTAATCTTATAGCTCCGCTTTTTCTCAATGGGAAAGCCTTTGAGGCTAGAAGCAACACTGTTCAAAATATTTTCTATATCTTTTTTTCTTTGGGATTTTCAGTCGCATATTTTCTGATTTTCAAATTTATCTGGACAACTCTGCATTTCAATAAGCCGGCTGAACGAATCTATCAATCCTTATCACCAAAGATAACCCCTTGGATACCACGCATCGAAAATTCCCCCTGGTTGATCAAAGGAATGATCATTCTAGTGGTCCTCATTGGTCTTTTAATTCTGGCCATCCAGATAAAGATCATTACATTTCCTTATCAATTGGAATTACGAGAAGGGGCCATACAACTATCCACTCATGCTTTATTGAATGGCATCAATCCGTACGACCTTGCAAATAACCCAATCTACATCAATGGTTTTGGGGTTTTATATAACCTGCTAGTTCTTCCATTCGCTGCTCTTTTTGGCAACTCACTTCAATTGCATCGATTAATCAATGCCCTGTTCATTCTGGGACAGCTTTTATTGATGGCTAAAGTTATGCGCTTACAAAAAACTGGTTGGCATGCAATCTTAATCGCTGCGCTGTTTATGTGGCTGGGGCAGATTTTTCTAGCTTCTCCAACCGCACGACCTGACACATTGGGGGAATTGCTTTTTTTATTGACACTTTTCATTCCATTAATTTGCAAATTCAATACCCCATCTTTAATGATCAGTGTGATCTTAGGGATTCTCTCTTTTCATACCAAAGCCTATTTCTTTTTAGGGGTGATCATTACTGCCAGTTACTTATTCTTTTTTATCTCCAAACGTAAAGCCTTACTTTATGCTGCCAGCGCCGGAGCATTATTTCTGATATCTATTTGGATCATTAACAGCAATCTTGAAACATATTTCGTCAACATTCTCTTTCCCCTTTTTACTGGGCGAATCTCAAGTAATTACGCACATTTGCTCAAGCAAAGCCTAAAATTCATTCGGGATTACTGGGGTCTGCTATTTATTGGAATCGAAGTGATCTTAAATACTATAAATAAAACCTGGATAAGCAGTTTCTCTAAAACAAAAATCGACATTAAACATATTAATTCCCCCTTACTTTCTTTCCATATGGATTTTCTGCTTTACTGCCTGACTATAACCTCTGCACTAGTATTTTTTCTTTTCGGTAAGCACAGCGGCACCTTCCAGACGTATTTTTACCATTTGATTACACCTTTTTTGGTGATAATTATGCTCAATTTTATCGATAAGCAAAAAATCCATCGGAATTGGTTAATTTTATTAGCCGTTTTTACACTGCTTACCCACACCTATGAAAACCTAAAACCTGATTTCCTACCTTTTGAAAGCCCGGATTGGTTAAAACTTGAGGCACGTATCTCAAAAGCCAAGCTGGTGCTAAACTCGCCGCTGGATGTTTCAATACTAATTGAACAAGGGAAACCAGTTGCGATGAGCGGATTTACTCAATATTATTTCCTCTATCCCACCAAACCATTTTTTCTATATACAGATCCTGAAAAGATGAAAGAGGAAGGTCAGATCTACATAAACCAAATCGTCACCAATATTAAAAATAGGGATTATGATTTTCTTGAAACGATTCAGAAGGAAAATTATGAAATATTTCTTATCGGAGCAAGATTAAACCCTCCACAATCTGATTTAAGTTTCATTTCTGGTTATTATCATCTGGTAGAGACACTTACTCTCCCTATGCCGCAAACCTTGGATGAATGGAAAATCGGGATTTGGGAACCCAATTAGTATTGATTTTTATAAATCTAGTTCATTTATCATCCGAACCCTCTTTATGAATTATTCTATACAATTTTTTGACATTATTGGTGTATGGCATTTGGAGGAAAAGCTTTCTTGCTCTGCATTTCTTGTTATTGGGTTAATATTCCTGGTGATCTTTACCCCATATTCTATTCTTTTTGTACTGACCAAATAATTCACGTGATTTAAAGAAGGGCATAAATCTCAAGGGGTAGGAGCCCGGTAAAATTTCATAATCCAATAGGATTTTAAATTGTATAATTAGGCTGATTATTTCCCATGAAAGAAACCTCTTCTTTTTTTAAGACAATTTCCACAGTCTTGACTTCCGAAAAAGTTCTAAAAATATTCCGCTGGCTGTTGATTGCCGGCCTGATTTTTTTCATCTTCTGGCTGCTGGTATATGCCGGCAATGTGATTATCACCCAAGGACCAGTGGAATATACCGAGGGTGCAAACCTCCTGTTAACCGACTACATCCTGCATGGCGAGAACCCTTTTCTACTCAAAAATCAGCCTTTGATGAATACCAACAAAGGCGCATTTTACAATCTGGTGATGCTGCCGTTCGTGGCTATGTTTGGCAATACCCTTGCCATTCACCGCATAATATCAATAATATTTATATTGCTTTCAAGTGCACTGGTTGTTTGGTCCCTTATTAGGTTCAAAACGAACCTACCTTTTGCAATCGCCGGTGGAGCCATTGTCTTTGCCGGCTTATTATTCTATACCGGGCCGATTTCACGCGCAGACGGGCTGGGGACTTTCCTGTACGTGGCAGCTGGGATAATCCCCTTTATGCGAAAATTCGACCGCGCCAGTCTAGTAATCAGTGCATTAGCCGGTATCCTGGCGTTTTTTACCAAACCCTATTTTTTGCTTTCAGTTGGGATTGTGGCTCTATACCTTTTCCTGTTCGACTCCAAGAAAAAAGGTTCTTTATTCGGGGCGATCACTTTGATAGTCCTGCTGGCAATCTGCCTGGTGGTGCGCAAATTCTTCCCCTGCTATTTTCTGAATACTATTTTGAATAATGCCTCCAACGGCGCCAATCATGTGGATTTTTTGGTCAACCAATTAATCCGCTTTTCTGAGGTTTTTGCCCCCGTGATCCTTATCTTCTTGCTCACCAATCACATTCGCATGAAACAGCCATTTGTTCAGATTCCCTATGATTATTTTGGTTTTTTCTTCCTATGCGCCACAGCAGCAATTTTAGTCCTCGGTCAAAATAGCGGCAATTACATGGTCTATCTTTTCCAACTGATGACCCCGCCTCTTGTCATCCTGGCATTTAAAAATCTCGAGAGCGCACATACCTGGTCTGCGATTACAGTTCCTTTAACCATACTTAACCTTGGGCTTTTATGCTTCTGGATGCTTTACCCCAATACGCCTCCCTCTGGCGATCAATGGAAGGAAGTTAATCAAATTTTAGCCAGTTCAAAGAAGGTGCTCAATTCACCAGTCCTGGTTCCCGAAATGGTCAGGTTGGGTCTGCAGCCAATAGACTCCGGTTCCAGCCAGTATTACTATCGCACTGAACCCTATCCGGGCAACCTGATCGCTCCGGTCTATAGTGCCACGAAAATGCGCGGCGATGATTATTTATATGAGATCGAGGCGACTATTAAAGAGAAAGGTTTTGACCGTATCATTATTACAAAAGGTTACTCCCGCTTTGCCACATTGGAACTAATCCGCCAGTATTATATTCATATAAAAGACTTCCATATTTCAATGCCGCAAAGCAATGAGAATTGGGACCTGGAAGATTGGGAACCAATAAAGTAAACGGAGAAATGAATTTTTAATGACAGAAGGAATCGTCTGCGGGATGTTATCCATAATTACTGATTCCATGTTAACAATGAGACGGTTGTACATTGAAATTCATGAAAATGTTCAAGAGAATTAATTATTCAAGCCTAACCATACGCAGTCTATTAATCTTCACTGTCTATTTACTTAGATCTTACTGACAGTCTTACTAAATTTCTTCCATACCAGGATTTTCTAATAAACCTTTTAGATGTATAATCCTAACTCATCATTAAATTACGAGGTGAACTTATGGGATATATAGACCCGGGATTATTAGGCACTCTTTCACAAATTGGCATAGCCATATTATTGGTACTCGTATCCGTATTTGCCTTATTTTCCAAATCCATCAAAAAGTTTTTTGCCAAAGTCTTCAAGAAAGAAGAATCTGGCTCGGAAGATAAACCCAAATCCTAATCTAATCCTTTCCATAGAATAACATATGAAGAGACAACTAAGCGCTGACCGCGACCCGGTGGGTGCCGCTTACATTAAGGATCAAAAAGTCTATCGTGATATTCGTGGCGAATTCAAGGATTACTTTCTGTCCATCCTTAATGAGCCGAAGGTCAATCAATTACTGGGCAAAGGGTTGGTGGATACCAGTATTTCAAATAAATCTACCAGTTCCCTAACGCTCGAACATCCGCTAATCAGCCCCCCCAGCTATGCTTATGAATGGCCGCTACCGATGTTGAAGGACGCTGCCCTGCTGACCATTGACATCAATCTGGTTCTCCTTGAAAAGGAAGCTGTTCTCAAAGATGCCACCCCCTGGAATATTCTTTATCGAAATACCTCACCCATCTGGGTGGATTTCACATCGATCATGCCACAGGAGAAAGACCTGTTATGGGTCGCTTATGACCAATTTTGCCGCACATTTCTTTATCCGTTGTTAATTGGGTATTTCTTTTCCGGCAGAGTGACCCGTGCCTTGCTGCTGGAATCGCAAAATGGAATTTCCCCCCAAGAAGCTGCAAAACTATTGCCCGGTACGGCCAAATTCAAATTTGGCTGGTTAAATAGCCGCCTATACTTCCCAAAATTTGTCATCGACCTTGCGCACAAATCAGGTTCGGAACAGGACCTTGTAAAAAGGAGCCAAAAGGTTTCCTTTACCAGTTCCTCCCGCCAGACCTTTTTTGAATCGCTCAGAAAAGATGTAAACAGCATTTCACTGAGTCAAGGGTCAAGCGACTGGTCTAAATATTATGCGGATATCAACACTTTTTTTGAATCTGCCAGGTTTGACCAAAAACAACGCAAAGTAGCGGAATTAATTGAAAAATACAAGCCAAAAACAATAGTGGACATCGGCTGTAACCGGGGGGGGTACGCCATACTCGCAGCACAGCGCGGGGCACAGGTAACCGCTTTCGATACCGATGAGGATTCCGTCAGCCTGCTCTATAAAATTGCCAAGGAAAAGAATTTAAACATCCTGCCGATCATAGGGGATGTCCTTTATCCTGCTCCCCAATGCGGGTGGCGTGGTCAGGAATTCCAATCAGCGCCGAAGCGTTTCCGCGCCCAAATGGCACTGGCACTGGCACTTGTCCACCATCTTGCCATCACTCAGATACAAACCTTTGACCGCATCGTTCTAACACTATCTGAATATGCCGAGAAATGGTTAATTACTGAATATATTCCTCTGGATGACCCCCGGTCTCAAGAACTCCTGCTTACCAGCCGCAGGGACATGAGCTGGTACACTTTAGATGCCTTTGTTCAATCCTTGTCGAAGGAATTTCGGCAGGTCACCACTTTTCCCTCCTCACCAGCCGGACGGGTATTGTGTTTTTGTGAAAGATAATAAACAGCAACTAATTTTAGAGGGATATAAGGATTTTATTTTGAAGAATTATCAAATCTATTAATAAATGCAAATAAGAATCCAACTCTTCTTATTCACTCAAATAAATATCTATTTACAAGACTAATAGAATACTTCATCTAATTAATACTTTGATGAAAATATAGTAAACCCAACTATCATCTTCGAAGAGTAGAGAATATTCGCCTGTGCCTATTTTTTTATAAATTTCATCCATAATTTTCGGATCCGAATATTTCGGCACTAAAAGAAAAAGATCTTTATTCTTTTTTACATGTTCAAATGCAAATCGATAGTCTTCATAGTTAGTAAACCCAACCCCTATCCTTTTACCACTCATGCCTGGCAAATTATCTATCGGGTAAGCGGTCATGATGGCAAAATCATTCTTTTCACCTTCCAAAGCAGCTATTAACTTTTGGTTGATAGATGGTGAAAAAGATTTCATGACATTTTCTAATTGTTTTGTTCGAAGTAAATCATCAGGAATAACAAATAACCCGCCAATAATAATAAGAATTATTAATACGATAAGACAATATTTTACTTTTATTTTTTCGAATGAAATCTTTCTAATTATTTTGAATAGACTCTCGAATAGAAAATTCAAGCTTATTCCGCTGCTTATTCCAAAATAAGGCAATGCTATTGCCAAATTTCGAAAATCGTAACTTACAAAACTGCTCCAAATAATAAAAAACGGAATAATCATTAAAAAGTTGATTGCTGCAAAAATTGGTTCAACAAAAAATGACAAGGGTATTAATAAAATTAATAGATAAAAATATTTTCCTAATAATTTTGAAATCTCAATAAAACGATTGATGATATTTACATCATCAAAGGCATGGGAAGTATCACTAATTATTGTTGATATCTCAGATGCTTCAAATCCCTTTGAAATCATAATTTGTTTATATAAGTACCAAGGAACAACAATAATGATCACCAATAAAAATGTAATTAGTATTATTTTTTTTGCTTGCCTCGAATGAATTTTAAGTGCGGGTCTTGCAAAGAATAAAAAATAGACGGGTGAGAAAAATAATAAAAACAACAAACCGGCTTGTTTTGTGACTGCGCATCCAGCTGAGCTAAGTGCTATCAGCACAGAATATTTCATTTTTTGCAAAATCGTTTGTTCATCTAATTGAGAAATTAAAAGGAAATAAAAAGCTGAAAAAGCTAAAAAAGCACTAGGCAGGTCCGCCAAACCCTCAACTACGAACGACCCAAGGAATTTTTTTATTGTCAGGTATATAAGAGCAGAGCCAATGAAATAACCAACATTTTTTTTAGCAAAACCAAGATCTACAGACATTATGATAATTGCTAAAGTAAATAATGGCATTATTGCTTTTGCAAAAAACTGAATTGATGAGTCCCCCATCAACAAATAAACGATGGACCAATTTATTGGTAATAATTGTGGATAATGGGCAGTATTTATTGGTAATAAATTATTAGCCCATTGGATTGCCCATTTATTCCAACTTACAATTGTGTCATATGAATTGAAAACTGATCCCAGATTCCAAGTAAAAAGTTTCCAAATCCAAGTCATCGAGATATACGCTGCGATCAGGCAAAGACCAACATAGATTATTTTAATGATTAGTTGCAAGGATGATGACTCTTTCTTAATTTTCAAATAGTCCATCAATCTATTTATTTTAAAAAGGGTTGTCTTCCAAAACTTTTCAATAAAAAATTCTATGGATTTATCCAAATCTTCACGGAAATACCAAATTATCCATGCAACTTCACAAGCCATGATCATGATGAGAGTAAATCGCAAATAAAGGTGAAATACTGTTAAGACAATAACCAGGCAATAATTTATTACAAGACTTCCGGAAATTATGCCGATGATATGGGTAATGGGATGTGTCTTAAATTTAATTATTTTAAGAAGAATCAAGCCCGGCAAAAATAGAATTTGCAGAATCCCAATAATCCCGAGAATAAACATAAAACCTCAAAAGAATAAATGAAAATAAAGAAATATCTGGTTGAAAACAATTTTTATTATAAATCGAAAGATATTTTTTTATTTAATGGTCGATATTTTTTATGCATATCATTCGACAATTTGTGTATATCAAATTTGCTACTGTTTTTTCTTGTTAATTAAATTAATGTAAACCAAAGATGAAAAGAATGCATGAAGTTTATGCAATAACCGATACCCATAATCTGAATATTTCTTGGCAATCATATATTCTTCCTTAAATTGCTTTATTGAGTCAGAGCTGGTTATTGAAGTGGGATAAACGCGAAACCTGGCCAGATATTCATCTAAAAAATAAATCTTATGCGATTGAGAAATTCTTAACCAATAATCATAATCCATTGCAAATCGGTATTCAGGGTTAAAAAATCCGATCTCATTAATTAGTTTTTTCCGCCAGAAAGTCGCCGGTTGGGAAATGAAGTTTAAGATTTTTAAATTTCGCTCATTACCAAGACGCAACCAAAAGTTCTTGTATTTAGTAATAATAGGCCTAATTTCTCTTCCCTCAATATCTATATTGATACACTTTCCCGTTAATATTTGTGCTTCAGGATTAGACCGAAAGAATTCCCCAACTTTTAATAGGGTATTTGGAGTATAAATATCATCCGAATTGAGATAAGCACACACATTCCCATTGAGCCTTTGCAAACCTTTATTGATAGCATTTATTTGTCCATTATCAGATTCACTGATCCATTTAAGTGCCCCACTATATTTTCGCAGGATATCCAATGTTCCATCGGTAGAACCACCATCTATGATCAGATACTCTAGATCAGGATAATTCTGCGAAAGCACACTGTTGATTGTTTCCTCAATAAATGGGGCTTGATTCAATGTGGGAGTAATGATCGATATTTTTGGAAGCATGCAGCTCCTAGATAATGCCTTATTTTGTTACATTATAATGGTCTGAAAGAAAAAATTGGAGCGAATGATAATGACGGTTCGCCTGAAACCCACAAAAGGGATGGATTCAGAATCCTTACGAGATGTTTGGATTGTTATTCCAGCTTACAATGAAGAAAGTTCTATCGGGAAAGTGCTAGCTCAGTTCGTCGATAAAAAATATTCCCTTCTTGTAATCGACGATTTCTCAGATGATAAGACAATTGAAATTGCATTGAAATATCGGGTCACATTATTAAAGCATGTTATCAATCTCGGGCAAGGGGCAGCTTTACAGACAGGATTCGACTATATCCTTAAAAATACTAATGCAAAATACATCGTCACGTTTGACTCTGATGGTCAGCACGACGTAAATGATATTCCAAAATTACTCGCTCCTCTCTTTTCAGGTGAAGATGATGTTGTAATCGGATCACGTTTCATAAAATCAGGAAATGCAAATGGTATGCCTTTTCCAAAATTAATTACCCTCAAGGCAGGAATACTCTTTACTCGTATTTCAACCGGAATAAAGTTAACCGACACACATAATGGCTTGAGAGCATTCAGTGTTGAAGCATTGAAGAAAATCCACATCACTCAAAACCGAATGGCACATGCCTCTGAAATCCTTTCGCAGATTGCTCGCTACAAGCTCCGCTACTGCGAAGTACCAGTAAGCATTCTATATACGCCATACTCGAAGAAAAAGGGGCAATCCATTCTTAATTCCCTTAATATTCTTTGGGATTTATTTTTCAGGAGGTATTAGATGAACTTTTTTCAAATCCTTATTACCTTAATAATAGTGGTCATGCTGATTCTTATCTATCGCAGCCGAACAGTGCTTTTTGAACGTATGCTCTTCATAACATTAACCCTTGTAGGGATGTATTTTGTGTTTTCCCCCGAATCGGCTTCAAAAATCGCAAATTTAGTTGGCATTGGGCGTGGGGCAGATTTTGTTTTTTATTTGTTCATCATTTTTTCATGGTTCTGGTTTGCCTCAACATCTGCCGAAATTCAGCGTACCAACCGCAGGCTCACCAAAATTGTAAGAGTGATCGCGGTTACCAATCCATTGTTTGGTAGAACAAAATCAGATAAACAATAAGAGTAAATCTAATTCTTATCTATTATGACCAGGTGACGCTTTTAGATGCTGATAAAACAACCATAGTGGGAGAAAAGGTTCGATTCTCATGGAGAAAAAATTTTATGTGTTTTAATCAATTTATTGGTACGGTGATGCGTTTGTATAGAAAATCACCACTTCATTCCCAGAAAGTTGGTTCTTTTTTGGCAAAAATACTAACTGTTTCCCTTATTTTTCGTCGAACCAATTTAACTGTAAAAGAGATAAAAGGAATTAATTACGAGTTAGACCTTCGAGAAGTAATTGATTCGTCATTATTTTTTTCGGGGACTTTTGAAGAACTTGAAGAAGAGGTAATAGAATCCATCCTAAAACCCGGAATGATTACTTTTGATATTGGTGCGAATTTTGGTTATTACACTTTCAAGATGGCTTCTTTAGTCAAGCCTGGTGGTTGGGTGTATGCATTTGAACCAACTGATTGGGCTTATAAAAAAATATTGCGAAATTCCAATTTAAACCCAAGTCTAGATAATATTCGATTTCTCAAACTTGGCTTATCTGATAATGATGAGAAATGCAAGCAACTCAATTTTCAATCCAGCTATAGAACTGATGGTAAAGAATTTTCGGTCACCGAAGAAATGACCCTCGTAAAACTTGACACATTTGCAGAAGAAAATAAATTATCTAATCTTGATTTTATTAAGATAGATGTTGATGGGTATGAAGGTAAGGTTGTCAGGGGAGCTGTACAAACACTATTGAAATTTCATCCTATTATTTTCTTTGAAATAAGTCCTTCCTTAATGATGAAAAATAACGATCAGCCTTCAGAATTAGTCCATCAATTGGTTTTGATGGGTTATAAGTTTAAATCTGTGAAGGGGTTCCAAATAAATGACCTCACTGCATATTGTGAAAAAATAAAGAATAATTCATCAAGCATGGTCTTAGCATTACCTATTGAATAAAAAATATATAATCTTTTCGAAAATATTTTGGCTTTGGTGATATTAATGAGAAAAAACTCAAAAAACAGTAAGAAAACAAATCAATATATTGAAAAAGTCAAATCACTTGTACAGTCATTATTGAATACAAAGTTTTTCTTTCCTTTATTTCTTTTCACATTAATTGTTTTATGTTATGGGGTTCTAATTCCAGTTATGGGATTTTCAGGTGATGATTGGGCATTAATCTGGGATAGTTACCGAATAAACAATTTTAACTTTATTGCTTTCCGACCAATCGCAATTCTTTTATATAAAATTTTAGCCCAATTTCTCTCTCCGATTCCTTATCAATGGTTCCTAATTGCCATAATTTTTCGGTGGCTAGGTGCTTTAGCCATATTTCTTTTCTTACGCGAATTATTCCCTGATGGTCAGAAGTGGGCTGGATTGTTTGCGATTCTTTATGCATTCTATCCGGGCTTTATCGTGGGTTATATGACCCTCCAGGTAATTGCCCCACTTCTGCAACCATTTTTTCTATTTTTATCTTTTTATCTCATGGTTATATGGATAAAACAGAAAAAACATCATTGGTTAATTCTTTTTCTTTCCCTTCTTTCAGCAACAATTAATTTAACAATTACCGAGTACTACTTTTTTTTGGAATTGTTACGCCCAATTATCATTTGGCTTGTTTTAATGAATCAAGAGGAACCAAAAAGCAAAATTCTCAGAATTTGGTTTCCCTATTTGATAATCTTCATCTCGGGATTATTATGGAGAATAAGTCTGGTTGGAATTTCGAACCCATATAATACTTCTCTGGTCAACAATTTTATCTCTTCACCCCTGCCAACTCTTGCACATTTTATCAATACCGTAATACGTGACTTTCAAACGACGATACTCCAGCCCATGCTTTCAGCATTTCAAATACCTTCAAATTTGGGTCCACTGACACTAATTCTTTATCTGGCGTTGGTTCTCTTTATCGGATTTTCAGTTTTTATCTACCTGTCTTTTAGTTCGAATCAGAGAGGAATAAATTTAAAAAATAAACCTTCTGCTTTATTCCTTTTGCTTTTTGGTATTACCACTTTCCTTTTAGCCGGTGTTTCATTCTGGATAGCTGGATTACATATTATTTATGGTTTTGATGTTAGAAATCGTTTTGCTATGACCCAAGCCTTAAGTGCCACTATCTTTGCATTCATACCGATTATTCTCATTAAAAAGCATTACGAAATTCTATCAATCTTAATAGCATGCGTCCTTGCCGGTCTATTCTGTGGGGTTCAAGTGATTGGAGCGAATAATTTTCGGAATGAGTGGACTCATCAGGAAGAATTTTTTTGGAATTTTGCCTGGCGTGTACCCAATCTAAAACCTGGCTCAGTGATCATCATGAATGAACCTGATTTTAATACCATTGGTGATAATGCGCTTTCAGCCGCGATAAATTGGAATTATGTAAAACAGACCCATCCTGCAAAACTAGATTATTATGTATATTATGATGAGTTCCATTTGAAATTATTTATTCCTGATTATGAAAATATCAAGGTTTTTTCAAGTAACCATATCATTGGGGATTTTACGGGAAACACCGACCAAACAATTGTGATGCATTTTGATGCATCTTCATGTTTAAGAATTCTAGATCCCGAGATTGAAAAATTCAACCCTGATATTACAGATTTCACCCAAAAGTATATGCAGTATACAAACTTAAATATTATTCAAGCAGATCATTATTCGGAGACAGGATCAATCGATTCATTAATTTTTAGGAATGAATTAATCCATGGCTGGTGTTATTTTTTTGAAAAAGCAGATCTTGCGCGTCAATTAAAGGATTGGGAAGGAATCGAGTCATTAGGAAAAATCGCTTTTTCATTGAATGAACACCCAAACAATGCGGCTGAATATCTACCCTTCATTGAAGGCTATGCTCACTTGGAAAACTGGGATAAAGCGATTGAGCTTACCAGAAATATGCTGCAAATTTCCTCGGCTTATAAAAATATGGCATGCGCCCTTTGGAATAGGATAAGTGATTCCACCAATAATAGTCCAAATAAACAAGCCGCCGTCACCTCTATAATCAATGCCTATCAATGCAAATTTAATAACTAAGAAATGTTTGAAGACTTCGATGAAATAAATATATTTATTTCTAAAAAATATTCTCCGAAATCAAATGCGCGATTATTAATCAACAAACAAAATAAAGTATGAATAAAAAATTCTGGAATTATTTAGCTTTCTTTTTTTTAGGAATAATTACAGCCGCGAAAATTTCTGGGAAAGTTGCTCCTTATTTTCTTGGTGGTCGGACTTTAGAAGGTCGTAGCCTTGTGGTCCAAGTTTTTCTTTTTATTCTTATATGGTTAATCCTCTCTTTAATTTACTTTTTACTATTAAAACTATTAATATTTCTTTATGAAAAATCATTGGCCTTAAGATCAAATCTGAGGAATTCGATCAGTCATAACAAAATTTTATTTTCAGGATGGAATTCACTCAATAAGCTTTGGGGAAAAACAGCTGTGCTCTTTAACGATTCCCCCCGGATCATCGTGATCTTGTATTTAATTGTTTTCCTCATTTTGGGAGCGATACTCTATGCTCAAGTAAAGATCATAATTTTCCCATATCCGCTCGAATTACGAGAGAGTGCTCAAGAATTAACAACCCATGCCTTATTAAAAGGGATTAATCCATACGCACTAGAAAACAATCCGATCTATATAGACCCTTATGGGATTTTTTATCACCTGTGTGTTCTTCCCTTTGCCATGATTTTCGGAAATTCACTTCAATTGCACAGGATTCTAAATGCATTCTTCATCCTAGGGCAAGCTGTTTTATTATTAAAAGTATTAAAAGCACAGAGTCATAAGTGGCTAACATCGTTGATTCTTATTGCTTTTATATGGCTGAGTCAATTATTTTATGTGACTCCTCTTGCCCGTCCTGACACATTAGGCGAACTGCTTTTTCTGGCAACCATCATCATCCCATTTCTTGATCACTTTAATAATTCATCATTAGCAATAAGTATTATTGTCGGTATTATTTCTTTCTACACAAAGGTTTATTTCTTTTTTGGAGTAGCGATAATTGCAAGTTATTTATTTCTCTTTATTTCCAAACGTAAAGCAATCTTTTATGCAGCAATTTCAGGCACAATTTTATTTCTATCTGCTTTGGTCATTAATAAATATCTGGAGACTTACTTTGCTAATGTTATCAATGTCATTTTTGCTCAACCAAAAGCATATGAGAACGGCTATGTCTTTACTCAATTGTGGCATCTTTTTCAAGATTATTGGGGATTATTCATCATTGGTATAGGTGCAATTATTGTCAAAGTAACCCAATTGAGATCAACTAAATTCAACAAATCACCAATCATTATTATCAATAATTTTGACACACCCTTTTTATCATTCAAAATGGATTTTGTTTTGTATTGTTTATCTGCTTCATTCTTAGTAGTATTTTTTATCTTAGGAAGAAATACTGGGACCTTCATGACTTATCTTTATCAATTCATCTCACCCTTCTTTGTTTTAGTTATTCTTAACTGGGTTGATGGAATTGAAAAAAATAAAAAATGGTTATATCTAATAGTGGTAATTACTCTCTTATCTCATGCAATCGCTATTTTAAAACCAGATTTTACTTCTTTCTCCAGTAATGATTGGCAAAAACTGGAGGAACGAATTGAAAAAGCAGATCAAATATTAAATTCCCCTTTGGATGTTTCTCTATTACTAAAAAATGATAAGGTTGTTACAACCAGCGGTTTAACTCAATATTCTTTTTATTATCCCGCACAACCGTTTTTTCTTTACCCCAGCCCGGAGAAAATGAAAGAAGAGGGAGCAAAATACATAAATCGCATTAAGACGAAAATCATGAATCAAGAATACGATTTTTTAGAGACGTTTGAAACAAATTGGGGTAGTACCTTTGCAATCGGTGTGAGAAGATTAGATCCAGCAATGACTGATCAAGATCTTATATCCATTTATTATCATCGTTCAGAAACATTAGTATTTAATATGCCTCACACTTATCAAGTATGGAAAATTGGGATATGGGAACCTAATTAGATTTTTTTTTAAACAATTATTGCGAACGTTTTTTATTGTTTATATCATTATCTAATCTGTATTCAACCCAAACCCGAAATCCGTGACTCCAGACAGATTCAATCAAGTGCAATAGAGATTCAGTTTACTTTTTCAAGCACAATTAGAGCGAACATAGCCCAGGATCTGATATGATTGCCAAAGAGGTCTTCCACCCAGTGCCACAAGCCAAAACTCCAGCCTGGCATGAAAGATCTCAAAGATACCCCCCCACTAACCAGATAACGGAAAGGCATCAGGGGATGAATTTTTTTTATTGAAAGTTCGGGAAATTCATTCTCAAATATTTCGCGGTCACGTTCAAATACCATCCATGGCAATGCCTGGTTAGACCCAGAAAGCGGTCCGCTGGATGGAAATTCCCATTTTTTCACTTGCGGATCAAACGGTTCATGATGAAAATGAGGGTATACCCAGCGCGACCAGCGCGATACCCAGGGTTCAATCATAACTACCTTACCTCCCTTGGGTAAAATGCGGATGACCTCATCCAGAAAATCCCTCGGTTTGGGTAGATGATGAAACACATCTGACATGACGATTGCAGATAGAGATTTATCTTTGAAAGGTATTCTGCCTGCATCCAGAATAGCATCCATATCGACCAAATAAAATACTTCAGTTTTAATCAGATTGGGAATAAATTCGTTAAGAAATCCTGCACCAGATCCAAGCTCGAGGATTTTACTCACAGGCAAGCGTAATTCCGCACGAATCAAACCATACCATTCCTGATATATTTTCTCAAGGAATTTTTTTTGGCGGATGAGATCTTTGCGAGTCTGGGTAGTTTGTGGATCATCCAGTGATCTTCCACGCATGAGGGGATGGGTGAGTAAATTTTTAATCATCGTTCGGCATTTACCGAGAAAATCATATCTTCTTTCCCTTTGGGTAGTGTTCTACTTTAGACAATGGGCAACCTGGTAGACTGAAAAAGATTTTAGACCAAACGCATGCAAGTTTTCATAGTCCACTTGCCGAAAAATTTTTTGTGCATTTCGGCGAATTACATCCTGGTCAGAAAAATGAAAATTCTTAATGCGATAACCAAGGATTCGGTATAAAAACGTCATCAGCGGTCGATCGATAGGTACGCCATAAACTAATTGCCCCCGTGGTCGGATAATCCGATGCAATTCTGAAAAAGCACGGGTTTGTTCGTGCGGCTGTAAATGTTCCAACACACTGATAATCAGCACAGTATCAAACTCATTATCTTCATAAGGCATATTCAACAAATTACCGGAGGTCAGATATGTTTGGATATTGCGCTTTTTAAAATATTTTTCAATTTTTGCAATTACCGATGGATCGTTTTTTTCTATGCCATAGATCTGCTGATACAAACTAGCCAGATTGGGAAAGGTTAATCCAGAGCCAAATCCAGCCTCTAATATTTTTTCTCCACCTTTGCATTCAGCCAGGCATCTTTTCAATCGATCTCTATACAGGTTCTTGAAACCCGGCACAAAGTAGAATTTTAAGGGATCATGGCTGTCAATCGGAGTATATTCATCCGATGGATAAATTTGTAGTTTTATGTTCTTTTTGTTCATTAATGATTTCCGGATTTATGTTTTTTTCTTCAATATCCTATGGTTTGCCTACCAAAATAATATTGTTATCAAGAAATAGACACACCAATACAAAAACATTTGATTATATTTCAACTTTACTGCATAGCTAGATCAGAAAAATAGAGAAAGGAGGTTTTTCCTAATACATTAACCAGCAATGTTACAAATGTATCTTTATTCTGCCGACCCACCACAATCACTTCGGTTGCATTTGGGAAATATTGCGGGCTAATTTGTATTGGAAGCACTATCTCACGACGATCCCTTCCAATTAGTAAAAAGATAAGTCGGGGATAAGCACGGAATTGGTAGTTACCGGCGCTTGAGCCGGGTTCGCCATTATTGGCGGAATAAAAACGGGGATAGAAGGCCATGCCCTTTTCAACGACAATACGATCATCCTTCAGTATATTCATCACATCCAATTTCATCTGAGGAACCAGCGCCAAATTCTTATCAGATAACAACTCCTGGTTGAGATTTGCCCTATCCTGAGATCCATAACGCGGGGGGATTAATTGCATCACCCCAGGTACAGCTAATCCAATAAAACCCAATGCAAGCAAACTGAGAATAAATCCTTTGATTGAGCTTCCCCTTGTTTTCCCAACTGATTGTTTGGGTTCTCCTTGAAAAATGAAAGAAGATTGAATTTTTTCAAAGGAAAATCCGAAGAATAACAGCAACCAGACCAACAATTGGACTAATCCAAGACAAAAATAGAACCCAACCACCCATTGCACCGGTAGAATAAAACGCCATCCTGAAATACGGGAGGCAGCATTACTCAGGTTATATGCGAGGTGAATAATCATTGGAATTAATCCAATGATTTTCCAACTAGTAAACGCAAAGGCAACCCCCAATGCAATGATGGCAAGATATATGAAAAGCAGAATTACCTGAGGTGTCTGAATAGAATTCTCTGGTTTTAACCAGAACAAGTCCATTGGTCTAAAAAGATTCACCAACCCTGCAACAGGAAGGGAACGAACTGGCAAAATATAAATATCGAGAAGCTCATTGTGTATAAAATTGTTGGCTACAAATTGTGTGTATTCTATGGGGTTATTTAACAAATATTGAATGGCTGATCCAAATAAGTCATTGTTTTCCTCATTGAGGTCTTCCGGTTGAGCCAAACCACCGACATTTGACTGGTTTTCAAAACGTTGGATAATTGCACTTGCATAACGGGGGTCTTCAAAGGTGATTTTGCCAATAATCTGCCAATTGCGGAAAAGCCAGGGGATAATAAGAATCGCTATTCCCAGACCAAAAAGTAATGAGGCTGATAGAAATGCTCTCCATTTTTTATTGACAACAAAAAATAGAATAGCCAGTATAAAGGGTATCAGAACCAGAGATTGGGAACGCAACAAAATCAATACGCCCAATAATCCCCCAGTGATCAATGGGTATAACTTTCCGCTTTTTTTTCTTCCAGCCCAGGTTACCAGTAAATAAACAAGTCCAACCATCAGCAGCATCGTTGGCCATTCGGTCATTAATAATTTTGTATTGGAAGTGGTGGTTAATGAGGCAACCTGCAGGGTGTTTAATTCCAGTAAAATGGTAAAAGCAGCTAAGAGTAATCCACTTAATCGATTGCCCACCTTTTTGACCAGTGAATATAATAGTGCTGGAACCAATGACATCACGAGAACTTGCAGGAGAATAATGGCTGAATAATCCTGCCCAGCCAGGGTATGCAAACCAGCTAAAAACAAGGCGTAAATCGGTCTGCGAATAATGCGTTGGTTGGAATTCACCTCACCCAGCAAGATTCCCTGGGAATCTGAATCATGGATGCGCGCATCAGAATATGGATAGACCTCATAATTGGGCGGGCGGACGCGGGGTGTAAAGTAACTATTGGGAATGGGCTGCTGCATCCAAAGGGAAAATCCGGCCATCCATATTATTAAAAAAATCACAATGTCCATCCATTTAAAAATCGGATGGTTTTGTTTCTCCCCTTTTTTTCGAGAACAAATCCATTGAAAAAATAAATTAATAAGTACTACCAGGACACCACCCAAGCAAATAAGAACCAATTGACCTTCCAATAAAGGTACCGGATGATGATCATCCCAATAGGATGGGTCGGGTATTGTCCCCAAACCTGTCGTGTATATTACAAGCCAAAAAATCAATAAACAGAAAAATATTATTAAACCGGTTTTAATCGTTCCTGCGAAAAATGAAATAGCCGCGTTATTATCTTTTCCTGTATATAGATATATACATATGGGTGTGATTATGCTGAAAAAAAATATCCAGGCTGCGAGGGGAAGTAAACGTTGAAAATAAGAGATATAAACTCCATTCTTGTAAAGAGGGAAAAAGAGGAAGAAGAATAAAGAAAGGATGAAGCCAATGAAAGATAAAACCTTGAGCAGGGTAATTACTTTTATATAATTATGTGCCTTGTTCAACCAGGATTTCCACTGAGAAGAATGAATACCCCTTAATGCCAAAAAGAAAGAAAGCAATACTGGAAAAAACAATATACCCAACAGCAGCAACCGAAAGGAGGAAAACCCAAACAGCAAAGCACCTTTTGCATCCGAGGGAATCAAAGCCAGCCAGAGGATACAAACCAGACCGGTTAATGCTAAACCCAAGAGGTAATTTTGAATTATCTTTCCGGATTTCATTACAATAATGACCGCCTTAATTACGCATTTCAACCTATTACTGGCATGATCTTAAATCCAATAAAATACGTTCGCCACCAAAATCATCCTTATAATCTGCCAAAACCTTGACACAAGGGCTTTCCAGGCTTTTTCCTACCAATGGAGGCAGAGATTTTAGATAATTCCTGTCAGAATATAAATAACCAAAATCGGCCTTACGCAGACTGGTGGGATCAGGATTATTAAACAATTCAATCCATTTGGGTTTATTGGTGAACCAATCGAATCCTACATCACTTGGGTGGCCAAATAATACCGCTGAACGCATTCGGGCAGGATCAAAAACCATATAAGAGGGATCAAGTTTATCCCAAAACTCACGCATAATCTTTGCATCCAAGGGTTCAATGTATGTGGTCAGGATTGGCTTTTGCAGTGCGGTCATTTCTAACCCAAAAATCACAACCCCACCAAACAATGTTAACGTTAACAAAAAATAAGTGATTATTTTTGTCATTTCTGAGCGTTTTGGAAACCAAACAAATAAAATCGGGATAGCAAAAATTTTTAATACGAGCAGGAAATAATCCTGAGCACGAGTAAAGGCGCCAATACTGCTAGATTTAAAGTCCATATTAATAAAGACCAGGATTAAGCTAAGAATGATAATTACTGACAAAATAGCTTCAACCCACCGATTACCATTGAATGCGTTAACTCCCCAAGGCAATGCTAACCCTAATAACAATAACATAGGTCCGACTTCAACAAACCAGACTAACAATTGAATTGGATTGAAAATAGATAGAATACCGAGATGTGCATCAATAAAGGCTGGTGGGAAAAGGAAAGATACAGATACATTGTGAAATGAACTGCCCACTAAGGTAGTATTTTGAATATTATTCATCCATTGATCAAATACACCCGAGATTACACCTCCCTGAAAAAGGGTTATCACTCCGGCAATAATCAATGCAACCAGAAAAAAAATCAATTCCTTTGGTAATTTGAAAGCCTTATTCTTGAATATGTAAATTGCACTGACCAAAATAAAACCAAGTATTAACATCACAAAGGTGATTTCGTGCGATAGAGCAAGTGAACTTAATAGAATACTATAAATAATTATTGCTTTCCAACCTCGCCATAGATTAAAGGTCAACAAAAAAATTACGATAAAAAGCAAAACCAGGTTGGTATAACCCAAACCTATACTATTAGCTGCATTAAAACCATTAGCAAAAGCAAAAGGAATAGTATATGGTCCAGTACCTTGAGCTGCCCAGGGATTAGAAAGAGCTGCTTGAAGAGAGGGTCCACTATTTAAACCACTCCCTATCCGGTTGATATTGCGATCAATTATTTCTATAAAGTTTTTAGGGAATAATAACAATAACCAACGAGTTCCACCGGAAAAAAAGTAAAAAATACTGGCGGCTATACCTGCCATCCGGTTTTGAGTAATGCGGTAAACCCATAACCCCAATAATAACAAACTAAGACTTAGAAATAGCGCTTGCTCCAAATCCAACGCTGTCCATGGGAAAATATCGCCCAGCCTCATTATTTGGGCAGAAAAAAGATAAGGAAAATAATGATAGTTATAAATAACATTCGGGTCCAAGGGAAAGTGCAATGGCAAATCGCCGGCTGCCATTTGCGAGATCAATGGTAAAGTTTGGAAATCATCCATAATTGCCATGCCACTTCCAATTCCCCAAAACATGGCTATCATGAGAATTAATATTACCCATACCCAGATATTCACTTTAACCTGAAAAAGTCCAAGGAAATCCTGCCGGGTCTTGGGAAAATTTAATAAAAAGCCGCCAACCAGTATTAATCCACCGCTAAACCAGCAAGCTGCCGGGAAGGATAAGAAGCGTCCCAAGAAATTGACCAGAAAGGTGGAGGTGAGTAGACCGATAGTAAAGCCCACCAATAATTCTTCATTGGGATGCAAACGGAAAAGGGCGCGGGTTATCCAGAATCCACCAATTCCGCACAGAAAAAGCCAAAGGATCAAGGGGGCAATTTTAATTACGCCAGTGATTAAGAAATTCATAAGTCAACCTCGTAATTTATTTTGTTAGATAACCAATTTGTTTAACCAATAAGAAAACACCTGATCTTTTTCGGGTGCAATATTTTGATGGTTTGAATACACAGAATTACCCCCAGCAAAGCAACAACTAAACGCTTCAATAAACTAGGTACTCTTCCAGGGTCAAAATTGATCAAATTAGATTTAATGTTCGAAAAAAAATTGGGAAGTAGATAATAATTCATAAATTTGCACTTTTCTTTTCCTCATTTTGTTTGCGCAAGATGGAGGGCAGAAAGAAAGCCCCTGGCAGACTGTTAATCACAAATGCTATACGAATCAACACGGCTAGCGCCAAGGCGGCCTGCACAGATACCCCACCAAAATGGGAATATAGAGTAGTGATTGACATTTCCTGCCAGCCTAGCCCCCCGATGGAAAGCGGAATTAATGTCCACAGGTAACTTAGACTATAAATAGATGCAATTACCCATAAGGGCACATCTTCACCCACCGAACGAAGGAAAAACCAGAGCATACCAAATAAGAGCGCTTCGTGAATTAGCGTGAAAAATAAGGAAAGCAACAAATTCTTGGGACGTTTGAGCCAGAAAAGCAGGTCTTGGATCAACTTACTGATAAAATCCAGCAATTTTTGCCATAGCTTTTTCAGGCAAGGCATGAAACCGCTAACAGAGAAAACTGAGGTTGATGCCATGGTAATAGCGATGGATGGGATCGGATGTGAAAGCAGGAAAACCCCACTCGGTACCATTAAAGACATGCCAGCCAAACCAACAATTCGGTCCATAATCAAAGACGCCAAAACCAGCGCAGAATCCACTCCTGCTTGAACCATGCCAATAAAGCGCACCAAGTCACCGCCGATAGAGGTGGGCAGGAAATTTGAAGCAAACAAACCTGCATAGGTAAGTTTAAGAGTCTCCAGGTATTTCACCGGTTTTTCAGATGTTTTCAGCAGAGCATACCAGCGCGCAGCCACCGCCTGACGTGAAATGAATAATAATACCAGTCCAGCCAGGGCATATCCAGGATTGGCAGTCTGCATTGTATGGAGAAAATCATCTTTATATTTATAAACAATGTAAATGAAAAATCCAATGGATATTATGGTAATTGCCCAGCGCCACCAGGGTTCATTTTTACCTTTTATTTGATTTTTCTCATTCTTTTTAATAGTTTTTTCCTTCATTGGAAATTTAGGGATTGACAAATAGAAAATGAAGTCCTTTGATTATTGTTCTTTTTCAAAAACAAATTGATTATTTCCTTGTCCAAGACCAACGGTTTTGATTTTCCTGAGTTTATATCCTCTAACTTCGAAGAAATCGATGATAGTTTGTGGTTTCGCTACTTCAAATGGGTATCCTCCAACCCAATCTACAACATTATGCCAAGGACTCATTCCTCTTTTAACCCTATGATAATTCTTCCATGAATCAAAAGGTCTTAACTTTATGAAATCAATGACAAATTTCACTCCCCAAATGCAAATTCCTATTAACCAAACCAGGAGGGTTTTTAAAATTTGTGGTGATTTACAATAAAACTGTTTCACAAATCGCCATAAAATACTAATTATGCCTTGGTCATTATAGATAGCAATAAATAACATTCCGCCTTTGGGTTTTACCAATTTTGAAATCAGGTCAAAAGACTTTATCATATTCCCTGTATGATGAAGTACTCCCCAACTATAAACAATATCAAATACTCCAAGGTTATTGACATATTTTTCATCTAAGATTGATCCTTGTTCAATTTGCCATTGTTTTATATTAAAATCAGATTTTTTTCGAAGTTGTTCGGTACACCATACACATGACGGATCATAATCAAATGAATAAACCTTGGCGCCCAATCGCACAGCCGCTAAGGACATAATTCCACTTCCTGAACCAACATCCAAAAATGATTTGCCTTTTAGATCATTTATTTGTAAAAATTCTTTTAATGATTTTTCACATTCAATTATTTGCTGCTCATTCAAATTTTCCAAAAAACTCTTCCAGTTTTTTCCAAATTCAAACCTTTTTCCTTGAAGAACCTCGTTTTTAAACATTTTATTTTCTTCCATTGTTCTCCATTCTTGTCATGAAATCCTTGGACCTATTATGATTTTAAAGTCCAAATTTATCACATTATAGTTTTGTTTATTTCCTTCGTGCGTATATCTCAATTTCGCTATCCCGCAGCCACGTAATAGGCTGGTAATACTGCATAATAGGCACAGTGATGTATTTAACCCAGGCATTATTCTCCTCCGGGAAGGAAGTGGAATCGTCCTTAAAGACCACATACTGCTTATCCATCACAATTAGAGCAAAGCGTTGATTTTTGAGATCAGTGTAAAACTTATTCAGATAATTTTGATTATGCGAGATGGCCATTTCCATCAGGGTCAGCAATTCATAATCTGGCACCAGGGGAACATTCTGAATGTAATTAAACGTAAGTAGTTGTCGCTCAGAAATAAATAATACTTCCTGATCGGTGGCAACTACTTTCTGAACTGTACCAGCCAATCTTTGTAAATCCTGATAAGCCGCAGCTTTATCAAAGACCGGGAAGGGTTCCCAATTCGCCAGCGACCAGCCAACCGGCATTAATAAAAGTGCAATTAATAATAAATTTGGCAACCAATTGGATGTACGAGCAACTTTTTTTTCTTTTGCAACTCGATCAAAAATAAAATAAGCTCCAACACATGCTAGTAACAGTAAAAATGCATCCAGATTATGCAGGTTGCTGCCTCCACCAATCTTTACACTGACCATCAACCCGCCCAGGAAAAAGACCAATAATATGGCGATGATCATAGTTTTCCTAACCAATTGGAGCGGTGAATTTTTTTTAAAAATTCGGAATAATATAAAAATAATCAGGGGTGAGCAAAGAATCAGGATACCAGTAAGAATTCCCACTGGAAAGGTAGGGCTAGGTAATAAACGATACCAGAGTAAATCAGAAGTGAAACTGGATGCAAAGAAGGTTACATCCTGATTGCCTGAAATTGGAATATAAATGGCCTGGGCGAAAAGACTGGTAACAATTCCAGTAATACCAAATAAACCTGGATGCTTAAGGTAATCCCATAATCCGCGAGATTGATCATATGGTTTTTCCAATAAAAATAACAAAATAGCCAATGCTGCCGGTACCGGAAACCAATTGACCCGGCTGATGCCTGCCCAAAATGAAGCCAGGATGACAAAAACCAAACTCTGTTTAAAATTATCCTTGTCAAATCCCCATAAGACCAGGATAGCACAAATCATCAGATGGTAATATAAAGGACCTTGTAGAAAAAAGATGAAACACCAGGTAGCCAATGATGCGGCTTTAAGCCAATTGTCCAAATGTAATCGCCGGACAAGCGTAAAACAGCCAAAACCCGTCAGGAAAATCCAAAGGAAAATCTGCCAGGCACGGTGCACCCATAATGGAAGGCCATAAATGAGGAAAGGCACAGACATGAGCAGATAGCGACTGGGATGCAGGAAGGACCAGGGAAATTTCTGTCCATAAATGAATTGACTAAAAGGCAGGGAGGCATAATAAAAACGGCTGCCCTCTGACCAGACTAGAGAGAAAGGATATGTGGTGAAATCACGTAGAAAATTAGCTGATTGATATACCGCACCAATTAACAGGATGGAAAAAAAGAATAAGTGGGAGAGTCGCTTTTTTGGAAAGAAGGATTTCAGTGCCATACCCGCGACACCAGCCAGAACCCAAAGTACGGCCATACGGAAAAATATGCTTTCAAAATGCTTAGCTGCGGAACTGAAAACCAGGTATGGATAAACCAGTACGAATAAGGAAAAGATAAGAAGGTTGATCCATTTCAACGAACTCAATTTCCGGGTGATTAATGCAACTATAACTTGCAGCTTCTCTATAAATTGAGTAAAAGTTTGTATTGCGATACTTATACATACCGGGACTAAAGCCAGCCAGAAAAATCCAACCACTTTCCATAAGAAAGAAAAAGTAAAGGTTCCATTCTGATAGTTTTGAATCGCAGCTCCGCTAACCAAAACCAGAGTGACGATTGCCAGTATTCGAACAAGGTTAATAGAATTATATTTATTGTTATCTTTCATCAGATTACACAATTGCCCTGGGTCAGTTTATAGTAAGAGAAATAGTATTTTATAGGTAGGAAATCGAATTTCATCTTATAATACGAGAGGAAAAATTTTACGCACAACTGATTGTATTATAAAGTTAACTAACCTTCAAAATGTACTTTTTTATTACCCGGAGAAGTAAAAGTATCACTATTAGAAGCCCAGTTTATACAATAAAATATTTTTAGGAGTATTTGGATGAGTAAAAAGAACCGAAAGAAATATCGCAATAAAATTGAAGCCGCAGCCAGGAATAACGTGTTGGTCGTTAATCCGGTAGCGCAGCGCAGCAGCGAATTTAACCCTGACTATTCTTATGTCATCAAAGACCTAAAACGGATTGGCGTCCTGGCAATATTCTTTTTAACCGTTCTGGTGGTCCTTTCATTTATTCTGCGTTAAAAAATAAATCCAAGGAGAGTAAAATATGACCCGCATGTTTGTCCCCGGACCTGTAGATGTCGCTCCCGAGGTGCTGCAAGCGATGACCAAACCCATGCTGCCGCACCGCAGTAAGGAATACGAAGAAATCCATCGACGTGCTGCCGAAAAGGCACAAAAACTCTTCTATACTCAATACCGCGTTTTTCTGGGCACCCATTCCGGTTCAGGTATGCAGGAAGCTGGAGTAAGAAACTTTGCCAGTAAAGACATCTTATGCTGCACGAATGGTGCATTTTCGGAACGCTGGTATCAATGCGCTGTCGCCAATGGGAAGCAAACCAATCGGTTGGATGCTGAATGGGGTAAAGCCATCCTGCCTGACCAATTGCGGGATGCACTTAAGAAAAAACATTACGAAGCCATTACCATCGTTCATAATGAAACCTCCACCGGTGTTGAGAATCCAGTAGAAGAGCTTTGCAAGGTACTTAAAGAAGTCAGTCCGGATACCATCATCATGGTGGACGCAGTCTCATCGCTTGGCGGAGTCAAAGTTGAAATGGATGCCTGGGGAATTGACTTCCTGCTCACCTCCTCACAAAAGTGCCTTGCCCTGCCGCCAGGTCTCTCACTGGCCGGAACATCAGACCGCGCTTTGAAAAAAGCCGAGAGTGTGGAAAACCGGGGCTGGTATTTTGACTTGCTGCTGATGGAAAAACACCGCCTTAAAGATTCCACTCCCATGACCCCTGTGATACCTCTCATTTATGCCCTGGATTTTCAATTGGATCGCATTTTTGCGGAAGGATTGGATGCACGTTTTGCCCGCCACGCTGCCATGTCGCAAAAAGTATACGCTTGGGCACTGGCAAATGGTTTACAACCATTCCCAGAGGACAACTGCCGCTCCAAGACTGTGGTCACAATTAAAAATGAAAAAAAATGGGTGATTGGCGACCTGAATAAATTCCTGCTGCAACGAGGGATGCGCATCGCCAACGGTTATGGCGCCATCAAGGATGTCACATTCCGCATTGCCACCATGGGCGAAACCAGCCTTAAAGATGTGGATAACCTGCTGGCTGGCTTGCAGGATTTTATGAAACAATAATCAGAAAAATTTGATTAATTTTAGGGCGCAAAATTATGCGCCCTATTTATTTAAACTTATCAGGTGTTTTCTTAAAAATAATTCCACTTTTTGATAATAATCAATAATTGTTTCTGCCTTGCGAAATCCATGCCCTTCCCCGGGATAAAGACAGATTAAATGGGGAGTTCCCTGCTGTTTTAATATTTCAGCAATTTTCCTGGATTGATCAGGGGAAACCACCTGATCATTTTCACCATGAAAGATTGCGACGGGGTCTTGTATCCTGTTTGCATGTAAAAGTGGTGATCTTTCTTTATACCGCTGATGATCCTTTTTAAAATCGCCAATCAGATACTCGTTGTAATGCCTTTCCAGTTTATGGGTTTGCTTGGCATCGGCCATCAGGTCGCAAACCGGATAGGCACAAATTCCGGCTTTAAAAAAACCGGGATACTTGATCAAAGTATTTAATACAGTAAATCCGCCCGCACTGCTACCCATGACTGCCATTCGTTCTTCATCAGCCAGCCCCTGTGCAACCATGGCTTTGGCGGCACCAAAAGTATCCTCCACATCCACTATCCCCCATTCATTCTGAATGGCATCCTGGTAAGAGCGTCCATAACCGCTGCTGCCACGGTAATCCACGGCTACCAAGGCATATCCGCGTGAGGTAAAAAAAGCGCGTTCAGGGATATATACCAACAGATTATTCATGGTCGGTCCGGCATGCACTTCCACTATCAATGGCGGTTTACCCTTTGACACAAATTGCGGATTTGAAGGCGGGTAATA
>Ga0209777_10000826_pt1 | contig 47910 bp, 32 predicted proteins | sample FrelakmetHBP12HB_FD_187147 | JGI IMG/M metagenome (GOLD analysis project Ga0209777, IMG submission 187147) | Freshwater lake sediment microbial communities from the University of Notre Dame, USA, for methane emissions studies -HBP12 HB (SPAdes)... | ecosystem: Environmental > Aquatic >... | reverse complement strand
CCCAGCCCCGCAGGCCATAATAGTCATCAAGCAGAATTTCAAACTTTTCCCTATCAACGGCCTTGCCGCGCCGCGAAATGACCTCGTCGCCCGCACCCGGCAGCAGCAGCTGGGGGTTGTGCATCCCGAACACATCGGCGATAAACTCGTCGCGCTCGATAAAGAAAAACTCAGGCAGGATGTCGTCCGTCCGGCCTTGGCGGCCCTCGCGCAGCAGGATCGCGCGGTTCAGGGCAATGATTCGCTCGGCAAACCGGTTCAGCCCTGCCTTATCAATATTCCAGCCGGTCACCGCTGCCAGGAGCTTGCCTTCAAGCCCGGGGTCGCCCACATGGTCCTCGGTGGAAGCATCATCATACACCGGCCAGGCAAAGTCGCACAGAATAAGCGACTCCTTTATATACTGCCGGTTTTGGATGAGCGCCGAGGCGCAGGCCTTGCCTTCATAGGTTGAAAAATCTACTGCCTGCTCCCCGCCCCAGAACGCTTTGCCGATCCGGCGGATGACGTCGGTTGACATATAGGACTTCTCATCGGTTTTCGTGTACCACCGGCCCCACTTGGTGAGGGGCTCGCACACCTCGTGCAGCTCGGTGATGAAGGGCCGCGGCTCAAGGGCATAGATGAGCGCCGAGAGCACGAACACCTTGGGCCCGTAGGCAATGGCCCGGCCCGTCTGCGTGAACATGTTGCGCGTAATCTCGCGGGCTTCACCGCCCACATTTTCCGATGCCCGGATTGCGCCCTCGGCAAGCACGCTGCCGAACCCCCGGCGGGAGCAAATTTTGCGCATCAGGCCTTCTAAAAATTCCGTGCTTCCCATCTGCGCCATGGGCAGGCCCGTGTCTTTTTCAGTCAGAATGCCTGCTTCATTGCATTTGTCGAGCCAGAACATGAGCTGCACCAGGTCAAGCACGCACAGGCCGTAATCGTTTGCCAGTGTCGCGGCGCTGAAGCTCGCCTCGGTGATCTGGCCGTGCAGCTTCCTGTCCCACAGGGAATAGAAAAGATTGGTCTGGCACTTGCGAATGTCCTGCGCGCCCGAGGCGCTTTGCTGCACAGAGCGCCAGCAGCCCTGCGGGCAGCCGTGGCAGTATGCCTTTTTCACCACCGTCATGCCCGGCAGTATAATGGGATTGCCGAACAGGTTGTAATACCCCGTGCCGGTCATCTCCGCAAACCGCTTGCGTATCTGCTTGACCGCCTCGGGGTTGGCAACGCCGACCGAACCCGTGCCCTTCACCGTGATGGCCTTCAGGTTTTTTGAACCCATGACCGAGCCGAACCCCATGGATGCAGCACCCGCCACATCGGTATAAATAATGCCATAGCGCGTACGGTTTTCCCCGCCGGGGCCGATGGAAAGAATACGCACATTTTTGCCGAGCTCATTTTTCAAAAGCTCGTGGGTCTTAAGATTCCCCAGGCCCCAGAGCTGCGACGCCTCCCGTATCTCGACATTGCCGTCATCGATATGAATATGCACTGCCCCGTCTGCCCGGCCCTTCACCATGATGCCGTCAAAACCGGCTTTCTTGAGTTCTGCGGCGAAAAAACCTCCCAGGCTTGCGCTCACAAATGTTTCGGGATAGATGCAGGGCGACTTGCCGCAAATAGACAGCCGCGGCGCGCTGGGCGCAGGCGTTGCCGCAAGAGGGCCGGTCATGAATATAAGAGGCTGCCCCTCGTCAAAGGCATCGGCGCCCCAGGCTGCGTGGTCCCAGTAGAGCTTGTGCCCTATGCCCAGGCCGCCCAGAAATTTCTCGGCATAGGCCATGGTGTTAAGTGTTTCGATGTGCTTGTGCGAAAGATCAACCTTCAGTATCTTTCCTGCCCAGCCGCACAATTTCTGCATATCATATCCTTGTGTATAAAAATTAACCGGACATGCTTTTCATGATCCGCTGCCACTCTCCGGAAGGAGCAGTAAAGTTTATGTGAGCCATAACTGTAATAAATTTATATAACACACTAAAAAGCTTCTGACTTCAAGAAAATCAGAAATTCAAGCAGACAGTCTGATTGTGAATCCGTGTTTCAGGTATACGGAAAGATTTTGTTGTAACCGCTAGCCGTCATGACAGAAGGCCATATGTTATTCAAACTGCATCAACAAATAGGCTTGATACAGTAAACGCCATCAGGCACACTGTAAAATTGACAGTGTATTATACCGCTATACATATTACTTTCCAGGCGGACAGTCAAAAAAATACTAAACACAATACGCGCCTGCACGCGCAAAAAAGTTCCTTTTTTGCGACTTTTCCTGCTAGAATTATTTTTTTAACCAGCACCTGAAAAAATATGAATACGACGAAAAAAAACCTCACCATCTTTTTTGCAACTCTTGGCTGCAAGGTCAATCAATATGATTCGGGCGCCATGGCCGATGCGCTCAGGCAGGCTGGCCACAGCATTGCAGCAACTGCTTCCGGAGCCGATGTATGTATCATAAATACCTGTGTGGTTACGGAGCGCACCGAATCCCAGTCGCGCCAGCTCATCCGCCGGGTGGTGCGCGAGCATCCCGGCTGCAGCGTCATCGTGACGGGCTGCTATGCACAGAAAGCGGCGCAGGAGCTTCAGGCTCTCTCAGAGCGGGTATCCGTTATCGGCAATACCGAAAAGAAGGATATTGCGGCATTTGTCAGCTTACTGCAGGAAAAACAGCCTTCGTTTGCAGCCGTATCTGATATATCGTCAGAAAAAATATTTACGACACCTGCCTGCACGCGACTCTTTGACCGCACACGGGCATTTCTGAAAATTCAGGATGGGTGCAACAGCCACTGCACGTACTGTATCGTTCCGTCTGTGCGCGGGCCAAGCCGCAGCCTGCCGGCAGATGGGGTAAAAAATCGAATTAGAGAGCTTAAGCTTGCAGGTTACCGCGAAATTGTGCTGACCGGCATACATCTGGGAGCATTCGGCCTTGATGCCCGGCCCCGAACCAGTCTTGCCGACCTGTTGACATCCCTTGAGAACGACGGGGCTCTTAACGGCCTGCGCCTGCGCCTGAGTTCCATAGAGCCTGCAGAATTTACTCCGGAGCTTATAAAAGTAATCGCTTGCTCGAAGCAGATCTGCTCCCATTTTCACATTCCGCTGCAAAGTGGCGATGCCGGTGTTTTAAAGAAGATGGGGCGGCGCTACAGCCCGGTTTTTTTCCGGGAGCTTGTTCTGCATCTTACAGCGGCTATACCGGGCCTTAATATCGGAATCGACGTCATTGCCGGCTTCCCCGGCGAAACCGATAGGGCTTTTGAAAATACCGCAGAGCTTCTTGGCGGACTGCCGGCAGGCTATTTGCATGTTTTCCCCTTTTCCCGGCGCTCAGGCACGCCTGCTGCTGATTTCCCGGGCCATGTGCCCGAGCAGGTCAAAAAAGAACGGGCGCTGAGGCTCCGGCAAATATCCGATCAAAAACGAAGCAGCTTTTATGCGGCCCATGATGGCGCCATTTTGCCGGTGCTCGTTGAAAACCGCCGCCAGAAAAAAACCGGGCTCCTGCGCGGCATATCGCGCAACTATATCCCGGTGCATTTTGACGGTCCCTCCGGCCTTGCCGGTCAGGAAGTATACGTGCAGATTGTCGTCTCGGACACGGGGGAGCCGCACGGAAAACTTGCCGAAAAGCCGCTGCCCCGCACGGCAGTTCGAAACAGCATTTAACCTTTTGATTTTTTCAAAGAAATTTACTATATTATAAGCTTAAGATTATTAGCATAGGAAAAAATTCATTCATTTATGGGATACAGGCTTCAAACATGCTACAGGCGGGGTAATCGCAATGATCGAAATTGGTGATTTCAATATTAACAGACGCGGCAAGGACCGCATCAAGACCAAGCTGAGCGCTCAGTACTTCATAAAAAAGCACAGCTCACAGTATCTTGAGAGCACGGTCGTCAATCTGAGCCGCACAGGCGCCGCAGTCAGCGTGCCCATGAACGAAAAGCTGGCGTGCGGAACCATCATGTTTATCGATATTTACATACCGAAAACGCTTCTGCATGTCTCGGCTCAGGGTGAAATCAAACGAGTTGAACGCAGCGAGAGGGAGCTTATCTGCGGCATCAAATTTACCGAGTTGCTCAGCCAGTCCATTTTTGAACAGCTTACCAAATGAGCTTGGTGTGTACATATACATGCCAGCCGTTAATAGGCGCTGAAGCTGTAACCCCCAGACAAACAAATCTATTGTAAAATCTTCAAAAAAAGTATCTAATAACATACAGCAAACGAAAATTTTATCCGCCACACAGTAAAGAAGATACACATGAAACGAAAAACCGCGCTGCTGCGCATCACGTCCATACTGTCTCTTGTTCTCGGGCTTCTTTTTTTCTTTATCATGATCGTCACAATCCAGGAACAGAGGCTCCAGCTGGCACTGCTCGGGTTTCTCATCGGCGCATCCATTGTATGGCTTGTGTATCTGGCTATATGGTTCACGGGAAGCGGTGCAAGCAGAACCATGTTTCCCGTGCTGTCTCGACTGCTTATCATGAAGCTCAAGCAAAAAGCGCATATCAGCCTGTCGAGCTACCAGGAAAAAATGTTTATAGAAACCGCAGGGGCTTTTCTCGCCATTTCCTCGATTCTCGGTCTGGCCGCTGCCGCCTTTTTCATCATTTCAGGCATTCTTTATATCGTGGGACGGCTGAATTGGTAATTCGCCATGAATCAACCCTTTAACCGCGATGACCTGCGCAGAAAAGGCGCAGAAAAAATAAGCGGTGGCAGGTGGGCCAACGCAGATCTGCTCCTGTATACACACACTGACGGCGTCTGGGTTGTGAAGGACTTTACCCCCTGTTTGCCTCTCATCCGTAAAACCTGGGGCGCCTGGATGGCTGCACGGGAATTTCGTGCTATTGATCATCTGCAGGGCATCCCCGGCATTCCCGCCGACCCCTTTGTCCTTGACTCCCATGCATTCTGCTACCGTTTTGTGCCGGGCGCCAACCTGAAATACATCCGGCGTACGAATCCCCCCGGCGCCGACTTTTTTCTCCAGCTTGAAGAATCGGTAAGGCGCATGCATGAGCGGGGCATTGTGCATCTGGATATCCGCTATATGCGCAATATTGTGGTAACCGATACGGGCCAACCGCTTCTTCTGGATTTTCAAACCAGTTTGTTTCTCGACCGGATTCCGCGCTTCATGCATCAGTTTCTGAAAAATATTGACATCTCCGGCGTCTATAAATGCTGGAAACGGGTCAGCGGAAAAACTATCGACCCTGAGCGCCTGGCGTTTTTAGAAAAAATGGAAAAAAAACGCTCACTGTGGGTATTTAAGGGCTATCCGCTCGGAACGCGCGCATCACGGCGCTGACAGCCCTGCCCCGCAGCACGGTGCAACATAAACTTCTTACCTGACAGTCACATGACACCACGATCATCTATTCTATACAGGCTTGAATATGCGGGACTTCTTTTGTTTAATGCGGTCTTGCGCGCGCTGCCTGACACAGTTGCCATAGGTCTTGGCAGAAATGCCGGAGCACTGGCGGGAAAAATGTTCAGATCACGGGTTTCCCTCGCGCATGAAAACCTTCAGATCGCTTTCGGCGAAAGCCTCTCGCCCGCACAGCGGAAAAATATCATTGAGCAACTTTTTCGTATGCTCGGTGAAGGTTTTGTCGAATCGGCCATCAGCTCGCCGGATGATATCCGCAACAACCTTGCCATTGAAGGCATTGAGCATCTTGAAAATGCTCTTGCCGGGGGAAAGGGGGTAATAGTTCTCGGGCCGCATATGGGCATGTGGGAGCATGCCGCAGCCGCATTCGGGCAGCGCTTCGACAATGCAGCAACACTGTACAAGCCCCTGAAAAACCCGTATGTCGATGCCTATATCATCCGTACCCGCAGCGGGGGCAATATAAAACTCATATCAAGCAAGAGCGGTCTGCGCCAGCTCTACCAGTACCTGAAAAAAGGCGCCATGGTAGCGCTGCTTTTTGACCAAAATGCTGGCCGCAACGGGCTACCCGTGCCGTTTTTCGGGCAAACCGCTTCAACCTATTCCGCCCCCGCAGCTTTTGCCCTGAAAACGGGCTGTGCCGTTGTGCCGGCCTATACGATCAAAGAGCCGGGGTTCAGGCGAAACCGTATGATTTTGGGTGAACAGTTTCCCCTTATCAGGACAGGCGACCCTGAACATGACATCATCGCCAATACCCGCCAGTATAATGCCTTTATTGAGGACCTGGTGCGCAGGTATCCCGAGCAGTGGTTCGGCTGGCTGCACCGCCGATGGAAGCTTCCCCGGGCTTTTGCCGGAAACATTGAAAACGGAGCATAGGCAAGAGGCTTTCTTACAGAATATCGCAGCTCACCTTTATGTCTCCGGGCACATTTTAATAGCATAAGCACTCACAGTAGTGCCGGCAGCAAATTATAAAAGTCATTCGCATTAACATGTTTCCGTTTAGTTAAATTGCAGGAGCGCCGCATGGGAGAATGTCGATTATTTCAGCCAAGTAAATTTCAAGAAGTCCGTGACACTCCATGGAAGTTATGGAACAAAATTTGGAGCTGGTTAATACATCCCTATATCCGTCTGCTGTTTGCCTGGAATTCTATACCATGGGGACACGGCTGGCGTTTTTATGGGGTTCCAATTATTCAGAAACATCGCACAAGTATAATGAATTTTGGACAAGGGTTCAATCTTCGCTCTTCAGTCCGGTCTAATTCTTTAGGGCCAACACATCCGGTAATTTTGTGTACGTGGCAGGCAGGATCCGTAATCGAAATCGGGACGAACTTTGGCATGACAGGCGGCTCGATTTGCGCCTCGGAACGCATTACAATTGGTAATAATGTGGTAATTGGCGCCAACTGCACAATAATTGACAGTGACTTTCATCCTCTTGATCCCGAAATCCGCCGCTTACAACCAAAGAAGGCCAAAACAGCTCCGATCGTCATTCAAGATGATGTTTTTATCGGGATGCATTGCCTCATCTTGAAAGGTGTGACTATTGGCTCAGGCAGCGTGATTGGTGCAGGCAGTGTGGTAGCCCGTGACGTGCCCCCAAACACGATAGCGGCCGGCAACCCTGTACAGGTAATAAAAGAGATCGAACAAAAAAAGACATGATATACCCTTAAAGCCGTATCATCTGAAACATTCATACTGTCCGTGAAAATGCGGCGTCTCAAAAAATACCCGATTGTATTCTCTGCCGTGAATAAGCCTCCTCCGGGCGGCTATCACATCAGCACTTTTCAAACCGCTGCCGAATTATCTCATAATCCTCATCGGTATTGATGCTTCTGAAGGGCTCCTCGTCATCGGTGCGTATGACATGGGTGTCGAGAGTCGGGAACAGGTCGATGATGCGGTACTCGCCGTGGTCGATCAGCTCCTCAAGGGCGGGCAAACAGGTGCGGCGATAGATGGCGCACAGGGGCTCAAACCGGGAGGTCTTGAACATGGTTATATCATGGCCGGGGTAGCTGCTGCAGAGCAGGTGCAGATGGTCCGCGCCGATAAGCGGAATGTCGCATGATTTCACCAGCACATAGTCGGTGCTGCTCTGGCTGAGGGCGGCATGAATTCCCGAAAGGGGGCCGCAGCCGGGCCGCAGATCAGGCGCGGCTGCACAACCCAGATGCCTGAAATGCTCAGGGCTGTTGGTGATGATCGTAACGGGCGCAGCAAAGGCCGATACCGTGGCGATGACGTGCTCAATGACCGTAGCGCCGCCAAGCTGCAGAAGGGCCTTATTGCGCCCCAGGCGGCTTGATTTTCCGCCTGCCATAACGGCGGCAGAAAGCTGCGGCTTGAGATAGCGGGCTTCAAGAAAAGCACAGATGCCGTCAATATCATCAGCGGCAAAGCAGGGTATCCTGCTCATATTCCGAGGCCTGCCCACACATGCGCGCAGGCTGCCGTCATCGCCGCACAGAGGCGCTGCGCCATCGGGCACGATCTCGATCTTCTCAAGGCCGTGCTGCATCCCGCCTTCCATGAGCACAAGATGACATCCCGCAAATGTTCTGCCTATGACGGCAGTTTTTTCATCCCATGTCGCTGCGGGTAGAAACAGCGCCGTTTCCTGCGCTGCGGCAAGCGCTGTTCCGGCAGCACCCGCTGCGCTGAACAGCGCCGTATCAGTTCCGTCTGTGTCAAGGCGGTGGCTGTGGGGGGTATGGCGAACGGCGGCGATACGAAATCCGCGGGCTGTCAGGCTCTCAAGCAGGGCCGTCAGCAGCCGCGTTTTCCCCGAGCCCTTCCGGCCCACAATACTTATAATAGAAGGGTTGTTTTTTATCACCCGCCCCTCGCCTGATTCATATCCGGAGCGCAGGCTGCTGCACATCCCCTGCTTTTCATAGACATGTCCCTGCAAAAAAAGCGTTTCCCATCGGATTCATTTATACAGCAAAACAGGCCGTGAATCAAAGTGTTTCCATGCATTGTTGGTTTTTGCGATTGCTGAATACACATGAAGCTGTTAAGCTCCTGCATGGTGAGCTTAACAGCTTTTTTATATATAGTCTGAATTTCCGCGAAAAAGGGGGCACAGAAAAAATGCGCAGGATATATATTTTTCTCTCCTTATTATTCTTTCTCTTATTATGCAGTCAACTTACTAAAATAAAACAACTGCCGTTTTTTAACCGGGACGGGAAATTGGCCTATATTCAAGGTAGCGATGTATGGGTAAAGCTGCTGCCGAACGGCCTGCCGCATCGTCTCACTACAGATGGAGGCAATAGCAATCCCGAATGGTCTCATTCTGGTAATTGGCTTGCCTTTCGCAGGAATTCTCAACTCTGGATTATGCAATACAATGGGGAAAAAATACGCATGGCAGGAGAAGTAGTCCATGTAAATGCTTTTGCATGGTCACCCGGAGATGATAGAATCGCTTATCTTACCAAAGCCGGAGAGCTATGGGCCGCACATGCGGATGGAAGCGAGACGACACTGCTTGCAAAAAATGGAATTCCCGGCAGCGAGGTAAAACAAATAACGGAATTTGTTTGGAGCCCCGATGGAAACTGGATCGTTTATTCATTGCGGGAATGGCCAGATGAAAATTCAAATCAAAATCCTCCCCATGAATCATTTCGTAAAGTTTCATCAAAAGGCGGCATGGCTTCGGAGGTTTATGCAATTAGCTTTAAAAAGGAAGATGTTTGGGAACCCGGTGAGATTATTCTTGCCGGTTGGGTCGATGATCAGATTCTTTTCTGGCAGACCGAAATTATGTCTGCCTCTTTATTGAGTGATGGCGCTTCTCTTTATTCCCTGCCTGTCAACAGAGAGAAACAACAGGCGCACAACCTTGATATCTGCACGCTTGTCTGGCATGGAATAATAGCAAATTCCTCTGACAAAAAGCTGTTTGCCATTGCTGAAGGATGCGGCCGTGAAAGCTATACCGGGAAGAATATAGCCGTAGTAAATCCCTCGGCTGGGAAGTCATCCTCTGTAACCGATGATAGCGTGGCGGCAATCTGGCCTTCGTGGTCTCCGGACGGACGGCAAATTGCTTATACAGCTTGTCCAGACAATGGCACCACCCATGTTGACGAACCCATTACCTCCAGAACATCTCAACGCCGTATCTGGGTGATGGATAGCAATGGATCCAACAAGCGGAAGCTGACCGATGATGAAAATTACAGAGATGAACGGCCCATCTGGCTTGCAAATGGACGTCGTCTTTTGTTTGTACGCATTGACCAGGATGATAAACCAAGTTTATGGCTTATAAATGTTGGTGGTGGTAAATTAGAAAGCATTATTGAAACCCTTTCTCCAAAGAACCCAGGGGAAAGATGGCCTGATAACTACTACGGTTATATCAAGTGGTCCGATTGTTTCAATTATTCTCCGAAATAGCAAGCAGTCCGGATTTAGCAATGCGAGTTCGCAAAAGGACTAACAATAATTGTTTTCTGCAATGAATAATAATATACCGCTGTTTGCTCACGGTGCGTATCTTCTCGGGGCCATACCCACGGGGTTAGTGGTGCGCTGAAATATCTTGTGGCGCGGCGCGCTCTCTGCTATGTGGTGGTATGTCAGCTCGACAGGCTGTTTTTGTACTCACCCCGACCGTTTAGCAGGGGCTCAATATTTTGAGCCTTTACGTTCAAATTACATATAGGCTTCACAGGGGGTGAGACTTTAGGTTGACCGGCTTGATGCCTGGCATCACTTCTGCCACCACATCAAAAGGCGGCGATTTCAGGCAGACAATAAATAATAAAAGCAAGAGGAAGGAGAACTGTAATGATGAAAAAAATCCTCACATTGGTTTTTGCCATTACTGCGCTTATTAGTACCACGGCCTTTGCAGTCACCTATATTCAGTCACCGCCGCTCTCTCAGATCCTAACCACTCCCGCCAGCCAGGTTAAGCCCGGCCCTGAAACAAGCCTGCCGATCATAACCTGGGGCGCTGACATAGCAGCGATTTTTGCCAATGGCTGCTCACTGGCCACGTCTTCGGAAAGCATCTTTGCCAAAAAGGGGCTGCGGCTTAAAATTGTGCGGCAGGATGATTTTAAAAAGCAGCTTGAATCCTATATTAAGGGGGAAACGCCGTTCTTGCGGGGGACGATGGGAATGATCAACCTGGCCTCAGAGGTGCTGAACAGAGACCAGCGCACCAGGCCGGTCATCGTCTATCAGCTGAGCTGGTCAAACGGCGGAGACAATGTGGTCACCAGGGAGGGCATTAATTCAGTTCAGGACCTCAAAGGCAGGACAATCGCGCTCCAGGCGTACGGGCCGCACATTGATTATCTCACCACGCTGCTTAAAGATGCCGGCCTGACGGTGAAAGATGTAAAAATAAAATGGACAAAAGACCTGACCGGAACGGAAGAATGTCCGGCCGAGGCATTTTTAAGCGACAAGGATGTTGACGCGGCTTTCGTCATTACCCCTGACGCCCTAAAGCTCACCTCGGGCGGCAAGGTGGGCACTGGATCGGAAGGGTCTGTTCGGGGCGCCAGGATACTTCTGTCTACCAAAACGGCAAACCGGATAATCGCAGACGTATATGCGGTCCGCAGCGACTACTTCCAGGCGCACCGGCAGGACATAGAGGCATTTACCCACGCTCTGATGCTTGCCGAGCAGGAGGTCCGGGATCTGTTCCGGAGCAGGGAAACAAAGAAGGCCGACTACAAAAGGATGATTTCAGCTGCTGCTAAAATTCTTTTGGACAGCGACCAGGCCATAGCCGACACCGAAGGCCTGTACGCCGACGGGGAAACCGCAGGCTTCGCAAGCAACGTGAAATTTTTTACCGATGACAACTGGCCCCGAAACTTCAATAAGCTGACCGACGAGATACAGACATCGTTTATCTCTCTGGGCATGCTCACCAGAAAATTTCCTCTTGAGCAGGCCAGGTGGGATTACGCCCCGTTTAAAGCCGGATTAAAGGGCACGGATGCCGTTGAGCTGCCGAAGTTTAATGCCGCAACGGTTGCGCAGGTTGTCGCTCAGAAGCAGGCAACAGGCTCATTAACAGCCGGCGCGCTGTTTTCCTTTGAGGTGTATTTTAAGCCTAACCAGAACAGCTTTGTGCCTGAAATGTACGCCAGCAGCTTTGATGACGCCATTAAAAAGGCGACCACCTACAGCGGCGCGGTCATTACCGTGGAAGGCCACTCGGACCCGCTCGGGTATTTAAAGAAGAAAAAGGAAGGGTCTCCCGAGATCGTTCTGACCCAGCAGAAGCAGGCCGCTAAAAATCTTTCGGTGCAGCGGGCAATGGCCGTCCGTGACGCCTTGATTCAATATGCCACGGCCAAGGGCATATCCCTTGACCAGAGCCAGTTTACCGTCGTCGGCCACGGCATTGGACTGCCGCGAACCGGCATGTGCGGCGGTGAGCCCTGCCCGCCAAAAACCGAGCAGGAATGGCTTTCAAATATGCGTGTCGTTTTTCAGCTTTTCAATGTTGAAGCTGAAGAAAACGTTTTTTCGCCCATGAAGTGAAAGGGAGGGGGTCATGAAAAAAAACCGCATGGTGCCGTTATGTATTGCTGCTCTTGCGCTGGCCCTGGCAGGCTGTGGCGACTCAACGTCTCCGCCGCCTGTTCAGCCTGTTGCACACAAGCCGTCGCCGCCGGCCCCCACAAAGCAAACTCCACCGCCAGCCCAGCCTGTTGCCAGCAAGCCGTCTGCGCCAAAGCAGTGGCCCTTTCTTGAGGAGAGCGCCGAAGGAAAGCTTGCTGCAAACATGCTGTCAAAAAATTATATTCTTGTATATGATGGCAGTGGCAGCATGAGTGATGTCAAATGCTCTGACAACAAGGAGAAAATAGAGGTTGCCCGCCAGGCCGTAGCCGAGTGGGTCAAGACCGTTCCGCCTGAGGCCAATGTGGGCCTCGTTGCTTTTCACAACGCCACGTGGACGGTTCGACCGCTGGAAGCCGGGCAGCGAGATGAATTTATACGGGCGGTCCGGGACATCCGGAACGCCGGCAACACGCCTCTGGGCGAAGCATTTAAATATGCCTATGCCATGATGACTGAGCAGGGCAAAAAGCAGATGGGCTATGGCGACTATGTTATCGTAACCATTACTGATGGCGAGGCAAATGATTCCGATAGCGACAACCGTCTTGATACATGGGTAAACCGTATCCTGAAATCATCGCCGGTAACCATCTATACCATCGGCTTCTGCATAGCGGGCACCCATTCGCTCAATCAGCCGGGCCGCACACTCTATAAGGCCGCAAACAACCCGCAGGAGCTGAAGGAAGGGCTCCACGACGTCACTGCAGAGGCCGACTTTTTTGATGTGTCCACATTTAAATGACACGTGCCCCTGCTGAAAAAGGGGGCTTTTTGCTCATGAGCTACCGGAAGGTCCGCTATGCGAAAAATCACTGGCGCACTACTGCTTATAAGTATACTTGTCGGCGGAGCCCTTATTTGGAAATATGTGAAGCCGCGCGTTGAGGAGCGGCAGCAGCGGGCTACCAGCGATGCCTCCAAGACGCATGGCAAAATTGTAGTGGCGCTTGACAACTGGATCGGCTACTGGCCGCTCAGGTCCTCTGAAATGAAAAGCCAGATGCGGCAGGCTGGCTGGGTGCTTGAGATAATCGATGACAGCGCCAACTACCCCGAGCGGATGAAGCGGCTTGCCGGCGGGAAGTATCAATTTGCCGTGGCAACCGTTGATTCTTTCATCCTCAACGCAGCCCGCTGCGGTTTTCCGGGAACGGTTATCGCCGCCCTTGACGAATCAAAAGGCGGGGATGCGATTCTGGCGCGCGCTGACCGCGTGGCAAGCATTGATGCGCTCAGGAATAAGGCTGGTATAAAAGTTGCGTTTACCCCTGACAGCCCCAGCCACCATCTGGCAAAAGCTGCAGCAGATCACTTTAATGCGCCTGAAATTCTGCCGCCGCCCGGCGACGGACGCAGGATTGAAACCAGAGGCTCGGATGAGGCCATAAAAAAGCTCCTCGCCGGGGCTGCCGACATTGCCATCGGCTGGGAACCGGATGTGTCAAGGGCGCTGATGCATAAAGGGATTGTAAAGCTGCTCGGCACCGAAGATACGGAAAAACTGATTGTTGATATCCTGATTGCCGAGCGTGATTTTTCGCACAGAAACCCTGATGCCGCGGAACAGTTTCTCTCAATATACTTCAGGGTGCTGAAGCACTACCGGGACAACCCCGAACAGCTTTTAGCTGAAGTGAAAAATGAAACCGGCCTGCCCGAAGATGCGGTCAGATCAATGCTGAATGGCGTGCGGTGGATATCGCTCACGGAAAACTGCGAGAACTGGTTCGGCATCAGCTCGCCCGGAGCACGGGGCCAAAGCGGCATGCTCAACACCATAGAGGCGACCGTTCGCATTCTGATCAATGCCGGCGACTTCAAGGACAATCCCCTGCCGGACAGGGACCCGGGCAGAATCATGTACAGCGTCTATCTTGAGCACCTGTATACCAGCGGCATCAGCGGCTTTACCGCGCCTGCAGCGGGCGCCGGGGCTGTGCCTGGCTCCTTAGAGGCAAAATTTTCACCATTGGATGAGGCGGGATGGGAGCGGCTGCGCGAAATCGGCATGCTTAAAGTTAAGCCGATCATATTCCAGCAGGGGGCCACGGAGCTTGACTTTGCGGCCAAGGAGGTCCTGGATGAAGCGGTGAGCAACCTGAAGCATTATCCGCACTTCCGCATTTTGATTAAAGGGCACACTGCCACTGCCGGAGATCCGGAAGAAAACAAAATGCTGTCGCAGGACCGGGCAGAATCGGTAGCGCGATATCTCCAGGTCGCCTATGGTGTTGATTCCAATAGAATGCGCATAGTGGGGCATGGCGGATCCCGGCCCCTGCCCATGCTGCCCGGGGAGTCAAAGCGGGCCTGGGAGTATCGATTGCCGCGGGTGGAGCTGGTGCTCATGAGAGAGGATTTTTAAATCAATACAGCATGCCATGGAAGCCAATAAAAAAAAAGCAGATATGCCTGCCGCCATTGTTCCTCCCCAGCCGGGAGATTACCTGCCCGAGGCAGTACAAAAGAGGCTGATTGAAAACGGGCTCACCCACCCGGCCACAATCTACCCGCTCGCCTTCGGCATCGGCAGCGCCGCCGCGGGCTTCATCCTGAATGCCCCGCTTTTGTATCTGGCCTCGCTGGTGGGGCTTCTTGGCCCCCTGTGGGCGGTCGTACAGATATTTTTTCTCCCTGATTCGACACGCAAAAAATATCTTAACGAGCTGGACCAGCGGCGGGAAAAATATAAAGAGCAGCTTAAAGAAAAGGTGCGGGGGGGGCTTCAGGAGCGCTACGCGACCGGCCCGGCGCAGCAGCACGCTAGGCAGGGGCTGGCCCAGTTTGACCGGATCGCGCAGACACTGCAGGGCATTCAGGAGCTTTTGGAGATGAAGCTGAACATCACGGAGCTTACCTTTCATCGGTTTCTGGCAGCGGCCGAGCAGACATACCTTTCCGTGCTTGACAACCTGAAGGATACTGTCGCGCTTTTAAAAAGCGCCAATTCGATTGACCCTGAGGATGTTAAAAAAAGGCTGGGCGCCTTAACAGCGGAGGCTCGCCCGTTAACGGCGGCTGATCAGGAAGAAAAAAAAGCCCTTGAGGACAGGCTGCAGCTGTGGTCCGGCCAGATGCAGAAAGTCGAGAACAATCTGGCGAAAAATGAGCGGGCGATCACGGAAATGGAAAATATCTCCGCCAAGGTGGCCTGCTGGCAAACCGGCCAGCATTTTGCCGCAGGCGATATCGAGGCAGCGATTGCCGAGCTGCAGGATCTGGCCCGATTTGCTCATACAATAAACAACACCAACAATTAGATAAAGGGAGGTACGGTATGGGACAACAGCAGGTTGCGGTAAAAGAAAAATTGGATTTGTCGGTCCTGGAGCCCGATAGCATTAAGAACGAGCTTGCGCTTGTCGCTCCGAAGGAAAAAAAATATGATCAGGCGAAGCTCGATCCGGCGGTTATTGAAAAAGCAAACAAGCTTATCGAGCAGGTGATGTCTTGTGATCCTCAGAATCCGCAAAATGCCGAGCTGCGCAGCCAGGCGACGGCAGCCATTGACGGGCTCGGGGAAAAAACGCAGCGCGAGGCGGCCGCCCTGACAAACAGCCCCATGCTCAAGCAGAGCATCGCTACGCTGGCGTCCCGGGGAGAAGACGGCGGCGATGTGGCCAAAACGCTGCTCGAGCTCAATGCGCAGGTTTTGGAGCTTGATCCGAGCGGCATCGACTTTTCGAAGCCGGGCGGGATAAAACGATTCCTGCAGGGGCTGCCGTTTATCGGCCTTCCGCTTGCAAAATATTTTGCGCGGTATGAAAAAGCCGATGCTATCATCGGCCAGATTGTCCAGTCCCTGATTAACGGCCGGGAGCAGCTGGCGCGGGACAACACTATCCTTGTGCAGGACCAGGCGAAGATGCGCACCAAGACAGATCAGCTTGAGCAGGTGATCGGGCTGGGCCTGTATCTTGACCAGCAGCTCGATAATAAGCTGCAGGGGGAAATCGCGCCCGAGGACCCACGGCACAAATTTATCGGCGAAGAGCTGCTGTTCCCTCTCCGCCAGCGCATTCAGGACCTCCAGCAGCAGCTTGCGGTCAACCAGCAGGGGGTGCTGGTGTTTGAGCTCATCGTCCGCAACAACAGGGAGCTGATAAAGGGCGTCAAGCGTGCTGAAATGGTAACCATCACGGCGCTCAACGTTGCGGTTGCTGCGGCCCTGGCCCTGGGAAACCAGAAGCTTGTGCTGGCCACGTTGAATCTTGTCAACAAAACCACCAGCGATTTAATCCGCAGCACGGCAGAAATGCTGAAGATGCAGGGGGCTGAAATTCACACGCAGGCCGCTTCCGGCATGATAGAAATCGATGCCCTCAAGTCGGCCTTTACGGACATCAGGATTGCCCTTGATGATATCACCGCGTACCGGCTCAAGGCTTTAGATACGATGAAGCAGAATATCACCATCATGGAAAGCCTGACCGGCGCTGCAAAGCAGACTATTGAAAAGATGGAAAAGGGAGACCGCATGGCCCCGATTATTTCACTTGATGTAGACTAGCCGGCGCGGCTGCGGGCAGCCGCGGTTTTTAATAAACAGGCGATCATTAAACCATCAGGGTAAAGGAGGCGCGCTATGAAACGCAAACGATTTTTTTTCTGTATGGCTGTTATTGCCATGGCGGCGGTGAGCTGTGTTTTTCTGACAGCACACGACTCTATGGCTAAGGACACATTCCGCATCGCATGGTCTCACTACACCGGCTGGGAGCCATGGGAATATGCCCGTCACGCCGGCATTGTGAAAAAGTGGGCCGATAAATACGGCATCGAGATCACTCTTTCCGAGCCGATGGATTATGCAGAGTCAATCAATCTCTATACATCGGGCCAGTTCCAGGGCTGCGTCATGACAAACATGGATGCCCTGATGACCCCTGCGGTGGGCGGCGTTGACAGCACCGCCATCATTATCGGCGACTACAGCAACGGCAACGACGGTATTGTCATGAAAAAGGGCAGTGCGGTTGCCGAGCTGCGCGGCCGCAGCATCAAGCTGGTGGAGCTCTCGGTTTCGCACTATCTGCTTTCGCGGGGGCTGGATAAAAACGGCCTGAAGGAAAAAGACGTGAAAACCATCAATGCCAGCGACAGCGACATTGCCTCGATATTTATAAATGATCCCACGGGCATTGTGGTTACCTGGAACCCGATCCTCATGCAGGTGCGAAACACCAAGGGCGCAACGATGGTTTTTGACTCTTCTCAGATTCCGGGCGAAATACTTGACCTGATGGTCGTGCGCACCAATGCGCCCGAAACCCTGAAAAAGGCCCTGACCGGCGCCTGGTTTGAGACCATGGCCGTTATGCAGAAGCGTGATCCTGCCGGCCGGCAGGCCATTCAGTACATGGCGAAATTCGCCGGCGCAACAGAGGCGGAATTTGAAGCCCAGCTGAAAACAACGTTTATGTACTATACGCCCGCGGATGCGGTGAAGTTCTGCAAAAGTGAGCAGCTGCGCAAGACGATGGATTATGTCAGGGCATTCTGCTTTGACCATGGCCTGTTTGGTAAAAATGCAAAATCCAAGGACCAGGTCGGGATGCTCGTGGGCGGATCGGTCCTGGGCGATAAGAACAATATAAAGCTGCGTTTTGACCCAACTTATCTGCAGCTGGCGGCAGACGGCAAACTGTAACAGGCGCTCGGCCTGCCGCGCACCGGGCCATGGTGCCACGCGCGGCAGGTTATTTTTCCCGGGAAGGAACATGAAAAAAAAACCGCAGTTCTGGGGCATATTTGCAGATCCCTCTGAGTTCAGCCGCTATGTATTGCCGGCGCTGCCCTTTGTCGTGCTGGTGGCCGCGTACCTGGCCGCAGCGTTCTTTAGAAATCAGGCCAACCCCGATGACAAGCTGCTGCCGACCATTTCCAAAATGGCTGATGCAGTGTACCGGCTCGCCTGTGTTCCCGATGAGCGGACCGGCGGCTATCTTCTGTGGACCGACACCTGGGCAAGCCTCAAGCGGATCGGGCTTGGGATTTCACTGTCGGCAGTCACGGGCCTGTTTCTTGGCCTGAACATTGGCATGCTCCCGGGGTTCCGCTGCCTGTCGTTAAACTTTATTACCTTCATATCCAACATACCCGTACTGTCGACCCTGCCCATACTGTTTATCGTCTTCGGGATCGATGAAACGGCAAAGGTCATGCTTATCTTTTTAGGGACATTTACCACCATCACCCGCGACATCAACCTGACGGTGCAGGCGGTTCCGCAGGAGCAGGTCATCAAGGCGCTGACGCTGGGCGCGTCGCAGCGCGGGGTGATGTACCGGATAATCCTGCCGCAAATAATGCCGCGGCTCATTGAAAACATCCGGCTGAGCCTGGGGCCCGCCTGGCTGTTTTTGCTTGCGGCAGAGATGATCGCGTCAACAGACGGCCTCGGGTACCGCATTTTTCTGGTCCGCCGCTATCTGTCCATGGATATTATTATACCCTATGTGCTGTGGATCACCTTCATTGCGTATGCCGTCGATTTTGCCCTGCGCAAATGGGTGGTGTTTCAGTATCCCTGGTATAATGTGCAGAAGCAATGAGGCTGGAGAGATCATGAACGGCGCGCCAAGAAAAAGTGCAGCGGAATATCTTGTTTTCATACAAGACGCCTATAAGAAATACGGGCCACGGCCCGTGCTTGACAATATTGATGCGGCTGTCGGCGCGGGCGAGTTCTGCACCGTTGTCGGGCCAAGCGGCTGCGGCAAGTCAACGCTTTTGCGGATGATCCTCGGCCAGGAGCAGCCCGATTCCGGCAAGCTGCTGATCGATGGCCAGGAGATTTTTCTGCCGTCGCCCGAGCGGGGCATCGTGTACCAGAAGTATTCCCTGTTTCCCCATCTGACAAATCTGGAGAATGTTGCGGCGGGGCTGGGGCTTCCTTTATATCCCCTTGCAGCGGCTCTGCGGCGGGGCGAGATCAGGGATAAGGCGCTGCACATGCTTGAAACCATGAAGCTTGCAGAGCATGCGCATAAGTACCCGCATGAAATTTCCGGCGGCCAGCAGCAGCGCATCGCCATTGCGCAGGCCCTGATAAAAAGCCCGAAAATTCTGCTGATGGACGAGCCCTTCAGCGCCCTTGATCCGTTTTCGCGGGAATATATCCAGACGGTTATTTTAAACCTCTGGGAATCCTATAACATGACGGTTTTCCTGGTAACGCATGACCTGAACGAGGCCGTCTATCTGGGAACGCGGGTGCTGGTGCTGTCTCAGTACTATACCGATGACCGGCCGCAGGAGTCCCCCCGCGGATCACAGATTGTGGCCGACTATGCACTTGAGACGATTCTGTCGACGAAAATAAAAGGCACGGCCGAGTTCGGCCAAATGGTGGAGCAGATCAGGCACGATGGTTTTGACCCGAAGTACCTGAAAAGGATTGATGAGTTTAACCTTGCCCATGAGGACTCGTTCAAAACATTCTCTGAAAATGATGCCGGCATCCTGAAAAACAAAAAAAGCAGCTGAGCACAGGTGCAAAAGTCGAGAAGGGCTCAGGGCCCTTATTGGAAAATGAACGCATGCGCAAGCCCTCGCCTGAAAAAGCCGATACGCAGCTCGTCGCCAACTCGCGGCGCGCGGGTAAAAGCTATTGCTTTAATGACAGCCATAACCCTGACCTGCCCGCGGGCATGTGGTTTCAAAAATCCTGCGAGGGCCTGACCCTTTTTCTGGTTTATTATTCTCAGGCATGCCGCTGGTCGCGCTGCCTGGGCTGCAATCTGCCGTCTCTGATGTCGAGCCGTCATGTTTCCTTCAAGTCGCTGATGGCGCAAACGGACCATCTCCTCGCGAATCCGGAAATTACCGCACGGCGACAGCAGGTAAAAAAAATTATCCTCAGCAATAACGGGTCCATGCTGGATGAGGAAACGTTTTCCTCCACCGCGCTGATGTATGCCCTGGCCCGGTTCAACATGCACTTCCCCGGCCTGCGCGTCCTGTCCGTAGAGACCAGGCCCGAGTACGTCGATCTGGCTGAGCTGGAATTTATTTCCCGGGCCCTGAAAGAGGGGCAAACCCCAACCGCGCTGGAAATCGCCATCGGCTTTGAGGCCTATGATGACCATATTCGCAACCGGGTCTTTCACAAGGGGCTGACCGTGCCTGCTTTTGAAGCGCTGGTCAAAAAAATGGCGCCGTACGGCTTCCAGCTTAAATGCTATTTTATGCAGAAGCCCGTTCCGGACATGACGGATGAAGCTGCGGTGGAGGATATCAGGCGGGCAATTGAGTATCTCAGCTTTACTGCGCAGCAGTTCAAGGTGTCCATTAATATGCATCTCAACCCGACGTACATAGCCAAGGGAACGCTGCTCGAGGAAGCATTTAAAAAAGGCCGCTATGCCCCCCCGCGGCTGCGCGACGTTGCCAGAGCAGCCAGCTACGCCAGGGGCAAGCCTGTGTCCATGTTTATCGGCCTGACCGAAGAAGGCCTTGCGGTTGAGGGCGGCTCATTTATACGCCATGGGGAGAGCGCTCTTGTACGACAGCTTGAGGCATTCAACCGCACGCAGGATTTTGACATTCTGGACAGGCTGTGCAATGCAAGACCGCTAAAAAACAAAAAGGAAGTGCGCCTGCACTTATAAAAACTTGCTTTGGTATGGGGTGAATATACCTGATATGCCTGTGGGCCGGATTAATCCGCCGCAGCGCAGTGTCCGGCAGTAGGGCTGTTTTGCCGGACTACCTACAACTGGTTTCCGAAATGAATTTATATATAGCGCTATTTGCTATCGGTTCGTATCTTCTCGGGGCCATACCCACGGGGCTGGTGCTGGCGCGGCTGTTTTCAAGTATTGACATCCGCCTGGGCGGCAGCGGCAATATCGGCGCCACCAATGTGACGCGGCTGCTGGGCAGAAAGTTCGGGGTTCTCACGCTTCTTGGCGACATGCTCAAGGGGTTCCTGCCGGTCTATATCGGCTCGCTGCTTTTCACTGATGCTCATGGCGCTGCGGATTATCTGGCCTTGAGCATTTTCGGGTTTGCAGCATTTCTTGGGCACCTGTTTCCGGTGTATCTCAAATTCAAAGGCGGCAAAGGCGTGGCAACAGGCTTCGGCGTTTTCGCCTATCTTGCGCCGGCGCCGCTGGTGCTGGTGCTGGTGCTGTTTGTCGCCATTGCCGCAGTTTCAAAATATGTATCCCTGGGCTCACTCAGCACGGCCGTGCTCCTGCCCATACTGCTCATTGCATTTTCCTATCCGCTGCCTGTAATGTCTATGGGAATATGCATGGGCTTCCTGGTTCTCATTAAGCATAAAAACAATATTCAAAGACTGCTGCTGGGAAAAGAAAGCAGGATCGGGGAGACAAAACAGGGGCTGTAATAAGGGCCCGTTGAGATGGCGCAGGCAGGCAGCCTTGTTGCACCGCAACCGGTTTGAAAATGCTTCTATACGCATCCGGGAGAGGAAGGGGTGGGGCAATAAAAGAGCCCCCGAAAAAAAAAGAAAAAATTCTTGCATTACGGCTGTAGGGCTGTTATTATTAGGTAGCCTATCGTTTTATTAAATAAATAAAAGAATAGGCCCTTCCCATTCCTGTGTGGAAATGGTACATATACAGGTAGGGAAGAGACTAAATAGAGCTGTTTCTTAAATAAGGTATTAGTGAACCACCATTTTATTAACCTGAATGTAAGGGAGAGACCATGAAAAGAAGGGCATTGTTTTTAGCATGGGCGGCACTGGCTGTGCTGCTGTTCACGCAGCAGGCCTCAGCCGCGATAACAGACTGCGATCAATGGACGGGTGGCCCGTGGAGAATCGTCTATAACTCAGGCGGCAATGTTACCGCAGGCACCTATGAAATGATGTCATATGCCAATCAGCTTCCCGCCGGCACCGCTACCTATTTTCTTGCGCTGGGAACCACGAAATGGGACTGCGCAATCTCTTTCAAAAGAAGACCAGTGACCGGGGCCACAACAACAGATTATAAACCCGTCATCATGGGAAGGTTAAACGGAACAGCGGGGGTGTACTATTTTTATGACGGCTGCACAGGTGACGTTCTAGGGAACTGCACCGGTGCGAAGTATTCTTCCGCACCGCTTGCTTCCATGCCGTCTAATTCCGTTACGTTTACGGCGTCGCCAAACACTGCCAAAATGGTATCAGGCGTGAAAACCCCGCTTCCCGAGGGGGATTATCATGATCTTGCAGGCAGCATCTGGAAGTTTACCTTTGACGCGGCCTACGACCGCATACCGGGCGATGATTGGGGCAATATTACGGGAGACTATAATGTAACCTTTGGCCCTCTCAGTTCAGTCATATTTAACTATAACCCTCCTGGTTCGCCGGTAACCATGGATTGGTACATTGATGGCCTGCGATCAGATGGCCGCAAGGTCGCCATGTATTTATATACTGGCTTGCCGTATTATGAAGAGTGGGACTCAGCGGGAACGACATTGAATGGCCCGTATAGCAGTAAACCCTATAAGGCCCTTTTTAAAGAAGCCTATTATTCCTGGGCCCAGTACCATGCAACGTTTAACCTCTATACTGTCACCTATGGCCTTCTGTCTGCGACGAAGCTGACGTGCGTTGACGCAGACGGTGATACCTATGGCGTTAATTGCGTAGCCGGCCCCGACTGCGACGACACGAATTCCGCCGTGCATCCCGGCGCCACGGAGATCTGCGGCAACAACATCGATGATAACTGCAACGGCCAGACCGATGAAGGCTGCACAACATCAACGACGACGTCAGTTGCGGTGTCAACTACAACAACGTCTGTGCTTGCATGTATCGATGGAGACGGTGATACCTATGGCGTTAATTGCCCCGCCGGCCCCGACTGCGACGACACGAATTCCGCCATTTACCAGGAGCTGACCGGTTATGTAGACGCCGATGGTGACACCTATACGGTGGGCGGTGCGGTACAGGTATGTTCGGGCGCCAGCCTGCCTTCAGGGTACAGGGCAGCGGCAAATGGCCCCGACTGCGACGACACGAATTCCGCCATTTACCAGAATCTGAACGGTTATACCGATGCGGACGGCGATGGATACGGTACGGGTACAGTGCAGACTGTGTGTTCCGGCGCAGCACTGCCGACCGGCTATGCGGCTGCGTCAGGCGACTGCGACGACGCTAATTCCGCCGTGCATCCGGGCGCCACGGAAGTGTGCAACGGGATTGATGATAACTGCAACGGCACAACCGATGAAGGCTGTGCGGCATGGTATCGGGATGCAGATGGCGACACGTATGGTAATGCTGCGGTAACGTCGGAGTCTGTCGGACAGCCCTCAGGGTATGTGGCCAACAGCACAGACTGCAACGACTCTAATTCCGCTGTGCATCCGGTTGACCCTGACGTAACGGCTCCATCAGGCGCAGGCATTGCGCCGCTGCCTGCCTTTACATGGCAAAACAAGTCACCAGGCACTGTGCCGTGGTATGAAGTTTCCGTGTACTCAGCAACATCCGGCGGATATGTCGCTAACGAGTGGTTTGAAGCTGCTTCGGTCTGCAGTGGCGGCAGTTGCACTACCCATCTTAGCGCTGCCCTGCCCCCCGGCACTTTCTATTGGTGGTTGAACACCTATGGAGCTACCTCCTGCGGTTTAAAGATACAGCCGGGCGGGAAGTATCAGCAGTTCACGGTTTCTGGTTGCGGAGGGCCTGCACTGACCGCTCCTACGGGCACAGTAGCCTTCGGTACGAGACCGGCCCATACCTTTACTTCAAGTGCTGAGTGGGTCGACCTGCAGATTTATTCATCTACCATTGGCGCTGTATCCTCTCAATGGGTCGCTGCCACGTCTGCTTGCACGATGGGCAGTTGTTCTGTAACACCAGTACGATGGATCATGGCGCTTGGGCAGAACTGGTGGTGGGTGAATACGTATAGTGCAGCGTGCGGTTACCAGTTTCAGCCGGATCTTAACCTTGGGAGCTATACAGTGGAGTAGGTCGGAATCGTTGGTCGTTGATTGATTAAAACAATAAACGATCGACCATGAGCAATAAACAATTTAAACTTTAAGCAGCAGTTCGAAACGAAACAGACATGGCGGTTAAGCAATAAGCTTAGCCGCCATTTTTTTGATGCGGGGGTGTTAAGATTGTTTTGAGTTTTGCGTATTTTACTACAGGCAGTGTTTTTATTCCGCGCGCATTACGGCCAAGATTCCCCCTTTAGCAAAGGGGGCTAGGGGGATTTGCCAGGCTGAAAAAAATCCCCTGTATCCCTTTTTCAAAGGGGGATGAAAACACGCATAATTTTTTGTATGAAATAATATCGCCTTCTCTTTTATGTGGTGTCGTACAGAGATTGTGCATCAGCCTCGGCGGACAATTCTTTCGCGGCTGAAGCCGCTCCCAAAAAATAAATCTGAAAGAAAAATTCTCAGACTTAAGACTGTAAGAATCTAATTTTCCATCCTCAGCTCTTCATACCAAGTTGTATATTCCTCGGTGAATACTTCGCCGCTTGCCGGGTTTTCATCATCAAGAATTTTTAAGAGGCTCATGCGGATGTCTTCCGGCCGCCTGAAAAGCGCCTTCTCCTCCTGGGGCAGGTTTTCATGGAAGGATACGGCCACCAAACCCGGGCTCAGGGCATTCACCCGCACCGGCGAACCGGCGCAGACAAGCTCGAAGGCCAGCACCTCGGTGAAACGGCTCAAGGCCGCCTTGGCAGAGGCATAGGCGATCATGCCCGGCACAACATTGTATTTCATCATACCCGACTTTGAAGTGATATTGATGATGTGGCCCGAGCCCTGGGCCTTCATTGCCGGCAGCACGCACCTGATGCAGTTCAGGGGGCCGTAGAAATTGATGGAGAAGATCGTGGCAAAGTCCTCAGGGGAAACATTCTCGAAGGCATACTGAGACATGGTTTCGAAAAATTCCTCCTGCGTGTGCGGAGCTATGGAGCGCACGCCGGCAAGGGGCCCGCCGGCATTGTTAATAAGAACATCAATGCGGCCGAATTCCGCCAAGGTCCGTTCGATCATGTGGCGCACTGCTTCCGGATCGCCGATGTCTGTCGAGATGGCAAGAGCTTTGCGGCCCCGGCTGCGGACCTCTTCGGCTGTTTGTTCGAGGGCGGCTGCAGACCGCGCCGCGCACACCACATCATAGCCGGCGTCGGCAAGAATACCGGCAATGGCCCTGCCGATGCCCATGCTCGCGCCCGTAACTATGGCAACTCTGTCTTTATGGCTCACGTTATTTCTCCATCAAATAATTAATCGAGTTTTATGCGGCGCTGAATGTTTCCTTCAGGCTGTCCACATAGTCGATGATGGGCTGTATGTAGGGCGCAGCCTCCACGAGCTTCTCATAAGGGAAGGTGACGGTCAGCTCGCTGTCGTCGAGCCCCACAAACGTGCGCCACGGGAAATCGCTTGTGGAAAAGGTCATCTCGCGGGAAACAAAGGCGTGCCTGATATTGAAAATGCAGCCGCCATTGCCGCCGAACCCCCTGACCAGCCTGCCCTGGTAGGACTGCGACCTGACAAGAATATCGGCCTGTTTGGGCGTGCAGAATATGATGACCAGGTTCGGGTCTGCAACTTTGCTGAGCGGGCCTGACACAAGGCAGGCATATTCAACCGGCGGCAGCGGGATTTCGCGGATGCAGGTTTCGTAAAAATCCATGGCCGTGGCCATATCCTTATGATAGGGGCACATGTCGATAAACCCTTCGACCGCATGCCGGTATTCTTCGCGGTCAATGGCGCAGACGCCGGTGCCGATAAGGCCCTCAAAACAGGCATGGTTTTCTTTTGTGCTGTAGAAGACGGAACCCTGCTGCAGAATCTCATTGATCTGAACGCACAGTCCGGGCATGGCTACTCCCTCATACCGGGGCACATCGGGGGGGATCGATTTCAGGGGGGCCAGCGCAATGGGCTCTTTTTTCAGGCCAAGACCCTGCATGAGCAGTTTTTCAATCTCCTGTTTCGTCATGAATTCCTCCCTGGTCTTGATTTATTGTTTTCTCGAGTGAGGCCCGCATCGGCAAATCCTTATCTGTAAGACGGCGCCCCAGGAGCTCTTGCAGGTTAAGAGCCAGTGGCCTTGCCGAGGGTGGCATACTGCCGGCAGTTGTTGTGTCCGACCGCCGTAGCGGCACAGGCTCATCATTTAAAGCAGGCTCAGCGCGCTGCGCAAGGTCAAGAGCGCGCAGCCCGGCCGAGGCGGACATGACGGTGATTGCCGGGTCGAGGGGCTGCCGCAGCGGCAAACAGTCCGCTGCCAGAGGGTGCTCGATGAGCTGCGCAAGGTCAAGAGCGCGCAGCCCGGCCGGTGTGGGCATGCCGGTGAGGATATCCCACTGCCGGGCATGGTAATATTCGTCGAGCATGGCCTCAAATGTATCGCGCTCAAGCACCGCGCCCTTGCGCGTGATGAGCTCGCCGCCCGGACCGGGAAGCATGAACTCGGGATTGAACATGCCGAAACGCACCATGGTGTCGATTTCAAGGGGCTCGGTGAAGTTGAATTCGGGCAGGGTGTCGAAGGCGCGGCCGGGGCAGCCTTCACGGGCCCGTATGAGGCGCTGCAGGTTGAACAACCGCTCGCCGACCCGATAGTACTGCTGCTCGGTCATGTCAAGGCCGGTGACGGCTGCAAACAGGCGGCTTTCGATGGAAGGGTCGCCGATATGGTCGCCTGCTGCCTCGGCGAACAAGATGGGATAAAAAGAGTCGCACGCCACCAGGGTTTCCTTGGCATACTGCCGGTTCTGGATATGGGCGGCAACAAAGCCCTTGCCCTCATGTTTTGAAAAATCGGCTGCCTCTTCATCGAGCCAGAACTTTTTTGCAAGGGCGCGAAATGTCTCGGTCGAGACGGACGACATGCCGCCATCGGTTGCATACCACAGCACCCATTCGAATGCCGGTAAACTGATTTCGTGCAGCTGCGCCATGGGGTTGCTGTCGGTGGCGTGCAAGAGCGCTGTGGTGATGAAAAAACGCGGACTGTAGACATCGGCGGAAAATCCGGCCCCCTCCACAATGCCCTCAAGCAGAAGCTCTGCCGCCGGTCCCAGGCCGTGGGCAGCCCGCATGACGCCCTGGGCGAGCAGGTCGAAAAGGCCTTGCCGGTCCATCAGCCGACGTATAAAATCTTTGAAAAAGCCGGGGCTTCCCAGCTCGCCCAGACGCAGCCCCGAGGACCGCTCTGTTATAATGCCCTCTTCGGCGCAGCGATGCAGCCAGGGCAGCATTTTGGTCAGCTCCTGTGTGCACAGGCCAAGACGGTTGCACAGCGAGGTGGCAAGAAATGAGCTGCCGCTTGGCTCGTCATGGTGATAGCGCTTGTCCCAGTCGTAGTAGAAATAGCTAGAGCCGCAATTTTTCCTGTAGTCCTGCAGGCCTGAGCCATGCCGGAACAGGCCGCGGGAACACCCGCCGGGGCAGCCGTGGCAGGGGGTGCGGCGTACGAGCTCGATGTCGGGAAGCACGGGATCTATAAGATTGCGCCCCTTGATCATAGTGCGGATTTGCCGGTTGATGCCGGCAAGCTCATCAGGACGGGCTACAGCAGGTTTTTCGTTTCCTTCAATCACCATTGCCTTGAGCAGCTTCGCGCCCCAGACCGCTCCGAAGCCATGGCCGGCAAATGAGCCGTTGCCGCCCGCCACGAGCGACAGCCGGAGCAGCTGTTCGGCCGCAGGGCCGATGCACAGGGCCGCCGCTTTTTTACCATAGCGCGCCGTCATGTGTTCAAGTATTGTCGGAATATCAAGGCCCCAGAGGTCGCGGGCATCTCGCAGTTCGGCGCTGCCGCTGCGTATGTGCAACAGCACAGGGCTGTGCGCCCTGCCCCTGATGACGACGCCGTCGAACCCGGCTGCCTTCAGCCTGGCTGCGGCAATGCCGCCCATGTTTGCAATGCCGCACTGATCGGGATAGAGAAGAGGCGATGTGCCGAGCATGACCAAGCGCGAGCAGGCGGGCGCGGGGGTGCCGGCAAGCGGGCCCGTCATGAGGATAAGGGGATTTTCAGGGGCATAAGCATCGGGAGCCGCGCCGACCATATCCCAGTAGAGCTTTGCCGCGATGCCCCGGCCGCCGATAAATGTTTCGGCATAGGCATGGGTGGGCAGCGTCTCCATTGCGCCGCTTGTAAGGTCAACATGCAGGATTTTCCCTGCCCAGCCGAAACCGTCGTCCATGGCGATTCCTTATTAAACCATAAGCCGGCGCTAAATGATTACCCGAACAATTTTTTGTCTTTATTAAAAGACTCAAACACCTTACCCTAACAGCTGACTATTGCCAACAGAAAACTGCCGGAAAACAAACAAACCCTAAAATTTTTTAAGACTTATCTTAAATTGCATCCATGATTTCAGTTTTTTATGAAATTAAATCACCTCTTTTTAGTGCTATAGGTTTTGCATTACTGCAGAGTGTAAAGCCAGGTTCCGGGTTTACAGCATGGGCTGTAATGCCGCTGCCTGCCTGCCCTGCATGGTGACTCATGAGAGTTTTTATTGCCTTATTGATTACATGCAATTAAAGTATCCGGCAGTATTGGGCGAAGCTCCAAAAAAACACTATATTTTCAAGGCGGGGAAAACCATGCAAGCCTTCAAAGCCATTAAGGATACTTTTGATGAAGTCTATGGCGCACTGCCGGTGCCGGTTTTTCTTTTTGACGGGCAGGCACAGATGGTCAAGGCAAACAGGGCTTTCCTTGAGCTTGCAAAGACAGATCCGGCCAGGCTGCCGCAGCTTACCATCGCAGACTTTTTTAATGTGCTCAAAACATACAGGTTTCCGGTCCCTGACCGCTATGTAACCGAGCTCAAATGCGCTGACGGAAAGACTGTTGCGGTAGAGCTCAATTATACAAAGCTGCAGGGGGATGATGAAAAATCACAGGGCTGCCTTGTTTTTTTAAACGATCTGCAGGAGATCCACAGCCTGAAGCAAAGGCTGCAGCAGGCAGCCATAGAAAAAGAAGCACTTGAATTGCAGCTTAAAGGAGAAACGCCGGACAGAAGTTTACATGAGCGGATAAAGCTCGAGCAGCAGGTGAAGGAGGAAAAGGCTTTTCTGGAAAACGTCATTGAGTCCTGCGGCGACGGTATAATTATATTTGCCGGAAAAGGAACTATTGCCCGCGTCAATGAATCTTTCGCAAAAACCATAGGCAAACAGAAGCAGGATATCTTCGGCAATCTCTATGACCTTGGGCCCATGACCGGCGCCTTCCTCTGCACCACAGGCGAAACCGTCACCCTTGATGAATCCTATCTCGAATACACCTACCGCCAGGTTGAAAAATTTATTTCCCTTGAAGATGGCGGCAAGATTGAAAACTGGGAATACTATGCCTTTAACAGCCGGGGTGAAATCGTTCCCCTGGACGTGACCGCAACAATGCAGAAAAATTCTGAGGGCTTGATAACCGGCTCAGTATGCGTGCTGCGCGACAGCACCGAAAGGAAAAAAGCGGAAAAGGCGCTTGCGGAAGCCTACCGGTTCCGCAGCCAGTTTTTTTCAAATATAACCCATGAGTTCCGCACGCCGCTTACGCTGACCATCGGCCCTCTGGAGGAGATTCTGCGGGGCTCATGCGGCACGGTCAGTGCGGCAGTAGAAAGTAGGCTTGAGCTTACCCTGCGTAATTCCCGACGACTGCTGAAGCTTGTCAACCAGTTGTTGGATCTCAGCATGCTCGAGTCCGGAGCAGAACCCCCGGCATATGAAAAAAAGGACATCAATGCCTTCACAGCCTCGATTCTCGACTCCTTTTCACTGATAGCGCAAAAAAAGAATATCACCCTCACCTTCAATCCGTGCACAGATCTTCCCGTTGTGGCAATTGACCCGGGGAAACTGGAAAAGGTGCTTTTCAACCTGATCGGCAATGCCTTTAAATTCACCCCAGATAAAGGCAGCATAAGCGTTCAAACACGATTAGTGACGGGGCCAGAAACACAGGGGGATACTCCCGCATCAAGAATCCGCGGCAATTTCATTGAGCTGTCCGTCACCGATACCGGCATCGGCATACAGGAAGAACATATCGACAAAATATTTGAGCGGTTCAACCGGGGAGGCATGGAGCAGGAGTCTGGAGGCGCCGGCATCGGCCTTGCTTATGCAAAGGAGCTGGCCGAGGTTATGGGGGGCAGGCTTGCGGTTGCAAGCTCGTACGGCAGGGGCGCAACATTTTCGCTGTATCTGCCCGCAGATGCCCTTCAGCAGACCCTAACCGATGGTGCGGCCGCTGCGGTTCATAAAAATTCATCCCTGCAGCCTGAAGTTGAACTGTCTGATATTGCCTGGCAGGAAGATGGTATTGGCGACAGCCTCAGCGGCCATAAACCCCTCCTGCTCATTGTTGATGATAACCCTGATGTGCAGCGGTATGTCGCGGGTATCATTGAGAAGGACTATGATTTTATAACAGCGCACAACGGAAAAGCGGCACTGGACAGACTGGAGAAGCACATGCCCGACATAATCCTGTGTGATGTCATGATGCCCGAGATGGATGGGTATGAACTGCTTAAGAGAGTTAAGTCAAAGCCCGCGCTGCGGCCCGTTCCCTTTATATTTCTGACGGCCCGCGCAGAGATTGAGATGAAGGTCGAGGGGCTGCAGGAGGGGGCCGATGACTATATTGTCAAGCCCTTTAACTCCCTTGAACTGCTTGCCCGAATAAAGTCGCTTCTGCGCATCCGTGACCTTCTCAGCACAACCGCGGCGCAGGAAAAAAAGATTACCGGCCTGACCCAGAAGCTGCAGGAAAAATATTACTATGGGAACATCATCGGCAGCAGCCCCTCCATGCGAAAAATCTATCAGCTCATCGACGCAATCAAGGACAGCGACTCAAGCGTCCTGATCAGCGGCGAGACCGGCACGGGCAAGGAGGTGGTCGCAAATGCCATCCACTACAACAGCCCGCGCCGAAGCGGACCCATGGTGTCGGTCAACTGCGGAGCAATTCCCCGCGAGCTGCTTGCCCGCGAGCTGTTCGGCCACGTGCGGGGCGCCTATACCGGGGCTGTTGAAAGCAGAAAAGGATATTTTAAGGAGGCTGACGGAGGAACACTGTTTCTTGATGAGATCGGCGAAATGGATAAAGACATGCAGGTAAATCTGCTGCGGGTGCTTGAGCGGGGTGAGATTATGCGCGTGGGCGATACGGTCCCGGTCAAAGTTAATGTGCGGCTCATTGCAGCAACCAACAAAAATCTTCTGGAAGAAGTCAAGAAAGGCAGGTTCCGCGAGGACCTGTATTACCGCATCCATGTCATCCCCATACATCTACCGCCGCTGCGGCAGCGGCAAGAAGATATACCGCTTCTGATCGGGCACTTTCTGAAAAAATGCCGGTCAAAATTTAAAAAAGATATAGCAGACTTCACAGAACAGGAAATGAATCTGTTTATGAATTACCCCTACCCCGGCAATGTCCGCGAACTTGAGCATATGGTCGAAAGATTCTGTCTGCTTGGGGGTGCTGCGGACAATCTTTTTGGCAGCATGCCGGACGACTCATCAGCGTCAACTGAAAATTTTGCCCTGGCCGGTTTTCTTGCCGGGCCCAACCCCTTAAAGGCAGCAGGCCAGAGCGCAAAAGAGCGGGCGGAAAAAGAGATTATCTTGGATGTCTTGAAAAGCTGTGGTAACAATCTAACCCTGGCAGCAAAAAAACTTCATATCAGCCGCGTGTATCTTCATGAAAAAGTAAAAAAATATGGGAGGAGCAGACCCCATGTGTAAATTTATTGATTACACTGTTAATAAATTGTTGACACAAAAAAGTGGTGCAAAATTAGCAGTTTGAAATTTTCTCTCATGTAAGCTTCCAAAATTGAGACGTTTCTCATCCTGTTCTGCTACCCGATAAGGCGCATCGACGCTTCTAACTATCTATATTTCAATCACATTTTTAAAAACATCTACATGGCATGTTTAATGTAATGCTTGGTATGCAACTCATAATAGCATTATAATTCATTGAAAAAACTTGAATAATTCGAACACAGCAGGCAGGAGCTTGGCGGCATGAAACTATTGGAACCCGGTCACATCGGTACACTGGAGATTAAAAACCGTATTATCATGGCGCCCATGGGCATTCGGGGGCTGTGTGACCCTGACGATGGCTACTGGGGTAAGCGGGTGCGGGCTTATTACGGGGCACGGGCCGCAGGCGGTTGCGGCATGATTACAACCGAAATGGTTTTTGTTTCGAAGGCTGTTGAGCCTGTTGCAGAAGAGCTGCTGGATCTTTCAAATGACAGGCATCTGTCTGCGGTGCGCCTGCTTGCAGAAACGATTCACACATATAATAAATGCAAGCTGAGCATTCAGCTGACCGCCGGGTTCGGTCGCGTTGTACCGCCCCCCGTCGTGGCTGAAGGAGTGGTGCCTGTCTCGGCCTCTGAGAACACGAATTATTATGTTCCGGAGTATGCTGATTTAACTACCAGGGCTCTCTCTACTGAAGAGGCAGAGGCCCTTGCCCTGTCTTTCGGCTATGCTGCGAAGCGCTGCCGCGAGGCAGGCGCCGACTGCGTAGAGCTGCATGGCCACGAAGGTTATCTGATGGACCAGTTCATGACCGGTCTCTGGAACAGGCGCGATGACCGGTACGGCGGTTCGCGGGAGAAGAGGCTTACCTTTGCCCGTGAGGCAATTGAGGCAATTCAGCGCGAGGCGGGCCGCGATTTCCCCATTATCTACCGGTTCGGCATTACCCACTATCTTGAAGGCGGAAGAGAAGAGGATGAGGGACTCTGGATCGCCGGTGAGCTCGAGAAAATGGGCGTGGCAGCGCTGCATATTGACGCAGGCTGCTATGAGACATCATGGTGGCCCCATCCGCCGCAGTATCAGGATGCCGGGTGCATGGCAGACCTTGCAGCAAAGGTCAAAAAGGTTACCACCCTCCCGGTTATTGCCGTCGGCCGCCTGCACTACCCGGAAACAGCCGAACAGGTGCTGGCTGAGGGCAAGGCAGACTTTATCGCCATCGGCAGAGGGCTGCTTTCCGATCCGCAGTGGGTAAACAAAGTGCAAAGCGGCAGAACCGATGAGATTATTCCCTGCATCGGCTGCCACGAGGGCTGTCTGTGGCAGATGATTGCCGGCGAGCCCACAAGCTGCTCACTGAATCCCTCATGCGGACATGAACTCGATCGTCCGATTATTGCGCTGAAGAAGAAACGGTCGCTGCTGATTGTAGGAGGCGGGCCTGCCGGTATTGAAGCAGCCCGGGTCGGTGCACAGCGCGGCTTTGATGTTACCCTGTGGGAAGCATTCGGGCGGCTGGGCGGCAATCTCTGGCCGGCTTCAAAGCCGCAGTTCAAGCGTGATATTGCAGACTATTTGAAATACCTCGAGGGGCTTGCCTGCCGACTGCCGATAAACATTGTTCTCAATAAGAAGGCCTGTGCCGGGGATGTCAGGGACTTCGGCGCAGACCATGTCATCCTGGCTACCGGAGCTGCCATGGAGCCCCCGCCCTTTGACGGCGGCAATGTACTGTCGGTGATGCAGGTTTTAAACGGCACAGAGCCGAAGGGAGAAAAAATACTGATCATGGGCGGCGGTGTTATAGGATGTGAAACCGGGGTGTATCTTGCACGCACGGGCAGGCAGGTTACCATTTGCGCCCGGCAGGACTCCGATGAGCTTGATATGGACACGGTTGATCACAATAACCGCTTTATGCTTCTAAAAATGATACAGGATGCGGGCATCACGGTGCTTCGGGCAACAATCCCTGTAGGGCTGGAAAACGGCGGTGTTGTGGCTGACCATAAAGGTATGCAGACAAAGATTGCAATGGACAGTCTTGTTTTTGCAGGACGGCTGTTTCCCGACAATGATCTTGGCAAGTCGCTTGGAGATATGCCCAATATGATCAGCATTGGCGACTGCGTGAAATCAGGAACGATTATGGATGCTGTGTGGGGAGGGTTTCAGGCGGTAAGAGAAATTGAACAATAATGGTGCGGCGGTTTTTCCGCAGGCGATTAGATGGATACTGCAATAACCCTACAGGATAAAGGGGGCTGTATGAAACTGACGGCGCAAAAAAGTATGGTAGGTGTCATTGTCTTTTGTGTTCTTTTCGTGATCAGCGGATGCAAGGGCACGGCAACTCAGCCCACTGAAGACGGCTCCGTGTGGGAAGAGGTCATTGCTCCCGGCTTTGGCAGCACAAACAATAGCGGGATTGTGGCGCTGGCAGAATATAAGGGGCTGCTCTATGCTATGACCAGAAATGAAGTCGAAGGGGCGGAAATATGGCGGACTACCGCAGGCGGCTCCTGGGAGCAGGTGCTGTTCCCCGGCGGTGAAACAAACGGCGCATACGGAAACCCGTGGCTCTCCAGCATGTGGGGCAGCATGATAGTTTTTCACGACAAGCTCTACTGCGGCTTTTCCTCAGGTCACCAGGGGTCAGTATATGATTCCACGGGGTGTGAAATCTGGCGCTATGACGGCAGCACGTGGGAGGCTGTTATTTCAGATAAAAAGGACACGGAAGAGTCGGGCTCCATTACCGCAATTTCAGGCTGTGACGGCAATGACGGTGATGTGACTGCTCAGATTCGTGACGCCGGCAAAAGCTGGACAGAGAACCAGTGGGCAGGCGGGGTGCTGCAGATAACCTCGGGTGACGGCAGTTTCAGGCGTTTTGACATTATCGGCAACACCGGCGACACACTGGTGATCCAGCAGAATGAAGTTGCCGGAAACTTAAACCAGGAATTTACCATATGCGGCAGCCAGCATTTTATGAACCCATCACCGCCCATGATCGAATATGACCGCGGAGCGGTGCGCGCGGGCGACAGCTATGAAATCGGCACCGGCATTGATGAAAACGGGTTTGGCAATTACTGGAATAAAATGATTGCGGAGATGGTCATATTCAACGGCAGGCTGTATGTGAGCACCGCCCTCAACTACGAATACGGCGCCCAGGTCTGGTCCACAGAGGACGGCGATGTCTGGGAGGTAACGCAGCCGTCAAACAGCTTCGGCAACTTTCACACTGATTCGAATTACCGCGACTCGAAAAGGCCGGTGAGCACCAGCATACCCTCCCTGTGCGTGTCATCGGTTTCGGGAAAGCCTGTTCTCTATGCAGGCGGAACCGGCGCCACAGGAAACCGCGGCAAGTGCTCCCGCATGGCAAAGCTTACCGACAGCGGCTGGGAGCTTATTGTCGACGTTGACGTTGATACAAATGACACCGGCACCAATGAAAACGGTTTCGGCTGCGGCATGGACTGCGACATGTGGACGGGCAACTGGATGCCCTGGAGCCTTGCTGATTTTAAAAATAAACTTTTTACCGGCATTCAGGGCCTGGGGGGCACGCGGGTGCTGTACACGCCAAACGGCAGCTCTGAGGATGGCAGCTGGTTGTACAGCGTGGGCGGTGATTCAGGCATGCCCAACGGCTTTGACGGCAAAAAAAATATTGGCATGGCGGTTCTGGTCATGTACCAGAACATTGCCTCCAATCTGTATGTGTTTGATAATGAGCTGTATGCCGGCCTTGTTACGAACTATTCCCCGAAGCTTGACATCAAGCAAGATAAGCTCACTGGTGCACCGCTCTGGAAAACCGCAGATGGCGTTACATGGCAGCCCGTTACCAGCAACGGCTTCGGCGACAGCCACATTGTCAGCTTTGACTGCTTTGCCAGCTTCAACGGCACGCTCTATATCGGCGCCACCAAGGCAAGCGGGGACGGGCCCGACGGCCTCAGCCCTCCTGAAGGGGGCAAGCTTTACAGGCTTGTTTCAGCGCCGAAAATTCCCGTGCCCCTGTTCGAGACAACAGGCGTCTATCAAAAAACGATGCCGCAGCACGGCGATGCAGCTGATATCTACTATCCTGCGGATGATAACGCAACGGGGCCGTTTCCAATTGCGCTGCTGCTGCAGGGCGCACGGATTGATAAATCCTACTATTCACAGTATGCCCGGCATGTGGCCCGGTACGGGTTTATCGTTGTTGTCCCCAATCATATAAATTTGTTTACTGTGCCGGGCATAATCTCGGAAGTGGGGCTTTTTTCCGAGCAGCGGCAGCTCTACGATACGCTTGAGTTCATGGCATCGGAAAACGATAACAGCAGCTCTCCGGTCAAGGGCCGGGTCGACACGAATACCCTTGTCATGCTAGGCCACTCATATGGTGCTGCCTGCGCGCTCGGCGCTCTTCAGAGTACCTGCGAATATCCATTCTGCCCTGAAGGCGAGACATTTACACGGCCCCCACAGCTCAAGGCCGTTGCGCTGTGCGGTATTAACACACAACCCTTCGGCAACCCCTTTGATAAAGAGATCAGGGCAACCCTTAACCAGAATATGCCCCTTGCCATAATCAACGGCAGCCTTGACGAAAATGCGACCTATGGGATCACGAAAATATCATACGAGATGATTGAAGATCCGCCAAAGGAGCTTGTATTTATAAACGGCGCAAATCATTTTGCCATGTGCGATATGAACAACCCTCCGGGCCCCACGCCGCAAAAAAACGAGCCTGTGCTCAGCCAGGAGGTTTCCATTGAAACCGCAGCGCGCTGGAGCGCGCTTTTCCTGCGGGCCCACGCCCTCAATGATGAGGATGCTTTCAGCTATATCTATAACGGAGGCAAATATCTTGACCCGAACGTGGAAGTGTTCAGCGACTCGGGTCAATGAGATCCACTGAAAAAACAAAATGCTCTCATGCGATTAATTAAACGATTTCAAAAAGCCCGGGTTGCGACTCATGCGGTTTAGCGGAGTACCATTGCGAGAAAGGTCACAGTATGGCGGATGATTTTACCGAAGTAAGGATTTTAGACAACTTCTACCAGACCTCCAGCTTTTTCCCCATGCCGGTGGTGCTGGTGAGCACGCTTTCAGAGTCAGGGCAGACCAACCTGGGCCCCTACTCCCTGTGCTTTCCCCATAGCATTACCGGCGGGCGGGATCATGCCATGATGCTGATAGCACGAGGCACCAGCAACACCGCGGAAAATATTATCAGGACAAAAGTCTGCGCGCTCAACTTTCTGCCGGACAAAAAAAAGTACATGAAAAACTGCGTACTGCTCGGATATCCCGGTGAAACAACGGAGCAGAAAATGAAAAACAGCATATTTAGCCTGGCGCCGTCAACCCGCGGCGAGGCAGCAGGCGCCCAGCCCTATCCTCCGATTGTCAGCGAGGCGTTCCAGATATTTGAATGCACCTGGGATGACCGCTATCCCCTCAAGCGCAATGAGGAGCTTGTTGAGTGTCACTTTTTGCTGCGCATTGATAAAATTATTATGAAAAAGAAATGGCGGGACTGCCTGTTCAAGGGCAAAGGGTTCCCCCGCATGCCCATCGACTACGGCTACCGTGACAATGTGCGGTTCTGGTTTGCCGAGCACTCCCGGCCCTATGCGGTGCCCATTCCAAAAGACAAAGGGAATGCCATTGAAACAGTGAAGTATGCCTGCACGCGCTTTGATCCTGCCATCACCTGGGAAGATGAGGCCTGTGCAATGCTGGTGAAAGTGCCTAATATTTTTTTAAATAAAGCCCTCGGCGGCATTGTGGCTGAAGCAAAAAAAGCAGGCATTACGGTGATCACACCTGAGTTTATGGCAAAAATCAGGGACAAAAGGTCATCAGGAAAATAGAAGAACAACGTATGAACATCGCACACCACACGATAAAAATAAATAAAAAAGCGGCATATGTCGTGGTCATTCTTTTTGTGATGCTTGCTGCATGTGCAGCCCTGTTTTTCAGGAGCGCCGGGTGCGGGAGCGGCGGCGGTTTCACCTCAGGCGAGCGCACGATCATTTCAAACGGCACAGAGCGGTTCTACTATGTACGGCTCCCCGGTCAGTATGATTCTCGCACTCCCCCGCCCCTGATCTTCGTCTTTCATGGATTCAGCTCTGACTATACTTATTTCACTCAAGAGCATACTGACCTGCAGGACGCTGTGGCTGACGGGGCGATTTTAGTGTATCCGAATGCGCTGCCAGTCAATGGTGAGCGCCAATGGGATTTCAAAACCGACTTGGTTTTTTTTGACGATCTGTATGCTGAGCTGGAAGCCAATCTCTGTTTTGACACACGAAAAGTGTTCGCGGTGGGCCACAGCAACGGCGCCGGGTTCAGCCACACGCTGGGATGCCAAAGGGGAAACCTGCTGAGAGCCATTGCGCCGGTGTCGGGTCTTTTTTCCCAAGACGATACCTGCACGGGGCAGGTGGCCGTGATGATGATCCAGGGAGATAATGACACCACCATGCCCGCAGCAACAGTGCAGCCCACCCGCGAGTACTGGGCCGCCATCAACAGCTGCGGCAGCGATACGACGGCGGGCGCTGATCCTCACTGCACAGCATATAGAGGTTGTGACCATGACTTTCCTGTCCTGTACTGCGCGCACAGCGGGGGGCATGACTGGCCTGATTTTGCCGGCGAAGCCATCTGGTCGTTTTTTCAAAGCCTTCCTCCGGCGCCGCCGTCCAGCGCCCCGGGCGCCGGCACCATTCCGGATAAAGTCACCGGCAAGATCAGTTTTAAAATATTTTTCCAGCCCGACTTTGTCGGCACGCCGGATAAGCTTGCTCTGTCCCTGTACCCATACGGCTCAACCCTGCCGCTGCGCGGCTCCCCCCGTTATATATTGAACAGCGACGTTCCCCTGGGTGACTGCGCGCCTGGTCAGGTCGCAGCATACAGCAATGTGCCGATTAACCTGTCGCGTGTTGACTATGGCGACTATGCCCTGTCGGCAACAATCTATGTTAAAGGCAGCAGCTACCCCATACCGGCGTCAGGAAAAGATTATATGGGATTGCAGGATATTACGCTAGACAACACCTCTCTGGTGGTGGAGAAGCCCCTTGAGTTGGGACTTATCGTATATTAAATGCTCCTGTGCAGGCGCGTCAGGGCTGCAGGTGTATTCTTAAAAGGTAAAAGATCAGTTGTTAATTATGTATCCGTGATCCAAAAACGCATTTTTATAAAACTAAAGCAATGAGATTACTGAGCACCATTCTGTTTGCAGCACTGGGCATCTGTTGTGCCTCTCTTCTTTTTATTCCGTGTCCCCTGGCCGCCGCTGACTGCAGCGGCAACAGTGCAGCGCAGGCCTTGGACCTATCAGGGGTATGGAATACCACTGACAGCTGCTTTCCTGATACTCCTTATACGATGATTATTGCGCAGGAAGGAGGCAGTTTCACGTTGACCTCTACCCTGGGGCCTACACCCTCGTGCAATGGCACGCTGCGCGGCAGCATGCTGGAGCTGAGCTGCACGGACGCCCGGTCACCCGAAGCCCCTTACGTCCTTACCGGAGAGGTTATAAGCGAAACATCCATAGCAGTATCTCGTCGCACTGCGGCGGAGTCTATTCAAACATGCACGCTTACAAAGCACACGGGGCTTGACCCTCTTGTTGAACAAATGCTGGTTGTAATCAACTTCTCTGAGGCCATAAAGCCCATGGGCCAAAGAACGCCGCGGCAAATGCGCTGCTACATGGCGCGCATGAACGGCTCGGGGCTGTTTTTTCCTGCCGCGCCGGTTGCATCCATTAAAAATACAAGCATCCCGGGGCCGTCCGGCAGCATCCCTGTGCGCATATATACTCCCGCAGGCAAAGGCCCTTTTCCGGTTATTGTGTTTTATCATGGCGGCGGATGGGTTGTCGGGAACGCAAAGATGTTTGATCACTACAGCAGGCTGCTTGCCGCAGAAACCCGGGCGCTGGTTTTTTCTGTCGACTACCGGCTCGCTCCGGAGCATGTGTTTCCTGCTGCCCTTGATGATGCGTACGCGGCATTAAAGTGGGTTTCGGAAAATGCTGCTTCCATAAGCGGTGATCCGATGCGGATTGTGGTGGCAGGGGAAAGCGCCGGCGCTAATATGGCAGCCGTCGTAAGCCTGCTTGCGCGCGACCACAACGGCCCCGGCATTTTGTTGCAGGTATTAATGTGCCCGGTCACCAATGTCTCTGACATGAATACGGATTCGTATAATGAGTTTGCAACAGGCTATTTTTTAACCAAAGAGTGGATGGAAGCGTTTCGCGGCTTTTATCTACCGGACAGCAAAGACTGGGCAGACAGCCGCGTCAGCCCCCTGCTTGCTGAAAGCCTTGCGGGGCTTCCTCCCGCTCTGGTCATTACAGCCGCCCATGATGTGCTGCGCGATGAGGGCGAAGCCTATGCGCGAAGATTATTTGAAGCCGGGGTACCGACAAAGCATTATCGCTGCGGGGGCGTCATTCACGGTTTTGTAACAGGGCTTGTTGATTTTCTTGACCAGTCAAAAGATGCTGTAAGCCTGACAGCCAGGGCGCTTGAAAAGGTCTTTTAACAGCGCTTTCGCTTTTTTAACATGCATACGGTTAAGCGGACAACGCCCTTTATTGCCGGCCTCCGCTGGCCGACATGGAAAGAGAAGAATATATTTATTAAATAAAGCCCTGCGGCGGCATTGTGCAGGAAGCAAAAAAGCAGGCCTTACCAGCTTGTAACAAAAACCCTAAAAGGAGGTACACAACATGAAACGTTTTCACGTCGCACTGGTTGTCCTTCTGTCTGCCGGTCTCTTTTTTTACTTCACCGATGTTGTTCATGCGAAGAGCTTTACGCCCCTGCCAGAAGCCCTGAGCGCCATGGAGAGCGATGACAATGCTACGGTGCAGACAGAAAAGCTCCCTTTTGCCTTTTTTAACCCGGAATATTTTGTTTTTAAGCCCGTGGGTGCAGAGCCGACCAAAGGGTTTATTTTTTATCCCGGCGGCCTTGTCGATCCGCGCGCATATGCACCGCCTGCCCATGCCATAGCCGCGGCAGGGTACCTCGTCGTTATCGTCAGCATGCCGTTTGACCTTGCGCCGTTCGGCGGGTGGCGCGGATGCCATATTCTGCGGGAGTTCGCTTCGATCAAAACATGGGCTATCGGCGGCCATTCAGTGGGGGGGGCGTATGCCTGCGATTTTGCCAAGTGGAATGCATCTAAGGTGAGCGGGGTAGTTATATGGGCCTCAACACCTTCCGCGGCTTTCCGTCTGGACACGACGGATATAAAAGCCATCTCCATGTACGGATCCAACGACGGTCAAGCCGAGGAGCTGGCGCAATCGGCGGAGTTTCTTCCTGCCGGAACGCCCTTTGTAGTCATTCAGGGAGGCAACCATACGCAGTGCGGCTATTATGACACAGCCCCTGACCCGGTGCAGCCGGGTGACAATCCCGCAGACATTTCGCGAGAAGAGCAGCAGCGGCAGATGATCGAGGCTACGGTTGGTTTTCTGGACAAGCTGTAACAGCGCTTCATGAAAAGAAAATAAGCATGACAGAAATCATCCTGGAGGCATACCGGAAAGCCCATTGGGTGGGTCGTCAATGATAGCAAAAGAGGAGGAGCGTTTGAAGGGAAAGTGCTTTTTTGCCGAGTTAAGCTCTGAAAATAGAAGGTGCTTTTTATTGATAATAATTTTGAATAAGATTTGGAAGCCATAATATTTTTTTTTGTAATAGTTGGAAATATGAGATATAAGAATTTCGAAAGAAGCACTTCGGACCAAAAGCAAATACAGATACATTTTTTTAATTTTATCATCTTTCAGGGAGCATAAAGAAAAATTTTTTTAAAGGGGTAATGGTATGAAAAAGACAACCTTTTTAACAGCAGTGCTCGCCACTCTAGTTTATACCCTTTCCTTTCTGCCTTCCGCACATGCCATAGTCGAGCTTTTCGACGGCAAACTGAAGCTGAACGGAAACATTAAAGAATCAATTTTATACCGCACGCAAATGGATGCCGAAGCCAAAAAGTATCACGACTGTTCAATGGACTATGATGTTACCTCCGGCCTTTTGGAGGCGCTGTATACCTTCAAGGAGGATGAAAACGGGGCTCTTCGCGCCTATGCAGGCTTCAAGTATTGGTGGGACAAGGCTCCCATGTATGACGACAAGCTGCACCACAATATCTACAAAACGGAAAGAAAAGACTATGTACGGCCGAGAAATTTTGATGATGACGTGCTGACCGAGGCCTATATCGACTATATCAACGGGCCGCTGCAGGTAAAGGTCGGCAAGCAGATCGTCATTTGGGGGCAGCTTGATATTCAGCGCGTGGCGGACGTCGTCAACCCCCTTGACCTGCGCAAAGGCGCGCCCGGCATCGACTCTTGGGAAGAGGTCAAGCGCGGGATATGGATGATCCGTTCGATCTACAAATCCCAGCTTCCCGGGGACCTGCAGTTTGAAGGAATTTTCAATCCCGGGGACTATCGCGGAATGGAACTGGCCTATGAGGGAACCCATTACGGGTCGGAACATGCCCCGAATAACCCGTTCAAACCCGGCCCCGCTTTCGGCATTTTCAGCTGGCAGCAGCAGAAATGGCGGCAGGATATGCCCGGCTGGGCACTGAAAAACTATGAATTGGGGTTTAGGCTAACCGGCTATACCTGGGACACTGACTGGACCCTGCTTGCATGGAATGCCCTCGATGACGGCCCGGTTGCAAATCCCCGGCATGCTACACCCTATATGCTTGAGTATATAGAGGCGGGCATTTTTTCGGAAATATTGGGCCGTGGGATTAATCCGCCTCCTGCCAAGGCCTTTCACCAGCGGGTCTGGCAGTATAAGCGGTATACAACTTTCGGAGGTACTGCGCAGAGAGTCGTAAAGCCGCTTTGGGACAGCGTATGGCGGCTTGAATGGTATTATGAGAAAAGCAGGCCCTTGGATCTTGGTACCGGCGGCGACAAAGCCGCGGTCTATGACTGGACGCGCAGAAGTGTTGTGGGCGGGGCAGTGCAGTGCAGTAAAGATATACGGATTCCGGGGTTCACGGACAGCATCATTGCCAATAGCGCCCTTACGACCGTGGCGTTTACGTTCTTCTATGAAAAGATTCCGCATTTCAGTAATGACCTGGTGGTTGATGACCGCAATCACCAGGCAGGCCACTCTTCAACCCAGCAGCTGATCTTGTATGTGCAGCAGAGTCTGTTTCAGGGATCTTTCATGTTCATTTTTACGGGAAACTATTATCTGCACGTTGCGAAATGGATGGCCGTGCCCGCGCTTTCCTACATGTTTCCCGGAAAGCACTGGCGGCTTGATCTCGGTTATGCCGCCTACGGGGTCGGCAGAAAGGATTATCTCGTCCGCACCACCGACCGCAAGGACAGCATTATAACCCGCCTGAGATATGAATTTTAATTTTTATTAATAAGGAGGTTTGCAATGATTCAAAAAGTGCTGCGACATGCCATGAAAACGTGGGTTCCCGTTCTGCTGCTTCTGGCGCTGCCGATAGTTGCCTGCGCCGTAGAGGTTCAATTCCCGGTGCCGTCCTATACGCCCGAGGAGCTGGCGAAAGTCAGGGAGTGGGAAAAGACCTGGGTCGGCAAAAAAGTCGACGCAGGTAATATCGATCAGGTAGCGCAGTTCCTTCCCGAGGGATTTGTGAGCATATTCAAAAATCAGGCCAGATGGGGGGCTCCCCCGGACGGTTTCAGCTTCCTGGTATCAGCCTATACGCCCGCGGGCGTGACCCCGGGCACCATAGAGGCCACAAAAAAGTGGGCACCCCTGGTGAAGACAGACGCCAACGGCAGGATTACCAATTACGGCGAGATTGCAGGCGTGCCGTTCCCCAACCCGAAAACAGGGCTTGAGGTAGCTTATAACTTTGAGTGCAACACCCGCGGGGATACCTATCACAGCCGCTGGACGAGCCCGGTTATCAACCCCCGCACAAAATCAGACCGCCTGGCCGATCAGGAGTTTACGGAAATGTTCTTTTTTCACCGCGTCGATGTCGACCCCAGGCCCGCCTATGCCGAAAAAGACAACCCGAAGGGGTATTTCCGCACGGAGCTGATGCACATGTATCTGCCCCCGGAGATGCTCAACAGCCGCCTGCTGCAGATCAGGTATATCGATGACCAGAAAGATGACGATTCCTATCTGTATTATAAACAGTTCAGGCGCGTCAGGCGTATCTCAACCAGTGAGCGCACCAATGCCATTGACGGCACTGACCAGATATATGACGACGCCTACCAGTGGGACAGCCATGTGCGCTACAACACCTACAAGATGCTCGGCAGAAAGGACATGCTTGTTCCCCGCCATACCGACTGTACCAAGGCGGTGCGCATCGAGGGGCAGGGCTTTCCCTCAAATCTCAATTTCGAGCGTTGCAACGTGTATGTGGTTGAGGCTGCGAGCACGGTAAAGGGCTATATTTACTCGAAGCGGATGTGGTATGTCGATCCCGAAACATATCTTATCTCCTGGCAGGAAATGTGGGATAAAAACGGCAAATACTGGAAAATAATGGAGCAGATCACTAATGACACAAAGAACGCCAACGGCGATATGCGGAATTTTTTCAGCGGCCTTTTGATTTTTGATTTTATACGCGACCATGCCGGCTGGAGCGTTCAGGCGCCCAAGGAGCTGTCGGTGACCACCATCAAGCCGGACATTTTTACGACCAACAATCTTCAGCAAACGTATTAGGCAGGTGCCAGGGCTTGCCCGGCAAAGCGCAGGGCAGGCCCTTTTTCATAGAGCCGCAGGCCGGTGCCTGTGGGGCTTGAAGCCGCAGCCTGCTTTACGCGGCAGGCGGTCTGCCAGCAGGCAAATTATGAGAAAGGAATGTGCTGCATGAGACGATGCTCCTTACAAAGTTTGCTGATGTGTGCCGTACTTGCCGCCCTTGCTCTTTCCGCAGGGTGCTCCAGGTCAGGGCAGAAAATGGAGGTTCCTAAAATCAGGATGATCTCCCGGGACAATATGCATGGCGTCATCTGCCCGGACGCAAAGACTGTCTACCTCACGGGCAATTACGGCGCAATTTATAAATCCTCCGACGGGGGCGAAAACTGGACGGCCCAGAATTTTGGCCTCAAAGGAGAAATAGTTCTTTCCGACGGCAGCTTCGTTGACGCCGACACGGGCTGGATCGTCGGGCTGTACGGCACCGTGCTGCACACCAGCAACGGCGGCGCCGCCTGGGAAAAACAGAATACGGGCACGGACAAGCACCTGTTCAGCATATCGTTTGTGGACAAAAACAACGGCTGGGCAGTGGGCAACTGGAATACCATTATACACACGGCCGACGGCGGCAAAACCTGGGAGCGCCTGACCCCCGAGGAAGACAGAATTTATAAAAACGTCCGCTTTGTCGACACAAACAATGGCTGGGCCGTCGGGGAAAAAGGCTATATTGTACGAACCTCCGACGGCGGCAAAACCTGGACGCGGCAGATGCCCAGGAAATGGGAGGCTATGGCCGATGATGATTTCGAAAATCCCAAGCCCGCGCTCTACTGCGTCTGGTTTACCGACGCGAACAACGGATGGATTTCAGGCATCGAGGGAACGCTTCTGAGAACGCAGGACGGCGGCGCCACTTGGGACATACTGCCCACGGGCACGGCGTTTTCGCTGTACACGGTTTTTGTCAAATACGGCAGGGGCTGGGTCGTCGGCGATAAGGGCGCCTATCTTCTGTCGGAAGACGGTGGCGCGACCTGGAAAGTTTATGATGACGCCATAAAGACCAGAACCGCCCTGCGGGATGTATTTTTCTCCAGCGCCGATTCGGGATGGGCTGTCGGCATGGCCGGCACGGTTGTGCACACAACCGACGGCGGCAGGACTTGGGAGTTCTATTCCGGCCTTTCCTATGCCATGAAGTTTTTCGTAATGCCCAAGGCCCTTGAGTTCAAGGGCATGGTCACGGAATAAAAAAGAAGCCAGAAGTCAGAATTCAGAAGCCAGTAGAAAAGAATTTTTATTCTGGCTCCTGGATTCTGGATTCCAGCAGCTACATTATACTATCTGCTGATGCTGTTGCAGAACTGCAAATCATACAACAGGGAGAAGCTTTTTTATGAAACGTCTTGCTGATATCATTATCGGAAAACGGGGGATCTTTCTCACAGTTCTGACCATGCTGACCCTGTTCTTTTTCTATTTGATCGTGACCAGGCTCACGGTGAAAACGTCATTCGACGATCTGCTGCCGACCAACCATCCCTACACTAAGCTGTATTATGAGATTCGCAACCGGTTCGGCGGCGCCAATAAAGTCGTCATCATGATCCAGGTTCGGGATAAGGAGGACGGAGGGCAGTACAGCGATATTTTCAATTACGAGACCCTGAAAAAAATACGGGACATTAGCGATGACGCCTACAAAATGAAGGCGGCCGACCCCTTTAAGGTTTTTTCTCTGGCTGGCAACAATGTCAAGGACATTAAGATGACGGCCTGGGGCATGCAGGTCACCTCGGTCATGTATCCCGATATTCCGGAAACCCCTGAGCAGATCGCCCAGCTGCGGCGCACCGTGTACGGCAGCCCCATGTGCTACCCGGGCCTTGTTTCGCTTGACAGCAAAAAGACCATCATTACTGTCGATTTTTTTGAGGAACAACTCGACTATGATGTGTGCTTCAAAGAGCTGAAGGCAATCCGGGAAAAGTATGAGGATAAAAACCACATCATCGCCATCTCGGGTGAGCCCATGCACCTGGGGTACATCAACTCCTATATTAAGGATATTCTCAAGGTTCTTGCCTATACCACAATCGCCATGATGCTGTGGTTTTTATTCTGTTTCAGGACAAAGCGGGGAATGCTGCTGCCGATTATCGCCGCGGCGGTAAGCGCCATCTGGGGGCTGGGATTTTTGAGCCTTAAAAAATTCAACCTTGACCCCCTTGCCATGGTGTTGCCGTTTCTGATAGCGGCCATGGCTGCATCACATGCCGCCCAGGTCATCAAGCGCTATATGGAAGACGCCGCCAAACTCGGCAATTCACCGGATGCGGCTAAAAGCGTGATCCAGCATTTATTTACCCCCGCATTTGCCTCCATTATCACCGAGGCCGGCGGACTCGTAGTCATCGCCCTGGTGCCTATTCCCATATTGAACAAAATCTGCATTGCCTGCTGCTACTGGGCGTTCATCACCGTTGTGATCGACATGATGCTCGTGCCGATCCTGCTTTCGTATATGCCGGTGCGGGCACTGCAGGCAAAGAAGGGGCTTCTCGACAGGGCGCTGCAGGGCGCGGGCAGGTGGATGGCGGCCTGGGGCAAATGGCCCATACTTGCAGTTGCAGCGTTTTTGCTGGTATGGGGGACCATGGTTTCCAGCAAGCTCACCATCGGCAATAATGTGCCAGGCTCGGAGATATTCTGGCCTTGGCACCGCTACAATGTCGACTCCTTCCGCATCACGTTCGCCATGCCCTTACTCAACCCGCTCTACATTATCGTCGAAAGCGACCGGTCGCAGGGTATCGCGAACCCCCGCGTGCTGAGGGATGTTAACTCATTTATCCGCTATATGTCGATGACGCCCAATATGCGCGTCATGTTTACGCTTTCCATTCTCGGGCAGATACCGGGCCGCAACCAGAACGTCAACGACAATGACCCCAACTGGCGCTTCATCCCGAGCGAAGACAATCAGCTTGCGCTTCTGTACCGAACGGTTATAGACCAGGGCGGCCCGGGCGCTTGGGACATGTATATCGACAATGAAGACATGGTCACCAATATCATGATATTCTGCCGCGATAAAACAGAGGAGACCATTGGAACGGTTATGGGTAGGGTGAAAGAGTTTATCAGAAATGAATCCATCTTCGGATGCCGCATGGAGGATGTGAAGCGCGAGGGCTTCGACAAATTCGTCTACTGGATCGACAGCATGGTCAGAAAGCCCGAGCCGCCTTTGCCTGACAAGCCGCCCGTACCCGAGATCGG
>Ga0209777_10000825_pt1 | contig 48037 bp, 51 predicted proteins | sample FrelakmetHBP12HB_FD_187147 | JGI IMG/M metagenome (GOLD analysis project Ga0209777, IMG submission 187147) | Freshwater lake sediment microbial communities from the University of Notre Dame, USA, for methane emissions studies -HBP12 HB (SPAdes)... | ecosystem: Environmental > Aquatic >... | reverse complement strand
GTGTTTATTCCGATTGAAACATACATGACAGTATCCTGTCACAAAGGAGAATGAAAATAGCCTTGTTGACACCTTTTATTGTGAGTGTAATAATATCAATATATTAGACTTCTATTTTCAGGGGAAATGTTGTATCGATAGGCAAAATAAGAAAAACAACATACAGGAAGAAGTGCTTGCTGAAAACATCTACAAGTCAATAATCATGATGAATAAAATATTTTGAGGATTTTCGTTTGGAGTAATTGGGTTAAGGCTCGTCATCAGCGAGCCGGACTTCAATGAATCATAGACAATATGCTTTGCCAATATCATCATTGTATTTTCACCTTCACACTTTTCCCTACACCTGTCGAGAACATATGCTCCCTGATGACCACCAGCCGGTGTTCATGAAGAAATCCGTCATACCAGTAGGATTTGTTAACATTAGTATTCAAGCTGCTGCCTTCGGGTTGAAATTATTGGCCGCATTGCAAAACCGTCTCTATCAGTTCACTATGGAATTGATCAATACTTGCGCGTTGCGGTAAAAGACTCTGTCATAGAACTCCTGCGACAACCCGTATCCAGCAAGCGTTCCGATCTCAGATTCCCGCGGCAGGATGAGGTTAGGAAAATCTGACCCGTACAGAATGCGATCCCTGTGCTGTTCAAGGGCATCGTTCCCGAGATCAAATCCGCCCTTGCCTTGGAATTCCCTGAAAAAAGCAAAGGCCGTGTCAAGATACAATCGTGGATAATAATCCAGAAGGTCCATGAAACCCCGGTACTCGTGTGCGCCCATATGGGCCACATTGGCAGGAATATCCGGGTAGCTGTCAAGGAGCTTTTTGAATTCAGTGAGACCCACGAAGTCATTGCCTATCGGGCCAGTCCCCACGTGGAAGAGGATCCGTTTCCCACGCGCCATCACCATATCGTACATTGGGAAGAGGCGCCTGTCGTGCGGATAGAAGCACTGCACCAGGAGCTGAAGCTTAAATCCGAGCACACGTGGGTGGGCAAGGACTTTATCCGCCATGGCAAGGGCGTTTTCATCGCCGGGATGATAGGCTGCAAAGCAATAAAGTTCCGGGTTAGCGTCGAGAACACGCAGGTTCCATTTGTTCAGGTCTGCGGCAATGCCCTCTTGGTGTGCGTAGTTGGAATAGACGATTTTTTCAACGCCCTTCTCTCGCAGATAGTTGATACACTCTCGGTAGTACATCCGATATATGACATCCCACCGATATCCCTTTGAAAAATATTCCCAGATGGCATCGAACATTCTGTCGGGAAACAGATGTACATGGAAGTCGATGATGCTGGATGGAATCATATCATTACTCAAAGTATGCTATACCGTTTCCGGCTTATTTTATTTTACCATGAAATGGATAATCGTTCTTAATAGTATAAAAAATGTATCACTCATATCCTGCTTTCAAACCTCTTCAAAAACTATTCAAGTCGATTTCGGAGCAGTCATTGAATTTATTAAAACTTGCTTTCCGGAAAACGGAGTATAGGTAAACCACAATTGTATGTCAATTAAATATTGATCACAAAATATTGGGCGCACTGCAGATGTTTGTCGTAGGGTGTGAAAGGTATTTATTACGGATTGAAGTCTTGCATATTCAACGAGTATGATGATCTGTTTCTTTCAGGAAGAAAGAAATAAACCTGATGTCAAGAAAATTTCGTTCTATGACACCCTATAACAGCCGCTTAAAGTTCAGCAATTCCTTTTCTAATGTTCTCTGAAATTCTGCCAAGAATCGGGGGTCATTCTCTATCCTTTGCAGTTCTTTTTTTACCTGTAAGTAAAGTCGATTTTCTTCCTTACGAATAAGCGCAATAATATCGGCATGTCTTATGATCCGTGATATAGAAGGTTGACTTATGCTTAACTCTTGCGCAATTTCACGTTGTGAGTGCCCATTTGCTATCCTATGAGCTATCAATAGTTTAATATGTGGTAAATCAAGTCTGGATTTCTTCATATATTTAACCTCGATGTTTTTACCCCTTTGTGTGTTGAGCGGAAATGGATTCCTTGTCGAAATAATGGAAGTTGATTCGGTGTAGTCCCTCCCCCTCACTTTCTTCTAACCGATTTCTAACGTAATACATTCAAAATGAGTTTATAGGGGTTAATGGCAAGTTGCTCTAAATGCCAAAAACCCCCTAAAATGTTAAAGCTATATAAAACTGGTTATATGTTGCTATGTTCTTTTCACTTTGTTCAGGGTCTAGTGGGTGTACGCCTGTCCGGGTTCAAATCCCGGCTTCGGCACCATTTTTTGCCCGCGTTAACTTCTAAATAATAATCATAAATATATTATGTATTTTTAGCGTCATGTTTTTTACTTGACGCCCGCCATCATATTGCCTATTAAGGAAGTATATGATTGAAAACATGGTCAACAATTTATCTTTATACCTGCAGGGTTCGGTATTTTTAGCCTTTCTGGCCGCATATCTGGGTGGGATTGTAATAAGCTTTACTCCCTGTACCTATCCCTTGATTCCGGTAACCGTGGGCTTTATCGGAGCGCAGGGTTCATCATCAAAACTTCGCGGATTTTTTCTTTCGTTGTTTTATGTCGGGGGTCTTGCTTTCACCTATTCCATCCTGGGCGGGGCGGCCGCTTTATCGGGCAAACTTTTCGGGCAAATGCAAACAACGCCCTGGACATATTTCATCATGGGCAATTTATGCCTTATCATGGGACTGTCCATGCTCGATGTTTTCAGTATTTCTCTCCCCGTTCCGCAAAAACTTATGAAGCTAACCGATGATAAAAATAAAAGGGGATTTTTCGCGAGCTTTTTAATGGGCGCTGTATCAGGCGTTGTTATCGGTCCCTGCACAGCTCCTGCTCTGGCAGTTTTACTGGGTTACGTGGCGGTAAAGACTAATATTTTATTGGGCATGACTCTTCTTTTTGTCTTCGCCGTCGGCATGGGCACATTGTTGATTATCGTCGGCACGTTTGCCGGGGTTATTGCCGCCCTGCCGAAATCGGGAGAATGGATGACGAAAATAAAATTTATTTTCGGGTTGATATTAATTGGCGCGGCTGAATATTTCCTGTATACTGCTGGCGTTTTATCGATATAAAGAAACGAGGTCTTAATGAATAAAAAAATACTGTTATTTTTGATTATTTTACTGATCTGTATTCCATTTGCGCAGTCATTCGGACAACACAGACCAAGTGTTTTTTCCAAACAGAAAAAAATTCCGGCGCCGGATTTTTCACTAAATGATATTCAGGGAAAAACATTTAAACTAAGCAGTCAAAGAGGAAATCCGGTGGTAATGTTTTTCGGTGCCACTTGGTGTCCCGCCTGCCGCGGTGAAATGCCTTTCTATAAAGCTCTTTATGAAAAATACGCGGGTCGCGGATTGAAATTTCTTTATATCGATATAAACGAATCTACCAAAAGAGTGGCACGTTTTGCCAAAGAAAATTCATTCCCTTATCTTGTTCTGCTGGACTCAGACGGCAGCGTTGCCAACGACTACAACCTTATCGGCGTACCGACATTAATTCTCGTGGATAAGGAAGGAAATATCACCTCTATAAGCCACCGGGTATCAGATTTGCCGCTGGATGCAATTTTCCCCGCTAAAAAATAAAACAGTAAAATTTATAAATCAGGATTAATAAAAAATCTAACCCGTAAAATTATGATGAGGAAAAAGCAATGACAGAGAAAAACTGGCTGCAAGCTTTCACAAAATCGGAGAAGGATCGTTGGCTGGGCGGCATTTGCGGCGGGTTAGGCGAAAGCACTCCTCTTCCTTCCTGGGCATGGCGTCTGTTATTCGTGTTACTCTTAACTATTTACGGCACAGGGTTATTCATATACATTTTACTTTGGATTTTCGTTCCGAACAAACCAAAAGCAGAGTACCAGCAATGAAATTAAAAAATGATATTTATGTTTACGAATGGACAAATCCCTTTGAAAATAACTGCAACAGCTACTTTATCGGAGGCAACGTGCAGGCATTAATTGATCCGGGCCTGACCGGTTATGTCCCCGATTTGCTCAATCAGATGTCAGCCGACGGCATCAAGAAAGAAGATATTCGTTATGTCATTAACACCCATTCTCACCCCGACCATTTTCAGGGTTCCGAAGTTTTTGATCAGGAAAAAGTCAAAGTCGGTCTGCATATAAAAGAAATCGAATTTTTAAAAGGAGTAGGCGGCGAGTTGTATGGCCTTTTCGGAATCAATGTTCCGAGGATGAATGTAAATTTCCCTCTGGAAGAAGGCAATGTAGCTTTAGGAGACCAGATATTTAAGATAATTCTCTCTCCCGGCCATTCCCCGGGTTCCATCGGTCTTTACTGGCCCGGGGAAAAAGCTTTGTTCTGCGGCGATGTAATTTTCGATCAAAGCGTCGGGCGCACCGATTTTCCCGGCGGCGGCGGCACTCTTTTAAAGAAAAGCATTCTTGCATTTTCTAAACTTGATCTGGATTTGATTCTTCCTGGGCACATGGGCGTCGTCTCCGGCAAAAGCAATATTCAGAATAATTTCAATTTGATCATTCAGGGTATATTCCCTTACATTTGAAATCTTTCTTCGGGTGAATAAATTTCCATGGCCAATGAGGGAAACAAAGTAATTTACTCCATGATCGGAGTAAGTAAAATATACGAAAAAAGGCCGGTGCTCAAAGACATTTATCTGTCTTATTTTTACGGAGCGAAAATCGGCGTCATTGGTTTAAACGGTTCGGGCAAAAGTTCTCTTCTGAAAATTCTTTCCGGCGTGGATACGGATTTTCTGGGCAAGACAATTCTTTCCGCAGGTTACACAGTGGGCTATCTGGAGCAGGAACCGCGTCTGGACGAAGCCAAAACCGTGCGACAGATAGTAGAACAGGGTGCGCAAGGCACCATGGATTTAATCCATGAATACAATGAAATAAATGAAAAGTTTGCCGAGCCGATGTCGGATGACGAAATGGCAAAACTCTGCGACAGGCAGGCTGCCGTGCAGGAAAAACTGGACGCACTTGACGCCTGGGATATAGATTCGCGGCTGGAAATGGCTATGGACGCTCTGCGCTGTCCGCCCGGCGATACGCCCGTGAAAGTTCTTTCCGGCGGTGAAAAACGCCGTGTAGCTCTTTGCCGCCTCTTGCTGCAAAACCCAAGCATATTGCTTCTGGATGAACCGACAAATCATCTGGATGCCGAATCTGTCGCCTGGCTGGAACATCACCTGCAAAAATATGAAGGCACAATCATTGCCGTCACTCACGACCGTTATTTTCTGGATAACGTCGCCGGTTGGATTCTGGAACTCGACCGCGGTCAGGGAATTCCCTGGCAGGGCAACTATTCTTCCTGGCTGGAGCAAAAACAAAACCGCTTAAAAAACGAAGAGAAGGTGGAAGGAGAAAGAATCAAAACCCTGGAACGCGAACTGGAATGGATCAGAATGTCTCCCAAAGGCCGCCATGCCAAATCCAAGGCACGCATTAATGCTTATGAAGAGTTGCTGGGAAAAAATCAGGAAAAGGAATCCGGCACGCGCGAAATCTTTATCGCTCCCGGCCCGCGACTGGGCGATCTGGTAATCGAGGCGCAAAATGTCAACAAAGCATACGGGGACAAGCTCCTCGTGGAAGGCATGACTTTTATGCTGCCGCCCGGCGGCATTGTGGGTATCATCGGTCCCAACGGGGCGGGTAAAACAACTCTTTTCAAAATGATTACCGCCCAGGAAACACCAGATTCAGGAGCAATCAGGATTGGTAATACAGTGAAGCTTGCCTATATTGACCAGAGCCGTGACGCGCTCGATCCGAATAAAACCATCTGGGAGATGATTTCCGATGGACAGGATATTATTCCTATCGGTAACCGCCAGATCAATTCCCGCGCGTATGTTTCGCGATTTAATTTTTCCGGCACCGATCAGCAAAAGAAAGTAGGGACTCTCTCCGGCGGTGAGCGCAACCGGGTTCATCTGGCGCGTATGCTCAAGGAGGGCGCCAACGTGCTCCTGTTGGACGAACCGACAAACGATCTGGATGTCAACACCCTGCGAGCACTGGAAGACGCGCTGGAAAATTTTGCGGGCTGTGTTGTCGTCATCAGCCACGATCGCTGGTTTCTGGATCGCATCTGCACACACATTCTGGCGTTTGAGGGTGAAAGTAAGACTCTCTGGTTTGACGGCAATTACTCCGAATACGAAGAAGACCGCAAGAAGAGATTAGGCTCAGCAGCCAGTCAGCCCCATCGCATAAAGTACAGGCAACTCACCAGAAGATAAAAAACATCCATTCTGCTATTTCTTTCTTCTCTCCCTTAAGGGCTTGCCCGTCTCACAGTATTTCATGAATCCGTAGATAAATATTCCCGGTTTGTGATGCGTGACGTCGTTTCCTCAACATTAGTTGTAGCAAATCAATGCGGCCTTCAAGAACGGCCATAATATCGCTGCCATCTACGAGAATCATCAAACTCCGACCAGAGGAGTGCAGCTTGAAAGCATCCCGGAGTATCCATTAATCGAAAGATACAGGCCAAGGGTGTTGTCGAGTTTACGTGATAGTTTCCCGGATAGGGAGTCCAATTCCTTGGTTGTGACCAGTTCCTTTTGCCATTTCGCTTCAATGAGGTAATCTGTTCCATCGAACGAGAAGGCTCCGTCGATCTGTTCCCCTGTAATTTTAAATGCTGCTTTTGGATCTAGATCGAACAGAGCAAAAAGTTCCTTCAGAACCTTCTCCAGTGCGTAGCCCCGTGCTTGAAAATCGTTGCTGCTGAGAAGACCATAGTAGATTTTTGTCAATTCTACCAACTTATCTTGGACTGACGTGGTCTTCACCAGTTTCTGGAATGCAACACTACGTCGTTTCTCGACCTTACGCTGCTCTTCATAAAGCGACTCATGGGCTACAGTGAGTTTCTTCAATGCAATGACAGCCGCTTTCGCTTTTGCGACCTTTGCCTCGCCATCTTCCAATTGCGCCAGATGACTGAAATCGTCAATACGTGTGACCTCCGTCATTAGTTTCAAAAGGTCTGGCTGAAACTCGTCTTGTCTTTTGGCGAGGAAGTCGACAACGAATCCAACGATGTTTCTCTTGTAATCCTCCCAATTAACTCTCGCCAATATTTCGGGATTGCCCAAAGTACAGCTCAAGAAGCTCCGGAGATCTCCCTTGTACCAATACACGTCGGTTAGTGCTTCCTTGAGAGCGATTATGGCAGATGGGGATACAGTTTTCGTATTCATATTTTTACCTAACAGTTAACGACCGGCATCAGCGGGAGCCATCGTCGATTCGTTGCAAGCCTCGTTTAGATACATCTTGATTATTCTTCATCCCCCGAGTTTATCACTCCCCGATTCCCTTGTTTAGCCCACTCACTCCAATAAGGAAGGCGACGTATCAAGAATTGTTTCCGCTCGGATGATATATATGGATTCAACTCTATTGCCGTCTCCAGACCGACCAATATTGCACGATCTTCAGCAAGAGACGGTCTCCACTTGAGTGTTGCGGGAATTGATACAGCCCTAAAAGTTCTGTTGCTATCGACTTTCATACAGAGAAGTTCTGACGCATTCGAATTGGGCCGCAGTCGATCGTAAGTCATAACAACCACGTCATCTGGATGTAGATAGCCTCGTTTCTGTGATAAGTTGGTATTTGCATTTGCTTCAGCCCGGCGACCGTAAATGAGAAGATATGCCGGCCTGAACCGGCGACGCCTTCCCGCTTCCCGGTCCAACCCATAAAAGACTTTGAATGCTTGTACGTTGTGTGGTACACCAAACCATGCTTTCCATTCGGCAATTTGGTTTAGTGCTTCCGTTAGGTGTTTAGTCTGCTTTCCGGAGGCCGTAAACCAACGCTTTCCAGGAGCCTCAATTTCCACCAGAACAGGCTCTTCAGCTTCACTGTTCAGTGATATCCACATAAAGTCTGGTATCCGGCAGTCGTGCGATGGAAGTGGCGGTTTAGATATCAGTCCGCTAAGCCACGGGTAGTGTCCACTCTGATTGCCTAAGAGATTGAAGGTGCCTGGTACCATGGACGGATGTCTCTCAAAAAAAGTTTGCACTTCTGACTCACTTGGTGCCGGACTGCTGGATAGCAAAACATCCCATTCAGACAATATGAGGCGTTCATATTCTTCCCACCGCATCGCTTTCTCTGGCGGCACCTCAATTTTATAAGTGCGCTCCCACATCATTTAGCACCCATTATACATTCTCATCGTTTAACAATTAATATACGAACTTCGCTTTTTCGAATAGTCACTAACAGCGCCCTGTTTTTTGAAACACTTTATATAAATGATTAAACGATAAAAAAGCTTGCTGAATATACTCGCAATTTTTCTTAAGTTCAATTGGTTTTTGAATCGGCTGATACCCCTTTCAGAGAACAAGAAGATGAAGGAGGTAAGATGTCTCACCATAGTTCGACATGACAAAGTGAAGGGCAAAGATCAAGTCTACCTTTGACCTTACTTATTAAGACAAATAAATCGGCGGTTTGATCTCCGGCAGTTTATCGCCTTCATACAATACTTTTTCCAGAAAAAGACCGGAAGGCGGGGCGGTGAATCTCGCCGGTGTTTCCGAATAAGATTTGAGCATTTTTTCGATATCTCGGTTTGTGAAATTATTGCGGCCGGCCTCTACGGTAATTCCCACTATGCGCCGCACCATTTTCCAAAGGAAATGAGAACCTACAACGCGCAGGGCAATTATGTCGTCAAATTCCCCTAGCCATAAGCCTTCAATGTTAACTCTTGTTGATGTTTCTTTGTCCATTCTTTTATCGGCAAACGAGGCAAAATCGTGGAAGCCCTGAAATAAATTCATCGCCTGCTGCATTTTGTTGATATGGAGATTGTCTTTGATCCACCAGACATAGCGCTTGCCAAAGGCGGTGCGTCTTTTAGCAATAAGATAGAGATAGCTGCGGCTCACGGCATGATGGCGGGCGTGAAAAAGAGGAGGGGCATTTTCCACCAGCAATAAATTGATGCTTGCCGGCAGGTTATCATTGATCCCGATGCGTAGAGTTTCCGGATTAATCTTCTTGGAAGATTCCAGATGGGCGGTTTGCGCCAAAGCATGCACTCCGGCATCGGTTCGCCCGGCTCCCTGAAGTTGAACCGGTACGCCTAAAAACTTCTGTGCGGCGGCAATTAAAGTTTCTTGAATGCTTTTAGCATTTTTTTGCGTTTGCCATCCGCGGTAATTGGTTCCGTCGTATTCTAAAACAATTTTATACTTATGCATTTTTTAATGTGTTTGCTCGGTTTGTTTTTCCGGCGCCAATATACTCATGGCGGCAATGTTTTTTATTAATAATCCCTCCGGATCAAGAAAACATAATTCTTCGCCCGGGTACAACGTTGTGATAACGGCCTTTCCAATGATCTTCCTTCCTTCTCTGCCGGTTAAATCTATTGTTTTTAATCCCCAGACATTATGAAAAATAAGCGCATGATCGCTATACTCGCCAATATAAAGCATTACATGGCCCTTGCGCCACAGGAGGCTCAAGTAAGGAATTCCTTTTTCCATGATGACTTTTTCTTTCTGCATGGAATCAAGTCCCTGCAGGTCAACATAAGTTCCCACTTCTTTAACCTGATCTTCTGAATGTCGCGGCAGCCATATGCCAAAAGGGGTGAAGAAATCTCTGGTCATGGCCGAACAATCGCGGTTGCCGTAAAGGCCGCCCCAACCATATGGTTCGTCTATTAGTTCGTTGGCAATTTTAATTGCGTTTGGATAATTTAAGGGCAGAGGTTTGGGCGCGACTATCTGACGGGAAACGAAAGCTTGCTTAATAACCGCGCAGTTGTTTTTATCCGCAACCGCGATAAGTATTTCCAATTTGCCTGTCATCTCCTTGACCAAAGGAAAAATCTGTCCAATTGATGTTCTGATGCCGAAATTGCCATTGGTATCAAAGATAGAAGTTTTATCTTTGATAATAACGGCATAACGACCGGATTCCCAGGTTTTAATGAAGTTATCATCGACACGGGCATAGTCCTCAACAGGTATCCATCCGAAGGCGAAATTGGTTTCCACCAGCGCCCATGATTTATCGTCGCTGAGATGACAAACAAAAATAGGAGTATTTGCTGCTACAGAAGATATTTGCAGATTATCAAAAGGCCAGCCGGATATGTCTCCCTCCGGTTTGTAAAAATGGGGGCCTTGAGTGGGCAGCATTCGCAGATTTGTATGTCTAGTTGTAATCGCAAAGTTCAGGGCATTGGGATAATTGTCTAATAACGCATTTTGCTGAAGTTTCTTTATCCAGACCACGGAATGTTTTTTCTTGTTTTCGCCATAACCGAGACTCCTGCCGAATTTTTTAAAAAGAGATGATACTCTTTCAGGAGAGGCGTGAAAAGGCTGACGCTGATGCCAGACTGAAAAGTAAATGATGTTATAATCTTGGTCCATTTGCGCCTGAGTTTCCGCCGGAAGAGACTCTATTTGTTTGGCGGTATCTTTTAAATAGGATGCGTGATTTTGAGGCAATTCCCTTACATCTTTGATAGTGTCCGGCGGCCGCAGACAACCGGATAAAAAGAAGAGGATTAAGATCACGGGTATGAAACCCCAAAGCAAGCTTTGGAAACTTATTTCCGCAGCAAGCTGCGGGGTATTCAATACCTGCTTATGCGGTATAATTCGACTAACAAACTTCCATTCGCTTAGCTTTTGAAGTTTCAGTCTCATTACTCTCCGCTGCGTGGGATTATTCGACTTACAAATTTTAATGCGTTTCACTTTTAACATTTGAGTCTCACCAATAAAACAAAAAAGTTTTATTTTCATGAAAAAATGCCTTGATTTAATTTTACAGACTTTTATAGTCTTTTTTTAGGCTTTGAGCAAGATTAAACGATGAATTTTTTCCCGGAAATTGGTAAATAATTTTGTGGAATAAGACATTGAACACTGGTATAAGTGATAAAACTGTTTCAGGCATGGGATAGCTGGTTTAAAAAATAAAGTCTTTTGCCCTTCACGGAAAAATAAGGAGTTGAAAAATGGATAGTTTTGTGCCCCGAAAAATATTTTTTACAAAAGGAGTGGGCACGCACAAAGATGAATTGCATTCCTTTGAGCGTGCCTTACGTGATGCCGGAATAGAAAAATGTAATTTGGTGCAGGTATCCAGCATATTTCCGCCGCGCTGTAAAGTGATTTCCAAAACACAGGGTCTTAAAGAATTAACACCCGGCGCCATTACCTATTGTGTTTTGAGCCGCTGCTGCACCAACGAACCCAAAAGGCTTCTGGCGGCATCGGTCGGGTGTGCCATTCCTGCCGACAAATCATCTTATGGTTACATCAGCGAACATCACGCGTACGGTCAGAACGAAAAGCAAGCAGGTGACTACGCGGAAGATCTGGCCGCGGCCATGCTGGCATCCACTTTGGGCATTGATTTCGATGTAGACGAAAGCTGGGATGAGAAAAAAGAAATTTTTAAAATCAGCAGCAAGATTGTCCGAACTCTAAATGTGACTCAATCCACAATTTGTAAAGATAATAAATACACCACGGTTATTGCCGTAGCCGTATTTGTTTTCTGAAAAAATGTCTTTTGCCATAAAAAAGGATATATATCGAGACCTCAACCGGCAGATATTTTCTTCCAGGTATGGTCTCTAAAATATGTTGCAAGATATGAATAAAACTATCAGGGAAAAAGAAATACCGGAATTAAAAATGCAGGACGTCGGCGGAGCCGAATTGCCCTATCTTTACTATGAAGGAGAAGATCCGCAAATTCTGTTTGCTCATGCCACAGGTTTTTTGCCCTGGCTCTGGCATCCGATAATAAAGTACCTTGTATCGCCAAATCAAACATGGGTGCCTTATATATGCAATTATCGAGAGTGTGATCCGGAAAAAGGCGGTTTGGCCTGGAATATTATTGCCGAGGATTTATCCGGCTTTTGCCGCTCGCAGAACATTGTAAATCATTTAGCTGTCGGGCATTCAATGGGGGCTACAGTGCTCACCATTGCCGCCGCTGTTTTTGGCATGAAGCCGCGCGCCATGATTCTAATTGAGCCGATTTTCCTGCCGGAAGAATTTTACTCGATGAAGGTCCGTGTAGAAGATCATCCATTGGCTTCCAAATCGATAAAAAGAACAAATCACTGGAAAAATGAAGAGCAAGCCTGGGCTTATTTAAAATCAAAATCGCTTTTTTCCGACTGGGATGAGGAAGTGCTGACTCTGTATCTAAAATACGGCATGGAAAAACAAAAAACAGGAGAGTTGAAACTTGTCTGCACGCCGGAAAGCGAGGCGGCGATGTTTATGGGCGGCGTGAGCCGGAATCCCTGGCCGCTGCTGGATAAATTGACTTGTCCTGTTTTGGTGGTAGAAGGAGAAAATAGTCCCAATAAAGTATTCGTTGATCTGCCAAAGGCTGTATCTTTATTGCGTCACGGGAAATACAAATCAGTTGACGGAGCCGGTCACTTAATCCCCATGCAGAAACCGAAAGAAGTTGCTCAAATCATAAAAGAATTTATTGCGGAAGTAATCTGACGCCATTTCTAAATCAAAGATGATATTGAGGCGGCTGGGCAGCGCCGACGAGGCGTATTAGATATACGTTGAGGAAGCCGACAACGACGCCAACAAAAATAGCGCTTTGATTTAGAATTGGGGGTAAGATATAGTTGACGAATTTTAATAAATATGTAAACTTCCCGCTTGAAGTACTCTAAGAACAATCAACAAGGGGAAACCTGTTCATGGCTTTGACCGAAAATAATCAGAAAAGCTCTGCGTGCGAAGAAAAACGCTGGACGGGTGTGTTTCCGGCTGAGCCGTTTACTTTTATCGGGGAGGCGGTAATTAGCTGGATTAACGGTTTGGGTACGGCAACAGTTTTTCTTTTTATGGCGCTTGTCAAAACCTTTCGGCCCAAACAGTTATCCAAGGTTATTCAGCAAGTCTATTACATCGGGGCGAGGTCCACAACGATTATCATGCTGGTAAGCTTGTTTACCGGCATGGTTCTGGGTTTGCAGTCATACCATGCCCTGATTAAATTCGGCGCGGTGGGCGGGTTGGGGGCGCTGGTCTCTCTTTCCCTGATCAGGGAATTGGGACCGGTTCTTACGGCCATTATGATTACGGCCAGAGCTGGTTCCGCTATCACGGCCGAGATCGGTATCCAGCGTATTTCCGAGCAAGTCGACGCCCTACATACAATGCGTATTGATCCGTTTCGATATCTTATCAGCCCCAGAATTATCGCGGCGATAATCAGTTTTCCCCTGCTCACCGCCGTGTTTGACTTCATTGGTATTATCGGAGGCTATGTCTCCGGTGTGGCGCTTCTGGGTTTGAATGCCGGAGTCTATTCCCACAGCATTCAATCCAATGTGGATATGAAAGATCTCACCGACGGTTTTATTAAGGCTATAGTATTTGCGGTGATCGTCGCCACCGTCTGCTGTTATCAAGGATATTATGTGCACATGCGCAAGGATAGCCACGGGGCCAAGGCTGTCGGCCTAGCCACTACTTCGTCCGTTGTTACCTCTTGTGTGTTGATTCTGGTGTCGGATTATGTGGTGACTTCGCTTCTTTTAATATAGAGAAACTTATGAATACTCCATTGATTGAATTTAAAAATATCACCAAGTGCTTCGGATCCCAGACGGTTCTGCAAAACGTTAATTTACAAATATATGAGGGGCAGGTTACCACCATTATTGGCCTTAGTGGTTCAGGTAAAAGCGTGCTACTCAAGCATATAATTGGTCTGCTTAAGCCCGACGAAGGAACCATTCTCTTCCGCGGCAGACCGTTGACTGAAATGAAGAAATCCGAGATTGCCGCTTCGCTGGCCCAAATTAGTTACATGTTTCAGGGCAATGCGTTGTTCGATTCCCTGACCGTCTATGATAATATCGCGCTACCTCTAAGGGAGACTACAAATTTAAAGAAACCAGAAATCCATCGTCGGGTCATGGCCAGAATTGAACAAACAGAATTAGCCGAAGCAATTTACAAATTCCCTTCGGAGCTATCCGGAGGTATGCAAAAACGGGTGGCGCTGGCGCGCGCGCTGATAACCGATCCTCAAATCGTTTTGTTTGACGAACCCACTACCGGCCAGGACCCTGTCCGGAAAAATGCAATACTGAGCATGATCGCTCAGTATCAGAGAAAGTTTAATTTCACCGCAATCATGGTCAGTCATGAAATTCCGGATGTGTATTTTATTTCCAACCGGATTCTTGCCCTCTATGATAAAACTATTGTTTTTCAGGGCACTCCGGAAGAACTGGGAAATTTTGATCACCCTTTCAAAGATGAAGTTATCCATAGCCTTGAAGGTTTACAGAAGGAACTGACAGGTCTGTATTCTAAACGGCAGTTCAAAATTTTAAATCATGTTCAGCTTAAACGTAGAGAATCAGGTGAAAGTTATTGCGTTGCAGTTTTTACTCTGTCAAATCTGGACGCAATCATTTCCGGTTTGGGTCACGATGCGGCACAGGAAGTCATCCACTCGATGGGAATATATATTGATAAACACTTTGGCGCCGTAGGCGGCTTTTCCACCCGTCGCAAGTCCAATGAATTTGTTACGATGCTGCCTTTTTCCAGTCTTGAGGAAGCCGAGAACATTTTTAATGATTTTGTTAAGGATTTCCAGGAACAGGGAATCAGCGAAATTTGGACTGAAGCTCAGAAGCAGGTGCCTTCGGGGAAGTGCATTGATTTCTCCATTCGGGCGGGAATTGCCCAGGGACAACCTATTGCTGAAATAGATTCCGTCATAGATTCGGCAAAATCTCAACAAAAAGAAATTGGACGGCTGCAATGCGCCGTCGAGGAGTAAACAAATGAAAAAATACAAGATAGAAACCATAGTCGGCATCTTTGTCTTTTTAGGACTGCTTTGCATTGGATACATGACCGTGAAACTCGGCAAAGTTTCTTTTTGGGGAGATGATTCCTACCCCGTCATTGCCAAATTCGTCTCCGTAACCGGCCTGAGAGATGGTAATCCGGTTAATATTTTAGGTATCGAGATCGGACAAGTGGAACGAATCACCATGGATCAGGAAAACCAGAAGGCTGTAGTGGAATTAAAGATCAAAAAAGGAATAAAGATATATGATGATGCCATCGCCTCCATTAAAACCGAAGGTCTGATGGGCGACAAATATATAAGCATTGATCCCGGAGGATCCGGCTCGCTTCTTGGACCTCGTGGGACCATCACGGAAACGCAATCGCCCGTGGACATAGTGGACCTTGTTAGCAAGTATGCCTTTGGCGAAGTGAAAAAGAAATAGATTAAATTAAGATCAGGAGGCGGTAGTAATGAAAAAACAGTTTGCAGTATTAAGTATATTGATAATTTTTGTATTATCCATCCCGGTATACGCCGGAGTGCCGATGACCACGGTGGAAGCCACTGTCAATAGAGTGCTCGATGTGCTGCGTGCTGCCAAGCTTAAAAGTCCGGCAGCCAAAGAGAAAAAGAAAGAGAAGCTCCGGATAATATACAAAGACATGTTTGATGAAATTGAATTTTCCAAGCGCACTCTAACGCGCAACTGGAACAAGTTCAGTCCCGCCGAGCGCGTGGAATTTGTGAATCTCTTTGAACAGATTCTGGAAAAATCATATATAGACAAAATTCTGGACTACTCGAATGAAAAAGTAGATTTCTATAAAGAAAGTATGCTCTCCGAGAATCAGGCTGAGATTCAGACGAAGATTGTTACTGCCTCCAAAGAAATTCCCATCTTTTACCGAATGATCTTAAAAGATGGTAAATGGAAAGTCTATGACGTTGTAGTGGAAAATGTGAGCTTGGTTCAGAACTACCGCACCCAGTTTAATGATATACTGATAAAGGATACGCCGGAACAACTGTTGGAGATCCTGCGAAAAAAGGTAAAAGCGCAATAAAAAAACGGCCCATGCCATTTCTAAATCAAAGATGTTACCCCGGCAGCGGGAAAGAGACTTCTTAACTACATGAAATCTTACCTTACTTTGATTGTATTGTTCATCTTTCTGGCAGTGGGGTGCGCACACAGCCCCTCTTCTACCGTTTTGCCGCAAGCTAGGTCTTCGCCCCAACAGGTCTTGCTTGCTTCCAACTCAGACCAAATCCCGGCAAAATCTTTGGGTAAGCCGGTTGGCAACATCGATGATGAATACAAAGACGATCAGAATCTCGACTACACCAACGATACTTTTAAGGAAGAAAGAGTAGAAATTGCCGACCCTCTGGAACCATTCAACAAAGCTATGCATCAATTCAACGACAAGCTTTATTTCTGGGCGCTCAAACCTGTCGCGCAGGGATATAAAAAAGTCGTTCCCGAACCCGCACGGATTGGTGTTCGTAATTTCTTTTCCAATCTTGGATTTCCCAACCGTTTCTTCAGTTGCCTGCTTCAGACGGACTTCAGCGGCGCGGCCACAGAAGCCGGACGTTTTACGATAAATACTATCTGGGGCATCGGAGGACTGCTTGATCCTTCTTCCAACAAGGAACTGGATCTCCAGAAGCAGGATACCGATCTGGGGCAAACATTGGGAGTCTATGGTGTGGGACAGGGTTTTTATATCGTCTGGCCGATACTTGGGCCTTCCAGCCCACGTGATTCGATTGATATTGCCAGTGATTATTTCCTGTATCCAGTCTCTTATATTTCTCCCTGGTACGCCGGATTAGGAGTCTGGGGATATGAGAAAGTTAATGCTACATCCCTGAGAATTGGTGATTATGAATCTCTCAAAGATGCGGCCATCGATCCCTACGTGGCGTTTCGTGATGCCTACATTCAATACCGGCTGAAAAAAGTTAAAGCGAGGAAAGCGAAACTGGCGCCATCCGAAACGCAGGAAGTTAATTCTCCATCTGCTGATCCGGTATTGCCGAAGAAGGAAAATTAAATGAAGAAAGAAATTCTCACGAAAAATTTTCTGGTAGTCGCGCTGACAGCATTATTAATTTTTACAATTAATGGAAAAGCCTCAGCTGCCGGATTATTTGGCGCGCCTCAAACCGTGTCCAAAGAAGCCGGTGGATTAAATACCGCCATCGGTTACTGGTATCATGAGGATACATATAAGAATGATACGGATCAAATAATCAGACAGAATGAAGTCTATTCGCAGGTGGCTTATGGTGCAAAAAATATTTGGGAAATATACGCGCGAATCGGTGTATCGGATATGAAAATCTTCGACGCTTTCAGTTCCACAGACGCTTTAACGACGACTAACAAAAATGATTTTGAAGAAAACTGGAAATTTTTCGGCACTTTGGGGACAAAGGGCTTTTACCCCATAAACAAAACATTCGGAATAGGCGCTTTTATCCAGGGAACATATTACTTCAGTAATTTCACGGACGATGTTGCGAGAACCAGTAGCGGCAAGCCTTTTACAACCGACCTAAAAGTGAAAAATCTTTGGGACGTGAATTTCGGTGTCGGATTTCAAGCCACCATTCCCTACGGCATTAAGTTATATGCAGGCCCCTATATTTATTATTCGGAGGCAAAGGTATCTTTAGCTGCCAACATTCCTAGCCTTGAATACGCAGCCGGAAATGTTTCAATTGAGAACAAGTCAATTGCCGGTGGCTTTGCGGGAATCGATATACCGCTCGCCAAAGGATTCCGTCTGAATGTTGAATGTCAATATTCAGACAGGTTCTCTGCCGGCGCTGCCGTAAGCTATACATATTAATTTTTTTAATACCATGTCGCCGCTCGAAAGTAGACCGCCGCGGTAAAGAAAAAAATACAAAAATAACAGGTAAGGCAGATGGATCAGTTGAAAGAAAACTTTTTTCAGGTGCGCGACCTCACTAAAATTTACAAAATGGGAGAGGCTGACGATTACCGGCATTGCCCTTTCTCCGGAGTTCATTCTGTTGTTTAAACCGGTAGCCCTGAGCCCTGATTTCAAGCGCTATGGCATTTTGTGGATGAGTCGCAAGGCCATCAGCAAAGCCTACGATATGGAAGGCGCGTTTAACGATGTTGTTCTGACCCTGTATCCCGGAGCTAAATTGAGCGATGTCCTTCGGGATCTGGATAATATTTTGGAAAGATACGGCGGTTTCGGCGCTTATGCGCGTAAAGATCAAATATCTCACCGTCTTTTAAGCCAGGAATTCAAACAACTTCAAACGAGTTCGAAAACATTCCCCACAATTTTCATCTGTGTTGCCGCTTTTTTACTGAATGTTGTCATGAGCAGAACAATTAATACCCAGCGCGAACAAATCGCGACACTGAAAGCGTTCGGTTACAATAATATTGATGTGGGCATCCACTATGCGAATCTGGTTGTTTTAATTATTTCTGCTGGCCTGCTGGGAGGTATCGCTGCCGGTATCTGGTTTGCAAATATTCTGGGCGACATTTACATGGAAAGCTATCGTTTCCCTGTTTTTATTTATAAACTGCATCCAGAAGTTATTATTATGGCAGTTTTTATAAGCATCGCTTCCGCTCTTGCCGGAACCATGCATTCCCTTTGGAAGGCAGCTAAACAGCCTCCGGCCGAGGCAATGAGACCTGAAGCCCCCGTACAGTACAGAATGGCGCTTATCGAAAAAATAGGCATTGGCCGCAGGCTCACCCAGCCTTCGCGGATTATTGCCCGCAATATAGAACGAAAACCTATCAGAATTTTTCTTTCCATTATTGGAATCGCCGCCGCCTGCGCCACAATGATCTCCAGCGGATTTTTTAAGGATTCGGTTGATTTTATGGTGCATGTTCAATTTGTTTTATCGCAGAAGGAAGATATGGCCATAACTTTTGCTGAACCAACTTCCTACAGGGCAATATACGAACTCAAAGAAACACGAGGAATCAATAATGGCGAGGGCTTTCGGGTTGTTCCGGTAAAATTCAAATTCGGTCACCGCAGTTATAAAACTATTCTTAACGAAATAGAACCGGACAGCAATCTGCATCTCTTATTGGACAGAAATCTTAAGACTATTCCCCTGCCGCCATCGGGCATCCTGTTAACCGATTTTTTGGGTGAGTTTCTTGGAGTTAAAGTCGGCGACATGCTGACTGTCGAGGCTCTCGAAGGATCAAAAGCTATCCGTCAGGTTCCGGTTGTTGCTCTGGCCAAGCAATATCTGGGAGTGATGGGTTACATGAATTTGAACGCGCTTAACCGTCTGATGAATGAGGGGGACGCTATATCCGGCGCTTACCTTGTTACGGATTCAAATTACAGAAACAAGCTCTTTCAGATATTTATCAAAATGCCGCGTGTTTCCGAAACTGTGGTCAGAGATAATGAAATTCGTAATTTTTACGACGTTATGGCCAAGGGGATGCTTTTTTTTACTTTTATTTCTACAATGATGGCATGTTCTATCGCTTTCGGCGTTGTATATAACAGCGCGAGAATATCATTATCTGAACGCACCAGGGAACTATCCAGCCTCCGCGTGCTGGGATATACACGAGGTGAAATTACTTACATTCTTTTAGGAGAACTTGGGCTGATCACGCTTGTCGCCATTCCTCTGGGATTTATTATCGGATACTGGCTCTGCGCTTATATTGCGCAGTCTTTAGGTAATGACCTTTATCGCGTACCGATGGTTATAGAGTTAAGTACATATGCTCAGGCAGCATCGGTTGTACTTGTTTCGGCATTGATATCGGGCTTGATTGTACGTTATAAACTTGACCATCTTGATCTTGTGGAGGTATTAAAGACAAGAGAGTGATGACCTTACGAATAGGAGTAGTTTTATGAATAACGCGTTACGCAGAAAATTATTTATAATAAGCATTATCCTAATTGTTATATTGGCGCTTATTTACGGTTTCCTTCCCAAGACTCAAACCGTTGATCTCGTTTACGTCACGCGGGGCCCGCTCCAGATTACGATTGAGGAAGAAGGACGCACACGTCTGAAAGAGCGTTTTGTTATCTCCGCACCCACAGCCGGGCATATGCGGCGCATAAATGCAAAGGTGGGCGATCCGGTGAAGAAGGGACAAATTGTTGCTGTTTTGGATGCATTGCAGTCACAGGCTCTCGATCCACGGAGCCGGGCGACAGCGGAAGCGACTGTTTCCGCGACGGAGGCTTCACTAAACACCGCGATAGAGAGGGAGCGTGTGGCAACAGCTGAAGCGGATTACACAGAGCAGAGATTGGAAAGATTAAAAGCCCTATATGCTAAAGGCACCATTTCCAAAGATCAATTTGATCAGACAGATTCAGAGGCCAAGAAAGCACGGGCTGGCCAGCGTTCAGCTAACGCGGCAGTGAATGTCGCCCGTGCCGAACTTGAACGGGCAAAAATAACTCTGCAGAACTTTACTTCCGCTAAAAGAACCGACAAACAGGATGCCGTTGCCTCGCCGGTAAGCGGCAACGTTTTTAGAATTTATCGGGAGAGTGAAGGCACAGTCAATGTTGGTGAACCACTGATGGATATCGGCGACGTCAAAAACCTGGAAGTCCGTGTGGAAGTCCTATCTTCAGACGCAGTTAAAATTAAAAAGGGAACGGCTGTTTTGTTTAAACGCTGGGGTCGTGATGACCCGCTTACAGGAAGAGTGCGGCTGGTTGAGCCGGCTGGCTTTACAAAGGTGTCCAGCCTCGGCGTGGAAGAGCAGCGGGTTCTGGTTATCGTAGATATTACGTCCCCGCCGGAGCAGTGGCGTGTTCTAGGTGATGGTTATCGCCTCGAAGCTCACTTTATTGTCTGGGAGGGAAAAGATATCCTTCAGGTTCCCACCAGTGCGCTTTTCCGGTCGGGAAAGGAATGGGCTGTGTTTGTTGAAGAAAAGGGAAAAGCGCGCCGGCTCGTGGTTGAAGTCGGTCAAAGAAACGGATTGATAGCAGAAATCATTTCCGGATTAAAAGAAAACGAAATGGTTGTTGCCTATCCCGAAGATTCCATCAGTGACGGCACAAAGATCAAAGCAAGAAAATAAATTTGATACCGGCTTGCATGGAAGCTGCAGCCTCATAATACGTCATCTATGAAAAATATAGATATCAGTGCAATGCTTTCTTTATTCCACTGTCGTAATAAGAAACAATATTCACAAGATCAGGATTATTTTTTTCGTCAATCAGGCTCACAACTGCGCTACCGATGACGACGCCGTCGGCAAAGCGAACGATCTCCCTCGCCCCCTTCTTAATTTTGAGTAAGTCAACGCAATGCCGGATGGGACATCTGCATTACAAGTAGTATACGATCGCCCAAGGATCGCCAACGATACTTCTTTTTCACTTCGCCATGCTTTATAGAAATGGTTGTCAAGCACAATATGCATGAAATTTTGATCCAAAAGAACAAAGGCTATTGACCCCATGGACCATTTTTGGTATAAGACAGCAGAAAAAATCGGACAGCGGTTTTGAAACCCGCCTTTCCAGCCAAAAATGACGCAACAAAAATAAAAAGGGGATAAATAATGGAGAAGAGATTGAAGGTGGCGGCTATCATGCTTTATGTGTTTGCTGCATACCTTATACTGTTCGGACTATTATATTTAATAAGTCCGAGGATAATGCCCTATCATGAGAGGTTTCTCGGCAAGACGTTTGAGGAGTTGGACCCGAAAACGGCTACGCTCAGCTTGGCTACCATGAAGGTGGTGGGCGCCCTTGCGTTATCCATGGGTATCGGTTTTGTCATGATGATCGGGTTTCAATTCAGCAGAGGGGATAGGTATGCATGGTGGATCATCCTAGTAATGTCGCTATTGGCACTGGTTCCGATTACCTTTATCACTTTTTCCATAGGGGGTGTGCATTCACCCGGATGGAGCATCGCGATCAGCATTCTGGTGATGTCTGTTGCAATGGTTATTTCAAAGGGTGCTTTTAAAAAACATTAACAAAAACAAGATAATCAGGGGAAGATAAAAATGAAACTTGTTTATTCATACTATGTTTTGGACATCGTTCATAAAGGTCATCTCATGATGATGAAAAACGCAAAGGCGATCGCCGGAGAAGACGGGAAACTGATTGTGGGAATCCTGACGGATGAGGCGGTTATGGAGAAAAAGCCCAAGCCGTTGCTTTCCTTTGAAGAACGGATGGAGCTTGCGGCTGCAATAAAATATGTGGATGTGGTGGTGGCCCAGGAAACCTATTCACCATTGCAGAATGTGATGAGGATTAGACCGGATATACTGATGGAAAGTTCAAGTCACGATGAGCAGGACATCGACAAGGCAAGAAAGGTTATGAAAGATATCAACGGGAGCGTTATTGTAATTCCCTATTTTCCCGGCCAGTCCTCGACAAACATCAAGAATGAAATATCACGCATATCCAAAGGCAAAAAAACATGAAAAACAAAGCTATATTCTGGAATATCTGGTCATCTTATGCAACATCCTATTTCGGCAAGGTGAATCTGAGCATTGTGGTGCCGGCGTTATTGGCCACGCATAAAGATTTGAGCATGATGAATGTTGGGTTGGTCTCCAGCGGTTTTTTCTTTGCATATGCATTCGGTCAGTTTTTTCACGGTCAGGTTTCAGAACGCTTTAATCCGTTTGTTTACATTTCCATAGGATTAATAGCCTCCGCTTTTATGAATTTTTTTCTGGGCTGTTATGCCGGGTTTTTTATTCTATTATGTGTAGGGGAGTTGTTGGAAGGATTGTTTCAGTCCATGTGCTGGTCCTCCTGCGTGAGAGCAAATGCACTTACCCAGCGTACTGAAGACAGAGAGCGTACATCGATAATATTAGGAACATCCTATCAGGTCGGCAATTCTGTCGCGTGGCTGGTATCCTCATATGCTGTGGGCGCTTGGGGATGGCGGGCAGGATTCTTTGTGGCTGCGGTTTTCCTGCTGGCGAGGGGGATATTGCTGTTATTGACAAAGCCGGAGCTGAAGATTAATCCCTCTCAAAAAGTAAAACATCAAATCAAAAGCACATTGTCCCTGCCGATTGTTTTCAGCGGGTTATCTTTATGCCTCCTGAATATGGTAAGATATGGTGTCATAACCTGGATCCCTCTATATATTTTTCAACAACAGCATCTGAAGGTAGAAAATATGGGCGAAGTGGGCCTGAAGGTGTTTTTGATTCCGATTGCCGGTGTGATAGGAACCCTTGTGTACAACAGATTAAAAATCAGCAAGGACGTGCTGACTATTATTTTCCTGATTTTCCTTGCGGGGAGCTTTGCAATACTCCCATTTACAGAAGGCCATTGGGCAGCACTTGTATTGTTAGCCGGCAGCTTCTTTTTGTATGGACCCCATGTTTTTCTGGTTACAACCATGCCGACACGTTTCGTTGATGAGCAGGTGGTGGCTGCGTCTACCGGATTTATAGACGGCATGGGCTATATCGGCACTGTCTTAATCGGTGTGATTATTCCCCTTCTGGTCACATCACAGGGGGGAGGTTGGGGCAGTGTTTTTATATTTTGGGCAATCCTTTCTGTTATGGCTGCCATTTTTGTTGCCGCAGTCTATTTTTTTCATTTTAGATTTAATAATGCCCATTAAGGTTTGCTTTAAAATTATCTATTAAACCATAGACCAAGAGGTGTATCAACCATGCGAATTGCGGATATCATGACGTCTTTGCGGATTATTATAACCCCGGTAATTATATGGCTCCTATTACATGACGAAAAGGTGTTTGCCTACTATCTTTTTGCCGCCGGAGCGATAACCGACACCCTGGACGGTTATTTTGCAAGAAGAAGCAAAAAGAAGGTGACGTACGGGCACAATTTTGATGCGCTGGCGGATTTTTTCTTCGGGTTTCCGACGATGTTTGTTGTTGTTTACGTGTACAAGGCCTGGCCGCTTCTGATCGTCACCCTGACTGGAATAGCCTTCTTTACCCCGATCTTCATTCTTATCTCACGGAAAGTCGGGGCTCTGGAGATACCGCATCTGGAAACGAATCTGCTGGCTGCGGCGATTTATCCAACGGTCATGGCATACATCATCAACTGGAAGTATGCCTGGCTACTGCTTCTTTTCACGGCGTTTGTGGTGCTTTACTACATGAGGAAGTATTTCTTGTATGTACGTAACCTTTACCAAGAGAAGACAACCTGATCAACGGTCACTGCTTTTTTTTAAACATGTCTTTGATCTTGTCTTTGAAATGGTTGTAGAGATACCATCCCATGACAAGCCCTAGAATCAGCAATTGAGGCAGGGTGATGCTGTGCCCCTCCTCGGCGGCTGCGAAAACCACCTGTGGAAACGCCAAATAAAAAAGGGTTGCTGTAAGAACGACTTTTGTAATGGTTCTGAAATATTTCATACCTAATCCTTTCTATTACCTTTACTTTAACCCTAACTGCCGCCAGAACATCATGGCGAGCCAATCTATCGCCCGGTGGGGCAGCGCCCAAGTAAGAAAAGCGGCCAACCTGGCATCCCAGCCGACGATGTAACGTGTCCCGGGCCTCTTTGCCGTGAGCACTCGGGCAACCGTCCTTGCAACTGCATCAACGGAAACCGCAACCATTTTTATCCTTTTTTTATTTTTAAGGATTTCAACGACCCCATTGATGGTGGAGCCATAGAGGTCATAAGCCTCCTGCGGGAAATTTTTTGCCTTGATTGCCGCCACTGTTTCAGCTTTGTCCCACATGGGGGTATAGACGATTCCGGGTTCGATGATTGAAACCGGGATTCTCCAGGGTTTAAGCTCCAGTCTGAGCGAATCGGTGATGGCTTCAAGAGCGGCTTTGGAGGCTGAATACGGGGCGAGGTATGGTTGGGGCATGATGCCGGCAATTGACCCCATATTTACGATGCGGCCATGCCCCTTCCGAATAAGGGGCAAAAACGCCTGGGTGACGGCGATGTGCCCGATGAGGTTGACCTCCAGCAGGTTGCGGATTTCAGCAATGGAAAGAAACTCCAAGAGGCCACTCGCCGTAACAATGCCCGCATTGTTAACCAGCCCCGCCAGACCGGCGCCGCCCACCTCACCGGATACAAACTTCAAGGCGGAATCGATGGATTCTGAATCGGTGATGTCCATGAGAACCGGGGTGAGTCTGCCGGAGGCGTTTTTTCTCAAGGCGTTGCCGTCAGCTTCCCTGCGTACTCCGGCAAATACGTTAAACCCTATGTTGTCAAGGTAAAGCGCGCAGGCTTTGCCTATCCCGGTTGAGGCTCCGGTTATGAGAATCGCGCGTTTCCCCTCTTCTCGGCTTCCGGACATTAACATGGACTCCCCCTAAAAGATACTTATTAATAAACCGGATGAATTGGAGCTTAATACCCTTAAGCTTTTTCTTTGTCCAGATAAAATTTGACAGCTGCGGGTAAGTTTTTTTAAAATCCTAGGTTTCAGGATGGTTGACATCGGCTTGTAAAAAGATTATATAATACGAATTTATGGTATTGCTCCAATTAAACTTGAGTAAATAAAAATCTATTTAAAAAGGTTAATCTATCGATGAAAAAAGAAGAAACGGCAAAGGAATTGTTGAAACAGACCAAAGAAAAGGAAGAAACCCTTCACGAGTTACTCAACCAGCCGTTGACCTTTACCCAGAAGGCTCTGGTGGATGTACTTTATACATTTTATTTTGATGTGCTCGGGAAGAAACCCAAAATCGACGAGGATGCAACAAGGCAAGCACGGGAAACATTTAAAAAGTATTTTCCGGAAAAGCTCGAAGATATGCTTGCACAGCTCCTTGATGACCCGGAGGGCTATCAGCAGAAGGTGGCGGCGTTTGAAAAAACATGCCCTCCTGTCGTTGTTGATTTTCCCACAGACCCAAGCTATTACCGCGTCATCGTCAGTGACCCCTCGCGTCAGCTGCAAGAGGTTCTGACAAGACTGGCCCTTTTTTCAAATTTTCCATCTTCCAACGGTACGTATTCTGCCCTTGATGTGGGCACCGGATATGGCCGGCTCGCCATGGTTATAGAAGACACATTGCGCTCTCTTTGCTCGGGGGGAAAGGGCTACAGGGTCTTTGGCATGGATATATCGGAAGGCAACATAGAAGCAGCAAAAAAATTAAAACAAGAGACAGGATCGGAGATCACCTTTTTTACACGTGATATGAATCAAATCCCCTTTCCGTCGAATTCATTAAACCTTGTCAACACGACCGACGCATCCTATCTTAACTTCAGGCACAGAAGGCCGTTTTTTATCGCCGAGATCGCAAGGGTCCTGCGCCCTGACGGAGGGGTCTGCTGCATAACCAATCCCAACGAGCACACTACCCTGAAGGAGTATCAATATTTAATGATGCGGACCAACTACAGGACCTATTTTAATCCTGTTAATATCATGAAGGCCATGGTTCTCGGCAAGTGCTCCATATATATAGACGCCCTTTCTAAGGCCAGGCCCGACTGCGCGCTGACAACCACCGCAGACATGACCAATTTATTAAAAAGGGTATTAAAATCAGACATTATCGATGTCAACAACTGGCCGAAAAAGGGCGGCCCATCAATATACAGCGGGTTTACCTTCGCGGTTAACGACAGCACAAAAAAGCAGATAGACAGGTACACAAAATTCCGGGAGCGCCGAAAAGCGGCGGAGCAGTGGTTTGATATTTAAGGCGTAAAATCGGGACGAAGTAGGGTTTTTCTACCGGGATATGACTAGTATTTATCCTGTATTAACTCCGTAAATAATCCTGTTGCAAATATGTTATTGTCATAATAAAGAAAAACTGTACAAATAGTCAGAGAAAAGGAGAACGTCATGGGATTAAACACGGTAATTGAGAGCTTGGGAGTGTATACCCCTGAGGGGAGGCTCAGCACAAAGGAGCTTGTTGAAGGGTGCAAGGTGAAGCCCGTCTTTGATCTTGAGGAATTAACCGGGATAAAGACCCGCCCCGTGGTTGCGGATAATGAATACGCCCTTGATCTAGCCCGGGAAGCAGCAACCCGGTGCTTTGAGATCTCCAAATATCAGCCGAAAGATATCGACCTTGTCATCTGCACCAATATTTCCCGCTACAACGGCCCGAACTGGAAGGCCAGCTTTGAACCCTCCACTGCCGCCTCGCTTGCCCGGGATTTTGATTTTAGCAATGCGATTATCTTTGATGAGCCCAACGCCTGCGCCGGGATGTTCACCGCCCTTTATATCGTGGATGCCTACCTGAAGGCCGGGTTTATTAAAAGGGGAATGGTGATCAGCGGTGAAGCCTTGACCTGCCTTGCCCTAACCGCGCAGAAGGAGATGAGCGCTCCTTTTGATCCGCAGATGGCTTGCCTGACTGTTGGCGATGCAGGGGCGGCTTTTATCCTTGAGCAGACGGATAATCCGGATATCGGATTTCATGACATGGATGCCTTTACTGTTGCACAACACTGTGACTACTGCATAGGGACCTACAGCAAGGAGCCACATGGCGGATTTGTCATGTACACTGATTCCATTAAAATTCATCAGGTCGCCATAGGCATGACCGCGGAGCATGTGGGACGGATGGTCAAAGGAACCAAATGGGAAAACAGCGAAAACCATCATTATATCATGCATCAGACCGGGACAAGGGCCATCAAAACGACCAGGAAAAGCATTAATGACTGGGTGGGGACAGAGGTTTGTTCCGAGAAGAATTCAATCGTCAATGTCATCGAACGGGGAAATGGGGCATCGACCGCCCATTTTGTCGCCCTGTGGGATCATATAAGAAACGGGGCCATAAAATCCAAGGAGAACATACTTTTTGCGGTTCAATCATCCGGGATCAACCTGGGCGTTGCCCTGTATACCCTGGATGATCTTCCTGCAAGGGTAATGAACTGGAGCAGGATGGAACAACGAGAAGCAATCAAAGAAGCTGTGTAAAGGAAAATGCCATGGGAATTACAATCGATAGCATCGGGCTGTTTGAAAATAAGAATAAATCGGTAAAAACATCGCTAGAATTATGCAGGCGGGCTGCTGAGCCCTGTATCAAACAGTCAGGTTACAGCAAAGAGGATATAGGACTGGTGGTCAGCGTTTCCGTTTATCGGGATGATTACTTCTGCGAGCCGTCATTTTCGAGCTTTGTTCAGAATGATCTCAAGATCAACCACGACAAGACGGACTCTTTAGGACCCAAGACACTTTCCCTTGACGTATTGAACGGAGCCATGGGTTTTTTAAACGCCTGTCAATTATGCTCCGCCATGATAACCGCCGGAAAGGTAAAGACCGGGCTGGTGGTCAGCAGTGATCTTGTCAATGGAAGTGTCAGTGAAAAAGGGGATCCCCCGGGATTTCTTCCCACCGGCGCCGCCATGTTGCTTGCCGGAGAAAAGAACGGCGGCTCAGGGTTTAAGACTTTTAATTTCAAAACATTCTCGGAAATGCAGGATGCCTGCGAATCATACATGTTTCATGACAAAGATCATATGACTTTGATATTTAAGAGGGATCCGGCTGTCGAAGATATATACCTTCGGGCAATATCGGTCGGGGTCTTTGAATTCCTGAAAAGAGAAGCCATTGGGCTGGATGACTTTGATATGATCATCCCTTCCCAGGTTTCTTCCGGGTTTATTACAAAAATGGCCGGCGTCTTGGGCGTAAAAAGGGAAAAGATGATTGATGTCACCAGGGAAGGGGGAAATTTATTTAACGCCTCGCTTCCTGCGGCCATGGATCATATCTTTAAACGCAAACCGCCAGAGCCGGGGCAGAAGGCCCTTATTATTAATGTTGCTTCCGGGATACAGGTCGGCTGCGCTGTATATGAGTTTTAATTAATAATCGCAGTCGGTAATTAAACATCATGGGGCCCTATACGGGTCCCTTTCCAGTTTGATGCGGATATCTTCAGCACGCTCAGCCTTTTAGCTTTCTTTTCTTATCCCCCAGTTTCTTGCACCATTACAATCCGGTTACCTGCGTCGTTGGGTGCGCGGAAATTTACCTTCCACCATTCGGGAAACCATTGATTGACAAATCAGTTATTGAAGGAAACCGATAGCTGATTATTTTTAGATTATATAAAATCTACTGGCAAACCATTCTTATTTTCGGAGCTATTGGATTTATACAATCTACAAATATTTTGATCGTATTTCACAACAGCCATTTGCATGACCAGACATATTTAGAAATAACAAAGCAGCTATGCAAACATTTTCATAAATTATTAGTGCTTATTGGTGTTTCCATATCAATGGAGATAAAAGATGTTTAAAAAGAGGTCCCGAGGAACGAAAACCTTTACTGGAACGTCTTACGGAAACGCATCATGGCGCCTATGAACAGCATGGTCCCGATGGCTGCCATAGCAAGGAGCTGCGGCCAGACGACACCTATTCCTGCATCCCTGAAGAGTACGCGGGAGCAAAATTCCATATAGTGTGTGGTTGGGGCTAACTGCATTATGATCTGGAGGAATCTGGGCATAGACTCCATAGGGGTTAATCCACCGCTGAGAAAGGTGATGGGCACGATGATGGGCATGGCCAAAAGGCCTGCCTGGGGCTGATTCTTGGCGATGGTGGCAAGGAACACGCCGAGCTCGGTCGTCGCATAGAGATAGACAATAGTCCCGAAAAAGAAGATGAGCATGGAACCGTGAATAGGGGCACCGATGACCAACTTGATCGAGAAAAAGAGTGAGAACATGGCACCTATTAACACGATAAAGCTGCTGGCCCAGACCTTGGCGATGGTTATTTCCAGAGGGACTAGGGGCATGACGAGCAAATGCTCCACTGTACCGCGCTCTTTTTCTTTGATGAGGGCTGCAGCGGGAAGGATAATGGAAAGGAGCGTGATCATGTGGGTAAGTAATACAACACCCATGAACCAGGGGTTTTCATTGTTTGGATTATACATTATTCGGGTGTTCACCTGAATGGGAGGATCGGCAGGTTTATGGGATCTCAGCAAAAATGTGTTTATCTCCTGGTTTATGATCCGGCTCAGGTAGGTTATGCCGAGCCTGGCGTGGCCGATGACCGTGGCATCGACGTCGATCCTGATCTCAGGTGCCTTCCCGGCGAGCAGGTCTTTCTGAAAGCCGGATGGTATGTGAAGAACAAATATATATTCGGCCCTGTCCAGTACCTGGTTGATGTCGTGGTATATGATGGCCTGGGGTTTTTGGAAAAAGGGCTGTTGAATAGAGTCGATTATCCTCCGAGACAACGGGGATTGGTCTTCATCGAGGTATGCTACGGATGAATTGCGCACCTGCACCCCAGTACCTTTTGCAGGTACTATGACCATAACCGTGAAGGAATAGATGACCATAATCACCAGGACATAGTCATAACGGAAGCTGATGAGTTCCTTCAAACCGAGCCGGTAGATGTGCCAGAGTTTTCTGATCATACTATTTCTCCTGTTTTTTCAGCAAGAAGACCGTCATGATCTGGATGGTCATATAGATCATGACCAGGAAGACAAAGTTCCACACTAGCTCCGGGAAACCGATTCCCTTGGTGAAGGTGCCCACGCTGATATTCAGGAAATAGCGTGCAGGGAAGACCAATGACATGAACTTGGCCCCGCCGATGAGCGTTGAGGCAGGGGTTGTAAGCCCCGATAAATCGAAGCAAGGCACCAGTGTGAAAACAAAGGCCGCAAGCAGGGAAGCGATCTGGGTCTGGGTGAAGGTCGAGATGAGCAGGCCTAAGCCGGTGGTAATAATGATATAGAGCATCGCCCCGGTAACTAGGGCGGGGAAACTGCCCTTAAAGGGGACGTTGAACAGGAATCTGATCACTCCGAGAAGGATAATGAAGGTTATTGCCGTAATCACAATGTAGGGGATCTGCTTGCCCCAGAGGAATTCAAGCCTGGTCATGGGGCTTGAGTAGAAGTTGGCGATAGAACCAAACTCCTTTTCCCTCACCACACCGATGGCCGTGAGCATGCAGGGAACAAGCATGAGAACAACGGCCAGCAGGCCGGGTACAACGGAATATTTGCTTTCTATCAGTGGGTTGTACCAGTACCTGGGCTGAACATGGGTGGATGAAGAGGCTACAGGAATGGGGGAGCGATTAACGAGGTCAGTAAGATAGGAAAGATGCACGGCCTCTGCATAGTTCTTGGTGGTCTCTGCCCTGAACGGCATGGTGCCATCTATCCAGAGTCCTACTGAAGGACTCTTGCCCCTCTTGATGTCTTTTTCGAAACCAGGAGGGATCTCGACGACCATATTAAACTCGCCGCTCTGAAAGCCCTTGTCAATGTCGGAGGGGGAGTGTATGGGCTTCTGTTCGCTGAAGTACCGGGAACTGGAGAAAGATTCCAGATAACTGCGGCTCAATAGCTTCTGATCGTTGTCGATGATACTGTATTTGATGTTTTCGATATTTGTTGTTATGCCAAAGCCGAAAACGATGAGGAGGAAGGGCGAGATAATGAATGAGGTTATTAGCCTGACCGGGTCGCGGAACAATTCGATGGCCTCCCTTCGTGCCAAGGCTGCTAGCCGGTAAATGTCAAAGAGGCGGCCATGTTTTATGACACGTTCAGATTTAAGCATGAATGGGACGGTTTGTTTTTCATCATCCGTCTCGGCGATGGTATTTGTGGCAATATCATCCTTCATATAGGCAATAAAGGCCTCTTCGAGGGTGCGGCAGCCACGCATGCGGACAAGCTCTTCAGGTGCGTCGCAGGCAAGGACGCGGCCCATGCTCATGAGGGCGACCCTGTCGCAGCGATAGGCCTCATTCATGTAATGGGTGGTCACGAAGATGGTTACGCCATCCTCCCTGGAGAGGTTTATGAGGAGCTCCCAGAAGTGGTCTCTAGCCACAGGATCGACGCCTGATGTAGGTTCGTCGAGGATCAGTATTTCGGGCTTATGAATAGCGGCAACGGCGAGGGAAAGACGCTGGCGGATGCCCAGGGGAAGGCGTTCGGTCTGTTCGTCCATGACGTCGTTCAGTCCGAACTTCTCAGCCATTTCCTTCACCCTTGAAGGGACATCCTCTTTCGGCAAATCGAAGAGATGTGCATGCATATCCAGGTTCTGCCGCACGGTAAGCTCACCATACAGCGAAAAGCTCTGAGACATATATCCGATGCGCTTTTTCAGCTCGATGCTCCCGGTTTCCACAGAGCTGCCGAAGACGTAGGCCTGGCCATGCGTGGGATGCAGAAGTCCGGTAAGCATCTTCATGGTGGTGGTCTTGCCGCAGCCGTTCGATCCGACAAAACCGAAAATCTCGCCCTTTGGTATGGTAAAAGAGACATCATCAACAGCTGTAAAATCACCGAATTTTTTGGTAAGGTGGTTTGCCTCAATGGCGGAGCCGTCATCCGATGCTATCCTTGGCGGTGTCGTAAATACCCTGTGTCCATAGCGCATCTCTTCGGGCAGCATGGCTATGTATACGTCTTCTATGGTCGTCTTGCCGGTCTTTTTCTTTAACTCCTCGGGCGTTCCTGAAGCAATGATCCGACCACCTTCCATCATGACGAGCCAGTCAAGGTGTTCAGCCTCTTCCATGTAGGCAGTTGCGATGATGATACTCATTCCTGCATGGTGGGTGCTCATGTCCTTGACGAGTTCCCAGAACTGGCGTCGTGAAAGTGGGTCAACACCGGTAGTGGGTTCGTCCATAATGAGCACTTCAGGGTTGTGGATCAGGGCGCAGCATAGCCCCAGTTTCTGCTTCATGCCGCCGGAAAGCTGACCGGCCGGCCGGTGGGCAAAAGGTGCAAGGTTTGTGGCCTTCAAGAGCCGCTCGATACGCTCATGTCTCTCGGCGCGGGTGAATCCGAAGAGGCGTCCGAAAAAATCCACATTCTCATAGACTGAAAGCGTAGCATAAAGATTCTGCCCAAGGCCCTGGGGAATATAGGCAACCTCCGAGCAGATGTCATGGCGGTGAATACCCGAACGCATGGTGTTGCCCAAGATATGAATGTCACCGGTCTGTATCTTTTTCTGGCCTGCCATAAGGCCGAGCAAGGTTGATTTACCCACGCCGTCGGGCCCGATGAAACCCACTTGGCATCCGGCGGGAATATGAAGATCAATTGAATCGAGGGCGATTTTCTTGCCGTAGCAATGTTTCACCCCTTCAATATTTGCGATGGTATCATGGCCGTTCATGCGGGCATTCACTTAAAGAGTTCCGGCCATTTCGCGGACGGATTCATACGGATATATGCAACACCAGGCATGCCCGGCTTCAACCGGGAGTCATTAAATTCCTGAAATCTGATTTTCACGCGGAAAACAAGCTTCTGGCGCTCCTCTGTTGCCTCAACCTCTTTGGGAGTGAACTGTGCCTTTTCAGAGACATAAACCACTCTTGCAAGAAATTGCCTGTCCGGTATGGCATCGAGCACAATCTTGGCATCACCTCCTAAGGGAATGACGCCGGCATATTGCTCGGACAGATACACATTCATGTAAATATCCGTAGGGTCAATAACTGTCAGTACCTTGCCTCCATTGGGCATGACCTCGCCTGGTTCGGCAAGACGGGACAATACCAGTCCCTTTATGGGGCTCTTCAGTATGCAGTCATTGATCTCTGTTTTCAACCTCTCCGTCTGGGCAACTGCGGACTCAATGGCGTCTTCGGCCTCGGCGATTGATGATTTTGCCGCTGCATATTCTGCGTCATAGGTCTGCTTGACTGTCTGATCACGGTCAAGTTGCTGTTGCGTAAAGATGCCCTTTGCAAAGAGATTATTGGACCGCTCAAGCTCTTTTACCGCAAGCTCCATCTTCAAGCGAATGCCTTCGACCCTGGAACGGGCGGTTTCGCGCGCTTGTTTTGCCCGTTTAACTTCGGCCTCGGCCTGCTTTAATAGGGCAAGGAGCGTGCTCGTGTCTATCTTGGCCACGATCTGGTTTTTATCAACTAAGTCGCCCTCTTTCGCAAGGACTTCTGTGAGACGCCCTGCAAGCTTTGTTGCAATATCAACCTCGGTCGCCTCAAGGCGGCCGTTGCCCATCACAAAACCTTTAGGAACGGCATTCCTGTCTTTGTTGATATAGAGATAAAAAGCAAGAGCCCCTGCTAAGAGAACCAAGACCACAATAATGACTGACTTTTTAATAACTTTTTCTTTTTCGGCCATATCCTCCTCTTTATAAAACTATATTTATAATCATCTAAAGAACGGGTTGGACCGTTCAATTCATCAGATGGTTTCAGTAAGTTGTCTTCTCAAATCATAAATCATGCAATCCATGAAGTTTTGGTTTGGTAATAACTTCCTTTTTGCGTGGCGAAGTATAAGAAGTCCGGTCTTGTATGTCAAGGAAATCTTGACCACAAAATGTGTGGTGCGGTATCGATGACCATGCCGATGGTACATCGCGATATGGATCCTTATGAGAAATTTATTTACATTTTGGACGATACAATCCAGGAACTGGACGCCATCGTCAAGAAAGAGACGGCAAAGCAGCAAAAAATAAAAAGGAGGAAAATTATTTTCACCGACACCGCTGGTGTAGTGCGTCAAGCGCTTCTTTACATTTATTAATTTTTGTGAAAATACGTTCCACGGATGCAGTCCACTACCAAAGTTCTGTATACTTCTCTTTTAAGATGGAAGTAGTGCAGTCCAGAACAAAAAAGCAAATCATTTAGTCGTGTTTTTTGCTTAATATGAGTTTTATTCTTTAAAGTTACGGTAATCGTAAGTGGACCACCTGTCCCGACTTACCCAGGTTCTCTATATTTTTACTTTTAAATTGTATTTTAATCCCACCAGCGTTGCCAATATCCATATCAAAGCTTACTGCTTTGCGTTCAAATTTTTCTCCGGACTTTAACATAATCTGGAAAGAAGGATTTTGATCGGTTTTAATCCTTATCCATGTTTTTTCAATTGCGCTAATAATCAAGAGGCTGGCTTCTTCGTTATTAACTGCAGACTGTATATTAGGCAAAGAGACTTGTTCCTTTGAAGGTTTCACGGCATTATTTTCTATCTTAGCGGAAATTGATTGCGCTTTAACTGGCGATGATTTATTAATTTCATTTAGTGCAAGCTTGGGGCTATCTTTTGCCTGCTGGTTTATTGGAGCAGTCAAATTAACCGGAGAATTTACAGCTTGTTCCTTATTTTCCGGGACAGCGACAGCGATTTTCCTGGTAGGATTAATGATATCAGAAGACGATTGATATTGTTTGGAAATTAACCAAGTCACAATACTGATAACTATTAAAACAAAGGTAATCCCCAAATAAATTTTAGGACTAGCGATTCTTCTGATAAGAGACTTTCTCTTCGAGACGCCTTCCCGCGACCCTTTCTGAGAGTTAAGATAATCTTCATAATTGATAAGTATAGGCTTACTGTCAATGCCCAAAGCGTGGGCGTAAGTTTTGATGAAGTTCTTTGCGTAAACGGGAACTGGCAGTAGATGAAAGTCGTTATTTTCTATAGCTTGCAGATAGACAACACTTATGCGTGTGCGCTGGAATAGATCGGCAAGAGAAAAACCTAAGGCTTCTCTGGTTGCTTTTAATTCCTGCGAATTATAACTTGGAGTTTTTTCTATAAACATATATAAATCGCAAATAACGACATTTGCTTGTATTTATTTAGCATTAATTTTATTGTAACACAACTTTTTAAAACAAAATTTATTATTACATCATTGTTACATATTTATTTTAAACTTTATTATTATAATTCAAATTTGGGATGATGGGGGTATTGATATATGTTGCAATGGAAATTATTTGCAGTGGATTTAGCGCGTAAGGCTGGCGCATTATTGAAAGAACAGTTTAATCAAAAGCATGAAATTAATTATAAGGGTGATATTAATCTGGTTACAGACGCGGATAAAATGTCCGAAGATTTGATTATTGCGGCAATCAATCGAGAATTCCCCGATCATGGAATTTTATCGGAGGAATCGCCCATGATCACCGGCGCCGGGAAACTGCGCTGGATAATTGATCCTCTGGATGGAACAACAAATTACGCTCACGGCTATCCTGTTTTTTGCGTTTCCATTGCCTTGGAAAATGAAGGTGAAATTATTCTGGGTGTCGTTTATGATCCTATGCGAGAGGAAATGTTTGTTGCTGTGCGCGGCAAAGGCGCTTATTTGAATGATAAAAGATTAGCTGTTTCCCGCGCTGATAATATTTCCAAAAGCCTGCTGGCTACAGGGTTTCCTTATGACATTCGAGAAAGTAAAGAGAACAATCTTGATTATTTTAATGCGATGGCCATAAGTGTTCAGGCTATCCGGCGCGCGGGAGCGGCGGCCTTGGACCTTGCTTATCTTGCGGCAGGAAGATTCGACGGTTTCTGGGAACTGAAACTCAAACCGTGGGACACGGCCGCCGGTTGTCTTCTGGTTACAGAAGCTGGCGGCGTAATTTCCGATATTGCAGGCCAAAAGTGGCATTTGCAATCGCCGAGTCTTCTGGCAAGCAACGCATTGATTCATGAACAAATGATAAAAGTTTTAAGTTCAAAGGTTTAAGTTTTAAGATTTAAGTGAAAGTAGCTCTTTCACAACTCCACAGTATTTGGCGGTTATCCGGATTGGGGATTACTATTTGAAAGGTGCAACGAAAAGCTGAGCCGGAGCAGCCCACGGGGGTGCTATCGGCTCAAGCGGCTTGTTAGCATTTTTTATGCTTATAGTTTACTCAATAAATTGACGTAGGCTACGATTACTTTAATGTATACATCAAATATTTGCTTACCGATTTTATAGATTTCGGCAGCATCAATTTTCAGCATAGCTGTGGCCATTTCAGAACCATTAGCAGTTCTATGACCAAACAGATTGTTTCTAATGTAATTTAGCTTTTTGTAATGTTCCTTTTTGACATTCTTGAGTTCTTTAGCGCTACCTTTAAATTCAGAAAATGCCGCATCGCCTATCCGTTTTTTGATTGTCTTGGCCACTTCTGTGCCAACTATCTTTTCCTGATGATTAATAAGCTCATAAGACATGTGCGCAACATTTCGAGAAAAATAGCTAGTTTCATAGCCATTTTTCAATGCATTTGAGACATCAAGATACTTTAAACCAATGATCAGATCGGATAAGCTAATTGCAATATACATTGATTTTTCATAAACTGTATGCAGATATTTATGCTCTTCTTTATAAATAATTTTTGGATGTGCTTTTAGTCCCCTTATATTTTCATTAAGATCTTTGATTATAACATCATATGCTTTGATGGTTTCTATCATAAGTGCCTTCGTTATGATCTTTACATCTTTTGCACTGCTAACAATTAATATACGAGCTTCGCTTTTTACTATAATGTGATTTTATTTTGTTTCTGCCAATAATACCAATTCTTTAAAGTCGCTTTCCAGAAGAATCCTTATTTGAGCACCTTCCGCTATTAGTTTCTCGGCTTTTCTGTGTTTTGAGCTTTTTTCATGTCCCGCAAGTTTCTTAACGTCTTGATCTCCTACAACAAGAATCGTAGTCTTCTTATTAACCCCGTCAATAACCGTGAAACCGATCTTTGCAGCCATGTCAGCAGCCAATCGTCTCGGTATTTGAAGAGAACCTGTGAAAACAAGATTTTCGCCGTAAAAAGCACCATCTGGATTGCCGTCTTGAGAAATATTATAGGAATTGTCTGGAAAACCGATTCGTTGTTCGACACGCTCCAGCCATTGCGGTAAGTCCATTCCTGTCTTTTTAATAGCAGCAAGAATAATGTGTGCTGCTGCGTTTGCATCCTCAAGGGCATCATGTTGAACAAATTTATACCCTAACATAGCGCACACATTTCCAAGACCATAACCTCTATATGCGCATTGTTCCCATGTTCTTCGGCTTACGCGTGCAGAGTCAAGCCAAGTGCAAGTTGGTATACGAAGACCATACTTTGAACAAGCTTTGTGAAGTGCCACTCGGTCAAAGTGGGTGTGGCAAACGGTAATCCGATCATCCAAGTAGTTGTATAAATAATTTGCTATATCCGGAAATTTTGGAGCACCTTTAACTTTGTTTTCATCAATTCCGTGGATTGAAACGTTTATCTCATCAAATAAGTCCTCTGGATCAATATAAGTCTTCCATTCTTCTTGAAGAGAACCATCATTAAATATTACAAGCCCAATCTGGCAGATCGAGGATATATCTGCATTTGCCGTTTCAAAATCAATTGCTACGAAGTTCAATGTATTCTTTCCTTTCGTTTATACATTGCAATATTTCTCAATGTTGCCTGTATAAATGAATTTCATTCCCGTTTTAGAACAGACAATTTCTCGTTCTTCGGATAAATCTATATTCAAGTCTTCTCCCCTCAGCCCTTGCCATTCCGCCAGATAATTGAGAGTTCCATACTTTTCCGGTTTCTTTAATCGTTTATTAGCACCACCTTTCCACACTAATACAGGAAGCTCCCCATTTTCGGCACGCTTTGCTAGCGCTGGTTCTTTCTCCCGTAATTCCCTTCCAAGTTCCCAGCAACCGATTAACCCTCTATCATCACCTTTCCAGCGTTCATCCCAAGTAAGTCCCTTTCTTATAGGCTCTCTGTAAGATCTATAGATTCGTTGACTCATAAGACTTTCCAATCCTCATATTTTTGCTAAGAATGTTTATACGTATCTTGTAGAAAACCTAAACGCCGTAAATTTAATGTATGAAACTTTAAATAAAAAGGGATTGTTTGACAATTATTGATTGTAACCTAGCATAAAATTGTAAATTTGAGAAATAAGAGTTTCAGGAAGAAAGAATCTAGTTAATCTTCTTTTAGGCAAAAATTAACTTTAACCGGCAATAATTGAGATCAAAACTTTTCTTGAACGCGGACCGTCGAATTCGCAGAAAAATATGGACTGCCAGGTTCCTAAAACGAGACGGCCGTTTTCAATGATTACCAGTTCGGATGCGCCGACCAGAGAAGATTTGACATGCGCCGCGGAATTTCCTTCTGCATGTTTGTAATTGGCATTTTGCGGGACAATTTTTTCCAAAGCAGAAATTATATCGTGGGGCACATCTGGATCGGCGTTTTCATTTATGGTAACCGCAGCGGTGGTGTGGGGCGTATAAACAAGACAGAGGCCTTCTTCAATCTTCTCCTCTCCAACAGCTTTTTGGACAGCCGCCGTAACATCTATCATCTCAACACGGGAATGGGTCTGCAGAGATATTTCTTTCATGGATTACTCGTCGTTGATTGAACGTTTGTTTTGACTGCTGAGTAAATATCATTGATGATTTGTTCCGAGAGTATACGCATCGCCTGACTTGTAGCCTGACAATATCCTCGAGGAGAAGACTCCGGCAATGGTTCTTCTTTAATGTATTTTTTCTGAAACATGATGCTTTTACCGGTTTCTTTTTCCCGTGTGTCTTTCAATGAAACAGAAATGCTAATGACCGCTGTTTTATCGCCTTTTTCCATACGCAGGTAAAATTCCTCAATACTGCCCGAGATAAGAAATCGTCCTTCATCCGTTTCATGACGTGAAAATACCGCCCTAAAAAGGTCACTCCCTCTCATATCGCGCAAAAGGCTGTCTGCAATCATATCCGCCGGATTGACTGCCCATCGGGAGTAATTGAAGGTATCAAGGCTATAAGAATCTTTGCGAAAAATCATATTGGCGGAATTATAGGCGGCGGCAATAGAAAACCGGTTAAACTTTACAGATGTATTGAGCTTTTCTGGTTTATTCCATGAGGGCGAGGAGTAGCTCAGAATGTAGTTTTCTACTTCATATTGCGGTTTGCCGTTACCCGCGCATCCAATGATTATAAGCAATAAAACAATCATTGCTAGACAAAAGCTTTGTATTCTTTTCCCTTGGCGTTGCGTCTGTGTTAATAAATGTCTCATTGATTAATTCCCCTCTCCAATTCTAAATCAAAGCGCTATCTTTGTTGTCGTCGTTGTCGGCTTCCTCAGCGTATTAAAAATACGCCTCGTCACCTTCGCCTAGCTGCCTCGATATCATCTCTGATTTAGAAATGGTATTACTCCATGGCTTTTCGCGGCGGCGCCGGTTTCGAGAAAATGAGCTCCGACGGATTTCTTGTTAAATTATCGGAAAGCTTTTGCAGATTTTCCGAAGTAACCCGTAAATGCTCCGATGTATCCTGCAATTCACTGGTGATAACTTTTGCTTTTTTGTCTATATCTCCAAGCAAAATATCAGTTCGGGAAGATTTTTCTTTCAGGTTCAAGGATTCGATTTCATTTTTTGCCTGTCCGATCAACTTACGGGCATCTGATAAAACTCCCATGGTTTCATTGACAGCCCGGTCTACTTTGCCTTTAGCAAAAGGCTTGTTGATTCCGGCAATAGCCTGATCCAGATTGGCGGAAGTGGATTCCAGATGAGTCATGATATTGTTAATTCGCTTGCCTTCCACAAAGTTTTCTATGGCCTTGGAAGTGTTTTTCAGTTGATCGGAAATACCCTTGAGGTCTATATCCTTGATGTTTTGCATAATGACGTCCGTGTTAGCCAGAAAACGGCCGATTTCCGACCGGCGCGACGGTATGACAGGATAGCTGGATGTAAAATTTATTTTCGGCGAGTTGGACAAATCGCCAGATCTGAGCTGGTCCAGTTCAATAAAGACGATTCCGGTAATACCAGCTGTCTTGAGCGTGGCAATGGTTTGTTTTTGTAAATCGCTTTCGAGATCGATTTTCATGACCACTTCAATCAGGCGAAAGTCCGGCGCCACTTTTATACTCTTTACCTTGCCGATTTCCACACCTCGATATTTAATCGCCGAGTCGACCTGCAATCCCTGGACAGATTCATCAAAATAAGTCGTGTAGAAAGAGCCTTTCATGAAGACTCCGGCAGCGCCGATCCAGATGATAATTCCCGCACAAATCAGCGCACCGATAATAACGAAAAGACCGATTGAAAATTTTGAGCTTTTAGTTGACATAAAACCTCTGTTCGTCAGGGGTGACAGGTTTCTGGCGTAAAAAGAAACTTTTTACCCGTGGGTCTGTCGCCCGTTCTTTTAATTCCAGCGGCTTTCCTTCGGCAATTATGCCTTTTGCTTCTTTATCTAACATTAACACTCTATGGGCTATTTTGTAAATAGATTCCAGTTCGTGAGTCACTACGACCATTGTTGTTCCCAAAGCTTCTTCGGTTTTGATAATCAAATCGTCTAGTTCGGCAGCAGTAACCGGATCAAGCCCGGCGGACAACTCGTCGAAGAAAAGCACGCGGGGGTCCAACGCCATGGCTCGGGCTATGCCGGCTCTTTTTTTCATGCCACCGGAAAGTTCGGATGGATGATAATTTTCGTAGCCTGCTAAATTGACCATGCCTAATTTCATTTTGATAATTGTGTTGATTGCAGCAGGATCAAGATCAGTGTACTCCTGCAAGGGCAGCTCAATATTTTCTTTGATCGTCATTGAACTGAACAGTGCGCTGGATTGAAAAAGAACACCAATATTCTGCCGGTACTGATTGAGTTCTTTTTCCTCTGCGCAGGTAATATCCATCCCTTGATACAAAACTTGACCTGCATAAGGTTTCTGCAGTCCGATAATGATTTTCAGCAGAGTCGATTTGCCACAACCGCTGGCGCCGACAATCACCAGAACCTCTCCTTTATAGACCTGAAAGCTTACACCCTCAAACACCACATTCTCACCGAAACGTGCGGCCAGATCTTTGACAACAATAATGGGAGTTTTTTCTTCGATGTTCAAAATCTTCTCCTTTTTTATTGCTTTATATAATAAAGCATAACGGCAAAAATGGAATCCGCCACCACAATCATAAAAATTGCCGCGACAACGGCGGAGGTGGTAAATTTACCGACATCCTGGGCGCCTGAACGCACCTGGAATCCTCTTTGACATCCGATGGAGGCAATCAGTGCGGCAAAAACGGCAGCCTTAATCAAACTGGTGACAATATCGAAGACTTGGATTGTTTTAATGGATTGGGTAATATATGTTTTTATGGTCAAATCGAGGCTGGTGACGCCGATAACCATGCCGCCGATAATGCCGAAAAGATCCGCATAAATAGTCAAAATCGGCACGACAATGATGGTTGCCAGAACTTTCGGTACGGCTAGAAAGCGAATCGGATCAAAGCCCATTGTATGAAGCGCGTCCACTTCCTCGTTAACCACCATTGTGCCGATTTCCGCGGCAAAAGCAGACCCGGAGCGCCCCGCGACCAGTATAGCTGTCATGATAGGTCCCAGTTCCCTAACCATTGCAAAGCTAACCAGCGCAGGCACATAAATGTTGGCCCCGACTTGCTTCAACTGTAAAAAAGACATGAAAGCAATGATTAACCCGATCAGGGCTCCAATCAGAGCGACAATGGGCAGGCCTTCCACGCCCGCCCGATGGATGTAAAAAAGGACGTCTTTTCCCCGGAGCGTTTTAGGATGTCTGATAGTATAGAGAAGCGCAACCAGTAATTCGCCGATAAACGTGACGAAATTGACAAAATCACGGGCTATATGCAACGATGATTGCCCGACCTGACGTATAAAATCATCCTGGTATTGTAAGGATTTAAAGGGTTGCTGATTAAGAGCATCAGCGTGTATTACGCTGAAAATACCTTTAGATTCATCATTTAAATTAGTCAGCCAGCATTGGATATTTTGGGAAGCGGCCTCCTTCTCAATTTGAACAAAAGCCAAAGCCGCTGCGCTGTCCAAATAACAGACCTCCGAAAAGTCGATGGTTACGGATTGTAACTTTTGCTTAGAAATTTCACGGTTGATATCGCTTCTGAAGACCATCAGGTTTTTCAGACCAAACTGACCGGAAAGATGAATGAAAAGACTTAAATCTTCCCGGTTAAAAGAAATATTGTAATGCTCTGAGCAATCTTCTTGTGTTTGTGTTTTCATCACTCACGTCTTTTCGACTGACAGAGGATATCAAATTAGGCAAATACTTAAATCGTATAGAGTATTTAATCCTTTTGACTGATGCTTGTCAACGGAAAAAAATAATGATTTTTTTCTTTCAATTTTTATCTCCTTTTGAGGCATAACGCTGCCCGTGTTAACGCGATGGTCAGGCATTACTTAAAAGAGCTCTGAATAATAAAGCCGAAGTGAGGAGTAGGATTGTTTACAATAACCTGTTCTCCTGTGGACTTTTTAATAACATACCCATCGAATATTTTTTTCTTGCCGCCTTGTAAATTACCATACACTTTGACCTTCTCGCCACTGGATGCCATTGCTAGTGGCCATTTTTGCCACAACTAAAAAGAGCGCTTTGGCTCATACGAATTTTGGGAGATTCCTTGATTACGAATCCCAGTTCCTTTGCCGTCTCTAGCGCGCGTGAAAAATTTTTCTTGGATACATGAATTAAATGTTCGACCAGAAGAAACAAACCATCCGGTTTCATTAGATTGCGGATTTCTGAAAGAAATCTTTGTTGATCGGGAACCTCGTACGCCATCCAGAAAGCCAAAATAAAATCAGCCTTTTCATAAAATCCAATAGAATCCGGACTGGCCAGATGTGTTTTGATTCTATCGGAGACGCCTTTCTTTTGAGCGCGCGAGACCAGTGCGGAGAGCATTTTAGGCTGGATGTCTATGGCGGTGACACGGCCGGAAAGACCGACCAGTTGAGCCAAAGGTATAGTGAAATAGCCCATGCCGGGCCCGATATCAATTACCGCATCACCTTTGTGAAGGTAGGGGCTGAGAATTTCAACCGGATCATGAATAATCTTGCGGATGGGATTATCGAATGTAAAACATAACCACCAGGGACAAACACGTTTTTTATCTTTTAGTTTTTCTAGCATTCTCTGCATATCCTTTAATGAAGGAGCTAAGCGTTGGCAACGCCCCGTGTTAAGGGCGCGCGCGTTTCGCGCGTCGCCGCTTGAACACATTGTTAAGAGGTCTTTTCTTGCAATCTGTCCAATTCACGGGTCCATTCCTCTTCATGTCTCTTAAGTACACTTCGCGTGGCTTCTAAAACATGCTTGTAATCGTCGTAGCCGACAATCTGCGTTGAATATGATGAAGCTCGAAACAGGACACTGTAGCTATTAAGGATTTGCATGGCTTCTTTCAGCAACGTGTCAACACCCGAAATGTCAAACGTATAGTGATCCGTGAGACTCGTCTTTGTAGCAACATGTTTCGCACTTCTGTGCGCGAAAAAATTATTTCTCCAAAACACTAAAGCTTTCACCAATGAATTGCTTTCACTAACAGCCTCCTTATGCTTCTGCAATTCTTTTAAGTCTGGCCTTTTTGCGCCTGACGCGAGCGAATCGACAAATGCATTTCCTTTCAGGCGCTCCCGAAAGTTCTCGACATCAAAAATACCTATATTTGCTTCTATCGTATCAAGCAGATTTCTCAGATTCAAAGATGTGTTGTGCTGGTCATATATTTTGCACAGACGGAAGAGCGTCGTGTCCCAATGCGATTGAAAGGTAAGCGACCAGAATGTCCACGACTGATTGAACTCGGTTGAATATTTGGCACGAGCTGCTTCAAGATCAGAATACAACCTAAAGTGAATACATGCGGTTACCGTCTCGTTCGACAGAGCATCAAGCAGCCGCTCGAATTCTTCCGCGCTAGAAATCTTTATCTGCATCGGTATGCCTGCAACTCCTAACAATTAATATACGTAATGCATAAAACTGCTGTTTTTCAACAATGCTATTGGTTGAGTGTTTAATTATTTACGCCAGTATTTTATGAAAATCAAATATTTATTCTTGAAGTCCTGAATAAAAGCGGTTGGGGAGTTATCATGTTTTACTTTAAATATTCTTTGACACACTCTATTCTTCTCCATATACTCAGGCAGTAAAATATAAATAACCAATTCTAAATCAAAGCGCTATTTTTGTTGGCAGCGTCGTTGGCATCCTCAACATATTCATAATACGCCTTGTCGCTTCCTCCTTGTCCTTGCCGCCTCAATATCATCTTTGATTTAGAATTGGTATAAGGAGATCGTATAATGATTACATTAATTGCGACTTTAAAAATCAAAGAAGGAAAAATAGACGAAGCGATCAATGCTCTGAAAGAGATCGTTCCCAAAATTAAATCGAGCGAACCGGGCTGTCTGGAATATATACCCCACACTGTCCGCAGTGATGAAAACACCATTATTATTTATGAGAAATATAGCGATAAGGATGCCCTGAAACTGCATTCCGCAAATTTGATGAAAAATATTGAAAAGCTTTTGCCCTTGCTGGAGCCAGGCATGGATGTCAAAACCTGTTATGAGATTATCCAGTAACCTTAATCCGATTCTAAATTGAAGCGCTATCTTTATTGGCAGCGCAGACTGGCGCATGGGCGCGCGAATAGTTCTATTTTTCATTTTGAAAAATATTGTATAAAGAGCAAAACAGAAATTGAAGGGATTAACTATGGGACTTATACAGTTATTAATTAAAGATCCGCTGGCATTTGTAATATTGTCGGCGTTACTATTATATTCAGTGATCTTTCATGAGTTAGCTCACGGCTGGGTTGCCTATAAGATGGGTGATCCCACGGCTAAATGGCTGGGCCGGTTGACTCTTAATCCGGTTAAGCATCTCGATCCTATTGGAACATTGATGCTTTTGTTCATCGGTTTCGGCTGGGCAAAACCTGTACCCATAAATCTGGAAAATATCCCCAGCGATAAAAGACGCAAAGGGCTCATCCTCGTATCGGCGGCAGGTATTACGGCAAACATTATCTTCGCTTTTATCGCGCTTTTATTCTTGAGGCTGATTTCTCCGGAACCTTCAGGAATAGCCGAACAAGTCCTTCTTTTGCTGGCCCATATTAACATTATCTTAGCCGCGTTTAATTTAATCCCGATCCCGCCGCTCGACGGTTCTAAAATACTCATGGGCTTCGCGCCGGAATCTGTAAACAGGGTACTGTATCAAATTGAACCTTTTGGATTTTTTATTGTTATCGGATTGCTCTATTTACACGTTCTTGATCCTTTAATAAACTTGTTTCAATATATCATTCTGGCTTTAATCTCTGTTTTTTTGCCCTGATAAGTGATAGATAATCCGCAAGATAAAATCATTACAAAGAGAAGGAGGTATTGTTATGATGACATTTACAGATTTGTTAAAAAACAGAAGAGCAATTCGTGATTTTCAACCCAAAAATGTTTCGCTGGATGTAGTAAAAGAAATACTTCAGGAATCGTGTTTGGCGCCATCAGCCAGCAATGGCCAACCCTGTCAGTTTATTATCATCAACAATAAGCAGATAATGAAAAAACTTTCTGACGAAAGTAAAAAAAATCTTTTGCAGGATTTTTTCAAAAATCCTGCTTCCCTTAATCCGGCCTATGAAGCGCTGATGAAGGATGAAAACTTCAACGTGTTTTACAACGCGCCTTGCTTGATTTATGTTGTCGGGTCCGTCAATGTCCGGTCTCTTGATGTGGATTGCGCGCTGGCGGTAAGCTACATTATGTTTGGTGCCGCCCAAAGGGGTTTGGGCACTTGCTGGATAAATTTGGGAGCATATATCAGAGATCCAAAAATTAAAGCGGAAATAGGCATTCCCGATGACTGCCGGATTGTTGCCCCTGTTATTATCGGCTATCCGAAAGAGATTCCCGCGGCCTCAGAGCGGCACGCTCCCCAAATCCTCAAAATAGTCAGCTAAAGAACAGGAAAAACGACAGTGTCAATGACAAATGAGCAGTATAAGCGGAAAGAAAATTATCGTGAAAGCTAAAACTAAAAACATCAGTATCGTTTTATATAAACCAAAATACGCGGGGAATATCGGTTCTGTTGCCCGCGCCGCGAAAAATATGGGAATCAGCAATATAATTGTAGTTGGGAAAGCGGATTTTGACCGAGAGGAAATGCAGCAGCGCTCAACTCATCTGGCGACCGATGTTTTAGATCAAATCCAGTATTTTGAACGCATCGATGAAGCTCTCGGCAGCTTCAATTATATTGTGGGCACAACCGCCCGCTTAGGCAAAGCCCGTGGGCCGTTTATCGCGCCGCGCGCGGCAGCTCAAGACATTGCCGGTATTTCCCAGAAAAACAAGGTCGTCCTTCTTTTCGGTCCGGAAGATACTGGCCTTGCCAATGAGGAATTGCGCCTCTGTAACGCTGTGGTTACTATTCCGACATCCCGGAAATTCACTTCTCTTAATATTTCTCACGCCGTGATGGTTCTGTGCTATGAAATATTTATCGCGTCATCTGCTGTAACTGCCGTGAAGGAGGTAGCGCCTAAATTGGCGCTTTCTTCGGAGCTGGAAGGGATGTATGGGCAAATAAAAACATTGCTTGCCGATATCGAATTTTTAAATCCCGAAAATCCTGACTACTGGATGATGCATTTGCGCCGCTTCTTTGGCCGCGCATCGCTGTTATCGCGCGAGGTAAAGATTATTCGCGGTATCTGCCGCCAACTGGCTTGGTATGCTCACCACAAAAAAACTTGACTTTAACTGGCAGTTCTCATAGGAAATGCACACAGAAGCATTGCTTTCCTTACCGGATGGTTATACCAATTAGCTTTCTTTGGCTAACTTTGTTGGTTGCGTCGTCGGCTTCTTCAGCGTATGTATAATACGCTTCCGTTGCCTCCTCCTTGCCGCCGCGTTGTCCTTTGAAATCGAAATGGTATTAAGCGGAATTTATGTCCACTGCAAAACAATGTCTTAATTATAATCGCTACTGATGGAGGTTTTAAATTATGAGAAAAACATTTTCTTTTACCGGCGCAAAAAAAATTATTTTCGGCAATGGATCATTATTAACATTGGCCAGTCACATTAAGGAACTGCACGCCCAAAATCCTCTTGTGGTTATCGATAAAAATCTTGCCAAGACGGGTTTGATGAAGAGAGTAGCCAGCGTTCTGATTTCCGAAGGCATTAAATTTACGGTATATGATAAGGTTGAACCGGAACCTCCCATTGAACTGGCGGATGAAGGCGCGAAAATTGCTGTTAAAAACAAGTGCGATATCGTGATCGGCATCGGCGGCGGCAGCGCGATGGATGTGGCCAAAGCTATCGCCGTGCTGGCAATCAACAAGGGCAGCGCGGTTGATTATCTCGGTCTTAAT
>Ga0209777_10000824_pt1 | contig 48085 bp, 45 predicted proteins | sample FrelakmetHBP12HB_FD_187147 | JGI IMG/M metagenome (GOLD analysis project Ga0209777, IMG submission 187147) | Freshwater lake sediment microbial communities from the University of Notre Dame, USA, for methane emissions studies -HBP12 HB (SPAdes)... | ecosystem: Environmental > Aquatic >... | reverse complement strand
AAACCGGCAAGATTGCTCTCCAGATATGCATGGGGATTTACCAGGGAGAATCTGACTCCCGCCTGCGCCGCCATGTGGACAACAATTGCGGGCGCCTCTCTTTTGAAAAGAGATGACATGTTCTCTTTCTCGGCAATATCCGTTCTAATAAAATGGAAATTATCGTTGTCATCAAGGAGCTTGAGACGCGCCTCCTTCAGACTAACATCATAGTAGTCGTTCAAATTATCCACACCGATTACAGAATGGCCGGCCGAGAGAAATCGTCGCGATAGATGGAATCCGATAAAACCGGCGGCGCCGGTCACAAGGATTTTTTTCATCTTCATATCCTTTGCATTTTCAAATTCTCTTGTTCCTGTCACGATCTCTTTGCAAGGGTTCCAAGCGTTTGTTCACAGGCCTGGAGCGTCTTATCTATGTCTTCATCCCTGTGAGCGAAAGAGAGGAAAGCAGCCTCAAACTGCGAAGGCGCAAAGTAGACTTTATTTGCTAACATCTTCCTGAAGTAACGGGCATACAGCGATGTGTCGCTCTTTGCTGCCGAGGTAAAATCGAAAACGTCATCTTTGGTAAAAAATAATGTAAACATTGAACCGCACCGGTTTATCCGGATGGGGATTTTCTTACGCTCGAAGAGACTCTGCAATTCCCCGCATAGAAGGGCAGTCCGGCTGTCCAGGCGTAAGTATGCCTTAGCGTTCTTTCTTAGAATATTAAGTGTAGCCAGTCCCGCTGACATGGCAACAGGATTGCCCGAAAGGGTGCCTGCCTGATAAACCGGACCAGACGGGGCCAGTTTTTCCATGACTGCCTTCTTGCCTCCGAATGCCCCGACCGGAAGGCCGCCTCCGATAATCTTTCCCAGACACGTTAGGTCCGGTTCTATCCCAACGATGTTCTGAAACCCGCCATAGGTCAACCTGAAGCCTGTAATGACTTCATCAAAGATAAGGAGTATTCCGTGCCTGCGGGTAATGTCTCTTAAGGTTTCCAAGAATCCGATGTGAGGCAGAACAACACCCATGTTTCCCGCCACGGGTTCAACGATGATGCAGGCCAGATCATCTTTATATAAATCAACGGCGGAGATGGCGGCCTCAATATCATTGTAGGGGAGGGTGACAGTAAGTTCGGCAAGCTTTCGAGGAACACCGGGACTCCCCGGAATGCCCAGGGTCGCAACACCCGAACCGGCCTTTACCAGAAGTGAATCGGCATGGCCGTGATAACATCCGTCAAATTTGATTATTTTTTCCCGGCCCGTATACCCGCGGGCGAGCCTGATGGCGGTCATGGCGGCTTCGGTGCCGGAACTTACCATCCTCACCATGTCAATAGACGGGAAGGCATCCACGATCAGCCTTGCCATTTCTATTTCCAATTCAGTAGGAGCGCCATAACTGGTTCCTTTTGCCGCTGCCTTCTGAATGGCGCGAACCACGCCGGGATGGCTGTGTCCGAGGATCATTGGGCCCCATGAGGATACGTAGTCTATGTATTCCCTTCCCTCGACATCATAGATCTTGGAACCGGATGCCCTCTCGATAAAAATTGGGGTTGAATCAACAGATCTGAATGCCCTGACGGGGCTATTCACACCTCCGGGTATGTATTTGCTCGCCATCTTAAAAAGAGATTTGGATGATTTACTAGGCATCTGTGAAATACTCCATGCTGCTTTTCTTATACTCTTCTATGCTGGTGAGGACTTCAAAATCTTTAATTCCTGTCTTTTGCGACAGGTTCTGAATTACACTTTCCTGATTCCCCTCCCCGAAATGAACCATCGTGAAGACGTTATACTTCCCTGCGAAAGGTGGGGTTCGTTCGTAACAGTGTGTCACCTCTTTGAAGGAGGCCAATGCATGGCCGGCGAATTCAATTCTTTCCTCTGATACAGCCCAGATGACCATGGCATTGTTCGGGAAGCCCGCTTTCTGATGTCTCAGAATGGCTCCAAACTTTCTGATGGTGCCTTTTGCCATGAGGCCGCGGATGGTTGCAAGAACTTGTTCCTCGGAAGCCCCCACTTTCTCTGCAATGTTTTTGAAGGGTCTCTTTTCGAGGATGATTTCCTGCTGGACGAGCATTGATATTTTTTTTTCCAGCTCCGTTAACATGGTTATTGTCCTACCAGTTCTCTACGCATCATTCCGTAGGGACAGAAGTCTTTGACCGTAGAGACTTCTTCTCCGCCTGCATATGTTTGAGTTTCAGCGTCTTTTCCTTGGCCCGCCTTGAGCGGCGGCGCTTCTGCCGTCTTATCTTTTCAGCTTGCTGCCTTTCTGCATCTACCGCTCCCCGCTTGATCCTCTCGATCCTGTCCAGGAGCAGGCGCCTCGCCATAAAGCGGTTTAAGGCCTGAGATCGCGACTGCTGGCATTTAACTGATAGCCCCGATGGCATATGCACAAGTTGGACGCAGGAAGACGTTTTGTTGACCTTCTGCCCGCCTGGGCCTGATGACCGGACAAATGTCTCCCTCAAGTCCTCTTCGGTAACTCCGAGGCGCTCCATGCGCTCGCTCAATCCCTTTTCTTTTTCCGGGGACACATTAAAAAGGCTCATGGGCTTATTAAATGCATAATTCGACCACATCACCGTCCTGAAGGACATAGTCACGGTGCACCATCTGGCCATCGCGAACCGATTTGCCCCAGGCCTTGGCGTATTTCAATTTATGCACAAAGTCCTTGTGAACTTTGCCTGCCAGATCCGCCAGGGTACTTCCTGAGGGGACCACAAACGGGGATTTCTTATCTGCCTCCTTGCCGGGAGGCTTGGTGTATACCCGTATGATTCCGGAAAGTTTATAAAGCGTATGCAGGAACACCAAGATGTTCTGGCAGGTGCGGGTCGAAATGCCGATGCAGGGGAATTTGATGCCCGAGAGTTCCAAAAAGATGTCCAGGGTTTCCTTATCTTCCGGCTTATCCATCTTGTTTACGGCGACAAGCATTTTCTTTATCCTAGGCGGTTTTCTTAAATCCTCAGGGATCGTGCATGCCTCGGAGTAAATGCGAAATGAGTGGAGGATATGGAGGGTTTCCTCCAACTGCTCCATTGGGTCCGCGGTCAGGTCAAGCAGAATGACCACAATATCAGCACGGCGTATCAGATCGACCAGGCCGGGCTCTGTATAGTCTTTTGTGAGAGGAGGGGTATCGATGAGCTGGAACTGGATGTTGTCATACTGAGCCATTCCCGGCGTCGGTTTTTGCGTGGTGTGGGGAAAGTCCGCGACTTCCGGGGAGGCATTCGTTATTAATTTGACGAGGGAGGACTTGCCCGTGTTCGGGGGTCCGATGATTACGGTCTGTGCCGGCCCTTCCTTTTCAATGTCATAGGCCGTTTTCTGTCTCGAAACACCTTTTTTCTTCTGGGCCTGATCTTTGAATTTTGAGATACGTTCACGCAGCATCGCCTTGAGCTTGTCTGTGCCCTTGTGCTTCGGCATGATGGCAAGCATCTCTTCCAGTGCCTCGATCTTGTCTTCCGGCGTTTGGGCTTGCCGGAATCTCTGTTCCGCTTCGAAGTACTGCGGCGGCAGATTGGCTGGCATGATCTCTTATCTCCTTGGAATCAGCTGCTAACTGTGATCAAGTATTTTCGTACTCAACTATGAAAGTCAAGTTGAATTTATCAAAAATCATGATATTCTAAACGTGTTGTATCTGATAATGCATTATATCTCTTTGAGGCTGTCGACATGGGAAGGTATTGCCATGCCGCCTTTTCTCATACGGAAATGATATATGTTCAGCGCCCATCTGATCAATGATCCCTTCGGCGACCCGGGGGTATATGTCGAGTTCAGGCATAAGCGGAGAGCGCTTCTCTTCGATCTGGGGGACCTTCACAATCTCAGCCCGAGAAAACTTCTTAAGATCAATCATATCTTCGTTTCTCACACCCATATGGATCACTTTATAGGATTTGATTATCTGCTCCGGGTGTGTTTGGGACGTGACTGTCACATCTCCATCTTTGGTCCTCCCGGCTTCCACCGTCAGATAGAAAATAAGATCAATGCCTACACCTGGAATCTCGTCGAAAACTACACCAATGATTTTGCTCTTCACGTCACGGAAGTGCATCCGGAACATAAATTAGTCAGGAGCTACCACTGCCGGAGAGCCTTCGAGCCTGAAATCGAAGATGCAGATCTGACATCTTCCGGCGCCCTCGTTGAGGATAACTCCTTTGCTGTCAAAAGGGTATTCCTTGATCATAAGATTCCCTGTCTGGCATACAGCTTTGAAGAAAAGAACCGCGTCAATATAAAGAAAAGTGCCTTGCTGGAAATGGGGCTTCCTGTCGGTGCATGGCTGATGGACTTGAAAGACCGGATTCTTCGCGGTGACTCCGATGACACGCCCGTACGCGTGTGGTGGAAAGGAGGCAAACAGGAAGGAGGAGAAAGATTCATTCCCTTGGGTGAATTGAAAGCGACTATCGTGAAAATGACGCCGGGCCAGAAGATCACCTACATTACTGATGCCCTCTATAGTGAGGATAATGCTCGAAAGATTGTCGAATTGGCTTATGGTTCCGACTTAATGTTCATAGAAGCCACTTTCCTCCATGAAGATGCGGATAAAGCCGCCGACAAGCATCACCTCACGGCGCGTCAGGCCGGTGCGTTGGCGCGCAGGGCGGGGGTGAAGAGGATCGCGCTTTTCCATTTTTCACCGAAATACAAAGGAACTGGCGAGCTTCTGGTCGAGGAGGCTATGGGGGCATTTAATGGCCGCGAGTCTTAAGGATTGTCTTTGACCATTCTGGGGCGCCCTCCGCTGCGGTGACAGCAATGGAAGATCAAAGACAGTTTTCGGCCGGTTTTGAAAATCCCCGCGCTCAGATCTTTTTTATCTGAAAGCCCTCAAGCTTAATGGCCACGGAACGCTGAAGAAGCTCTATGGATATGGCAAAGAGTTCTTTGCTGAAGTCCGTGCTGACAACTACTCCTTCAATGCCGGTGAAAGGTCCGTCTATGATCAGGGCCGGTTCACCAACCTTCGGGTACTGAATTTGCTGAACTTCTACCTTTGACTGGATTATTCGCTGGATGGCTTCTATCTTGGCATCGGGAACCGGTATCGGTTCACCCCCTTTCGGGTTTCCAAGTATCCGGACGACACCGAAGGTTTTAAGAACATTCAACTTCGTTTCGCTGTCCAGAGAGAAAAGTTCCACGAAGAGGTACCCCGGGAACATGGGGATTTGGATCTTCTTTCGTCTGTCCTTCCGCCGGCTCCACATCTCTATTTTGGGCAGAAAGGCATGGATCGACTTAAGGACAAGACTTGCATATACCCGGTCTTCATGGCGGCTTCGTGTATGAACAGCGTACCAAGGCATAATGGATTCCTTAATCAGTCTCTTTCTTCAGGGTATCCCCTTTGGGGCCTTTTCATTTACAATAAACACGCAATTTTTTCAATGGTGAAATCGTGCGCAAACTGAGGATCACAGGTATCGTACTTTCCCTGGGCGAGAGAGAAGAAGTATTGAAGGGAAAAGTCGCATCCATTCTCCATATTCCGGATGCAGATATTTTGTCTCTGACTGTGGTCAGGAAATCAATCGATGCAAGGAGAAGAAAACCGCCTTGCTTCATTTATTCTGTGGATGTGTCCGTGCCGGATAGCGTCGATTTGACCGGTCGAGAAGGTGTGAAGATAGAGGTGATTGAGGAGGACAAAAAGCCGGTCATGAGACCGGCAAGGAAAAAGACGTCCAAGAGGCCTGTCATTGTTGGATGTGGGCCGGCGGGCATCTTCGCAGCCCTGACACTTGCCGAGAAGGGAATTCCTCCGTTGCTTCTCGATAGGGGAAAAAGCGTGCCAGAGCGTATAGCGGATGTCAATGCCTTCTGGGAGAGGGGGATTCTGAATACGGAAAGCCATGTCCATTTCGGGGAAGGTGGAGCGGGCACATTTTCTGACGGGAAGCTTACGAGCCGTCTTAAGAACCCATTTACGGCATGGATCAAGACAAGGCTTGTAGATGCCGGGGCTCCGTCTGAGATTTTGACAGATGCAAAGCCCCACATAGGGACGGACATGCTGCGGGATGTAGTGATCAACCTCAGAAAGAGGCTTACAGAACTGGGCTGTGAGGTTCGTTTTGAAGCTAAGGTTACGGATTTCCTGATCCACGGCGGGAGGGTGGAGGGGGTTGTCGTCGGGGACAATGAAGAAATAAAAACGGATAACCTGATTCTGGCTTCCGGACAGAGCGCCGAAGACACCTACAGCAGGCTGTATGAACTGGGTGTGCGTCTGGAGCCGAAGCCATTTGCCGTCGGTTTCCGCGTGGAGCATCCGCAGGAATTAATCGATACGATCCAGTATGGCAAGTGGCGCGGACATCCGGATCTGCCGCCGGCGGACTATATTCTTACGGCCAGGCTTCCTCATATGAAGCGGTCAGTTTATACGTTTTGCATGTGCCCCGGCGGATCAGTTATCGGATGCAGTTCAGAGGAAAGAACAATTGTCACTAACGGCATGAGCCGCTACCAGAGAGGAAGTCCTTATGCCAACAGCGCCGTCGTAGTTGCCGTTCACTGCGAGGATTTCAAGGATAGCGCACACCATCCCCTCTGCGGCCTGGTTTTCCGGAGGCAGTGGGAAAAGAAGGCCTTTGTCCTGGGTGGGGAAAATTATCACGCCCCTGCTCAGCGTTTAGTGGATTTTATGAAAGACTCTGAGGGGACGGTTGTCAGGGAGACGAGCTTTTCTCCTGGTGTGAAACCTGCGTTGTTGCGTGAGTCCCTGCCGATTTTTGCAGTTGAGGCATTGAAACAGGGGATCGCGGAGTTTGGTAGAAAGATGCGGGGATTCATCACAGAGGATGCGACGCTGATCGGTGTTGAAACCAGGACGTCGTCGCCGGTCCGGATATTAAGAGGCCCGGACAGTCAGAGTGTCAACGTAGCCGGGCTCTATCCCTGTGGTGAGGGAGCCGGATATGCAGGCGGAATCATCAGTTCCGCCCTGGATGGGATCAAGGCTGCAGAAAAGATTGCTTCCTGAGAAAATGGGTCACAATAGGCCATTTGCATTCATAAACTCTCTGTGATAATTTCCTCTAAAATCTGGCCAGTGAAATAAATTTTGTTGTATGCGGATATTCTACCCGGGGAAATGGATTATGAAAAGGATAGTGCTTTTTTTTATCACGATAGCTGTGCTGACCCTTGGCTTATCCCTCGTGACTGAGGCGGCAGCACAGGATAAGAGATTCACCAGTTCTACGACAGGAGCGGAATTTGTATTGATTCCGGGGGGGACGTTCATGATGGGGGATGGGGTTCTGCACCAGGTTGTCATCAGCAAACCCTATTACGTGCAGGTGACGGAGGTGACTCAGGGGCAGTGGCGTAAGGTTATGGGAGGCAATCCCTCAATGTTCAATGCCTGCGGTGATGACTGCCCGGTGGAAAATATTTCCTGGGTTGATGTTCAGGAATTTATCCGACGCCTCAATCAAAAAGAGGGGACAAACAAATATCGCCTTCCTACGGAAGCGGAGTGGGAGTTTGCCTGTCGGGCTGGCTCCGCAGTGAAAGACGCACGTGGCGCGAAAGAAGATGAATTCGGAGACTATGCCTGGTACGATGCCAATTCGGATAGTCTGACACATCCTGTGGCCAGGAAAAAGCCGAATGCCTGGGGTCTTTATGACATGTACGGCAATGTCCTGGAATGGTGTCAGGACTGGTACGATGATTATCCGGAAGGCAAGGTGACAGACCCGAAGGGCCCGTCATCCGGGCAGCACAAGGTCTTGCGGGGCGGCTCATGGCTCGGTAGCCCAGCGACCCTGCAGTGCACCTTTCGCAGTGAGGACTATGCGGTCGTGCAGTCCAATGACATAGGGTTTCGCCTTGTCAGGGGTTTTTAATCCGTGTGCAGCGTGTGCGAGTCACGCCAGGAGCACCAACTGAGATCAAGAGGTTATCAGAATTGATAGCCTCTTTTTTTGCTCAAGATCCGTTATTGCTTTCACCTACTTGTGCTCAATTTATGTGATGAGATTATACTGATGATTACGACTTGAAATGCACAAAAAACAACAAGGCACGGACAGGAATGTTCATGCCTTGTTGAATAATCTTGGCATGCTCATCAAGTGGCTCCATGACGTTGATTATAGAAACCGCATGCTGTTAATAATGCTGCGCACCAAAGACTGCGAGCATGCAGCTAATGAAGCACCTTCGCACCGTTTTCGTGGTCTGGTCTCCTATTCAATTTTGATTCTGTCCTGTCTCCTCACGTCAGCTCCAGCGGCGTGTGCAATCAGGGCTCCGCCGCCCCCGGCCGCCCGTGGGCGATCGGGGGCGGGGAACAAACAGGAATGACGACTGAGAAGTGTGCCGCCTATTGCCCTCCGGCTGTTTTCTGCAGAGTCTCCAACGCCTGATCCATGCCGAAGCTTGCAGGCTTCTGACGCGGCGGAAATTCCTTGAAGGTCTCAATAAACTTCACGATGTAGGACTGGGACGGGACGAGGAGAAACGCGTGGTCGAATATCCAGTCATAATAAGTATTGGAGGTGATGTCCGCGCGCTCGTAAGGGTCAGCTCGCAGATCGAATACCTTGCCCATCCGGAGGCGCGTGAACGGCTCTTGCCAAATGCCCATGGTGCCGGGCTTCCGCTGTTCGGCGAAGACGTACTTATAGTTCTCGTAACGCAAAGCGAGCAGGTCGCAGTCGTCGCTGAAATAGATGAACTCCCGGCGCGGGCTCTTCGGTTCCTGGCCGGTGAGGTACGGCAGGATGTTGTAGCCGTCAAGGTGGACCTTGTAGGTCGTGCCGCCCACGGTATAGCCCTTGAGCAGCTTAGCCTTCACGTCTGGATTGCCCGCTGCCGCTACAAGCGTCGGCATCCAGTCCAGCCCGCTGACGATCTCGTTTGAAACCGAATTCGGCTTGATGTGGCCCGGCCAGCGGATGAAAGCAGGCACGCGAAATGCGCCTTCCCAGTTGGTGTTCTTCTCACTGCGAAAGGGAGTAGTCGCGGCGTCTGGCCAGGTGTTCGCATGCGGGCCGTTGTCCGTCGTGTAGATGACGATGGTGTTGTCTGCAATGCCCAGGTCATCGAGCGCCCTGAGCAAGGTGCCCACCGTCGCATCATGCTCGATCATGCCATCGGCATACTCGGTGAGGGCCGTGGCGCCCTTGGGGCTGCGGTGCTCTGGTCGCACGTGGGTGCGAAGGTGCATCCGCGTGGCGTTGTACCATACAAAGAACGGTTTCTCAGCCTTGACTTGGCGCTGGATGAAGTCGATCGCGGCGGCTGACGTTTCATCGTCGATCGTCTCCATCCGTTTCCGCGTCAGCGGTCCGGTGTCCTTGATGGTCTGTTTGCCAACTTTGCCGAAGCGCGGGTCCACGGTTGGGTCATCCTTGTCCGTCGCCTTGATCCGCAACACGCCGCGGGGGCCGAACATCTGACGGAACTTCGGGTCCTGCGGGTAGTTGAAAAGTTCCGGCTCTTCCTCGGCGTTGAGATGGTAGAGGTTGCCGAAGAACTCATCGAATCCGTGGACCGTGGGCAGATACTCGTTTCTGTCGCCAAGGTGGTTCTTGCCGAACTGGCCGGAAGCGTAGCCGAGCGGCTTGAGTATTTCCGCGATGGTCGGGTCTGCCTTATGCAGGCCCACCGGGGCTGCCGGCATTCCGACCTTACTCAGTCCGGTGCGAAAGACGTTCTGACCGGTGATGAAGGTCGATCGTCCTGCCGTGCAGCTCTGCTCCGCATAGTAGTCGGTGAAGGTCATGCCTTCCTTGGCGAGGCGGTCAATGTTTGGCGTGCGGTAACCCATCAGCCCCTTGGTGAAGGCGCTGATGTTTGCCTGCCCGATGTCATCGCCAAAGATGACCAAGATGTTGGGTTTCTTATCCGCCGCAAATGCCGGGCAGGCAAAGAAAGCCAGACCGAAGACGATTACGGCGAGCAAATACACAATTTTTGTCTTCATGATATCCTCCTGGTTAAAATGTTGCGCTCCACCGAAATCGGTGGAGCGATTCCTCCGAGTGTCTGCGTCAGAAGTATTCCCGTATCTTGATTTGTCCCTTCCCCCCTTTCTTTCATTATTAATCCTTTCACCCTGAAGGAGTCCCTTATTGAACCTCCATCCTGAAGGGCTTAATGTTTCCAAGATAATGCCGCGCGCTCACAGCACCAATCAGGATTTCACGACCGGACATGGAGTCACCTGTAGATGCCGCTATTTTTTCAGGGTGAACCGCATCTTTACGCTCAGTACGCGCCGCTGGAAAGCGCCCGGATTCTCTGCTCGATATACATGCGATTCTGCACAGGGAGATCCGGGTTCTGGAGGGCCTGCTGATAGGCGGTCCCTGCCTCGTTCACTTTGCCCTGCTTCTCATATATTTCACCCAGCAGCATGTAGGCGTCCAGGTAATCAGGGCTGTGGGCTATCAGACTCTTCAGTGTCTGGATGGACGCCTGCGTATCCCCCTTCTTGCTCTCGTAGTAAGCCAGGGTGTATGCGTATTTCGGGTTCGAAGGCTGGGCCTCATGGGCCTTGCGACACCATCCGATCGCCTCTTTCGGCTTGCGCTCCGAGAGGATAACGCAGAGGTTGTAGGCAGCCTCGCCCATTTTTGGGTCTGCCTTCCAGGCTTGCCGCAGATATTTCTCGGCACCGTTTCGGTCACCTTGTTCTGCCTTAAGGAGACCCATGTTAAAATTCGCCGCAGCATTGTCCGCCGATACTTTCAAGGCCTCCCGCAGAGAGGTCTCTGCTTTCTTGTTTTCCCCGAGCCGGGCATAGGCAATGGACATGTTGACACGGCTCATGACCCCCCGCGGCTCGAGTCTGAGGGATGTCTCATAGCCGGCAATCGCCTGCCGGTAATTGCCGATATTGAGATAGTAGTTCCCCTCGTTGTAGTAGGAAGACCAGTGGTCAGGAGGGATTTTGATTGATTGCAGATACTCTCGCGTTGCTTTCTCGATATTCTTTTTATCAGCCTCACTCAGCGCAAGCCCCGTCCAGCCCGCAAGACCTGCTGCGGCCCGGATGCGGACAAGGCGGTAATCATCCCCCGTTGCCTTCACCAGGGCCTGCAAGTTCCCGCGCGTAGGGTAAAGAGCCAGCGCATCGACAACGGCGGAGCGAACAAGAGGCGAGTGGTCCTGCAGCATTTTTAGCAAGACGGGGTTCTTCCGGGGATCGTCACAGTTCCGCAGGAGCCGGATGAGAGACGTGGACACGATCTCGTCCCTGTCCTCTTTCTTGTTCAAGAACTCGAGCATCTCGGGCAGGCGGCTCCAGTCACGTTTCCGGGCGGCATCGATCAGCCCCGTCCTGTATAGCACAGGGGCCTGGTAGTCGCGCTTTCGCCACTTGCGGACGTTCTCGTCGGCCCATTTGGCATCCTTGTCGATATGGCAGACGTTGCAGGCATTCGGGGATTTATAGGCAAGCGTCACTGCCGGCGTCGGGGGAAGCAGGGAATGATCGCTGCGTTTCATCCGTGCAAACTCCGTCATGGGCATGTGGCAGGCGATGCACTTGCTCGCCGGTGTGCCCGGGGGGTGGTTCGTGTGGGCCGCAGAATTCTGGACACGCTCCTTGTGGCAGGGCAGGCAGGCGTTGTTGGCCTTGTCCTCGGCCTTGAACCGGTAGCGGCCGCTTGAGGTGTGGCAGTGCAGGCAACTGAGCTTCCCCGACTGGACGCAGGGGCTCATCAGCCAAGTCGTGTGGGTGTAGTTCTCACCCAGGTCCCGCCCGTCTGGGTAGAAATCGGCATCCTCCAAGGTCACCAGGTCGAAGTGATCAAAGAAACGCTCGCCCGGTGTGAACTTATTCGTGAGGACAACCGCCTTGGCATGACAAGAGCCGCAGGAGCTGTTGTGTTGGTCGACGGTGAACTTCTTTGCACTGATGATCTTGAGATCAGCTGGAACAATACCCTGCCCAGCCTCCTGGCACGCACGGTTGTGTTCCTCCGAGGGGCCGTGGCATGTCTCGCAGTTGATCCCCGGCTCCTTCCATACGGTCCTGTACGTGTCCATCTTGAGGTCATAGTTTGTGCGCATCTGACTCACGTGACAGCCGAAGCAGGCCGTGTTGAAGGTGTAGGCCTGATCTTTCCAGAAGACAGCACCGGTGCGCTGCTCATCGGGGAAATGGCGGATTCCGCTCGCCGCCGTATCGAACCAATCTTTCCTGTTTACATCGTAAGCAACGGGAAGCGTCTGCAGCTTGCCCCGTTCGAGCGTCGTGAGGAAATAGTAAACGTACTTTCCGCCGACAACCTGCTCCATCGCGTATTTCTTCTGACCCTTGGGACCCTTCTCGATGACCCAGCCCGCTTCGCCTGAGATGTCCGCCCGATAGCGGTACTTGCCGATGATCATCTCGTTCGCCTGGGGAGTGAGTTTGGCCTTTGCGAACGCGGCCGTGAAAGGCTGCACAGAGAGGCCGTGGAAAGAGGTGGACCAGAGCTTGTAGAACTTCTCGTGGCACTCGATGCAGCTCTGGGAGCCGGCATAGCCTTTGAAGAGGTTCATCCCATAGGTTTCTTCTTCCGTAATGTCTGGGACATTTTTCTGTTCTGCCTGGACCCAGACAGCCAAGATCAAAAAGAATACGAAAAGAAAAACTTTCAGGACTCTCACTGACATGCCACCCCTAAAACCGATCCAGTTTTATGTCGGGATTCTTAATGGATCATAACTGAGGTCAAAATTTATAGCTTACTATGAGCTGCGTGTAATTGCCTTGCATGCGGTTTCTATAATCAACGTCATGGAGCCACTTGACAATCAGTGAGAGCTTTCCTTTTGCAAAATCGGGCATCCAGAGAAGGGCCGGCCCGATGCCTAGCGCCTCACCCTCGAAGTCGCCGAGCTTTGCACCGTTGCCGCTATCAGCCGACACCTGGTTGTAGTAGTAGCCCTGGAAACCCACTGCAAAGTTCTTGGCTAGGAACTGGTTCACCATGAAGTCAACGTGGAACTCGTTCCCCGACTGGTAATCGGTCTTGGTATTATTCGTGTTGAACATGATGCCGGGCATGATGGAGATTTCAGTCCCGGTTTTCGTATACAACCAGGTAATGGCAAACGAGGTATCGAACGCCCAGTAGTTCCTGCCGACGTTCGCAATGTTGTCGGTACTGAAATCACCCGTCGGGATAAATACCGTTTCAACAAGCTTAAAGTGGAAATTGCCTGTCTTCCAGTAAAGAGCAGGCGCAATCAGCGCATCGCCGATGTTGGTATTGTGGTCGGAGATGTCGCGTGACCCGAGAGCTGAATCAAGGCCAGCTTTGATATGGACATACCCGACGGGAATAGCAGCTCCTATCTGAAACCGGCCACCGAGTACGGGCTGTTCAAAGGTATAGAAGCCGCCGACATAATCGTAAAAGGCGTCGGCGTTTAATTCCAAATTAACATGGCCCCGTAGCACAGCCTTGTCAACCTTCTCAGTTAAGTAAAGCATCTGGTTGTAAAACATAAACCCGGGGTCCGGAGCAACGGCAACGGCGAAGCTGGCGGAGGCACCGGGGAAGTAGTAGCTCGATGCGCCTTCCGTAGCCTGAACCGTTTGCGGCCCCAGGAACAGGCAGCATACTAATAACTGAACAACAAAGAGCATTCGTTTCATGAGTGTTTCTCCTTTTTGGTATATTATAATTTGTTGCATCGCATATGACCTCATTCCGCGCATTTCACCAAATTGATCTCCCCGCGGCCGCCAGGTCTTCTCATATCACGGTGCGAGCGAAGGGACCGTGGGTAATCTTATTTCGCTGTCTCGATGTCATCCATGAATTTTCTAAGCCTCTTCCCCCAGTATTTACAGGCTTCTTCGGCTGAACCCCATTTACTGAACCTTTCCGTAAATCCCGCCCGATATTCGTCTTCCGCAACGGCGATCACTTCGTTGGTCACAGAGTCGAGAACCATCAGCTGGGAGGTTGTTGCCCCTGAACCGCTCCACGAATCCGTGGAGCCTTTCTTGATGAGACTGATGCCTAACCCGATCGGGATAACAGTCGTGACCGCACTTAATGCGGGACGGCTCTGTTTCAAGTCTACAATCGCGAATCGGTACCGCGCAACGTCCGGGCCGGGCTCGGACACAATCGGGTACTTATCTTTAAGGGCATCGATGACGGCCAGGGTACAGGCATCCCCCAGTTTCTTCATCTCGTCCCCGTTGATGACCTTGGATTCCGAATCGTCGGCCAGGGCGAAGGCAACATAATCCACCATAAATTTTTTGTATTTATAGTAATCAACTCCCGGCTTCAACCAGCGCATCTTGACACCGCCTTCCGGTCCGGGCGTTAAATTCTTAGAATACTCTCCCAGGAAATTTGTCTTTGGCGGTGCAGTGGTAGCACAACTCGCAAGAAACATCATCCCAATGAGCAATATAAAAACTCTTTTCATCTCAGCCCCTCCTTTTCGATTCTCGTAAACTTTTCAAAGTTTGTTGTTTCTTTAATCTCGCTTGGTTGGTCTAGCGTCACTTCACCTCTTCGATTTCCCCCGGCCACCATGAACAGCAGGTACACACTGATCGCATTGCATGGGCTCTTCATGGTTTGGTCGTGTCTTTCTCATGCTCTTAAGGCTATCGATCCCTTCCCAAACCGAATCCTGGTCGAATTTGACCTTAGCTGTTTCGCTCAGCAGATCTACGGCACCGAGGAGCGCGCTTCCGTTATCGGAGCGAACATAGTGTTCGAGGTTTGCCCGCGCCTCCCAGGGGACTGAAAGAGAGAGGACCTCCTCATCCTCCACGTCCCGGCAGATCCGGCAGCCCCGGCACCCCTTTGCCTTGCGAATCGTGGGAAGGAGTGCCTCCAGCGTCTGATGAAGCTCCTTGAACTTGCCTGTTTTGGCTCTAATCTCGATCGTGAACTCCATGGATGCCTTTCCCTATTTTCGGGTCCGAATCATCCTTGCCGGAATCCCTTTGCGTGATTTGCAACGACACGGTATGGCGGGTATTTTCGGCAGGTCAACGGAAGGGAACGCAAAAAGCATTCCAGGTGGGAAAACTCGGCAGATAATGGAAAACAGCTTGATTTTATTAATTGATTGTTGAACGAGGATAGGACGGGTATCAGAAAAGCGCTCTCAACACTCTCAACATATTGACAGTGTTGAGAGCAATCCACTGAGATATTGGTTTTTCAAGGGCGCTCAATGCCTAGCTTCTTGAGGCGAAATCGAAGGGTGCTCGGGTGAAGTCTGAGAAGGGAGGCGGCGCCGCCATCACCATTAATTTTCCAGCGGGCTTTCTCGAGAACCTTGAGGATATGCTCCCGATCCATCGCTTCAAGTGCTTTAAGCGGCTCTTCCAACACTTCGGCGGCCTTGCCTTCGAGCCGGTCTGCATAACGAAGCACCGGCCCCGAGGTGGTGATAACGGCTCTTTCGATTACGTGCTCCAGTTCCCGCACATTGCCGGGCCAAGAGTACTCCTGGAAGCTTTTCATCGTGCTCTTCGAAACGGACTCGATCTGCCTGCCGATCTTGCGTGCGTACTTATCGACAAAGTGACGGACAAGATGCGGGATATCGTCGCGTCGCATCCTCAAGGGCGGCATCGAAAAGGGGAATACGTCTAAGCGGTAAAAAAGGTCCTCACGGAAGCGATTGTTGCTGACCTCTGCCTTCAGGTCCCGGCTCGTCGAGGCGATCACCCTCAAGTCCACCTTGATTGTTTTGGGACTACCAAGCCTTTCGAACTCTCCTTCCTGCAGCACTCTCAGGAGCTTTGCCTGGAGTTCCAGCGGCAACTCACCAATTTCATCCAGGAAGATTGTCCCACCGTCGGCAATCTCAAAACGTCCCACCTGCCTGGCGTCGGCTCCCGTGAAGGCCCCCTTCTCCCGCCCGAAGAGTTCGCTCTCGATGAGGTTCGCCGGTAGGGCGGCACAGTTTACAGTGATCATCGGCTTATCCTTGCGGGCGCTCATTTCGTGTATGGCATGGGCCACCATCCCCTTGCCCGTACCGGTTTCGCCGAGGATGAGAACCGTGGCATCGGTGGGGGCAACCTGCCTGACTTTGAAGAAGACGTACTTCATCGCGTCGCTGGTTCCCACAATTTTTTCGAAACCCTGACCCACCTTTATCTCCTCGCGGAGATAGACATTCTCTTTTTCCAGCTGGAGCTTCAGCCTCTCGATTTCCTCCATGCGCTCGCGGAGTTCGGTCTCCATCTGCTTGCGTTCGGTCATGTCGATCGATACCCCCATTAGGCGCTCTGGAAGTCCCGATTTTTCGGAAGACGGATTCCCGCGGGATGAAATCCAGCGGAGACTCCCGTCGGGCCTCACAATGCGATATTCCAGGTTAAGGGCCTCCCGATTATCCAGACTCTGCCGGGTGATATCTCTGACGCGCCCGCGATCATCGGGATGGATCGCCGAGAGAAACCTATCGAAGTGCAATTCCTCGTCAGGGTCAAATTGAAAGAGTTCCCGGAGCTTTCGAGTAGCCCAGACGAATCCCTTGTCCGTGTCCATGATCCAGAGCCCCGCTTCCGCCGCGGAAGCTGCGTGTCCCAGGCGCTCTTCGCTTTCGCGCAGAGCCTGTTCGCCCCTGCTTCGCTCCAGCGCATTCACAAACATTTCTCCCAAGAGGCGCAACCGCGGGATGTATTCTTCCGGGCAGGTTCGATCGTTCTCGGCCGAGCTGATGCCGAGGCTATACTCGGAAGACCTCAAGGCGGCAATTGGAATATACAGGCCGGATCCAACTTCAAAATTTTCAAATGTCTGCTTGTCGAACGCAGCCTCTTCTGGCAACTCTTCCAGCCTTGCAAATGAAAATACCTCGCGCTCAACGGCCAGTTTTTTATATGCCCAGGGGACAAGCGATACGGGTAGAGCGGTTTCTATGGGATAGGGCGAAATACCCTTAGCATCGGCATTATGGGTGACCTGCCACGCAGTCTTGCCCGGCAGAAGTTGCATCAAGGAACAGCGGTCGATCAAGAAGAATCCCAACACCTTTTTCAAGGCGCTTCGGATTTCATCATCAACTCGCTCGGGCGCAGTGGCAACGAACCTCGCGGAGAGATCGGCCAGAAATTTTTCAAACTCCAGGCGCTTTTCGGATGCAGCAGGCTCAGAAGATTGTATATGGTTCTTTCTTTTCACAGAACGCGTTACGAAATTCTTTTTCGATTTTGGTTCGGTCTTCTTCATGGCCAGTCTCTATCTCCGGAGAGACCTGATGGATAAGCAACCGTATTGATTGCAACGATTATCCAGTCATTGGTCCATATGAGGCGGGATGTGAAAGCTATTAGCAGAACTGTTTATAGTTTGCAATACATCTTTTCTATTGATAACAGCCAATAAGGATTGCCGTTTGAAAGGGTTTATGCCAGTATAAATTACCAACCGCTTGACTACAGGAAGTTGTCAATGAGTCAGAAATTCCTATGAGACAGGATCGGTCTTCAGGGTTTCAACTCATCTTCTTGAACATCGTCTTGTCGGCGCCGCAGATCGGACATCTCCAGTCGCCGGGAAGTTTCTCAAAGGGTGTTCCGGCCGGAATGCCTGCTGAAGGGTCTCCCTTTTCCGGGTCATATATATACCCGCAGATTTCGCAGATATACTTGGACATGGCGGGGACGTCCTTTTCTGACTGCGCATTAGCTCCTTCAGGACAGCCTGAAATGATGAACGACAAAAGCCCGAAGAAGGTCAAGGCTGTTGATCTTATGAATTGGCGGCGACTCAGGGTGTCCCATATGTTTTTCATGGTGTTTTCTCCATCGGCATTACATGAAGAATTCTTTCATTCCCTTACCCCTTTCTCGTCGGCAACATACGGGAGCAATAAAAAAGTGACAGTTGATATCCGCTCATCGGCCGCGCTTTACGCGGTGAATGTTGACAAGTGCAAGAGTGACGAATAGCAACATGATAAGCGCCATGGCACCGTAAGAAGAGACGCCCCGCGACTGCAGGAAACCGACGGCAAGGCTGCTCAGGGCGGAACCGCCGAGCTGGAAAAACCCCATCAATGCGGCAGCCGCTCCTGCACTTTCTACATAACAACCCAACGCTTCTTTCGTGGCTATGGGGAAAATTATACCAAAACCGACGGTAAAGAGAAAGGTCATCCCTAAAACCGTTCCCACTGTGACCATCTCCTCGGGCATGAAAAACATCCCCAGAGATCCCGCAAGCAGAATAGCCTCCCCTGCATAGAATATCCAGAGAGACGCTCGCTTGCGAACTACGTATCCCGCACCGAGGTTGCCTATGATAAAACCCGTCGCTGCAATCAAGGTTACAAGGCCATAGGAAGAAGGGCTCAAGCGAAAACCACTGATGAAGATGAATGGCGATGCGGTGTAGTAAGCCCCCAGACATCCGAAGCATGCGCCCAGAAGGAGAACGTATCCCATGTAAATCCGGTTTCTCAGGAGTTCCCGATAGGTCTTAAGAACAGAGATAACCGGGATACGGCGGAAGGAAGGGGAGGGGAGCGTTTCCGTGAGGAGAGAGAAAATAAGCAGCCAGACCACTGCGTTAAAGATCAGTAGTGACCAGAATGTCCACTGCCATGTCAAATCTTCAGTAATAATACCACCGATGAAAGGAGCCACTGCAGGTGTTATCGACATGGCCGCCCCGAGCCAGCCCATAAGCATTACCGTGCGGTCCTCGGAAGAGGTATCCTGGATCATGGCCTTGCCTACCACGGGGGCCACACCCGCGCCAAAGGCCTGGAGGGTTCTTCCTGCCAAGAGCATGGTGATGTCGGTAGCCATTGCGCAGAGCAGGGTGCCCAGACCGTATACTTCCAAACCCCGGAGAATCATGAAACGCCTTCCTAGGGCATCCGAGAACGGACCGGAGAAGAGGTTGAAAAAGGCAAATCCGGCGAAATATACGGTGAGGGTCAAGGACATCCAGTAAGTAGGTATATTGAGGTCAGCGCCGATCCCCGGAATTGCCGGCAGGTAGAGGCTTACCCCTAATTGCCCTACTGCTATGGAGGCGGCTATGAGGAGGACGAAGGTGCCGTTGCTTCTGGACGGAGACATATTTTATGGGGACCTCTTGATGGCTAACATACCTTCTCTGTTCTCATATAGCGCCGGCCCCGCTATAATGCATAATTCACATGCGCCATGTCTTGCATAAGTTGATGGCTTTGCTCTCATCCGGGTTACTGCGTTACCGGATACCATCTTATCCTGCCGGTCAGCCAGTTCGGTATCCCGATTGTGTCTTTTCCGGCATCATAATAGTACGCACTCCCTTTGAAGGGATCAAACACCTGTATGATGGGGAACTCTATTACCTCCGTGTTCTCGAGGGTCATTCCGTTCATCACCGCCGTATTTTTCACGATCTCCCAGCAGGCAGCCGCGTTCACCATGGAAACGAATATCTTGCAGTTCCTGGGCGGGATCTCCCGGCTCTGCACCTTCGCGAGAGTCTCCGGATAGAGCTTTTCAGTCCTTCCCGGGAACATATAAATTTTCATGTATTTCGGCAGGAGGGCCTGGTAGTCGACATCCCGGGCATCTACATGCTCTACCCCAAACTTTCCCACGCTTTCGATTGAGACATCACCTTCATGGGTTACGGTGCTGATAACCCAGCAGTTCGCGGTGCCGGGGCCGATGACCATCCGTTTCCGGAGGCGTTGGCACACCCGCGCGATCACGAAGTTAGCCTCGGGGTCTGACGTCCCCACGGCCACAATTTCCACACCTGCAACAATTTCTTCCACCCACTTCTCGTCATTCCGTGTAACCTTCCTGGAATAGGCCATCACACTGCAACCGGGGTTGACCTTCTCCATATAATCTTTCCATGCCTCCGGCTTGACTCTGCCGACGTATTCCGGCGTGAAAGGAAGGCGGTTCAGGTTCGATTCTTCAACCACATCGAAATCGACGATGACAAAGTGTTGGTACCCTACCCGTAGGAGGAAGTCGAGGACTGCACCGTTCCCCCCCGCTCCCACCACAAGGACGCGCGTTTTTCCTATCGCGGAAATCAGTTCTTCCGTGAAGTTGACAATACCTCGCTGTCTATTGACGATATCTTCCCAGGTCATAAATACCTTCTCAATTAAGACTCCCTTTATGCCACTTTTTCTCTCATATATGCAATTCTCGGATCATTCATGAACTCCGGAGGTCCTGGCCTTTCTGCAGTACTCCATGAGAACGGCAACAGAGTCGGAACCAGCGTCTGACAGTGCATGTGACTTGCACGCCCCAAAATAATCCAGTTCGTCGGCAGTCATGGGCCGTCTGTTCCTGCGGATCCAGTCAACCATGGCCTCTCCCTCTTCATTCTGGAAGAAGCACCGGAAAAGATTCCTCTTGCCCTTCAAACGGCTGTATCTCTCGGCATACCGGCGTTCCATCGTTTCCAGGTTTATACGCGTAAAGACTACCTGTTCGCCTGTCTTCGGGCTTTGGCGCGACTCCGGAAAGACCTCGTCAAACAAAAGAATCTTTGAGTAAAAAGCGGCATGATGTGCCATGACCGATGCGACAATGTCTGTATTACGGAACAGGCGGGTAGCGGCAAGATGGACGAGTCTATACAGATGCATCGTGAGATATACGGAGCTGTGGTCGATTCCCTCGTCAACACTCAGCGAAAATATCTCGCTTAGCCGCCGCCCGGTCTTCCTTAAGGCTGTGAGCTGCTCGGGAAATATGATATCCGCGGGCAGCCCGAGCCGGGAATCCGGAACAATGCTGATTGTCCCGGCCGCCTGTCCGGCTTTCATAGCGAGAAATGTCAATGTGTGGGGATGCAGGTGATGGATGGTGCACCACAGTTCGCTCCCTCCCTTCGACCTCAATGCATATCCCTTGCCGAGGTAGATGTCATGGACGAGCCTAAACGCCTGTTCGCGCAGTGCCTGCGTGTTTGCGACGACGATACTCCAGTCATTCTTCGGTCCGAACCGGTATTCATTATCTTCAAGTAATCTGTCGGCCAAGGCGCTTTCTCCTTTAAGACTAAGCTTGTCTTGTAATAATAGCGTATAAGAAAGGGGTTTGTATGTCAATATAGGTGTCACGGAAAACACCTTGCAGGATTTTCATTGACAGACAAGAACCTCCTGATATACTCAGCCCAACCAGTAAAACGGAATTCTCAATTAAGAAGGAGGAAATATGCGTATACTAAGAGTCATTACTGTCATTTTTGTGGTATTGTTTATTTTTTCCGGTGTGGCCATCGCCCAGCAGATGCCAAATCCCTATGGTCCGAACATAAGCCTGGCAAATGCTAAGAAGGTGGCTGCCGCTGCGGCGGCGGAAGCGATGAAGATAAAGATAAACGTCGTAATCACCGTTGTGGACACGGGCGGTAATCTTCTCTATCTCGAACGGTTCGATGTTGTCCAGTACGGTAGCATCGATGCGGCCCTCCACAAGGCCAAGTGCTCCGTCGCCTTCAAGAGGCAGACGAAGTCCCTCGAGGATGTAATCGTGAGTGGAAAGTTGAACTATCTCACACTGGACGGCATAAGCGCAATTGAAGGCGGTGTGCCCATCATTCAGGACGGCAAGATCATAGGCGCCATAGGCGTATCGGGCGGAGCAGCAGCGCAGGACGGCCAGGTCGCGATGGCAGGAGCCAAAGTAATAAAATAACGGTCAAAGTCTAACGAGATACGGCGTTTTTCTCAAACTATCAGGGGATGTCCATGGATAAGGACCTCCCCTTTTTTATTTCCAGCAACCGGAAGCGGATCTCGGCAACATGCTTTCTCAGATATAATCAGGAACGTTTCAATGGCAGTTTGCCATTGGCTTTATTGAGAAGGCGTGCGATGTCCCGCTCAAGTTGATCTAACCAATTCATGAGTTCTTTGGCTTCATCGGTCAAATGCATGCCGTGTTTCACGCTGTCCATCTCCACGAGCTTTATCCCCAGCCTTTCTTCGGATGCCTTAATCCTCCCCCATGCCGCCCTGTAAGACATTTTTAACTTCTTTGCCGCCGCGTTCAGACTGCGGCATTCTTCAACGGCTCTCAACAATCCGTCCCGACCGGGCCCAAATATTACGCGGCCATCACGCTCCAGCCATAATTTGTGTTTGATTTTCAATGGTGTATCTCCATAAGCGCGAAGAGAAATAGAACAAGCACATTATAAAATTAGCATGACGGAATGTGCGGTAGCAAGTCATTTATCATTCTGATATGTCATTAATGACATAAGCACTTGAAATCATTATCCTATTACGAAAAAAGGGATTGACAATAACGCCTGAATAGATTAGATTCACGTCCCAGATAAGTAATTATATGAACGGTACTAAAAGTAGTAATATTACCAGAGCACATCCACGGATAATCATGTCTAGCGGTTCGACTCTGTATCAAGCCAACAAATATGCGGGGGAAAGTTTATGAAGAAAACGATGTTTTTGATTCTACTTCTCATTATCTTGAGTCTTGTTTTTTCCGGGATAATACTTGCTCAGGCCAAGAAGGGCGGCGCTATTGCCGCGGCCGGGGCCTTGGTATGGGATCACTTGAAGAAGGAAGGTTACGCGAAAAATTGGAAGATGTGGCCGGGGACGACGCCCATGTATCAGGGGCCGGAGCCTCACGGTGCATTTCTGACAACCTATGTCAATGACGCGGCCTTGAAGTCCATCGGCGCCAAGAAGGGAAAGTTCATGGACGGAGCAATAATTGCGCAGGATAACTTTTCGAAAGAGAAGAAACTGAAATTTATTTCCGTCATGTATAAAGTTAAAGGCTACAACGCGAAGGAGGGGGACTGGTTCTGGGCGCAGTACAAGCCGGACGGCAGGATTGAAGCGGAAGGGAAAGTTGACGAGTGCATAAAATGCCATGTCGCCCAGAAGGGAAACGATTACGTTTACACGAGCAAACTTAAATAGGCCGCCGGCAGATAGGGATGAAGAGGCGCCGGGAGTTTATTTAGGCAGTATAGAGTCAACACTTTAATACGAATGTCCAGAATGGAGGTTATGTTTATGGAAGGAAAGGAAAAGAAATTACCTGATCTGTTCCCGAAGGAGACTACACGACGTGGTTTTTTGAGAGGGACTGCAGTGGCAGCGGGCAGCGCCGTTGCTATGGCTACGGTCGGAGGTATGGCTGCCAAGGCTGCCCACGCCCAAGCCGCAGCGCCTGCGCCGAAGAAAGAGTTGATGAAATATTTGTTTGCCGAAAGGGAGAACTGCACGGGATGCAGGGCCTGTGAGTATGCCTGTTCCGTTTTTCATACGGGCATCGTAAGGCCCTCCGTGTCAAGGATTCACGTAATGAAGTACAAGGATTCCATAGATGTCCCGGTCTTGTGCTGGCACTGTAACGATGCCCCGTGTATCGCGGCCTGTCCCACAACTCCGAAGTCGATAGTGGCGGATCCCAATCACAACGGCATTATCCTGAATGAAAAAACCTGTCTGGGCAGAAAGTGTCTGAAATGCCAGGAGGCCTGCCCTGCGCAGTACGTAAATGCAAATCCTGACACAGGTATGCCCCTCATGTGTGACATGTGCGCCGGCGATCCTGCCTGTGTGAAGGCCTGTAAGGACCAGTCTGGCGATCCGCAGGGGCCCTGCCTCATGACAAACAAACTTGGTTTTGGCGTCAATCTGGCTTTCAGGGGTGTGACGCCCAACCAGGCGGGTAAGGATTTACTGGATCTCACGTTCTATCCTAATGTCGACGGGAAGAGACCCACCCCCGCTAAGACTAAAAAGACGAGGAGGTCGTAACCATGACAGCACCAAAAGGCGGATGTTTCGGAAAAGTTCTCGAGATTGATTTAAGCAAACATACATATAAGACCCGTGAAGTCTCTGATGAAATATATCAGAAGGCCATCGGCGGAAACGGGCTCGGCGCATATTTTCTCACCACTGAGTACAAGGCTCATAAAGACCCCCTGGCAGAGGACGCGTTCATCTATGTCGGCCCGGGGCCTCTTAATGGAACTTTCTGCGTTTCCACGCGCACGAGCTTTGCCAATATGAGTCCCTACACAGGTCTTATCTCCCACGCGGAGGCGGGAGCCCATTTCGGAAACGAGATCAAATGGGCGGGCTGGGACGGCATCTATATCACGGGAAGGTCGAAGAAGCCTGTCTGGGTCTCCATTGTGGATGACAAGGTGGAATTCAAGGATGCCACAAAGATATGGGGTAAGGACACGGAAGAGACACATGAGGCAATCCTCAAGGAAATGAATGACCCGTACGCCCGGACGGCAGTGATTGGGCAAGGAGGCGAGAATCAGGTTCCCTTCGCCTGCGTGATTGTGGAGCGTTTCCGCGCTGCCGCAAGAAGCGGAACGGGCATGGTGATGGGAAACAAGAAGCTGAAAGGACTCGCCGTCAGAGGCACCAAGGCCGTGCCTGTCGTGGACAACGTGAAATTTATGGACATGGCCAACTATGCCAAGAAGGTCGCCATAGATAAGGAATGCTGGCAGGGCGTAAAGCGGTGGGGAACAGCGGGGCTCATGGAGTTAAAGAACTTTGTCGATGGATCCCTCATCACGAAGAACTATCAGACAACCTGGTATCCCGACGTTGTAAAAATCGGCGCCGAGGCTGCGAACCGGCGGTTTTGGAAGCGGCACGTGGCATGCAATCACTGTCCCATCCACTGCCTGAAGTTGGGTGTCATCCGTGATGGGAAATACCGGGGACTGATTGCCGAAGGTCCGGAATACGAATCCGGCGGACTCCTGGGAAGTAATCTCGGGATGACTGACTTCAACGCTATGATTGCCCTCATCGAGGCGTGCGATGCCTATGGTCTCGACAATATCTCCACGGGTGGCGTCCTCGGCTTTACGACGGAGCTCGTCGAGAGAGGCATCCTTAAGCCTGCCGACCTTGATGGTCTCAAACCGAAATGGGGTGATGGGGATACCTATTTGGAACTCATCCGCAAGATGGCCTACAAGGAAGGCAAAGCAGGCAAGCTTCTTGCCAAGGGTGTAAAGAAGATGGCAGCGGAAATCGGCAAGGGCTCCGAGCTATATGCCATCCACGTGAAGGGCAAGGAATTGGCGGCCCATGACCCGCGGGGCGACAAGGCCAGGGCTTATAGCTATTGCATGGGCTCCTGCGGAGGGGATCACCACGAGGGCGCTTCTACCAGAGCCCTTGTTATCTTTGCCATGATCAATTCCCTGTGCACGTGCTCTTTCGCGAGCGCCCTCATCTGGGGCGGCGAAAACGCGAAGATCACCGTAGGCATGTTGAATCCGCTCTGTGGTTGGAATATGACGGAAGACGATTACTGGACGACGGGAAAACGCATTCTCACGATGGAGCGTGTCTTCAACGTGAGGGAAGGCGTCAGCCGCAAGGATGATACTCTGCCGAAGCGCCTGACAACGGAAAAGCTTCCAGAGGGGCCAAAGAAAGGGGCAGTCTTCACTGAAGAAGATACGAAGAAGATGCAGGATGAAGTCTATAGCTTCCTCGGCTGGGATGCAAAAGGTATTCCGACGGAGGCGACATTGAAGGCTTACGGGCTTGAATACGCGATTGATGATATTGCACGGGCCCGTAAGGAATACAATTTGTAGAAGAGCGTTTTGAAGCAAACGGGGGCGGGTGGAATTTCACCCGCCCTTGCTTTTTGGGGCCATATGGTGTAGTAGTTTACTACCTGAAAGGGAATGGTAAATGTAGTGCTGACCTTCAGGTCTGCTGATGGCAGGACTAAAGTCCTGCAGTATGTAAAGACATATTACTTCCCTCTGTGTAAAAGGGGGGAAGGTTTACTGCACAGCATCTGTACTAGACAGATTATTATTTTTGGGAGTTATAAAGGTATTCGTTTCTCATGAGTTTTTCAAGGAGGGATGCGCTCCATATTCTTGTCAGCGGCGCAGTTTCCACCCTTATTTTTACATCTTTTAAAGTCAGTGGTGCCAAAGCATTACCCCGCCCGCCCGGTGCGCTCATCGAGCCGGAATTCCTCAAGTACTGCACACGGTGTTACCAGTGCATAGATGTGTGTCCTGCCGATGCCCTTCATCCGGCCGGCATTTCCGGCGGCATTCCCAATTTCGGAACGCCGGTCCTGGACTGGAAGAAGTGCATCTTCTGCATGAACTGCATCAGGACGTGCCCGACGGGAGCCATAAAGAGAATCTCCCGGGACGATATCGATATCGGCAACGCCGTAATCAACCCGAGTACGTGCCTTACCTGGTCGGGTCAGAGCAAGTGCGACATCTGCTATAACGCATGCAGGTATGATGCGATCAAATTGGAAAACAAAATATACCCCGTAGTTCTGGAAGATCCCTGCACCGGCTGCGGTGCGTGCGAGAGAAAGTGCCCGACGAATCCGAAATCCATCGTCGTATATTACGAAAAGGTAAAAAGGTTCCTGCCGCCCGAGAAAGGGGTCTCATGGCGTCTTCCCGATGAAGCAGGCAAGAAACACGGCGAAGAGGATTTCAAGGACTGGTTTGTGGAAAGGATCAAGAAGCTCGGCAAATCCCACGGGATCATTAAAGAAGAGGAAGATGAATAAATGAATGACACGAATGCATCTCCTGTTCTTATCATTGGCGGCGGCGTCGCCGGCATTGGCGCGGCGCTCGACATCGCCTATTGCGGCCATGCCGTTCATCTCGTGGAGAAGGAAGACATCCTCGGCGGCCAGGTTGCCAGACTCGATAAACTCTATCCCACGGATCACTGCGCCTTCTGCCCGCTCTGGACAGATATCAAGAAGCTGAGGGAACATCCCTTGATTACCGTCCATACATCTACAGAGGTAAAAGAGCTCAAGAGAGAGGGTGGTCTCCTTCATGCGGTCATGGTGAGAAGAGCCCCGGTCATTGATGAAGGCCTCTGCGTCTTCTGCGGGAAGTGCGCAGGCGTTTGTCCAGAAGCCGCCATAGAGACCTCGGGTGACCATGTTTATCCGCCTACTTACCTGGTTAGAGAGGAAATCTGTAACAGGTGCGAAAAGTGCGTAAAGGAATGCCCCACGGGAGCTATCGATTTTCAAAGGAGAGAAGAGACGTCTGAACTTATGTTCGACGATGTCATATGGGCCTCCGGTTTTGCCGAAGTCGATCTCTCACCACTTCCGGAATTCGGGCTGGGAAAACATCCGGACATCATGACAGCAATGGAGTTTGAGGACTGGACGGCAGAGGCAGGCGTCAACAAAGGGGCGATTATTAAGAAATCAAATTCGTCGGTTCCCCGCAACATCGCCTTCATACAGTGCGCAGGCGCAAGGGACCAGAGGCTCCTCTCATACTGTTCGGCCGTCTGCTGCATGCATGCCCTCAAGCAGGCGCAGTGGGCGATAAGGAGAAATCCCGCCGTTCAGTGCGTTGTCTTCTATACCGACCTCCGTACGGTGGGACGTGACTATTACGAATATTCCCTTCGGGATATAGACGGGAGCCGTGTGAGACTCATAAGGGGGAGGCCGTCGCTGATCTATCCACTGCCCGCAAGGGAAGGCATCGCGGTAAAGTTTGAGAACACCATGACCCAGAAAAGGGAGATATGGAAATTCGATATGGTGGTCCTCAACGGGAATATCGGGTCTTCCCTGAAGGAAAAGGATCAGGAAAAGAATATTTCACCCGCTCTTTCAGGCGATGGCTTTGTTAATCCGGAAGCGGACGAGATTTCCCGTTTTTCCTGCGGCTTCAGTGCAGAGCCTGCTGATGTGGCGGAGTCAGTCATACAGGCGTCTTCAGCGGCTGTGAGGGCAATTCTCGCGAAAAGGAAGAGTTAAGATATGTCAGGTACCGGGGTTTTTCTTTGCAGCTGTTTCGGGGAAATCAATCGCGTGATTGATGTCGATTCCCTGCAAAGAAAATTGGAGAAAAATCCTTCCGTCGTTTCTTCCTCCGTTTGCGAATCCCTCTGTCTTGCGGCCGATGTTGAGAAAACAGCTTCCCGCATCAGGGAGTCCGGTCTCGAAAGAGTCGTGATCGTCGGCTGCTCGCATTTGGGCAGGGGCGGCGCGGTTGTTGACGATCTCGTGAAGCAGGGGACAAAGCGCTCCGCCATCGGTCTTGTTGACTTGAGGGAGGGATGTGCATGGATTCACCAGGATGACCCGGTAAAGGCCACGGAGAAGGCATGGGACCTGATCCGGATGGAGATCGCCGCCCTTCATTACCGGACCGCATCGGATGATGTCACGGTGAGTGTGTGTCCGGAGGCAATGGTTGTCGGAGCCGGGCCGGCGGGACTTTCCGCCGCCTGTACACTCGCGCGATTGGGCTTCAAGGTGCATCTTGTCGAAAGGGGATCAAACCCCGGAGGCATGCTGAACCTGATCTCCCATGTATACCCCTCTGATGAGAAGGCACCCGAAAAAATAAAGGTGTTCTCTGACGAGGCGGAAAAGAATCCTCTCATTCATTTCTATCCGAAGGCGAAGATAAATTCCATCACGGGCTTTGCCGGCAACTTCAATGTGCAAGTATCTTCCTCTGCGGGCGGCAAAAGGCTCCGAGTGGGGGCCGTGATCCTGGCCTCCGGCGCGAGAGTGTGGCTTCCCCATGGTCTTTACAGATATGGCAAGCTTAAGAATGTGATTACCCAGATGGAACTCGAAAGGCAATTCATCAAGGGTCCGCGTGAGGTCAAGACCGCTGTTTTTATTCAATGCGTCGGCGCGAGGAATCATGAAAGGCCTTATTGCGCGACCATGTGCTGTCCGTCGAGTCTGAAGAACGCCGTAAGAATAAAGGAAGAGAATGCTGAAGCAAGGGTGTTTATCCTCCATCGCGATATCATGACGCCGGGGGGCGTCCTCGAGGCCTATTACAGAAACGCCCTCTCCAAAGGTGTGCAATTTATCCGTTTTGAAGAGACGAACCCTCCCGAAATCCTGGGAGCCGAACATGTGGAGGGTGTGGAAGTCTTCGACAGCATCAATGGGATGAAGCGGAAGCTCGATTGCGAGCTTGTCGTCTTGAGTACGCCTCTTATCCCCAATGACGATAACGTGAAGCTCGCCGGAATGCTCGGTCTGCAAGTTGACCGCTACGGCTTCTTCTCAGAAATCTATCCCCTGCATCCCCTGGAAACGAGGATGGACGGTGTTTTCATCTGCGGCTCAGCGAGGTGGCCAGTGTCATCGGATAATGCAATAGTACAGGGAGAAGGGGCCGCCGCTAAAGCCGCTGCGCTCTTGGGGACGGAGACCGTTTCTGCCCTGTCGCTCAGCCGCGTCCCAGGAGAGAAATTAGGCCATGCTTCGGTCAATGCCGAGACGTGCACAGGATGCGGCAATTGTGTCGCTGTCTGTCCGTTCGCCGCGTGCCGTCTTCAGAAGATGGGCAGGAAATCAATCAGCAGGGTCAATAAGCTCCGGTGCAAGGCCTGCGGCAACTGCGTATCCGTCTGCCCCAACGGAACAGTGCAGTTGCCCGAACATGATTACCGGGCCGTGGCAGCGATGATTAAGCAGGCTTTCGACGAAGAGATGGTTTTATGAAAATCCTGATTTTTGCATGCAAGTGGTGTGGTCTCATCGGCGCCGATGGCGCAGGGAAGAAGAGGATACAGCTTCCGTCGCAGTTCCGGGTGATTCCGGTCGAATGCGCCGCACTCGTCGAGCCTGATGCCGTTATCCGCGCTCTTGCAGGCGGAATGACGGGGGTGGCGGTGTTGGGCTGCCATCTGGGAGGATGCAGGTTTAACGATGCGAATCACGCGGCCATAAAACGGCTGGAGCTCCTGAAGTCGCTGTTGGACGCGACCGGGATCGGTGGCAAAAGACTGTTGATCAGTTTCGGGACGGCCCATGAGGATCACCAGTACGCGGAGGTTGTGAAAACATTCTTTGAAGAACTAGAGGCAACGCCGTCTACAGGCGCGTGGATGCGCTGAACCGTCGCCTTTATGAAAGACGTAGTGCAGGACTTTAGTCCTGCGAAAAGGAAGCAGACCTGAAGGTCTGCACTACATTCAATATGCGAACCTCCCCGCCCCTTTGTGGGAGGAGGATGAATCATTTTTGACGTAGTGCAGGACTTTAGTCCTGCGAAAAGAAAGCAGACCTAGAGGTCTGCACTACATTGACAAACGAATATGCTGGAAAAAGTAAAAGACATAGCGAGGACCATCTTAGCGGAAAAGCAGGCAGACGGAGTCCTCGGCCTGATAAAGGGCGAATGGGATATCATCCAGCCCCACATCTTTGAAAGTTCGGGTGAGGTGGATTTCCTTGTCATTGAACCCAAATGGCTGCTCGCAAAAATGGCTATGACTGTCTTGCGGTCTTCAAGGGAAGGCTACAGGCTGGCAGTCGTTGTGCGGGGCTGTGATGAAAGGGCGCTCGCGGAACTTGTAAAGAGAAACCAGATTGAGAAGGAGCAGCTCGTAACCCTCGGCATTGCCTGCACGAAAGAGCAGGCGTGGGCCTGTATCTGCGACCGGCCGTACCCGCAAAAGCTCGATTGCGGCGAAGCTGTGGCAGGTGTCGATCCGTTCACGGTTGAGAGCGTAAAGGAACTCCTTGCCGGTGACGGCCCGGCGAGAATGGAAAAATGGGCAAGCATACTTAAGAGATGCATAAAGTGTTACGGATGCCGGAACTCGTGCCCTATCTGTGTCTGCATACCCTGCAAACTGGAAGATCAAGTATGGGTCGAGACGGGTGTCATACCGGCGGAGGTCATGGCCTATCACCTGATCCGGGCGTTCCATCTGTCGGACACGTGCGTGGCCTGCGGTGCATGCCAGGAGGCCTGCCCGGTCAGCATCCCACTTCTTACCCTCCAGCTGTCCATGCGCGAAATGCTCCGTGAGACCTATGGCTACGAGGCAGGGCTCGATCCGGAAAGGAAATCCCCGATCCTGTATGATCTATGCAAGGAGCCTGCGGCGGGGCAGGCGCTGCCGGATTGGGTAAACAGCTTGAGAAAAGACGATGAGTCATGATTTTATAAAAACAATCTGTCCCTATTGCGGGGTCGGCTGCGGCCTGGTCCTGAAGGTCGAGGACGGCAAGGTCGTCGGTACCTATCCGGATAGGGAACACCCTGTCAGTCGCGGCACCCTCTGCATCAAGGGCTGGTCAGCACACGAATTTATTCATCACCCGGAGCGGCTGAGAACGCCTCTCGTAAAAAGGGGAGACACGTTCGAGGAAATCTCATGGAATGACGCGATAGCGCTTGCGGTGGAGAAGCTGAAAGCCGCAGCCGATAGATACGGAGGGGATGCCGTAGGCGGGCTGTCTTCTGCGAAGTGCACCAATGAAGAGAATTATCTTTTCCAGAAGATGTTCCGCATGGCCTTCAAGACAAATAATGTGGATCACTGCGCGCGCCTGTGCCACGCCCCCACGGCTGTGGGTATGGGCCAGATGACGGGGAGCGGCGCCATGACAAACTCCATCTCCGATCTGGCGGGAGCGGAGTGTATCCTGATCATCGGCTCCAACGCAGCGGAGAGCCACCCCATCATCATGGGCGAGATATATAAGGCTGTGGACCGAGGGGCAGCGGTGATCGTTGTAGACCCACGGAAGACGGCTGTTGCCGAGAACGCGCGGATTCATCTGAGGATAAATCCGGGTACGGATATTCCCCTCCTCACCGGCATCATGAGGCACATTATCGATGCGGGGTTGCATAACGATAAATTCATCTGCGACAGGATGGAAGGTTTCGATGAATTGAAAAAATTCCTCCAGTCCTGGCCGGTGGAACGGGCCGCGAAAGAATGCGGCGTAGATGAAGGAGAGATTAGAAGGGTTGCGGAGATGTATGCAAAGGCGAAGGATGCCGCCGCCGTTTACTGCATGGGAATCACCCAGCACGCCTGCGGGACGGCGAATGTCCATGCCGTCTGTGACCTTGCCATGCTCTGCGGCCAGATCGGCAAAACATTTTCCGGCGTCTATCCGCTTCGCGGGCAGAACAATGTCCAGGGCGCCTGTGATATGGGAGCGCTGCCGAATGTCTATCCCGGATACCAGAGCGTGAGCGATCCCGCCATCAGGGAAAAATTTGAGAAGGCCTGGGGAAGAGAGCTTTCCCCCCAACCCGGCCTTACCGTAACGGAGATGATCGGCTCTGCCGGGAAAGAGATACGCGCGCTTTACATCATGGCGGAAAACCCTGCCCTGAGCGACCCCGATGTTAACCACGTGCTCCAATCCTTGAGCAAGCTTGATTTTCTGATCGTCCAGGATATCTTTCTTACGGAGACGGCGAAATTCGCCCATCTCGTCTTGCCGGCGGTCTGCTTTGCAGAAAAGACGGGGACGTACACAAACACGGAAAGAAGATTCCAACTCTTGAGGGAGGCGGTGGAACCTCCCGGCGAGGCAAAGGGAGACTTTGAAATTATCTGCCTCCTTGCCAACTCCTTGGGGCTCAACTTCCCATACAAGCATCCGGGGGAGGTCATGGAGGAAATCGCCCAACTTGTGCCCGAATATGGCGGCATTCGCTTTGACAGGCTGGAGAAGGCGGGCTTGCAGTGGCCATGTCCAGACCTAAAACATGATGGAACACGATTTCTTCACGAGGCTCAATTTACAAGGGGCAGGGGACTCTTCATTGTGCCGGCGTACACGCCTCCCTTCGAAAAGCCGGATAGCGAATATCCGTACTGGCTGAGTACAGGAAGGATGTTTTCCCACTATCACACGGGCACGATGACGCGCCGGTCGCCATTCCTCAACAGGGAGATGGAAGGGCCTTATGCGGAGATGCACCCCGAAGATGCAATGACAGCTGGGGTCAGAGAGGGCGACATGATCAGGATAACCAGCAGGCGAGGCAGTATTGTCACTGCTGCGAGAATTACGAAAAGGGTCGCCAGAGGCTCTGTTTTTGCACCCTTCCACTTTACTGAAGCGCGTGCCAACATCCTGACGAATCCCATTCTCGATCCCGTCTCCAAGATACCGGAGTTCAAGGCATGCGCTGCGAAGATCGAAAAGGAACCGAATGAAAAACAGGAAGGATAAAATCGCCGAGGCGAAGCGCGCATCCGGCGCCGATTCCTGCGTGGAGTGCGGGCGTTGCGTTGCCGCCTGTCCCATGGCAGAGATGTATGAGAATTTTTCCATCGAGATGTCACCGCGGGGCATCATAAAGAAGACCCTAGTCGGCGATCCTGTGGTTGAAGACAGGAACATCTGGTATTGCACGGAGTGTAACGCCGGTACGGATACGTGCCCGCAAGGGGTGAGCTGTAGGGATCTGATCAGAAAGCTCAGGGAGGCAGCCGTAGATGAGAACATCCTGGGAAATGCGAAGACCTGCAAATGCTGCGGCAGGGCCTTTGTAGCGATCCCCGTGGAGGACTTCGTCTTTGCGAGGTTAAAGGATGAGCCCCCGAATGTGTTCGGGGTGCTCGATATTTGTCCGCCATGCCGGCGGGAGATCTATCTTTTGAGAAATGCATAAATGAAGGAACAACAGACTACAGAGAAGCAAATGGCGGAGCAGGATTTTTCTCTCAACCTTGATGACCTGCGACCCCGCCCCGCGGAGAAGAAACGTTTTTCCGAATACTTCATGCCGCGGCGCCATTCGTTTATAATCTTTCATCCCGACAGGTGCACAGGCTGCGGCGCCTGCGAGATGATCTGCTCCACGAGAAATACGGAGAAAGTCGCCCCCGTCTCTGCCAGCGTGAAGGTTGTGAGAGACGAGAAGGAGGGCAAGAACTTCTCCATTCTCTGCCAGCATTGCCGCAAACCCCTCTGCCTTCCCGCCTGTCCCACAAGGGCCATCGAAAAGGGTGATGACGGCATCGTGCGCATAGACAAACTCTTCTGCACCGAGTGCGGCCTCTGCACCATGGCTTGCCCCGCGGCAGCCCCTATTAAAGATCCTGGCAGTCAGGAAATACACAAGTGCGACCTCTGCGAAGGCGATCCTCTTTGTGTCAAGCAATGTCCTGAGAATGCCCTCACCTTTACGCGGGGGAAGGCTGTTCGCTGGATAAAGGGGCTGCGTTGGACTTCTCAGCTTATGTCCTTTCTGCTCTTGGTCATGGTTTTTATCGGCACGTTCTGCTACTTCAGGACGGGAAACGTCAACTTCGCCTGTCCCACGGGGACCCTTCAGAATATCGCATCGTCGGGAACTATTGTGCTTGTCGGTGTTTCATCGGCCCTGGCTCTTCTCATTCTCACTGTTCTTGCGGGAAGGCTCTTCTGCGGATGGGTCTGTCCTTTTGGCTTTGTCCTCGATGTTGTGGATAAGATAACTCCCAAGAAAATCGGCTGGCCATCATTTCTCAAGAGCCGGATGACAAAATACGGCGTATTGGCGGGCGCCGTCGGAGGGAGTTACGCCCTCGGTTTCCAGGTCTTCTGTACTGTCTGTCCCATCGGGACGCTCTGCCGTGCCTACGGGGTGCAGTCCTTCTTCAGGAGCGCCGAGCTTGCAATCGTCCCCGCCCTGGCGAGTCTTGAGATCGGTGAGAGAAGGTCATGGTGTAGATATTTCTGCCCTGTAGGGGCCGTACTGGGGCTCACGGCATTATTGCGTATGATAAAAATAGTTATCGGGGCAAAGAGGTGCAAGAAATTCTCCTGCATTCAGTGTGCGGAGGTATGCCCTGTAGGGATTATCGACGCGGACAAATTGCGGGAAGGGTTGTCGCCGAAAATTCCCATGACGGAATGTATCATGTGCATGAGGTGCATTGACCGCTGCCCCTATGATGCGGCAAAGATTCGCTTCCGCTGGCAGAAGGCGACGCCGGGAGAAGTCAGGATATGAATCTCCTCGGGCCATTTTACAATATGAAGATCGGTGTTGTCGATCTTAGCGCTTCATCCGCCAAGGTCATCCCTTTGGATCAGGAGCAGGTGAGCAGTTATCTTGGCGGGGCGGCCATGAATGGCGCTATCCTCGCAGGATATGAGACTGACACTCTAGTCTTCGGTACCGGCCCTTTGACGGGAAGTTTCGCTCCTGCCTCGTCTCTCATGATCGCATCGTTTGTGTCTCCCATGTTCAAGCGTCTCTGCCACGTCCCGTTAATGCTACGCACCGGACCGGACATGAAATTTTCTGGCGTTGATTATCTCGCGGTGAAAGGAACTGCACCGGAGCAATCCGTCCTCCACGTAAATCATGGAAAGGTTCGGATACTCCCCGCAGGGAATCTCGCGCATCTGTCTGTGCCGGAGGCTATCATAGAATTGAAAAAAGTATCCTCTCCCTTTCAGTCTGTCATTTTAACGGGACCTGCGGCTGAGCGCGGCAGTCCCTATGCATCCCTCTCGATCAGTACAAATGGCAGCCTTGACAAAACGGGCCTCGCTTTCCTGATGGCCGCGAAAAATCTCAAGGGGATAATGCTGGGTGGCACGGACGGCCTTTCCTTCAACACGGATAATCCTGATCAGGGGAAAGAACTCGAAAAAATAATCTCCACGGATAAGAATTTCAAACGCAAGGGATTCTACTCCGTCCTGAAAAATCTGGAAGGCGGGAAAGACGCGGCAAAATCGCTCAAGGCAGACCGGAAAAAGGACATGGCCTGCTATCACTGCCCTTCACCCTGCATGACCCATGTGAGATACTCGTGGCGGGATCCAAGAAATAAAGAAACGCCAAATTCCGAGGAGGGTCTGCTGCTTCTCGATCATACGGGGTGTATCGCTCTCGCCAAAAAGGTGGGAAAGAATATCCTGCCGATACTGCGGGCCTGCCTGCACTGTGGTCTTGATCCCGTGGCTATTGCAGAAATGCTCCCTCAAGGCCAGACGCTGCCGGATTATCTTAATGCCGTGGATAAAATCGTGTCTGATAATCCTCCTTGCACGACAGGCCTTTCCCAAAGACAATGTCTTTTTGGGGGAGGCATCCCTTCCATCGTGACCGGTGATTTAATGGAGAAGAGGGTTGCCCTCGCTATGCTCCTTGGCATCTGTCCCATATTTCTCCTGCGGTTTCCTCAGATTACCGACGCCGCTCTCCTTTCCTTCATCTCTACGAGGGAAGAAGACTTGAAACATTTGCAGGAGAGTCTTTCCTCTGCAATCGCGTCTCTCCTGTCCGCACAATTTTCTTAATGGACGCAATTCCTCTTGACAAAAGGGAGACCTGCCTTTTCAACAAAATCTAAACATTAATCTACTCCTAAACCTTGTCTCACTTGTGCACTTCATTTTGATTCAATAAATAATCTTTTGAGTATCGAATATTGACGTCAAAGTAATAATGTAATAGAAGTTAAAATAGAAGAAACGAAATCAAACAGATATCGAGAATCAAACTCAAAAAAAGATGTCTGACGCTGCAAGGGGGCCGGCATGAAACAGAAAATTAATGGCCAAAAGACTGGTGCGAGGCTTAAAAAGGATTTCAAGAAGTGGCACACAGATATTTACGGCTCTCAGAAAGAGCGCAAGCCCCATTTTCAAACCCTCTCCGGAATTGCTATCGAACCGCTCTACACACCGCTGGATGTGGCAGATATCGACTATCTCAAAGATCTGGGATTTCCCGGTTGTGAACCGTATATCCGTGGTGTTCACCCGACCATGTACCGGGGGCGGGTTTGGACGCAGCGACAACTGGCGGGGTTTGGTCCGCCTGAAGAGACGAATAAACGCTACAAATTTCTTCTTCAACAGGGGGCAACGGGGATCAACGGCGTCTTCGATTACCCGACCCTGCGCGGCTACGACAGCGATGATCCGGAGGTATACGCCGACGTAGGCCGCGGTGGCGTTGCCATTGACACGATCGAGGATATGCAAATCTTATTTGACGGGATTGCAATCGACAAGGTCAGCGTATCACTGGTCACATGTCAACCTATCTGCAATATCTCGGTCCAGTCGATGTATTTTGCCAACGCCGAGCGAAAAGGATTGTCCCTGAACATGTTAACGGGGACGAGCCAGAACGACTTCCTGATGGAGACAGCCATTACAACCGCCCCGAGCGTCCTGCCGCCAAAGGCTTCCTTCAAGTTAAGCTGTGATGCCATTGAATTCTGCACGAGACATGTACCGCGGTGGAATCCCATCAGCTTTGCCGGCTACAATTACCGGGAAGCCGGATGCACGGCGCCCCAGGAAGTTGCGTTTGTCATCTCCTCTGCCATTGCCTGTTGCGAGGAACTGATCCGGCGGGGCCTCGATATTGACAGCTTCGCTCCCAGGCTCAGCTTCTTCCTCTCCGCACACAATGATGTCTTTGAGGAAATCGCAAAGTACCGGGCTGCACGAAGAGTCTATCACAGGATCATGAAGGAGCGGTTCGGCGCAACTGATCCACGATCCCTGATGTTCCGCTTCCACGTGCAAACAGCCGGTGTAGCTCTCACTGCTCAGCAACCTTTGAACAACATTGCCAGGGCTGCCTACCACGCCCTTTCTGCTGTACTTGGTGGAGCCCAGTCGGTTCATGTTGATGCTTACGACGAGGCGCTATGCACGCCCACGGAGCTTTCGTCATTGACGGCTCTGCGCACGCAGCAAATCCTGCAGATGGAAACGGGTGTCACCAATACGGTGGATCCCTTGGGCGGATCATATTTTGTGGAATCTCTGACCAATAAAATGGACGACGAGGTCGAAAGAATTATCTTTGATATTGATAAGATGGGTGGTATTGTTAAAGCAGTGGATAAGGGATGGATTCATAATGAAATAGCGTCTGCCGCTTATCAGTATCAGGTTGCCATTGAATCCGGCGAGATGCCCATCGTCGGGGTAAATTGTTTTAAGATTGAAGATGAAGTCCTTCCCATAGACCTTTTCAAGGTCCCGGAAACGCTGCGCATCCAGGTGGAGAAACTAAAAAGGAACAGGAAAAACCGAAATTCCGCGGAAGCTGCGAAAGCCCTCGCAGCTATTATCAGCTGTTGCGAGCGGGATGGAAACCTTATGGAGGTTATTGTAGGCGCTGTGAAGACTCACGTTACGGAGGGGGAAATATCAAGAACGCTAAAGACCTTTTATGGGATATGGCACCCACCCCTCTTCTAAGTAGTAAGGGAACTTTCCAGGAGAACAGACGATGAGCAAAAGAAAAAGGATTCTTGTAGCCCGCCTCGGCATGGATGCCCACTGGAGGGGCAGCATAGTAGTGGCAAGGGCTTTGAGGGATGCGGGGATGGAGGTGATCTATATAGGCAATCAGATGCCTGAAGGAATCGTAAAGTCCGCCATTCAGGAGAGTGTAGATATCATCGGCTTAAGTTCTCTCTCAGGCAATCACATGATCCTTGCCCCGGAGGTCGTAGAGCTCCTCAAAAGGGCGGGTGCGGATGATATAAAAGTAATCTTCGGGGGAACTGTGCCGCCCGAGGATGTGCCCCTCCTAAAGGAAGCGGGGATCTCGGAGGTATTCGGCCCAGGTAGTTCCCTCAAGAAAATAATCGACTTCGTAAACGCTTTGGATTGATTAATTTGCATTTCGAGCAAAAAGCTGCGAGGGAGAGCTTTTACCAACATTGTATTTTAGCATAGGCGGCTGCTTACGTAAAACAATCCATCCAAATGTCAAGAGTAAAGATTCGACCCCATTTCCATGAGAGATTAGCCTGTAAAAAGGAGGAACTATGAAGACTTTATTTCGTATCCTAGTTACCGTCGTTTACCTTCTCGTGACTTCGTCGACACTTCTCTACTCAGCCGATTTCTTTGGCGACGCCCTGAAAAAGGGGTTGCCACAGATACCCGAGCTCGGCGGCTCGCCCACAGGCAGGGCAGCAGGTGCGGGCCTCGATGACAGCACTATAGCTTCCGGCCTGAAGGATGCACTCTCTGTAGGGGCCAAGAACGCCGTCAGCCTCGTTTCCAAGGTAAACGGTTACTATGGCAACGAAGCCATCAAGATTCTGCTGCCCGATAAAATTCAGAAGGCAGCAGAACTGGCCGGAAAGTTGGGTTACCAGAAACAGGTGGATGATTTCATTATGAGCATGAACCGTGCAGCGGAGAAAGCGGCCCCGAAAGCAGCCTCTCACTTTGCCGATGCCATAAGAGGGATGAGCATCGAAGATGCCCGTAAGATTCTGTCGGGCGGCGATACGGCGGCAACCGAGTATTTCAAATCGAAGACCTATTCGAAGCTCTACGATGAGTTCAAGCCCAGCGTCTCCCAGAGCATCAACCAGGTCGGGGTTACGCGCGCCTATAACGATATGATGGGTAAGGTCCCGTCTGTTCCTTTTGTAAAGCCGGAATCGGTCGATCTCAACCACTATGTAACGACGAAGGCTCTAGACGGTCTCTTCTATACGGTGGGACTGGAGGAGCAGAAGATTAGGACAAACCCCGTGGCGCGGACAACTGACCTTTTGAAGAAAGTGTTCGGCAAATAGTCAGGCTCGGTTCACTTTGTTATCCTCAAACACGGCATCTCCATCCAGAAATAGATAGGGTGACGGTGGACTAAGCGTTAGGCACTTGAGGGTTCAAGTATTTATTCTTGACAAGACAATCTATCCAAATGTCAATAGTAAAGATTTGACCCATTTCTCCCATAATGTTGTCACGTGCTTTGTGGCCATCAGTTTGGAAACTCTTGAGAATAAAAGGTTGACGGAAGGGCGGAAAAATAATATTATTTCGATAACTATATAAACATCTAAATATATTTCCCCTGGGGGTAATGCCATGTCCGGAAAATCAGGAAATGCAAAGTCAACTAAAGATCGGGAGCGAGTTGTTGCCGCCTTCAAGGCCCTATCCAACGAAACGCGCTTGGGCATATTTGAAAAGATTCGTCTCGGACGGGGAAAGGCATCCCTGGATCGGGAAATACGCCCATCCGTCTGCAGCGTGGCCAGCAATTTTGATATTTCCCTGTCCACGATTTCCCATCACATCAAGGAACTCCGCAACGCCGACCTTGTCCGCTGCGAACGGCAGGGGCAGACCATTCTTTGACAGCCTGTGGAAGAAACCATCAGGATGATGGTGAAATACCTCACCGGCCATCGTAAATAATCAATATATTCCAAGTATTATCACAATCATAAAAATATCTTAAATCATCCCTTGACAAAAGGAATATTGTCACTATTATATGTTTCGACAACAATAGAAATATACAAATATCATAATTCAACCCCGTTGCTGTTTCTTGAAGACGGCTGGGGATGAGGGAAAGGAGAAGAGTCATGTCAATTAATCAAGAAGCATCAAAAAACTTCGGCAATTTGTGTTGTAGAGCCTGGACCCATCCGCGGGATCCTGCTCGAAAAAAGAAAATCGGCATTCTGCTGGTCACAATCGGCCTGATCTGGCTGGGGGCAAAGGCAGGAGTGCTCGATGTTTCATGGCTGCAGGCGGTTTACTTTTGGCCCGCGGTATTGATTCTTTTAGGCGTCTGGATGGTCTATAAGGGGTCCATGCAGAGAATAGCAAGAACAAATGACAACAAAACAAAGGAGGTATGAAATGGAAGCCATGTTTAGCAAGATGATGGAAGGATGCATGAAGGGGATGTCGGAGGAGGACAAGAAAAAAATGATGACCTGCTGCGGGGAGAAGATGGCTGCGATGTTCTCATCCACGGGAATGAAAGACATGACCGAAGAAGCAAGGAAGGCGATGCGGGAAAAGATGATGGCCTGTTGCGGGAGCAAGATGGAACAGATGTCGGACTGTTTCAAGAAGGCAGGTCCAACCTCCGATCAGACATGTTGTGCGGAAAAGGAGTAAGGGCAGGATATGCGTTGTTCAGGGGACCGGTTATGGCGACCGGTCCCCTGGAAGGAAAAGACCAGGAAGAAGACAAGTAAGTATTTATGGCCGTAGTCTTTGCACTTCACGCGGGCAAGGTCGTTCTGCAGGTCGCCGCAATCGAGATAGCGATTTATTGAGAAAAGGATGGCTACCGTCCCTTGAAAACGGGTAATCTCTTTTCCATAAAGGCCGCCAGTGCCTCCAGCATGTCTTCCGACGGGATCAGGGCGGAATTTTTCTGGGCCACATACTCCAGTCCCGGGTAAACGCCGTTATCCCGGCTGTAAAGGATGACGTCCTTGGTTCCCTGTATAGCCAGGGGCGAGCAGGATGCGATCTGCTGGGCTATCTTTTTCGCCTCCGCAAGGAGTTCGTCCCGGTCCCCGCAGATCCTGGTGATGAACCTCATTTTCAGGGCCTCCTCGGCATCGAAATCACGCCCGGTCAAGGCGAGTTCCCGGAACCATCCGTCCCCGATGATATGCGGGAGGCGCTGCAGGGTTCCGATATCGGCGATAAAGGCCACGCGAACCTCACGGATGCCGAAAACAGCATCCGCCGCGGCAATACGGATGTCGCAGGCACAGAGTAGATCGACCCCTCCGCCCAGGCAGTGGCCGTGTACCGCAGCGATGACGGGTTTCCGGCATCTTTCGATGCTGTTTATCCCTTCCTGGGCCCCCAGAATTTTCAGGCGCAGGTCTTCGCGCTCACTGGCCGTCATCTGTTTGTACAGGCTGCCTAAGTCCTCCAGATCCGTACCAGCCGTAAAGCTCTTACCCTCAGCCCGAATCACTACCACGCGCACATCCGGGTCCCTGTCAAAGGCATCGAAATGGTGGATCAAGCCTTCGTAGAATGGAAATCCCATGGTGTTTCTCTTCTCGGGGCGATTCAGAATCAGCCATGCGATATGGCCATCCTTCTCGATCCTGAAAGGATCCTTGCCGTTCATATGACCTCCTCTAGACCTAGTGGGTCGTTCTCCTATCAGTCTGTGTATATAACCTTAAGCGGCTCGATGTATTCACGGTCCTCCTTATCCATGATTTCAATGATGTGCTTGTGCATACGCCGCTTCATTTCACCAAAGACCCCGCGTTTTTTATTGAAGGAACGGGCAAAAGTCATGGCCTCCGCCATCAGGGCCTCTTCGTTGGGGCAGGCTTTCATCACCACGTGGTGCGCTTCCATTTCGGGGGCGCCATAGCGCTTTCCTGTGTACATCATCTCCTCGAATTTATATTCGGGAATGGCCTTCCGGCAAAATGCCATCATGCCGGGTATGAAGGGAATGCCCACGTCGACCTCGGAAAAGAAAAAGAATCCCTTATCGGCCTTCATGAAGCGGAAATCACAGGCCAAGGATAAAATGGCCCCACCTGCTACAGCATGTCCGTTGATGGCGCAAATGACGGGTATAGGAAAGAGGAGGATCCTTTTGAAAATATCGTTCAGACCATACAGGAAACCGCGGATCGCCTGAAGGTCCTGTTCGGCCATGCGGTCCTGCATCCAGATGAGGTCTATCCCCTGGGACCAGCTTTTCGCGTCAGTAGAAACAATCACGACCGCATTTACAGCCTTATCTTTCTCGATTTCATCGAACACCTGGAGAAACTCCTTGATGAAGATGGGGTTAAACGTGTTTCCTCCGTTTACCATTTTAACAACAGCAACTGTATCATCCCTTTTCCACTCTACGACGGCCATACCGGCACCTCCACGGATTCTTTTATAAATTTACGCCAGGTCATTATTTCACAATGGAACAGTATCCTGCCTCATTCCATCTTTACCGCAAGTTGCTGCTGAATCGTTTTGGCTTCGGCAACAAACCGCTCAAAGAGCTCCGCTATCGTGGGCTCATCGTGAATGAGTCCCGTCACCTGACCAGCGGGAAGTACCCCTTCCTTTGTATCGCCCTGTTCTGTGGCGATGCGAATTGCCTTAAAGGCGTTGGCCATGAAGGCCATCTGCTTGGCGTTCTTCCATCCCGAAGCCATAACACCGAGACACAGCTTCCAGTACGGGGCATGGATCTGCCGGGCAATCTCGCGTGAATTGAAGAAGGCGGCTGGCAGATCAAGCCCTCGCGCGATGGCTCGACGGGCCGCATCGGTCTTCAGGACCCGGCAGAGGAGACCGTCAAAACGATTAGAGAAGAGTGTATCCGTGGCCTCCTTCTCGATAGAGAGTTTTTTATAACCTTCATGAAGTGGACTTTCTTTTGTCGTCATGAGTCGAGTCCCCATAGCAATGCCATCCGCGCCCAATGCCAGGGCTGCCGCCAAACCGCGGCCGTCACCGATGCCGCCGGCAGCGATCACAGGAATCTTTAAGCTATCGACGAGCATGGGAATTAAAATGAATGTGGTCAGGGCATCTCCATGAGCTGCCGCTTCATGACCGGTGGCAATGACGGCATCACAGCCGTAGTCCTGCGCCCTCCTTGCATGATAGACATTGACGACGGTGGCAACGACCTTGCCTCCGTATTCGTGGGCCTTCTTGACAAGCCAGTCGCCCTTACCCAGGGAAAAGTTGATGACGGGCACCTTTTCCTCCAACAAGACCTTTGCATTGTCCACGGCCCCGGGAAACAGGAGAGCAAGATTGGCGCCAAAAGGTTTATCGGTCAATCCCCTGATTTCATGGACGGCATTCCTTGTTTCTTCGGCGCTGAGGGGGCCTGTGGCCAGGATTCCCAGACCTCCTGCGTTGGATACGGCTGCTACCATCTTTGGCACGCTGATCCAGCTCATGCCGGAGAGTAGTATGGGGTATTTTATCCCAAAAAGTTCTGTAATCCGCGTTTTCATAGAAGCATCCTGTTTTGATTTTTTTGGAACGTAATCTACGCTTTCCTTTGAGTTATGTCAATTGTTGACTTCAGTAAAATATTCGGCATTTGGGGTAGCATTTAAGGGGTCAAATATTTATCTTGACAAACCAATCTGTCCAAATGTCAAGAGTAAAGATTTGACCCCATTCCACCTTGACAGATGGGCATTTTTTCTCTACAAGTAACGATAAAGTTTTAGGTATCGTTAAAAACCTGTTCAATTCAAAAAGGGGGTAAACATGAAAGGAAGATTGATTGGATTTCTTATTGTTCTTTCTTATGTCCTTGGATTAGCCGCTACAGGCTTCTCGGCAAATTACAAACCCGAGTACAAGATGAGCATCGTGGTTGGTCCCACGACTTCCTGGGGCATGGGGGGTGCCAAGTTCTCTGAGCTGGTGAAGGAGAGAACGAATGGCCGAATCAATATCAAGGTGTATTACAGCGGCCAGCTCTACGCAGGGAAACAGACCAACGAATTCCTTCTCCTGAAGCAGGGTGTGGCGGATTTCGCTCTCGGTTCGACGATCAACTGGTCCCCGGCGGTCAGGGAGCTAAACCTCTTTGCCCTGCCGTTCTTCTTCAACGGCAGTTACAAGGCTCTTGATGCAGTTGAAAGCGGTGACGTCGGGAAAAGGATATTTAAGATCCTCGATGAAAAGGGTGTTGTCGCCATGGGGTGGGGAGAAAATGGTTTCCGCGAGATAACCAACAGTAAGAGGTCCATAAAGAAACCGACTGATCTCAACGGACTCAAGATCCGGGTCGTCGGTTCACCCATCTTCATTGATATCTTCAAGTCCCTGGGCGCCAATCCCATATCCATGAACTGGGGTGAAGCCTTAAGCGCCTTCCAGGCGGGTACCGTGGACGGGCAAGAGAATCCCGTGACGGGCATCATCATTCCCTATAAACTCTGGCAGGTCCATAAATACTGCACGTTCTGGAATTATGTCATCGATCCCTTGATCTTGGCCGTAAGCAAAGAAACCTGGAATACCTTTGATGCGAAGGATCGGGCGATTATCCGCAAGGCCGCTTTGGAAGCCGCTGACTGGCAGAAAAAAGCCGCTCGTGAAGGCCTCGCGGGAAGCAGTGACTCTCTAAATATTCTTAAGAAGAATGGAATGGATGTTTATGTTCTGACGGCGGAGGATATGAAAGCCTTCAAGGACAAGGTGAAACCTGTTTATGACCGGTGGGTCCCCGAGATCGGCGCCGATCTTGTGAAAGCAGCCGAAACGACGGTCCAGAGCATTGAAAAGAAGGCACCCGCTAAGAGAAGATCCCTGAGAAATAAGTGAACAGACTGAAGTATCTCTACTCACATTTTGAAGAGGTGGTGAGCACGGCCCTTCTGGCTGTTATGGCCGTGTTTGCCTTCCTTAATGTCCTCACCCGCTATTTCATCCATTATTCCTTTGCATTCACGGAGGAGATCGAGGTTGCCCTCCTGGTGTGGATCACCATGCTCGGTGCGGCGGCAGGATTCCGGCGGTGTGTTCACTTGGGATTTCATTTTCTGTCTTCAAAAGTTCCGCCTGCGGGCAGGACAGTCCTATTGGTGATCAGTTCTCTGCTCACCATCTTTTGCTTCGGCGTCCTGCTCCGCTACAGTTTGGTCCAGATACAGGATGAATTGATACTCGCAGTCACCACAGAGGCCCTGGATATTCCCCAGTGGCTTTATACCCTAGCCCTTACAGTCGGATCGTTATTGGTCATCTTCCGGGTCGTTGAAATGACAGTTAATACACTGAGGAGGAAGGGGGACTGATGGAAGGACTTCTCCTGTTTGGCCTCTTCCTTCTCATCCTTTTCGCAGGTGTTCCTGTCGCTGTCGCTTTAGGGACCGTCTCCCTTTTTCTCATCTGGCTGTATAATTTAGGCATCTCAGGCGTATCTCCGAATTTTTATGCCGGTGTCGCTAAGTTCCAGCTCCTGGCTATTCCTTTCTTTATTCTGGCCGGCCTGATCATGGACCGCTGTGGCATCTCGAAAAGGTTAGTTCACTTGATCAGCCTTATAATAGGACCTATTAACGGGGGACTCGCTCTGGTAACTGTCATTGTTGGTTTGATCTTTGCGGGAATATCCGGTTCCGGTCCGGCGGACACGGCAGCCCTGGGAACTATTCTCATCACAGCCATGGCGGCGAGGGGATATGCGAAGGATTTCAGCGCTGCCCTGATCGCTGCATCGGGTTCGCTGGCGATCATTGTTCCCCCCAGTATCGCCTTCATAATCTACGGGGTCATCACAGGTACCTCGATACCCGCCCTTTTCGCTGCCGGGGTGTTTCCCGGGATCATCACCGGTCTCGTTCTTATGATTCCCTGCTATATCATCTCAAGGAAAAGGGGCTGGAGGGGTGAGAGATGGGGATCACTTAAAGAAATCTGGGACGCCTTTAGAGCGGCCTTCTGGGGCCTCATTGCCCCCTTCATCATCCTGGGTGGCATGTACGGCGGGATATTCACGCCGACGGAAGCAGCGGTAGTGGCCGTGTTCTACGGATTGTTCGTGGGCATGGTCATCTACCGTGAGCTTGACTTTCGCGCCCTCTATGAACTGCTCCGCGACACCGTTCTATCTTCGGCAGTCATCATGACCATTGTGGCATTTGCCGGTCTATATGCCTGGACCGGTTCCACTATGGGTGTCATGGACAAGTTCTCCAGCTATCTTCTCTCCCTGTCCACGAATCCTGCTGTTATTCTCGTTCTGATCAATGTCATGCTTCTCATTGCCGGAATGCTCATGGACGCGATTTCCATCTACTATATTTTCCTCCCCATGCTGATTCCGCTCATCAAGATCTTCAACTGGGACCCCGTCTGGTTCGGCGTTGTCATGACAGTCAACCTGGCTATCGGCCAGTTGACTCCGCCTGTGGCGGTGAATCTTTACGTTGTCTGCAACATCGCCAACATATCCTTGGAAGAAGTCTCTAAAGCAGTCCTTCCATTCATTCTCATTATGATCGTAGCGCTGGCCATCATCACTTATTTCCCTTGGCTGTCGACGTACCTGCCTTCACTGTTTAAGTTGTAGCATAGACATTCATTTTGATTTGAACTATGGCCCTAGCATTTAGCGCAAATTAAGGGGGGTTCATTGATTGCGATATGGAATGCTGTATGATGTAGCTAAATTAGAAAAGTGAAATTGCAGTAAGATATTCGCGACAAGAATCCAGGCTGTCTTCACTCCATCCGCCTGATAATCCTGAAATCGTAGACGGGTTTCTTGCTATCGTTCCCTATAACCAGACCGCATCGAATCAACTTTTCACCTATTGAGGGGTCCTTATCATGCCAGCGGTCGAGAAATTCTTCGATGGGGATATAGGTGTAATGGCCGAGAGTGGAGGGGTCCATAAAGTAGATATTGCTTCCATCATATCCGATAGCTACGACATAATGCCCTTCCTTCCACTCCGTTTTCCAATTTACATCGGGTCTCGCCCACGCCTGCATGAAGAGTATCGTCGGCTTACCAGCGTTGATCACCTGACGGAGGTCATCGATAGTCATGCCACATCGCTTCCACATTTGGAAGTCTCGCTTCTGCGGGTCTCCAAATTTCCTGTTGGCAAATCGGAGAATAGCACGATAGCTGGTCCCCTTATGGGGATCTGCCCCCAGGATTCTTGCCAGCTCTAGTTGGCCATACTCTTCACCGTAATAGAGAAGGACAGACTGTAGAGCCGCCACCCCGCAAGTATAATCCCTTGTTTGCCTGACCAAGGGGATTCTAACGAGGTTTTTTATCTGATCAAGGTGTGGAGATGGCTGAGATGTCTGCAGAGCTGGTGTCGATTCTTGACCATGAACCCATGGCTGCTGATACCCGGGAAGAATGATGACAACGAATGAAAACAGTAAACCTATGGCGAGTTTTTTGAAATATGGTTTCACGTAAACCCTCCTGCTTTCATATGTCTGAAGAACCCCCAATAGTATCAAGGGAGAGCATGTCTTTATATGCCTTTTTCATATTCTGATTATCACGATTTGCATTTGAAATGTACTTCCAGGCTGATTTCAGCCGTAGAGCTTCTTCATCACCCACGCGGTCCTTTGCCCCAGGGTCTGCGCGGTCTGGATGCCTTCCTGATCTTTTTCCACCTCGCCCTTGTCTCTGGCAACGCTCATCGCCCGACCGGCGATGATAAGCTCATTGCTTAAGAAGAAGTGGTTCATGGTTTCGATTGTATGCAGTCCTCCGCTGCGACGCAAACACGACACGGCAGCCCCGACTTTATTCTTGTGCATTCTCCCATTTGCCAATCCGACAAAGCCTGCCCGGTCGATCAAGGCCTTCATCTCCGCCGTGACATCCTGAAAATAGGAAGGAGATCCCAAAACGATACCCTGAGCCGTTGTCATCTTTTCGATATACTCGTTCGCCGCATCGTTCTTAACAGCGCACCGCCGGTCCTGATTCTCGAAACACTTGTAGCAGGCAATGCACCCGTGAATCGCCTTTGCCGAGAGCTGAACGAGTTCCGTTTCAATGCCCTCTT
>Ga0209777_10000823_pt1 | contig 48114 bp, 39 predicted proteins | sample FrelakmetHBP12HB_FD_187147 | JGI IMG/M metagenome (GOLD analysis project Ga0209777, IMG submission 187147) | Freshwater lake sediment microbial communities from the University of Notre Dame, USA, for methane emissions studies -HBP12 HB (SPAdes)... | ecosystem: Environmental > Aquatic >... | reverse complement strand
CTTTGTCACGAGGTTCCAGCCCGGCCAGTTTCCCGACCGAACCGCTCGCCAGCTATCGAATCTAACCATCAACTGTTCGAGTGGGTCCTTCCCCCACTGGTAATCTGCCCCTTTGGGGCACACGCTTCAGCCCCTGCCGCCTCGCCATCACGGGGGCTAAAGCCCAATTCCTTCTGCACCGATGCGGCACGGCTGAAACCATGCCCTGATACACAGCTTGCCGCAATCGAAGGTGCCGGCTGTGGGTTGCGGCTACCATGAGGACGTGGAGCCCGCGCCCGCTCGAGCCTTGTTCCGCTTCTACGCCGAGCTGAACGACCACCTCCCCGCCGAACGCCGCCACAAGACTCTGGAGAAGTCGTTCTTCGTGCCTGGCGCGGTGAAGGACATGATCGAGAGCTTCGGCGTCCCCCACACCGAGGTCGAGCTGATTGTTGCGAACAGCCAGTCCGTTCCCTTCGACTATGTTGTCCGCGACGGCGACCGGATCGCGGTCTATCCTGTCTTCGAGTCCTTCGACGTCGCGCCGGAAGTGAAGGTGCGCCGCGCGGCCCTGCGCGAGCCTCGGTTCGTATTGGACGTGCACCTCGGCCGGCTCGCGGCGTATCTCCGCATGCTGGGCTTCGATGCGTCTTACAGGAACTGCGCCGAAGACTCGGAGCTGGCGCGCATCTCTTCCGGGCAACACCGCATTCTGCTCACGCGGGATCGCGGGCTGCTCAAGCGCAGCGCGGTCACCCACGGCTACCTCGTGCGCGAGACCGACAGCCGCCGCCAGCTTGCGGAAGTCGTGACTCGTTTCGATCTCGCGCGCTCCATCCGGCCGTTCACGCGCTGCATGGAGTGCAACAACGTGCTTGCGGCGGCGGGCAAAGAACAGGTGCGCAACCTGCTCCCGCCGCGCACAGCCGAAATGTACGAGGAGTTTCTCCAGTGCCCTCAGTGCGGCAGAGTCTACTGGAAGGGCTCCCATTACCGCCGCATGCAGCGCTGGATCACTGAACTGACCACGGGCTGCGCCTGACATCCCGCGGTGCAAGTGCCTACGGGATCGCGCGACTTTCGTGCGTCCTCGAGGACTGCGAACCCGCCGCGCAGCGCCATCCGACTATCCGGTCCGATTCCCTGCTTGACACAGAAACGATTCAGGCACACTCTATGCATAGAGTACCTATGCAAAGAGAACTCGACCGCATGCGTCCCGAGATCCCGCCCGGGACCCTCATCATGCTCGTGCTGAAGACGCTCTCGCGCGGGCCCTTGCACGGCTACGGCATCGCCAAGCGCATCCGGGAGATGTCCGATGACGTGCTTCACGTGGAAGAGGGCTCCCTCTACCCCGCATTGCAGCGGATGCTGATGAAGGGCTGGGTGACGGCGGACTGGGTTCAGGCCGGACCCAAGCGCCGCGCACGCGTCTACCGCCTGACCCGCGCGGGGCGAAAACAACTCGCGGCCGAGGTTTCCGAGTTCAGCCTCGTCTTCGCTGCCATCGCCCGCGTGGTCCAGCCAGCCTGAAAGGATCGGCATGGAACGGCTCTACGAAATCTGGTTCCGCCTGCGCGTCCTGCTCCGCCGCGAGAAGTTCCATCGCGACCTCGACGAAGAGATGCGCACCCACCTCGAGATGCGCGCCGAGGAGAACCGGGATGACGGCATGGCGCCCGAGGAGGCGCGCTACGCGGCGAAGCGGCAGTTCGGCAACCTCGCCGCGGCCGAAGAGGCGAGCCGCGATGCGTGGGGAATCCGATGGTTCGACGTTCTGGCCCAGGATCTGCGCTATTGCCTGCGCTCGCTCAGGCGGCGTCCGGGCTACGCCGCGACCGCGATTCTCTCGCTTGCCCTGGGCATCGGCGTCAACACCTCGATCTTCAGCTTCATCAACGCGGTCATGCTCCGGCCGCTGCCCGTCCCGCAATCCGAGCGGCTCGTTTCCATCTACCACCGGAGCTCGAAAGGGTGGCTGAGCAGCAGCTCCTATCCGGACTACAGGTTCTACCGCGATCACAACCAGGTTTTTTCGGGAATGGTCGCCTACCTGCGCGTGCCGATGCTGCTTCGCGGGGCCGATTCGGATGAGGAGGTTTCCGGTGAGCTTGCCAGCGCCGATTACTTCTTCGTGCTCGGGCTGAAGCCGGTTGTAGGAAGCTGGTTCGGCCGCGAAGGTAACCATTCCGCCGGGGACGAGCCGCTCGTCGTCCTCAGTCATGATTTCTGGCAGCGGCGCTTCGGAGCCGACCCCGCCGTCGTTGGAAAGAGCCTCCGCATCGGCGCCGGCTCGTTCACTGTCTCCGGTGTGGCGCCCCCGGCTTTTCGCGGTCTCGTTCTCGACTGGGGAGATCCTCCGGCTGTGTGGGTCCCCGTGGGGATGAACCGGCAGGCCGTCCCTGCGTTCAGCGAGCTGGACGTTCTCAACTATTGGGGCATGCATTCGTTCCTCCTCGCGGGAAGACTGCGGCCGGGTGTCACCTTCGAGCAGGCCCAGGCCGCAATGTCCGTGCTGTCGTCCAGAGCGGCCCCACAAAGGGACGCCGCTTTCCGTGAGGACGGGCTGCGGTTCACTACCGAGTTGTATCCCGCCCAGCAGGCGCGCTTCTGGCCCGACTACCGCGGCTCCATCACGCGATTTCTGGGTCTGCTCGAGGCCTGCGTCGGACTGATTCTCCTGATCGCCTGCCTGAATCTCGCGAACCTGCTGCTCGCGCGCACTTCCCAGCGCCAGAAAGAGATTGCCGTGCGGCTGTCCATCGGTTCGGGCCGCGGCCGGCTCGTGCGCCAGTTCCTGACGGAGAGCCTGGTGCTCTCGCTGCTCGGCGGCGCCGCTGGTCTCCTGGTGGCCCGCGCCACCACGGCATACCTCTCCGGCTTCCACCGGCCGTTTAAGATCCCGCTTTCGCTCGACACCAGCTTTGATGCTCGCGTTTTGGCATTCGCGCTTCTGCTCTCCGCCGTAACGGGCATCCTTTTCGGTTTGATTCCGGCGCGCCAGGCCTCGCGCGTCAACGTGACAGCCGCGCTGAAGACGGAGTCGCTGAAGTTGGGCGCTGGACGTGGAAGCATAGCATTGACCGATGCCCTCGTGGTCGCGCAGGTGGCGCTCTCCTCCGTCCTGCTCGTCGGCGCCGGCCTGTTTCTCCGGACGGTTCAAAACGCCCGCGCGGAAGACATCACGCTCCAGCCCGGCAACGTGCTGGCCGCAACCATCGACCCGACTATCGCCGGCTACAACGAACGGAGGCGCCGGCTCCTGTACTTCGAACTTCTCGAGCGCATCAAGACACTGCCGGGCGTCACCGGCGCCGCGCTCGCGCAACTGGTCCCGCTGAACGGAATGCGCGGCGGCACGGACATCATGATCGGCCTGCCGGAAAGGCGCGGCGAGCGGGTGCGGGTCCAGGTCGATTTCAATGTTGTCTCTCCAGGCTATTTCGAAACCGTGGGGTTTCCGCTGGTGCGCGGCCGCGCCTTGACCGGCGGCGACCGCGAGGGCGCTCCCGCCGTGGTAGTCATCAACGAAATCATGGCCCGCCGGTTATGGCCGCATCAGGATCCTCTCGGCGGGCGTTTCCGGCTGACCTCCGACCACCCCGCCGAGGTCGAGGTCGTAGGCGTGGTGCGGGACGGAAAGTTCCGCGATTTTCGCGACTCGCATCGCCCCTGTTTCTACGTTCCCCTCGGCCAGCAGGGCGGGCCCAGCGAAATGAACCTCGAGGTCCGCGCCGCCGGCGAGCCGATGATGCTGGTGAAAGCCATACGCAACGAGCTGCACTTGCTTGACCGGGGAATTCCCCTCACCGAAGTCGTGACATTGAAATCCATCGGCGAGCGGGCGATGTCTCAGGAGCGCCTCGTCACCTCGATGCTTACGGGCTTGGGAGCGGTTGCGTTCGTCCTCGCCACCGTCGGCATCTACGGCGTCCTGTCGCTCTCCGTTTCGCGGCGCACGCGGGAGATCGGGATTCGCATGGCGCTCGGCGCAGACGCAGGTAGAGTCGCGTGGGGTGTCCTCAGGCGCAGCGCGGCGCTGGCACTGATTGGGCTGGCCATCGGATTGGTCAGCGCCCTGGCCCTGGGCCGGCTGATCACCAGCCTGCTCTACAAGGTCAGCGCCTCCGACCCTGCGACCTTCGCGACCATTTTCATCGTCGTGGTGCTCGCGGCCGCCGGGGCAGGCTACCTTCCGGCCCGCCGCGCTGCCCGGATCCATCCGATCGAAGCCCTGCGGTATGAATGAAGGCCGCCCGCGGCGAATGCGGCAGCGTGTATAATCTTCTGCGGTCAAAGAACCGAGATTCTTCTTTGAAGATGCTGACGCGCGTGCGCAGTATTTGGCGCAAACCGAGGTCACTATGACGCGACAAAAGTTCCAAACGTTCTTCCGCTTCCTCATCCCGGCCGCGGCGCTCCTGGCCATGGCGGCCACTCTCTGGGCCGCTGTACGAATCGGCGGGTCCTCTTTCAAGGTGAACGGGCAGCTCGCCCGGGGTCACCGATACGCGGGCGCTTGCCCGGTGGATCTGACCTTCGACTGGGGCGTGATCGGCTCGCACCCGGAGACGGTCACATATACCGTGGAACGGAGCGATGGCGGCCAGGGCCGGCCGCGCTCGGTCCGCCTGCCGGGAGGCAACCGGTCCGTTCCCGTCCTCGAGCACTGGCGGCTGGGCGGCAATTCGCCGCAATTCCGCAACTTCAGCGGCTGGGTGCAGCTCATGATCCAGTCTCCGGAAGCGGCCTCGAACAGGATCAGCTTCACCATTCATTGCCGGTAGGGAGGGTTCCTCGCGCGGCGGCTTCCGCAGGTTCACTCGCTCGACCGGGGGCCGCCCGCCGAGAGTTGCTCGCCGCGGATTTTCGATCGTTACTGCCCGCACGCGCAACAGCGCTCAGGTACTCACCAGCTTCTGAATCGCGAGCCCTACCTCCCCACCACCTCCCCCAGCCGGCCGTCTGCGATCAGCGCGTCGATTGCCTCGATGTGCGGCGTCAGCGGCTCGTCGCCCTTCACCTCGGGCAGCATGGCTTTCACCGCTTCGAGCGCGGGGCTAGTCTTCAGCGGCCGCAGAAAATCGAGCGCGCGCGAGGCCGCCAGCGCCTCGATCGCCAGCACCAGCCGCGTGTTCCGCACCACGTCTTTCAGTTTCAGCGCCGCCGTCATCCCCATGCTGACGAAGTCCTCCTTGTTGCCGCTGGTGGTGATGGAGCCCGTCGAAGCCGGCGTCGCAAGCACGCGGTTCTCCGCCACCAGCGCGGCCGCCGTCACCTGCGCCATCATCAGTCCCGATTCCAGCCCCGGTTGCCCGGCCAGGAACGGCGGCAGACCCTCGTTCAGGAAGGGATTCACCAGGCGGTCCACCCTGCGCTCGGAAATTCCCGCGAGCGCCGTGAGCGCGATCGCGAGGTAGTCCAGACTTAGCGCCAGCGGCTCGCCGTGGAAGTTGCCGCCCGAGTACATCTCCCCGCCGATCACCAGCGGGTTGTCCGTGGCCGAGTTCAGCTCGATCGAAAACACGCGCCGCGCCTCGGCCAGCGTGTCCCTTACCGCTCCGTGGACCTGCGGCGCGCACCGCAGCGAGTAAGCGTCCTGCACGCGCCCGCAGCCCAGGTGCGACGCGCGGATCTCGCTCCGCTCGAGCAAGCGCACCAGGTTCGCCGCGCTCCGCGCCTGCCCCGGGTGCGGCCTCGCTTTCTGAATGCCCTCGAAGAACGCCCGCGGCGTGCCGCGCTGCGCGTCCGTGGTCATCGCGCAGATCACGTCGGCGGCCTCCGCCAGCGCCTCGGCCTCGAGCAGCGCGAGGCAGCCCGCCGCCAGCATCGCCTGCGTGCCGTTTACGAGCGAAATGCCCTCCTTCGAGAGCAGCGTCACCGGCGCCACGCCCGCCCGCCGCAGCGCTTCCCCGCCCGGGACGCGCGCGCCGCCAACCACCGCCTCGCCTTCGCCGATCAGCACCAGCGCCATGTGCGCCAGCGGCGCCAGGTCGCCGCTCGCCCCCACGCTCCCGCGCGACGGCACCACCGGCGTGATCCCGTGGTTCAGCAGGTCGCACAGGCGTTCCGCAATCACGGGCCGGATTCCCGAATACCCCTTCGCCAGCACGTTGGCGCGGATCAGCATCATCGCCCGCACGTCGGCCGCCGGGAGCGGCGTGCCGACCCCGCACGCGTGCGAGCGCACGACGTTCCGCTGCAGTTGCTCCAGCTCCGCCGCCGGGATGCGGATATCGGCCAGCTTGCCCACGCCCGTATTCACCGCATACACCGGCGCCTCGCCCGTGGCCAGCCGGTCCACCACGGCCCGCGACCGCTCCATCCGCGCCACCGCTTCCGCGGAAAGCGAGACGCGCTCGCCGCCCGACGCGACCGCCGCGACTTCCTCCACGGTGAGGTGTTCGCCGTCCAGAATCGCCATAGAATCTAATCGTAGCGCTCGCGAAGCGCACTGCTCTCATGGAACGCATCCCCTATCAGGCCACTGCGCTCGCCGGCGCTTACGAGGGCCTGCGTCTTCCCGTCTCCATCCTCCTCGACAACGTGCGCAGCATGTACAACGTGGGCGCGTTCTTCCGCACCGCCGACGGCGCGGGCATCGATCGCCTCTACCTCTCCGGCATCACCGCGCGCCCTCCCAAGCGCGGTATCGCCAAGACCGCGCTCGGCGCCGAAGAGCGCGTCCGGTGGGAATACGCCTGGGACCCGGTTCCCTTTCTCGCGGCCATCCGCTCGCAGGGCGGCGAGATTGCGGCCGTCGAGACCAGCCTTCACTCGGTGGATATCTTCGATTGGAAGCCGCAGTTCCCCGTCTGTGTCGTGTTCGGGCATGAGGTGGATGGCATCCGGCCCGAGCTGCTCGCGCTCTGCGATACCCACGTGCGCATCCCTATGCTCGGCGCGAAGCATTCTCTGAACGTGGCCACCGCCGGCTGTGTGGTGCTCTACGAGCTGCTGCGGAAGTACCGCGACCTGGCCGCACCTTCCGGTTTCCGGCACTAATTACTCAATATCACGTAGCTTCCGGCGGGCGCCCCTTGCGCTCACCCTACAGATTCCGCGGCCGATTCAGCAACACGAACCATCCCATCGCCAGGAGCACGGGCGCCACGGCAGACCCGATGAACGCAAACGGGTCGCGCTCCCGCATCAGGAATGCCTGTCCCGGGTCAGCCGGGTTCACGTAGCAGGCCCGCTGGCTGCCCACCTCGAAGACTCTCCAGCATGGTTTTGATCTTCGAGGTATCGGCGCTTTGCAGCAGCCAATCCGTGCCCGGCGTCGACCAGGGCGAGAACCTGGTCCCCCGGTACCGGCGCCCTCCACGGTCATACTCATACTCGATCTCGATCACGGACGTCGATCTGGGCCGTATCCCCGAACCCAAGGCGACCTGCCGCAACGAGTTCTTCGTCATGACGCACGTCGTCTCCACCCAGCCCTGTGAACGCCACCAGTTCCACCACGGATTGACCGTCAACGGCGCCAGCGTGAGCAGCCCGGGCGTGATGAACAGGGCTGCGCCCATCGTAAACAGCCAGGCCGAGCCTTTGTAGAAAGACCCGAACCACTCCGCCCAGCTCAGCGGCGGGTCCGGCCGGTAGCTCAGCCAGTGCCAGAACTCCCCGGCCAACGGCAGCGCAAACAGAAACATCACCACCGCCAGCACCACCGCGCCGAAAGCGAACAGCACATCCCCTTGCAGGCTCCGATCGAGCAGCGCCTCTCGCGGATTCGTGGGATTGACCCAACAGTCCACATCCGATCCCAGCCGATGGACTTTCAACAGCTCATCCACCTCCCCCGGCATGTACTTCTCCTCACCGGTCACGGCGGAGCTGAACCGCTTTGACTCATACTCGGTCCCCCCGAAACGGTAGGTGTAGATCAGGGGCCCGATATCGGTCTCCAGCCGCGCCAGTTTGCACTTCGCCCAGGTCCAGTTCCTGGCCGACCACCACAACCGCAGCGGCTCCATCGCCACCGATTGCACCAGCCAGATCGCCACCACCGACACCGCTGCGGTGAGCAGCATCGCGCCCACAAACCCCAGCGAAAACTCCGGCATGTATCGCTGAGCCATTCGCAAACTCCCGTCCCGGCGGTGTTACTGCCTGTAATTGAGCTGTAACTGCTGGCGCTCGCGCTTCTCCGGTTGCAGGCCCGTGCGGCTCAGAACGTGCGCTAGCAGCGCCTTGCCTTGCGCGGGGACCAGGCGGTCGTCGATGCTGACGACCTCCTGCCTCTGGTCGTCGGTGAAGTACACACGGCGGGTGACATGGTCCAGCATCGGAATGCTCCGCCGCGACCGCTGTGCGGAGTAGTAGGCCGTTTCCTCTACCGCGCCGCAGAGCGCCCCCCACGGTGTCATCTTCCAGCCCGCGGCGGAGGATTCGCGCAAGCCCGTGGAATCGGCTTCGATACGGTACGTCGCGCGGTCGAGCGCATAGACGCTAACTACGCCTGCCGCGAACAGAGCCATCGAACCCACTCCCACCCGCGTCGCCAGGCCCGACCGGTCCGAGGTCCAAAGCATCACCAAACCGAAGACGCAGATTGCCGCACCCAAACCTAAACGGAGCGCCGGCCATGCGCCGAACCTCGCCGAGACAACTGCGGGCTCATGCCACGGCGGAGTCTGGTAGTAGATCCACTCTCCCGGCACGGTCGCGGGCAAAGTTGTCCCCTGGAATGTCACGCTGGTCAATGTTACAAGGAAGAACGCCACGGCGAGAACCAGATAGACAAGGCCCAACAACACGAGCAGAAACGGGGAGAAGCTCACGCCGCCGGCGACCCGCGCCCGTTTGGTGACGGGATCCACCAGGAATTCGACCAGGCGGAAACGCCGCAAGCCCTCGTTGCTCTCCATCTCGAGAATGCGCTCATCCGGCCGGTAGGGCGAAGGCCCTTCGGCCTGAACGATGGGAGCCGTGAACTCGATCCCCTGCTCCACCTGGACTATCGGGCCTAGCGAGTTGGCCACGCTGGTAACGGTGCCGGTAACCCGGTGCCATTCGCGCGCAGCCCTTGAATTGGCTCGCACCACGGACCAGGCTCCCGCCCATACCCCGGCGGCAAGCCCAACCATGCCGAGAATCAGCACTGCTCTCAGGAACACCGGCAGGAAGTGTAGTTCTTGCGTTCGAGGGTGTCAATTCCCCGCCGGGAACTGTTGTTAAGCCGGGAACTGCTCCTGCCCGCGCAGCGCCGTACAGCCCCTTGTGACGCACGCTTCTCCGGCGTACGCTTTAACGTGTTGTGGTGGGCTTCAGCCCACCACAAGACAGGCCAGGAAGCCTGTCCCACATGCGAAAGGAGCGTGGACCCGTGAGCGAGTACCTGGCACACAACGGCCGCTATGAACAGATCGAGTACCGCCGCTGCGGCCGAAGCGGGCTGCTGCTGCCGGCAATCTCGCTCGGTCTCTGGCAGAACTTCGGTGGCGTGGACGGCTTCGAGAACGGCCGCGCCATGCTGCGCCGGGCCTTCGATCTCGGCATCACCCACTTCGACCTCGGGAATAACTACGGCCCGCCGCCAGGCTCGGCGGAAGAAACGCTCGGCCGCGCGCTGAAACTCGACCTCGCGCCTTATCGGGACGAGCTCATCATCTCGACCAAGGCGGGCTACGACATGTGGCCCGGACCCCACGGGAACTGGGGCTCGCGCAAATACCTGCTCGCCAGCCTCGACCAGAGCTTGAAGCGCATGGGCCTCGAATACGTGGACATCTTCTACTCCCACCGGCCCGACCCCGCGACGCCGGTCGAGGAAACCATGTCCGCGCTCAAGCACGCGGTCCACTCGGGCAAGGCGCTCTATGCCGGCATCTCGAACTACAACGTCGAACAGAGCCGTGCGGCCATTGCCGCGCTTCGGGCGCCCTGCCTGATTCACCAGATGAGGTACTCGATGTTCCAGCGTACCCCGGAAAGCGGCCTGTTTGAGCTGCTCGCGGGCGAGGGCATCGGCGGCATCGCGTTCACTCCACTCGCCCAGGGCCTGCTCACCGATCGCTACCTGAACGGCATCCCACCCGAATCGCGCGCCGCCAAGGGCCGCACCTCTTTGCAGGCCAGTCAAATCACGGAATCACGGATCGCCCAGATTCGCGCCCTCGACGCGCTCGCGCACGAGCGCGGCCAGACGCTGGCGCAGATGGCTCTCGCGTGGGTGCTGCGGCAGTCCGCCATCACCAGCGCGCTGATCGGAGCAAGCCGCGTGCAACACATCGAGCAGGGCGTGGCCGCGCTCGCTCACACGCAGTTCGAAGACCGGGAACTCGCGCGCATCGAGCAGATCCTCACTCAATAGCTCGCGGCATCGCTCGCGGCCCGACTCTGCAGGGTTTCATTCTGTATGAGCGGCCGCGCCCAGAAGCCGACGGCAAGGATCCAGCCGAAGGTGGCGTAAAGCAACAGCAAGCCCGCCCGCAGACCGAGGTGGTCCCCGATTTGCCCGATGCACAGCGGCACAATCGCGCCGCCCACAATGCCCGTGCAGAGGATTCCTGCAAAGGCTCCGTGCGAATGCGACAGCGAGTTGAGCGCCAGGGACATGATCACCGGCCACATCACCGATGCGAAGAACCCGATCGCCGGAAACGCCAGCAGCGCCGTCTGCCGGTTCCCGAACAGCGCCGCGGTGAGCGCGGCCAGTGCACCCAGCGTGGTCCCGATGAGAACGCGGCGGCTGTCCAGAAGCTTGAGCAGAACCAGGCCGAGGCCGCAGCCTGCCGTGAGGAGGCCCCAGAACCATGCGACAGCCATGGCGCCCGTGGTCTGCGGGTTCACGCCGTGATAGGTCGCGAGGAACTGCGAGATCCAGTTCGCTGTGCCCTGCTCGGAGCCGACGTAAGCGAAGATGCTGACGAAATAGAGGACGACGATCCGGTTGCCGAGCAAGGGCCGGTACAGATCCCACGATCCGGCCGTCTCCTCTTCGGTGCGTTGCACAGCGGGAAAGCGGAAGATCGCGACGCACACGAGCATCGCCAGCGACAGCACGGCAAACAGCCAATAGAGCGAGATCCACGGCAGATCATGCGGCGTCACAGCCGCCAGAAGGGCGACGGCTCCGGTCTTGCCGCCCGGCGCACTCAACGCTCCAACGAGGTACGAGTACACCTGCGGGCTGAGAAACGATGCGCCGCCAAACAGGAGTTGCGCCAGGGCGCAGTTGAACGCGAAGTGCTCTTCGCCGCCGGCTACGCGCAGCAGTGGATTGATGGCCACCTGCAGCACCGCCATCGCCACACCGATCAGGAACACAGACGCGAGCGCGGTTCGGTACCCGGGCACGCAGGCGACGAGCATCGATCCCGCGAAGCTGAGCGCGAATGAACCCACGAGCACGGCCTTCTCGCCGTGCCGTTCCACGAGCATGCCCGCGGGAATCGACATCACGCCGTACGCAATGAAGAACGAGAACGGCAGAAGCGCGGCCGCCGTGAGGCTCAGCGAGAAGCTGCGGATGACATCCGGGATGATGGGGCCGAGAATGTTCGTCAGCAGCGAGATCGCGATGAAGATCAGAAAGACGAGCGCCGTCACCTTTCCAGACCGCGCGGCGCCCGGTTTCATTCCGCCTCCGTCACCTTGCTGGCGCGCTCGAATCGCCCGGGCTCACGGCCCTTGATCGCCGCCAGCGCCAGCGTCATCATCTCGACCGGCAGAATCTCCATCAACGGGAGCATGCCCGGCGAACTCGCAGGAATTCCAAACACTCCCCGCGATCCCGCTGACACCAGCGCGGCACAGCCGCCTGCCTCGATCACCGACGCCACGAGTTTCCGGTTCAACTCCGCCGGGGACCCAGCTCCCTCCAGGACCAGCACGAACACCTTCTCGCTCAACATCTCGAACGGCCCGTGCCGGAATGCGGCCGCGCTCATCCCCTCTGCGTGATAGTGGGTGGACTCCTTCAGAATGAGCCCGCCTGTCCCTGCCGCAGCGAGCGATTGCCCGCGGCCCACCACGAAAAGGTCCTGCACGCCGTCAAGGGCCTGCATCAACTCGGCGACGTGCGCGGGCCACGCGCTCAAGTACTCGCGCATGGGTTCCACGGCAGCCCGTGCCTGTTCCGCCATGGCCGCGGCCGGATTCCCGCACAGCAGGGCGCCTAGCCACTCGAGCGCGACGAGCGACGCCAGGTAGGTCTTGCAGGACACCGTGAACTCGGCGCCCGCACGCGTCACGAGCACGCCGGCGCTTTCTTTCGCGAGCGGCGAATCGGGAGTGTTCGTGATGCCGAGGACCTCCGACTTGCCGCGCGCTGCCTCGAGCAACCGCAGGATTTCGACGCTTCGTCCGGACTGCGACACCGCCACCACAAGCGTGTCCGGCCTGAGCCACCCCCGCTCGAAATGTATCAGCTCGCCTGTCTCCACCAGGACCGGCGTAAACCCTGCCGCGACCAGGCGAAGGTAGAGAGGCTGGCAGGCCCAATAGGACGAGCCCATGCCCGTCAGCAGCACGCGGTGAAAGCGCCCGTCGCGCAAGCCTTCGGCGAACCGGGCGAGTGAATCGGACTCCTCCAGCCCGCCGACGGTGCGGTCCACGGCATCCGGCTGCTTGAGCAGGTCATGCAGGTAGGAGCAATCGCGCCACATCACTTCGAAATTCACTCAGCCTCTCCCGTGTCGATCTTCAAGCGATGGGGACAGACAGCTCTGTCCACTTCGCTTCGCTGCGGGACAGAGTAGTCAGTCCCCATCGCATCACTTGTGCAGGCTCTGGCCGCGGAACCACACGCACGCAGCGCCGAGCAGACCAGTGTCATGCCCCAGACCCGCGAGAACGATCGAGGTGTTCTCCACCGGCACTTGCGTGCACAACCGCTGAACCAGGCCCAGCGCCTTGGGAAGGAACAGGTCAGCGCTCTTCATCATCCCGCCGCCCAGAACGATGGTATCCGGGCAGAAGATGGTCACCAGGTTGGCGAGACCGAGCCCGAGGTAGTATCCCTCCCTTTCGACCGCCTCTACGGCCGGCGCGTTGCCCTCCCGGGCCATCTCGCAGATGTGCCGCGCCGTGAGCTCGCCGTCGGGCTGCGCGGAGCCGAGCCGCGAGCGAAACCAAGCCTCCATGCCGGGCCCGCTCGCCAGAACCTCCCAGCACCCGCTCGCCTTGCAGTAGCACTCCGGGCCGCCCGTGGCGTCGAGGATCTGGTGGCCGATCTCCGGGTGTGCCGCACGCGCGCCGCGGTACAGTTTCCCGTCAAGAAGGATGCCTACGCCGATGCCCGTGCTGATCGTGACGTACAGCAGGTTCTTGCTGCCGCGCCCCGCGCCCCAGGTCGCTTCTCCCAGCGCCGCGGCGTCCGCATCGTTCTCCACAGCCGCGTGAAGGCCGAACGCCCGTTCGAGGTCGTCCACCAGCGGCGATCCCTTCCAGCCTGGCAGCGTCCCGACCTCCCCGTAAATGCCCGTCTCGGGATCGATCGGCCCCGCGCTGCCCACTCCAATTCCTTCGATCCTCCCGCCGTATTCATCGAGCAGCGCCCGCAACAGCGCCGTCGTGCGCTCGAGCGCAGCGCGATATCCGAGCTCCGGAGCAGTGGGACATTCGCCGCACGCCAGAATGCGGCCTTCCGAGTCCACCACGCCCACCGCAATCTTGGTCCCGCCCACATCGACCGCCGCGGCAATTCGGTTCGTCACTGCGCCTCCCTGTACTCGACCATTGCGCTCGCAAACGCCTCCACCTGGATGCCAAAGCTGTTGTCCCTGATCTCGAGCGTGGCATTTCCCGTCGCGGTTACCTGCTGCACATTGCGCAAGGCTTTCTTCGACACCACCTGCAGCCGCTGCGCGGAGGCGCCGTGATTGATCAGGACAACATAGCCTCGCCCCGCTCCCGCGAGAGCGGCGGCTTCTACTTCCGCGTGGCCGGTGCGGAACAGGGGTTGAATCCCTGCCCACGCGGCCAGCGCCTCGTAGATGCGATGCGTGTTCTCGCGGGGATCTTCCCCATCGAAGACCATCGGAATTCGCGAGAGGTATCTTTCGATCGGATAGGCGGACGCCAGCACCTTCCCCTTGCCCAACGTGTGCGCGATCAGCGCGGGCCGGCCTGCCTGATCCACAGCGATCACCTTGCCGCCCCTGAGTTCGAGCACGGCGCCCCAATCGCCTTCGCTGCCGCCCGCCGCGTAACGGAACTCCTCACCGGTCTTCAACCCGCCGAACGGCTCCACAACGCGGATGCGCACGTCAGCCGCGGGCGTTCGATCTGCCAGCCGGGCACCGAACAACTCCTCCATGTCCGGGATTGCGCTCTCTCCGTTGAGCGATGCGTAGAGCACCCCGCCATCGCGCACATACTTCTTCGCCCTCTCCCAGAAGTTGGTGTGCACGTGAACCAGGTTGCTCTTGCTCGTCGTCAGCGGCACGGGCAGCAGAAGCATCTCTGCGTCCTTCCAATCCGCATACTCGCGCGGAAATCCCGCACCGAGGCCGGCGCGGCGCGCCAGGACAAACGTGTTCAGCCAGGTCGCGGCGAGGTCGGCGCTCTGTTCCCCATAGTCCGCGGGTTCCTGACCGGCAACGGACCCCGGCTCCTGGCTCGAAACGTAAGGCACACCGCCGTACTGCGGCAAGCCTAACCCACGCAGCTCGCCGTAAGGTTTCGACCATTCGAAGGGAACGATGATCGCAGCCTCGGGCCGCGCCGGCATTACGCCCGCAAGGTCCAGCCGCTCGATGAGTTTGCTGAACAGACGGAATTCCGATCCGGACGGGCGCTCCCGCCCATCCCAAGTCGTCAGGCCGAACTGCGTCTCATGCGCCGCGCGGCGATACGGGATCCGGCTGTACGTGTCCGGCGCAGCGTCCGTAAAGCACCACAGCAGGAAACCGTTCGCGCCCGCGCCCAGAGCCGAATAGAGGTTCGCGCGCAGGTATCGTGCAATTCGTTCGGGTGTTTGCTGAGCTGATGACGCACCCATTTCCTGAACCATCACCGGCTTGCCCGCTCCGCCAGAGAGCGCCACCTGGAATGCCGCAGCGTAGGTGGTCCGCTCCGAGAGCAGCGGATCGGGATACAACGAGGCGTTGTAGACCGGATACGGATGCACGCTGAGGAAGTCCACCTCGCTAAGGATGTTGTCCGGACGGAAGGGACCATGCCCGATTTCCTGGGCGTCTGTTCCGACTACGATCGGGTGCATGACGTCGCTGCGCCGGATGGCGCCTGAGATCAGCCGCGTCCAGTTGATCGCCATCGCATCGGTAGTGCGGCCCGCATTCCAGAACGGCGGTTCGTCGGAAAGGTCCCAGCTAAAGATGGCATGCTCACGGCCATAGCGGCGGCCGAATTCCGCCGCATGGTTCGTCTCCAGGCGCAGCATTTCAGGATCGGCTTGCGGATGCCGGCCGTTCCTCCACGGGACGTCCCACACCGCTTCTCCCACCTCGTTGCCCACAAACAGACAGGGCTGGAGGTAGATGCCATATCTGTGCGCGAGGCCGATCAGGTAATCGAGCTGGGCGAAGGCAGCCGGGTTGTACTCGCCCGGCCGAGGCTCGAACCAGGCCCACACCATGTCGATGCGGACCGTATTCACTCCCAGCTCACGCATCTTCCGGAAGTCGGTCTCGATGGACGCGGGATCCCATTCCATCGGCCACTGCATCGCCTCCTTCGCAGGCACCCAATGGACACCGGTAGGAATGAACGGCCGCCCGTCACGACTGAAGTAGTGCCCGGTCAACTGGACCTGCGGCAGCGACTCCGGTGTCGCCGGCGAAGCGGGAAAGGCTGCGAGAATGCCGCAGCACGCCACAGCGCGTGCAAGGTGGCTGACGCACCGCAGAACCTTGCTTCGCCTTATCGGCTTTCTCACGGACCGGCAGCCGCGATCGCGTGCTCGAGCTATTGCCATCGATGTCCAGTCGCCTCGCAGGCGTGCTCAGAATATAGCACGGCAACCGGAGGATTCCGTGAGGCGGCAACCGCTTGCGCGTCGCCGGTTTCGCACGATCGCGGAAAGCGGTAATGTTGGTTTTTCAGTTGGTGACAGGAGTGGCCATCGTGACGCATCGAACCACCAGAAGAACCATGCTCTCAGCCACCGCAGCCGGTGTGCTGGGTTCCACAGCGGCATCCCGCGCCGCGCTGGCAGGCGGCGCATCCGCGCCTGCGGACCGGTTCGCCTGGTTCAAAGAAGCCCGATACGGAATGTTCATCCACTGGGGCCTGTATGCGATCCCGGCCCGCGGCGAGTGGGACCAGTATCAGTCGAATACCTCCGGCGCGGAGTACGAAAAATACGCCTCCCAGTTCAATCCCGTGCAGTTCAACGCGCGGCAATGGGTCTCGCTGGCCAAGGAAGCGGGCATGCGATATCTCGTGATCACCACCAAGCATCACGACGGCTTCTGCATGTTCGATACGAAGCTGACTGACTACAACATCGTGAAAGCGACCCCGTTCGGGCGCGACCCGATCAAAGAAATCTCGCAGGAGTGCGCTCGGCAAGGCGTCCGGTTCTGTGTCTACTACTCCGTGAAGGACTGGCATCATCCGCAGTACCCGACGCTGTATACGTTCCGGACCAAGCTGCATCCCGACGGCTTTCACGGCTTCCCGAACCAGAAAGCCGACTACATACAGTATCTGGATTACCTGCAGGGCCAGTTGCGCGAGCTGCTGGCGAACTACGGCCCCATTGGGACAATCTTTTTCGACTGGTCGGGCGATGCTTTCGAGGACGAGCGGGAGCGGCGTCGCGGCCTGGAGATCGTGGACATGATTCACAAGCTCCAGCCCGGTTGCCTCATCAACAACCGGTTCGGCGGCCTTGGAGCGGATTACGGAACGCCCGAGCAGACGATACCGGATGGACATTCGGACCGGCTCTTCGAAGTCTGCCAGACCATGAATGGAAGCTGGGGATACAACCGGCGCGATACGAACTGGAAATCGGCCAGGACCGTCGTCGAGCAGTTGTGCGACACCGCGAGCAAGGGAGGCAACTACCTGCTCAATGTCGGGCCGACGGACAAGGGTGTGATCCTCGAAGAGTCGGCTTCTGTCCTGCGGCAGGCCGGCAAGTGGCTCGAGCGGAACGGAGAGGCCGTGCATGGCGCCTCCGGCGGTCCGGACATGCGATGGCAGCCGGATATCAAGATGGTCACCACCAAGCCCGGCAAATACTACCTGCACGTGTTCGATTGGCCCTCGGATCGAACCATTTTTTACTGGGATTTTCGCCGGCGGCTTACGAAGGCGTACTTGCTCGCGGACCCGGACCGCCGCCCGCTGAAAGTCGATGCGTACCGCCGCAGTGTGAGCGTGCACGTCCCGGCGGATCCTCCCGACCCCATCAACAGCATCGTGGTGCTCGAATATGCCTAGCACCAATACTGTTCACCTGATTGGGATCCCATCGATGCGGGACAGGCCTCCTTGCCTCAAAAGGATGGCGGTGGTCAGTACGTTCGGCATGTCGGACCGACAGGCCAGGATGCCTGTCCCACTTGAATCCCGTCCGCGCAGCGCAGCGCGCTAAGCCTGTTTCACGACGAGAGCGCTCCCGAACGCCGTTCCGCAACACCGGCACGCGGTGGCTTCGGGCGTGTTGCTTTCCGCACAATTGGCACATCGCGCGAGCAGACTTCCACAAGAGTCGCACACAGTCGCTGAGTGTCTGCGAAGCGGCTGCGCGCAGCAGGGGCAATTCCCCGCCGGCTCAGGCGGAACCGCAGCGCGCCCGGCTGGTTGCGCAGTGGCGCCCGGCGCCTTGTGGCGTGCCAGCATCGCGCCCGCAATGAGGCCGATGATCAGTCCGATGGTCAACATGAGCACTATGACTGCCCTCCTATCGCTCATACTCTGCGAGAACCCTGGATCGGACTCCCGGTCTCCCGAATCCGTGATGCATCCTATCCCAACCAGCCCGGGACTTCAAGGCGGAGGCCGGGAAGCGTCTAAGCCGGGTAGCCGGGCGGCAATTATTTCAGTATGTGAAATCAATTTAGTTGACATGTGAAATTTTGATTGACACGCTCCGTGGCCACGCCGTAGACTACCTTCGTCAGCCGCCGACGGATGCTCCTCTCGCGAGGAGAATCGGATCTGCGCCACACGTTTCCGGGAGGCGTCAATGAAGACCCTGTCAGTCGGGTTCATGGGCCTTTGCCACTTGCACCCAAAAAGCTACGTTCCGGTGTTCCGCGCCGCCAAGGGATACGAGATCGTCGCCGCGGCCGACAGCAATCCGTCCGTGCTGGCGTCGTTCGCGTCGGAGTTTCCCGTCCGGACCTACGCTCACTGGCGGACCATGCTCGACGAAGAACAGCTCGACCTGGCCGTGCTGTTTCTGCCCCACTGCCAGTGTCCGGAAGCGGCCATTGCCTGCGCCGGGCGCGGCGTGAACATTCTCGCGGAAAAGCCCATGGCGGCGGATTCCAAGGGACTGGCGTCGATGATCGAGGCGGCGGCAAAGGCGGGAGTGTTGCTCTCCTCTCCGTACGTGTGGCGCTACCACGCCGTGGCAAAGGCGATGAAGCAGTACGTGGATCGAGACATACTGGGCCGGATTGTCGGTTGTGAGGGCCGCTGCGCCGCCGGGCGCCTGCACCGGTACATCGACGGCAATGCCCAATGGATGCTGGCCAGAAGCATGAGCGGCGGCGGCCCCATGTATAACCTCGGGGTCCACTGGATCGATCTGTTCCGCTGGCTGCTCCACGACGAGGTGGCCGAGGTCCTGGGCAAGAACGTGAAGGTCAACGAGCAGTACGATATCGAAGACAATTCCTTCGCGATCCTCACGTTCTCGCGCGGCGCCGTGCTGGCGCTCGATATCAGCTACACCGTGCCGGACTCGTATCCATTCGGCCGCGACCTGTATCTGGCGTTGCGGGGCACCGCCGGCGCGCTGTCCTGGAGCCCTTCGTTCGAAGGTGTGAAGGAGAGCTTGCTCGTGTGCAGCGATGCGCCTGAGTTCACGCCCGCGAATCGCCGCCGGATCGATTTCGAGCTGCAGCCTCAGCCCGGCTATGCCGGAGCCTCCACCGTCCAGTTCCTCTCGGAGCTGGGAGAAGCCATCCGAACCGGCACACCGCCTGCCATCACCGGCGAGGATGGGCTGAGAGCCCTCGAAGTTGTGGAAGCCATTTACGAATCCGCCGGAAGCGGGCGCGCAGTGCCCGTCCGGCCGCGTCAACAAAAGGAAAGCTGATGAAAGTCGTAATCACCGATTACATTGAGCCCGATCTCGATTGGGAAGCGCGCCAGCTCCAGGAGCGTGGTGTGGAGTTCACGTATCACCAGCTCAAGTTCGCGCCGTTCGAGCGCGCCGTCGAGGCGACTTGCGATGCCGACGTGGTCGTGGTGAACATGGTCCCGGTGACGAGGGATCTCGTCGGCTCCTGGACAAAATGCAAGCTCGTGATCCGGCACGGCGTGGGATACGACAACGTGGACCTGGCCGCGCTGGACGACGCGGGCATTCCCCTCTGCTACATTCCGGACTATTGCGTCGAGGAAGTTGCGGAACAGGCGATCGCGCTCATTTTCGCATGCGGCCGGCGGATCGTCACTGGGCGAAGAGTGCTCGAAGCCTCGTCCAAAAACGGCATCTGGGATTTCAAGGAGACGATCCCGGTCTTCCGGATGGCCGGCCAGACGCTGGGGATCATCGGCTGCGGGCGGATCGGCAGCCGGGTGTATCAGAAGTTGAAGAACTTCGGATTCCGGTTCCTGATCTGCGATCCCTACCTGGGCGAAGAACGCAAGCGCGAGCTCGGGATTGAGTCCGTGGTCGATAAGGAAACGCTGTTCCGCGAATCGGACTTCGTCACCATCCATACCCCGCTCAACAGCGAAACCCGGCATATCGTGAACCGGGAAACGCTCGCGCTCATGAAGCCGACGGCGTACCTGGTCAACACCGCGCGCGGAGGGATGGTCGATAGCGAAGCCCTGGCCGATGCGCTCGAGCGCCGCGTCATCGCCGGCGCCGGCATCGACGTCTACGAAACGGAGCCGCCCCGGCCCGATGATGCGTTATTCCACCTTCCGAATGCGACGCTCGCTCCGCACCTGGCTTGGTATTCGGAAGATTCCGGGTGGAAGATCCGGGAGATCATCCTTCTCGAAATCGATCGTTTTCTGGCGGGCCAGCCGCCGCGGTACGTGGCGAATTCCGTCCGGCTCGCTCCGGCCGGTGTCGAGAAATAGGAGGACAGAGCCAGATGGAATCTCGAGCAACCAGGGTCGCCCGCGTGGAAGGCCAGTTGCCCGGGCCGCGGTCCCGGGCGCTGTTCAGCCGTTGGGAGCGCGTCGAGGCGCAGTGCACCGGCTACCAGGCCCGCGTGGTATGGGACCGGGCCGCGGGCGTCGTCGTCACCGACGTTGACGGCAATACGTTCCTCGACTGGACGTCCGGCGTGCTGGTCACCAATGTCGGGCACTGTCATCCGCATCTCGTCCAGGCCGTTCAGGCCGCGGCAGCGAAACTGCTGAACAACTACGAGTGCCTGAACGAGCCCCGTGTCAACGCTGCCGAGAAGCTGGTCGCGATTCTGCCGGAACACCTCGACAGGTGCTTCTTCCTCAGCACGGGAAGCGAAGCCGCCGAAGCCGCCATCCGGATCATGAAGCGCAAGACCGGCAAGTTCGAGATCATCAGCTTCCACGGCGGCTTTCACGGGCGCACCTACGCCGCCCTCACCGCGGGCGGACTTGCCGGGCCCAAGCGCGGATACGGGCCGACCCTGCCCGGCGCCATCCGCGTTCCGTTCCCCTATTGCTACCGTTGCCCTTTCCGCGCGCAGCCGGGGACCTGTGACCTGCTGTGCCTCGATTTTCTCGACGATGCAGTGCGCGCGAACAGCACCGGCAGTCTCGCCGGGGTGATGGTGGAGGCGTACCTGGGAGCGGCCGGGTTCATTTTCGCTCCCCCGGGGTGGTTCCCGCGGCTCGAGCAGTGGATCCGCTCGCGAGGCCTCCTGTTCACGCTGGATGAAGTACAGTCTTCCTTCGGCCGGACCGGCAAGCTCTTCGCGATGGAATGGGAAGGTCTTACGCCCGACCTGGTCTGTCTGGGCAAAGGCATAGGCAGCGGGGTCCCGGCATCCGCCATCGGGGCGCGAGCCGAAGTCATCGGCGCGCTCGGTCAGGGCGAGATGAGCAGCACCATGGGGGGCAACCCGGTGTCGTGCGCGGCCACCGTCGCGGTGATCGAGATCATGGAGCGCGAGAAACTGCACGAAAACGCGCTCCGCATCGGCCAGTTGATGATGGCCCGCCTCCTTCAGATGAAGGAGAACTGCCCGTACGTCGGCGATGTCAGGGGGACCGGGCTGGTGATGGGCGTAGAGCTCGTCAAGGACAAGACCACTAAGGAGCCGGCGCCCGACCTTACCCGCAAGCTGATCGACACGGCCGCGCAGAACGGGCTGCTGATCGGCTCGGTCGGAGTGTTCGGGAACGTGATCCGCGTTGCGCCGCCGCTGGTGATCACCGAGGCCGAGGCCCACGAGAGTCTGGACATCTTCGAGAAATCGCTGGCTCTCCTTTGAAAGGACAGGGATGACGGAACAGATCCCGTTGTGTGAGCTGCGGGCCGCGGTGGACAGCGTCCGCGACGATACGACGCGCTTTCTCTGCGACCTGATTCGCGTGCCCTCTTTGCCGGGCAACGAGGCAGCCGCGGTCGAGTGCGCCGCGAAGTGGTTCGATGGCGTCGCCGAAGTCGAGCTCGTCCCGCTGTCGGACGACATTCTCGATGACGAGGACTATGCCGATCCGGTCCCGGGATTGCGCTATGAGGGCCGGTCCAATCTCCGTTTGCGCGTGCCCGGCGGAAGTGGGGGCCGCTCGCTGCTGTTCAACACGCACCTGGATGTCGTGCCGGCGAGCGAAGGCCAGGACCGTCCCTTCGATCCCGTGGTGGATGCGGGCATCGTGCGCGGGCGGGGCGCGTGCGACGCAAAAGGACAGGCCGCCACTATCTTCACCGCCTTTGCCGCGCTGAAACGGCTGGGCATCGATCTGGAGGGCGATCTTCTCGCGCACCTGGTGGTCGAAGAGGAGGTCGGTGGCAACGGCACACTGGCCATGACGCGGCGGGGCGAGCGCGCCGGCGCCTGCATCATCATGGAGCCCACCGAAATGCGGATCCTCTCTTCGGTGCGGGGCGCCGTGTGGTTCCGGGTGGTGTGCACGGGGAAGCCGGGCCACAGCGGGCGCGCGGGCGGAACCGTGAGCGCCTTGAAAATGGCGATCCAGGTGATCGGAATCCTCGAGCGGTATCACGCCAGGCTGCTCGCCGGGTCGCGCGGCATCCCGCTGTTCGACCAGTTCGCCAATCCGATGCCGATCACCTTCGGCAAGCTTGAGGCGGGCAACTGGCCGGCGGCCGCTCCCGCGCGGGCCGTCCTCGAAGGTGTGCTCGGCCTGTTGCCCAACAAGACGCGCTACCAGGTGATGGACGAGATGAAACAGGCCATCGCCGCGGAATCCGACGAATGGCTTCGCGACAATGTCGCCCTGGAATTCATGTACCGGCACGATTCGCACGTGCTCGATCCGGCTCACCCGCTGCCCGCGGGCCTCGCGGCCTGTTGCCGGGAAACGGGCATCGCGGGCGAGATATCGGCCATGACCGCCTCTTGCGATTCCTGGTTCTACAACAACCAGCTCAAGATCCCTACGGTGGTGTTCGGCCCGGGAAGCCTCTCGGTCGCTCACTCCCGCGAAGAGCACATCTCCCTCGACGACATTTCTGAAGCGGCAGTGGTCCTGGCGCGCTTCGCCGAGGACTGGTGCGGGAGGATTCCCCTATGAAGGCGCTCGTCAAGACCCAGCGCGGGCCGGGGTTCGTCGAGCTTCGTGATGTCGCACGGCCCTCGCCGGGTCCTGGCGAGGTCCTCATCGAAGTGAAGGCGTGCGGCGTCTGCGGGACCGATATCCACGTCCTGCACGACGAGTTCCCCTACTGGCCTCCGGTGATTCTCGGTCACGAGTTCTCCGGCGAGATCGTCGAGCTCGGCCCTGGAACTTCATTGTTCCAGGTGGGCGACCGGGTGGTCGGCGAGCCGCACACGCAGGCCTGCGGGCAGTGCTATCTCTGCCGCACGGGCAACATCCAGATCTGCCGCATGAAGCGATCGCCGGGCTGGGGTATTGACGGGGCCTTCACCCGTTACTTGAAAATGCCGGAGCGGCTGCTGCACCGTATCCCGGACAGTGTCAGCTACGAAACGGCGGCCGTGATCGAGCCCGCGGCCAACACCGTCCACGATGTGATCGAAAGGGCCAAGGTCGAAGCCGGGGATTTCGTCGTGGTGATCGGCCCCGGCCCCATCGGGCTCCTGGCTGCGATGACGGCTCGGGCGGGGGGAGCCCGCCAGACGGTCGTAATCGGCACTAAACAGGACGAGGCCGTGCGGTTGGCGAAGGCCCGCGAATTGGGTTTCGCCGTCCAGGTGCACGGGGGCGCGGCCGACCCGGTCGAGGCGGTGCTGGACCTCACGGGCGGAGCCGGGGCCGACGTCGTGGTCGAGTGCAGCGGGTCGGCAGCCGGGATCGCCTCCGCGGTGGACCTGGTCCGCAAGAAGGGCCGGATTTGCGCGATCGGGCTGACGGGAAAACCGTCCATCCCGTTCCCCTGGGACAAGGCGGCGTTCAAGGTCTGCGACCTGATTTTCAATCTGTCTACCAGTTACACCAGTTGGGACCGCACCATTCACCTGGTTGCGAACGGCGCTCTGCCGGTGGACAAGGTGATCTCGCATCGGTTGCCGCTCTCGCAATGGGAGTACGCATTTGGTGAGATCGAAGCGCAACGCGCACTCAAGGTGCTGCTGATTCCGGAATAAGGAGACCGTATGCGGGATTCACGAGTGGGATTCGGGCTGCTGGGCGCGGGGTTGATCGCTCCCTTTCACGCCAGGGCACTCAAGGCTTCGAGCGTCGCCGAGTTGATCGCGGTCGCGGACCTGGACCCGAACCGGCTGGCGAAAATGACCGCCGAATTCGGCTGCGTGGGCTATTCGAGCCTCGACGCCATGCTTGCGGACCCGGCCATCGACGCCATCAGCGTGCTGACGCCGAATCACCTTCACTACGACGCCGTACTCAAGGCCGCCGCCGCCGGCAAACACGTCCTCATCGAAAAGCCTCCGGCGATGTCGCTGCGGGAGACCGACGAAATGGCCGCCGCCTGCGCCGCCGCCGGAGTGAAGGCCTGCGTGACCGTTCAGTGCCGGACGCGCAAAGCGGTGCAGGCGATGCGCCACGCCGTTCTCGAGGGCAGATTCGGAAAGATCTACCACGCCGATGCGTATATGAAATGGTTCCGCTCCACGGAGTACTACCGCATGGACTCGTGGCGGATGTCGCGGCGCTCGGGGGCGGGCGTCACCATCCAGCAGGCGTTCCACTATGTGGACCTGTTGCAGTATCTCGTGGGAGCGCCGCGCACCGTACACGCGCGCATGCGGAACCTGGCCCACCCGGACGTGAACCTGGAGGACACGCTGCTCGCCTTCATCGAATATGAGAACGGGGCGCAGGGAGTGGTTCAGGCATCCACCGCGTTGTGGCCGGGAACCGATGTTCGCATCGAGATCAACGGCGAGAACGGGACGGCCATCATGGTGGGCGAGCGGGTGGACACCTGGAGATTTCGCGATGAGCGGCCGGAAGATGCCGAGATCCGCACCTATGGAAGCGCGGCCGTCGTGACCGGCGCAACCGGCGCCGCCGACCTGGGCTTTCACGACCACCAGGTTGTGATCGAGGATCTGGCCTGCTCGATTGCGACCGGGCGCGAGCCGATGATCACACTCGAGAGCGTGCGGCCCACGCTCGAATGGAGCCTCGCGATGTACCTGTCGGCGAAGCGGGATGCGCCGATTTCCCTGCCCCTCCGGGACGAGCCGGCGGACTGGTAGCGGATATCAGGGCGCCGGCTGCAGCCGGGCCGAGATCTGGCGCGCCGCGTCCAGGATTGCGGCCGTGAACTCCGGCAGCTTGTCCCTCGTCAGTCGCGCGGTTGGCGCGGAGATGCTGACCGCGGCAACGGCCTCCTGCTCCGCGTTCAGGATGGGCGCGGCAAGGCAACGAACACCCAGTACACTCTCCTCGTCATCGATGGAGTAGCCGCGTTTGCGGACTCTGTCCAGTTCGCTCCGAAAGCGGTCCGCCGACGTAATCGTCTTGGGTGTGAACGCCTGAAACACGAGCGACTCGAGGACAGCCTTCCTGCGGCTGGGCGGGAGGAACGCAAGAATGGCTTTGCCGAGCGCTGTCCGGTAGGCGACTGCGCGCAGGCCGGCATTCGCCACCAGCCGGAAACTGTGCGGACTCTCCAGGCAGTCGAGGTAGACCACCTCCTGGCCGTCGAGAACGCCCAGGTTGACCGTCTCCTGTGTCCTTCTCCATAGTTCTCGGAGGGGAGCTTGGGACGCCTCGCGCAGGCCGGCCTCAAAGGTGGATCTTGCACCCCATGGCCGCAGCTTCTCTCCCGTGCTGTAGGCCGCCTTGGATGCTCTGGCCACGTAGCGCCCGGTCTCAAGATGAGCCAGGAATCGCAGCGCGGTGCTCTTGTTGATGCCGGTGCGCGCGCTGATTTCAGTGAGGGTCAAGGGCGACGGGGAACTTTCGAGGACGTCCAGGATGCTGAAGGTCTTGGTAAGGACACCGACGGGTTTCGATTTTCTGGGACCGTTCACTTCCTCGACCTTGCAGTCCGATTCTACTATATGAAATCGCCATCTCAAAATACGAAAGTGCGGGCCCATCGCGACTCGCGCTTCTTTCTTCCGGCTCCTGGCTTCTGGCTTCTTTCTTGCTCTGTCCTGTGTCCCGCGCTACTCCGCCCGGCTGTGCGGTACACGCAGGGCCAGCGCAAGCAGTGCGCCGGCGGCCGCCATGCCGGCCAGGATCAGATACACCTGGTTGTAGCCGACCGCAATGCTGCCCGCCTTCTTGGCGGCATCCACCAGCCCGGCAAAATAGCGGGGCACGAAGAATCCGGAAGCTCCGAACGCCGTAAACACCAGCCCGTAGTTGGCGCCGACGTTCTTGGGCCCGTAGTAATCCGCGGTCACGGCCGGCATCAACGCCAGGTAACCGCCAAAGGCGAACACGGCAAGACAAAGTCCCGCCAGCAGTTGCCAGATCCCGGCCGCTCCCCGTACTAGAAAGGCGCAAGCGAACGCCGCGCACAGGCCCATCATGCACATGGTGCGCGCGCGCCCCAGCCGGTCCGAAATGCTCCCCCAGATCAGCCTGCCGACTCCATTGAATGCGGCTACGATGCCCACCGTCATCCCGCCCGTCAAGGCCGCCGCGGTCTTGGGCATGGTTGTCGCCAGCGGCGCGACCTGGCTGATCACGGTCAGCCCGACCGAGGCGCCCAGGAAGTAGATCAGCCACAACGCGTAGAACTGCCACGTGGCCAGCATGCCGCCGGGAGGCACCTGTTGGCGCGTCGAGACCGAGGCCGGACCAGGCGTCCAGCCCTCCGGCTTCCAGCCCGCCGGCGGCGTCTTGCAGAACTGCGCCGCTCCCACCACACCCACTACGCAGATGATGGCGATGGCGATGAACGTGGACGGGATGGTCGATGCGAAGCGGCTCGCGTCCGTGCCGATGAGCCGCTCGATGAAGATCCCAAACACCAGCGGGCTAAGACCGATTCCCATCACGGCCAAGCCCACCATCATGCCTCGCTTGTCGGGAAACCACTTCACCAGCGTTGCGATGGGCGCTACGTATCCAAACCCGGTGCCCAATCCGACTACGCAGCCGTAGGTCACGATCAGTGCTCCCGGGGTGCTTCCCAGGATCGCCGACAGCAGCCAACCAAGGCCGATCAGCGCGCCGCCCACGCTCGCCACCAACCGTGGTCCGGAGCGGTCCTGCCACAGCCCGCCAAGGATCGTCCCGGCTACCAGCGCGAGAATCGAATAGCTGAAAGGCGCGTTCGTCTGGACGTTGGACCAACCGTAGGCCTTTGCCAGCGGCCCGCGGAAAACGGACCACGAATAGAGCATACCGAGCAGTACCTGCATGAGAATGGGGGCCACTGCGTACTTGACACGCGAGATAGCCACCGGTGCCGCCTGTGAGACCATGGGACTGGTTCTCCTTTTGGATTCCAATGCTTACGCGCTCTTTGGGATTTGCTCCCACGTGGTCGCGGTGGGCAACCCGGCGGGAGTCACGGTAGTATGACATGGTCCCGCGGGCTTGGCAATGCGATTCGGATTCTCGTGTCGGATTCTCGTTTTGCGGCACATGCCACATCAGGAAGAAGCGCCTGCTCCGCCCTCTCCACGAAGAGCTGAACCCGCGCGGCCCGGGTTCCACCGTACTTGGCCACTCCCCAATCGCTGGCTCCATAGCCGCCTTGGCCCGGCACTACAATGGTTCAGACATCGCCGCGGGTGACGCGCAAAGAGCATGGCTAATGACTGAGTGGCTGCGCTTCGAATGGCATCAGGGCGTCCCCTGCGCCGCGATCGTCGATCTGCGCGATGACCTGGTCATCTGGCGCCGCATGGCTCCGGGCGTTTCACTCCAAGAAAAGGCGGCCGCCAGGTGACACGGAAATTGGCCCAGGTCATTTCCGCCTTTGCTTCCGGGAGGCTCTCCTTCGATCTGGATCTTGTCCCCTTGCACTTCGAAGGTTTGCCGTTGAGAAAGGCAGTCAACTGGTTCCTCACTGAGAGCTCCGCCTATTTCAAGCCGTCCAGGCCGTGGGGACTTCCTACGATTCTGCAGGTGGAGCCTACCAACCGCTGCAACCTCGCGTGCCGGATCTGTCCCGTGGCCACGGGGTTGGAGCGGCCTGCGGGCAACATGGATCTTGCCCTGTTTCGGGGGATCGTGGACGAGCTTGCCGATTCGCTGCTGGCGATTCTGTTCTGGGACTGGGGAGAGCCGTTTCTCAATCCTTGCGCCTACGACATGATCCGCTACGCGCGCCGGGCTGGAATCAAGATCATATCGAGCACGAACGGCCACGTTTTCGCCGGCGGCGATCAGGCGCGTGAAGTTGTCGAGTCGGGCTTGGACGTCCTGGTGTTCTCGGTCGATGGCATCACCCAGGAAACCTATCAGCATTTTCGCCAAAAGGGACGGTTGGATACGGTTGAGGAGGGCATCCGCCGGGTGGTGGCCGAGAAGCGCCGGTCGGGCAGCCACACGCCCATCGTTAATCTGCGGTTCATCGTGATGCAGCACTCCGAGCACGAGGTCCCGCTCCTCCAGGAGTTTGCACAAGGGCTTGGCGTCGATGTCCTGACGCTCCGGAAGTTCCACTTCGTGCCCGGCGCAACACAAGGTTGCGATCTCGGGACCGAGGTCCGCGACCGCGCGGGCGGCGGCCTGGTTCCAACCGAGCTGAGATTCCAATTGCCACTGCTTGCGCAGGACTCCAGGACGCCTGTCCGGGTTTCGCGGAACCCATGTCGCAACTTGTGGAATTGCCCCACCGTCCACTGGGACGGGACTGTGTGCTCGTGCTTCATGGACTACAATGAGCGGCGGCCGCTCGGCTCGCTGCGGCAGGACAGCTTCCGGGAGATTTGGAACGGCGAGAGCTACAGGAGGCTGCGACGAGAGTTTCGCCGGCGCTGGCGGGAGCTTCCCTTGTGCGGTGAATGCGCTTCGGGCTTCGAGGGGGGCGACGTCGGACGCGCGGCAAATGCGGAAGCCCTGTTCTTCAGTCAGGGGGGATAGACGGCTTGGCCAGTCGAAATGACCCCACCTTGTCGGTGATCGTGGTGGCGGAGCGCCATTCTGAGTGTCTGCGATTGACGTTGGAATCCGTTGGCGCGCAGACCATCGCTTCCGAACTGGAGTGCATCGTGGTCACCCGCTCCAGTGCGGACCTGGCCCTCGCCGATGATACGGCGCACGGGTTGCACTCACTCCGGGTTGTGGAGGACAGCGCCATGGACGACGCCGGCAAAGCCAAGGCCGCGGGAGTGCGATCGGCAAGGGCTCCGCTGGTGGCTTTCATCGAAGATCATTCCTATCCGGATCCCGGCTGGGCGGAAGCCTTGGTCAAAGCATACGCGAGCTCGCCTTCTGCCGCGGTGGGGCCCGTGGTGCTGAACGCCAACCCCACCAGCCACGCAAGTTGGGGCTGTTTCCTGGTTTACTACGGCATGTACATGCAGGCGCGTCCCCCGGGGCAAGTTCGGCATCTGCCTGGGAACCAGTCGTCCTACCGCAAGGAGATACTACTCGAGTACGGCTCACGTTTGCCCGAGATGCTGCAGGCTGAGATCACACTTCATGCCGAGCTGCGGGCAAGAGGAATGACCCTGCGCCAGGAACCGGCAGCGAAAGTCCTCCACTTGAACTACGCCAGAGTCGGTCCTGCCACGACAGAGTACTACCTGGCATCGCGGGTATTCGCGGCCCAGCGGCGCCGCAAGTGGGCCACGGCAAGACGGCTTGTGTATGCCTGTGGGTCGCCTTTGCTCCCGCTGATCCGCGTGCGGCGAATCCTCGCACAGGCCCGCGGGGCGGGCTTGAGCGCTGGTGCAACGGCCGGCGCGCTCGGGCCCGCCCTGCTGATTCTCTGTGCCGGAGCCGCCGGGGAGTGCCTCGGTTACGCCTGCGGCGCGGGCGGAGCCAGGGCGGCGTTGATGAGATTTGAAAGGGAGCACGCCGGCCTGTTCACCCGCCAGGACCTGGAGGTGGTCTCATCGTCCCGGCGTCTGCATCAGGAGGCCCCTGACGTCCAGGGCCGGCCTCATGATGCTTGATTTCTCCATCATCGCGCCGACCTATGAAAGGCCCGCAAGCCTGGCTCAGCTATTGCACTCCATCACCCTGATGGACTATCCCTCTGAGAGATTCGAGGTAATCGTCATCGATGACGGCGGCTCGGCCCCGCTGGAGGAACTGGTCTCCATGTTCCGGGACCATTTCCAAGTGAGGCTGTTGCGCCAAGGGAACCTGGGTCCGGCAGCAGCGCGCAACCACGCGGCACGCGAGGCCGGCGGGCGTTACCTGGCCTTCACGGACGACGACTGCCGGCCAGGCGCCGACTGGCTACGGGAGTTCCGCCAGGCGTTACAGCAAGCCCCGGCGGCGGTCTGCGGCGGCAGGACCACCAACCTCTACACCGGAAACCTCCCCGCGCAGGCCACCCAGTTGCTGATGGACTACTTGTACGAAAACTACAACCCCACCCACACGGCCGGAGCGTTCTTCCCCACGAACAACATGAGTGTGCCCCGGGATGAATTCCTGGCGCTGGGCGGGTTCGACGAGCAGTTGCGCTTCGGGGAGGACCGCGAGTTCTGCTATCGCTGGCAATCGCGCGGTGGCCTTTTCGTGTACGCGCCGCAAGCGGTCGTGCAGCACGGCCACCGTCTCAGCCTGGGCGAGTTCGTGCGTCTCCACTTCCTCTACGGCGGGGGCACCTCTGCTTTCCGCATTGCGTGTAAGCGGAAGGGGATGAGGGCAGTGGATTTCAGCTCTCCCTTCTGGTACTTCAGCCTGCTGCTGTATGGCCTAAAGAGGGAACCAGGCCGGCGCGGCTTTGCGCTGAGTCTGTTGCTGGCGGGCAGCCAAGCCGCGACCCTGGCCGGCCTTACATGGGCGTCGCTCGCCCGTCCTGGCGGCGAGGATCCAGGAAATGATGAAACACATTAGCCCGCTTCTCTCACACGGTTTCGTCGTGAGACGCAGGACGTGCCCGTGGATACGAGGCCCGCGAAGGGAGCCGCCAGGAGGCGTACTTGAACAGTACGTCGAGAACGGCGACCGCGAGGGGGACGCTGTCGCGAAGGGGACTGAGCACTCCGCCCCGAAGCGCAGTGGGCGGGAGCTGCTCTGTCCCCTTCGCCCGTCATCGGACGTGCCGGAGACCGCCGGCCTGTGCCCCTCGCGCAGGGTCCGCATGACGAACACCGCCACATGGGCATATCGCGCGTCGCAACAGACAGCTTGTGAGAGATGAGCGCCAGTTCAGGCGCGTCCCATGACCACCGTGTGGGGGCTCATGGGGATGGCGTGCGCTGTGACGCCTCCGAAGCCTGCCTCGTTGTATATGGCCGTGAGTTCGCTCAGCGTATAGGCGTCGCCCGCTGCAGTAGAGGTCAACATGGTCATGCTGAAGGCTGCGGGCATGGGCGGGGAGACGCGGTCTTCATTGGGCACGAACTCGAGCGTGGCGGCGCGCCCGCCGGGCCGCAGGGCGGCGTGGACCTTCTTCAACAGGCCCACGCAAGTGGGCTGGTCGAAGTGGTGGAGGAAGTTGGTGAGCAGCACGGCGTCATAAGGCCCGCCGAAGTCCACCTCGAAGGCGCTGCCGGGCAGCATATCGTAGCGGTCGTGGACGCCGGCCTTGCGGGCGTTGTCCAGAGCCACGCGCAGCACGGGCGCCCAGTCGAGACCGGTGACGCGGGCCTGCGGGTTCTGTTTGGCGATCTCGATGCCGAACAGGCCGTGGCCGGCGGCGATATCAAGCACGCGCATCGGGCCGGCGTGGCCCTCCAGCACAACCGCACCTAGCGGGCCCACCATGGGGGCCATCATCGGCGCCATGGTTTCCGCGAACTGGACCCAAATCGGATTCTCCGGCTCCACGCTGCCATCGCCCGGCAGGACGGTGCGGCCGGTGCGCACGATCTCCGCCAGATGGTCGTAAGGAGCTCGCATGGCCGGGTTGCTGAGGAATTGTGCGATGGAGGCCAGGCATGAGGGCGAGCGCGGGTCAAGGAAGGCGGCGCTCGTCGGGCTGTGCCGGTAACGCCCGTCCTCTTTGACCAGGACGCCGTGGATCGTGAGGAAATCGCACAGGATGCGAATGCCGCGTTCGGATGCCGAGCAGTGGCGGGCGATGGAGGCCACGTCTCGCCGCCCTTCACCCACGGCCCGAAACACATCGAGATCGATCGCCGCCTTCAAAGCTGCCGTGCGCTGATGCGCCTGCAGCATCTCGAAAACCAGACCGGGAGTCAACGGACCTTCGGCGGCTTTCCCAGGGTGCATAACCAGCCTCCTCTTCACTCAAGTGAGAATTTCGACTTTGGCATCCCCATGCCAGTTACTCACCAGGGTACACCCAAAACCGGATGGGATGGTGACAGACAGATCTGTCCGCGCGCACAAAACACTTTGGGACAGATCGGTCAGTCCCCATCGTGCACTGCCTTACTGCGAAAAGTCTATGCACACCTGCCAGGGCTGCTCGATTCTTGTGTCCCCCGCCTGAATTGAAAGTGCTACTCCACAGGTGACCGGGGTCTGGGGCGGCACGTTCTTCGGAACGCGGACGTTGATTTGGAACATCCCGAGAGGCAGGTAAGGTGCATCGCCAACGTAGAGCACTTCCGTGTCTATCCCGCCGATCCGGACCTTCACGGGAAGGATCGGATGGCCCAGGGTCCCCGTAGAGTTCAGGCCCGTGATCCCAGCCGGATCCGTCTGCCCCAGGCCGGTTCCCCAGATCGACAGCAGCGACCCTGCCTTGGCCGCGGGAAACTCGGTTCCGGGCGGCGCGTCCACGTAAAGGAGCGGAAGGAAGACACCCGGAAACGCCGCGTCAACTTCCCAATCCCCGCTACGCACAGGCTGTCCCTGGTACAGAACCTGGACATGCGTCATCGTCTTCCCGTAGACCTTGAAAGGAACGACGGCGTTGATCTGCTGATCCTGCGCGTACAACAGCGGGGCGGCGGTGTCATCAAACATCACCTCGACGCCCCCGAGTTGCCGCGCGATGTTCCCGGATGCGTCTACCTGCTCCTGAACGGCTTGCGCGGGACCGATTCCCGGGCCGTAGATCGAAATCAGTTCACCGGGCACAAGCGGACCTTCGTAGTAACTTGCCGCGTTTTGGATGACCAGCGTTGTACAGGGGCCTGATTCAGATGCAGGATCGCTGATGCGCAGCCGGGCGAGGAAGGGTTGCGCCGTGATGTAGCTGCGGCGGACCGTGGGCATCCTCGGAAAATCATACGAAGATGTACTCCCGGCCACGATGACGTCGCCGGCCCCGACGGCGATACCGACGGGTGTATCGTCGCTGGCTCCGCCGAGATAAGTCGATTGGAGGAGCGCACCGGCGGGGCTCAGCTCAGCCAGGAATACATCGGTGATGCCGCTGAAACAGCCCTGTGCCGCTCCCCGAGTCACCGGGAAGCCCCCGGCGGCGATGCCTGCAACGTATGCGTTGCCGTTCGGATCCGCCGCTATGGACGACACTCCGGCCAAATAGGTGGAGTACAGAAATGCGTTTCCCGCCGGGTTGATCGCTGCCGCAAAGCCGCCATTAGGCGCCAGTTCGGCTGGAGTCCACGGAGCTTCCGGGCCCGTGAGCGCCAGCGCTCCGGGTGTGGCCGGGAAATCGCCGGAACCAGTCTGCCCGATGATGTACGCGTTGCCGGCGGAGTCTATGCCCAGGCCGGTTATGGAATCGGCGCCGGAGCCGCCGACGTACGTCGAGTAGATCAGGGTGCTGCCCGTGGCGTTCAGCTTCGTCAGGAATCCGTCCGAGGAAATTGTTCCCGGAGTAGAGGGAGTCAGCTTGGTTTTGAGGGCCCCCGGGGTGGTCGGAAAGTCAGTCGAGTACGCTGTCCCAGCGATGTAAGCGTTGCCGAATCCGTCCACGGACAGTGCAGCAACCAGGTCGGTGCTCGATCCGCCAAGATAAGTGCCGTACAGCAACGCCGAACCGGAGTCGTTCAATTTGGCGATAAAGGGCTCGGCGCCAAGGGTGGCTCGGAAACTGCTCTGGAAGGCCCCGGCGGGAACGCTGACGGGTACACTGGCAATCACGTTGCCGGCAACGTAGGCGTTCCCCGACGTGTCTATCGCAAGCGCAACTACTGGAAGACCTGGCAGCACGGTCGAATAGAGCAGCTTGCTGCCATCGGAACTCAGCTTGGCGACAAAGCCGCCGCTGCCGGCGGACCCAAAGCTCGGGAACGCGGCTCCTGGGGTTACCGGAAAGGGCGGGCCACTCAATCCTATGCCCGACCTGCCGGCGACGTAAATATCGCCCTGAGCGTCAACGGCGATGCTCGTAGCAAAATCCGCGCCGCCGCCCCCCAGGTAAGTGGCAAAGACGACCCGGCCCTCCGCGTCGAACTTCATCACGAACGCATCCTGACAGGGCGTTGAGGGCGAGAACGGGCCTAAGCCGAGGCACAGGCCTCCACCGAATTGCGGCTGCAGCACGCCGGGCGTCACTGGAAACGTCGCAGTGGCGACAACCCCGGCTACGTACGAGTTACCATTGGAGTCCGCCGCGACCGCGGTAATGAAAGCAGGAATGCCGAGAACTTCCGAATAGAGCACTTGATCGCTTGCGCGCGGATTGGACGACTCGCCGGAGGCGCCGGTCGCCGACCCGAGAAGGACAGCGATCAAACTGGCGAGGGCGAGGCGGGAAGCGCGCCGGGTATACTCGTGGCCTGAATTACGCATTTGTAGGCTCACAACGACTGCCTGTCGATCTCCCATTGATACACCTCCGCGGGCTGCGGATTGTCATTCTGGTTCCCAGTTACACTCAGCATACACGAACGCTTTCTCGTCACCTTTTCCCCCTTGACCCTTGTCCGACCATCTGGCTTTCTGGGAACCTCAAACTGGCCGACCGGCAAAGCTCCCATTGCTGGAGAAGCTTCGAGGAGGGTTGAAAGAGGGGAGCCAAATTCTTCAATAACTTCCAGACAAGCCGCGCCGCGCTAGCGCGCCCACTTCCCTGCAAACGGCCGATGCGGCTTTGCTAGAATGCAGCAATGTCGCGCTGGATTCTGGTCGGGCTTATTGTCGCCGCGGGGCTGACGTTGCGCCTTTACCACCTGGGTTTTCAGGACATCTGGCACGACGAAGCGTTCTCCCTGAGCGCGAGCCATCAGAGCTTTGGTCCGATGACGAAGGACATTGTGCACGATTTTGTCCATCCGCCCCTGCACTATTATCTGCTGCACGTGTGGATGAGGCTGATCGGGTTCGGCATCTACCAGGGCCGCCTGCTCTCCGTGTTGTTCGGAGTGGCCGCCATCGGGATGACCTACCTGCTCGCCGAGTATTCGTTCGACTGGCGGACCGGATGGCTGGCGGCGTTTATGCTGGCTGTGTCGCAATACGGCGTGAGGTATTCGCAGGAGGTTCGCCCCTACGAGATGGCCGTGTTTCTGGCGGCGGCGGCGACCTACTTCTTCGCCCGGGCGCTGCGGGAGCGCAGCGCGCGCTGGTGGTGGAGCTTCGTGGCGGCGGCGACACTGGCCGCATACACCCACTACTACACGCTGTGCGTTGTGCTGACGCTGGCGGCTTTCGGCCTGGCGAACCGCCGGCGCTACCGCCTCCCCTGGTCCTGGTGGGCGTCCGGAACTGCCGCGGCGAGCCTCTGCTTCGTGCCCTGGCTGATGTCGGGAGTCGTGCAGGTGTCGCTTCAAAGCCCCAAGCGAACCCTCGGCTTCACCAATCCAAACATGTCCTTCACGTTCGGAAGACTCGTCGCCGCGATCAACACGTTCGACAATGGGAAGGTTCTCGGCGTCAACACGCCCACGCCGGCGTGGGCAGTTCTGATGGGCGCGCTTTTGTTCCTGGTTCCCGCCGGCCTGGCGCTCCTTCCGCTCGTCCGGCGCCAGCGGGCGGACGCCGAGGCCGCGCGCGACGGGCTGTGGATGATGGGATTGACGGTGGTCGTGCCGATTCTGGCGATCGTGGGCATGAGCGTTCGGGCGGGTTTCCAGTTCGCTCCCTGGTACCTGCAATTCTCCATGGTGCCGTACTACATTCTGGCCGCGCGGGGGATCCTGGGTCTGCGGACGGCCGTGCTGCGCGGCGCGGCGATCGTCGCGCTGGCCGCGTTTTCGGGACCGGCGCTGTGGGCGCACTACACCATACCGTTCAAGGGCGCCTACCGGGAAGCGGTGGCCTACATGGTGGCCGAATTCCGGGAGGGCGATGCCTGCGTAAATGTCAACGTCCGCAGACTCGATTCAGGCCCGTATCGGCAATGGTTCGTGTACCAGCCCGGCCGCCCCTATGTTCCCTCCATGACGCTGGATGCGGTCGCCGCCGGACGAACATCGTGCCGGCGTCTCTGGCTGGTCTTCGACTATTACCCGGGGCTGTACCCCGACCGGAGGTTCCAGAGGGAAGCGCAGCGCAGGCTGGAGTCGCGCTGGAAACTGGTCTCCGAGCACCCCTACTACGGTTTGGAAATCAGCCTCTACAAAAACCGGTGACAGGCTACACGTTTTCGGTTTTTCCGAGAGGGAGGAGGCTGCTCCGGCACTACTGTCTGCATGGCACGACTGGCTCGGGTGGTGGCGGCCGGGAAGACTCGGGACGAAAACTAAAACTAAAAACTAAACTAAACTAAACTAAAACTAAACTAAACTCGGGACAGTACACTCAAATCCTGTTTCTGCAGGCGAGTGACGCTCTGTTTTCCGTCAGCCCGCGAGGCGGCGTTCGCCAGACAACCCCTGCCGGGCTACCCGTTCCCATTTTTCCACGGGAAAACCGGTGACAAAAACCGGTGACAGGCTACACGTTTTCACAAAAACCGGTGACAGGCTACACGTTTTCGGTTTTTCCGAGAGGGAGGAGGCTGCTCCGGCACTACTGTCTGCATGGCACGACTGGCTCGGGTGGTGGCGGCCGGATTGCCGCACCACGTCACGCAGCGGGGCAACTTCCGCCAGGGCGTCTTCCTCTGCGATGAGGACCGTTCGACCTACCTCGGGCTGCTGAAGCAGTACGCCGAGAGAGCGAACTTCCGCCTGGTCGGCTACTGCCTGATGAGCAACCACGTGCACCTCATCGTGGTCCCGGAGCGCGAGGACTCTCTGGCGAAGGCGTTGGGGCCGGCGCATTGCCGCTACGCGCACTGGATGCACGCGCGGCAGCATTGCGTCGGACACCTGTGGCAGAATCGGTTCTTCTCAACCGTGCTGGACGAGGCGCATCTGGTGTCGGCGATGCGGTACGTTGAGCGCAACCCGGTGCGGGCGGGTTTGGTGGCGGACGCCGCCGAGTACGCGTGGTCGAGCGCGGCCGCACACGTCACGGGGCAGGACGCGGAAGGAGTTCTGGACGTGGCGTATTGGGCTGAGCGGTTCGCGCCGGAAGACTGGCGGGCACGCCTGGAGACGCAGGAAGAGCCCGCGGAAGTGGAGACGCTACGGGACCATACGGAGACGGGGCGGCCTCTGGGTTCGAAGGAGTTCGTTGCGGAGTTAGGGCGGAGGCTCCGGCGGCTTCTGGAGCCACGGCGGGTGGGCAGGCCGAGGAAGGTCGTAGAGAAGGAAGAGGCGGCGTGCAGGTTGAGATGTTTGGCTGAGAAAAGTGGAAAACACGTAGCCTGTCACTGGTGTTTTGTCACTGGTATTTCTGTCACTGGTATTTCACTGGTATCTTGTCACTGGTATTTGTCTACCGTGAATAACGTTCCTGACTTTCCCGGCAGCGGCTTCGTCAACCCGTATGGAACCCGGTACCTGTTCGGCACCGACTCCATGACGGCTGAGCCGGTTCGCACCTGCGATCCGACGAAGGGGCTCGGCAAGAACCAGTTCATCAACGGCTCTTGCTTCGCCTACCCGACCGAGCGCGGTCTGAACGGCCCGACGCGGCTTCCGGCGATTCGCGGACCCTGGTTCTTCAACAGCGACCTTGCGCTGTTCAAGAACTTCCGGATCAGCGATTCGAAAAAGTTCCAGTTCCGGTTCAACGCCTACAACTTCATGAACCATCCGCTGACGAGCTATCCCGATGGCGGCGACAACGCTCTGAAGCTCACCCACAACTACAACGAGAATGGCGCACCCGTGCTCGCGAACGACCGGTTCGGCTATGCCGACTACAAGTTCGGCCATCGCGTCATCCAACTCGCGCTGAAGTTCTACTTCTAGGTTTCAGCCGCACGCCGGAACTCGAAGGTCGGAAGGCGGCCCCGCAAGGGCCGCCTCTTTACTGAAGGTCTGAAAGAAGCGCGGAGCAAAAGCGCGAGCCGGCGAACAAGAACCGGACAGAGGCACACGGTGCGGAGCGAGCCGGCATATGATCGCGAAGCCCATATCCATCAAGGCCACCGGTTGTAGATCCCGCAGTTGCGCGCTGAAAACAGTCGCGCTTACCTCGGGAGATCTGCTGTTTGTTTCGGAATCGACACTGAGGTGGAGAGATCCATCCTGACCGGGCGACAGGAGTCAGCAGAGGGACGCGTTCACCCGGTTCAGCGGTGTAAGCCGCGCGTATGAACAACCTGCTGGCAGGGCGAATCGGCAGTACAATTGACCGAGCGGACAAGACGTAGGTCTCCGTTTCTCCGAAAGCGAAGCGGGCCATGACCGGCCAAAACATCTCGCATTACCAGATCATCGAGAAGCTGGGCGAGGGCGGGATGGGTGTGGTCTACAAGGCCCACGACACCCACCTGGACCGTTTCGTTGCGCTCAAGTTCTTGCCGCCGGGCAGCACGTCCGATCCCGCACGTCTGCAGCGCTTCATGCGTGAGGCGAAGGCGGCGTCATCTCTTAATCATCCCAACATCGTCACGATCTACGAGGTGGGCACGGATCCCGCTGCCAGCTATATCGCTATGGAGTATATCGAGGGCTCCACTCTGCAGGCGATCATCCGTACGGCAAGAATGGCAGTTCCGGAAGCCGTGAATGTGGCTCTCCAGATCGTGGGAGCGCTGGACGCTGCGCACCGTCACGGCATTATTCATCGGGACCTGAAGCCCGCCAATGTCATGCTCACCGCCGACCGTCTGGTCAAGATCCTCGATTTCGGACTTGCCAAACTCAGGCAGCCATCTCAGGGCGACGCCGCCGCCGAGACCCATAGTCTGACAACGCGGGAGGGCGTGGTCCTCGGCACGGCTGCCTACATGTCTCCGGAGCAGGCAAGAGGCGAGAATGTGGACGACCGGTCCGACATCTTCTCGTTCGGAGCGCTTCTCTACGAAATGCTGGGCGGCCAGCCGGCGTTTCAGCGGCCATCGCAGGTCGCCACCCTGGCCGCGGTCCTTCGGGATGAACCGCCGCCGCTGCGGGTACTCGTGCCGGAGGCATCCCCAGGGTTGGACGAGGTGGTCAAGCGGTGCCTCCGCAAGGACTCTGGCGAGCGATTTCAGAGCAGCGCCGACCTGAAAAGCGCACTCCGCCAGGCGTGCGATCTCTCGGACCAGGCCTCGGCCGTCCGCAAGGCCGGTCTGCCTGCGATTGCCGTTTTGGCTTTCGCCGATATGAGCCCGGCGCGTGACCAGGAATACTTCTGCGACGGCATCGCCGAAGAGATCCTGAACGGGCTTGCAAGAATCGAGGGACTCCGCGTAGCCTCGCGCACCTCCGCATTTCGCTACAAGGGACAGGCGAGCGACATCTGCGACATCGGCCGGCAGCTCAAGGTCGACACCGTGCTCGAAGGCAGTGTCCGCAAATCCGGAAACCGGCTCAGAATCACCGTCCAGCTCATCAATGTGGCGGACGGCTTTCATCTCTGGTCGGAACGGTACGACAGGACGGTCGAGGATGTTTTCGCGATCCAGGACGAAATCTCTGAGGTCATCGTCGGTACGCTGAAAGTCGCACTCCAGCCGCGACCAGAGGACGTCCCGCAGCGGCGCGCTCGAAACGCCGCCGCATACAATAGCTACCTCAAGGGCCGGTACTGCTGGAACCGGCGGAGCGCCGACTCGCTGAAAGCGGCCATCGAACACTTCCAGGAAGCTCTGGCCGAGGATCCCGGATATGCAGCCGCATACGCGGGGCTCGCCGATTCTTTCGTAATGCTGGGAATGCAGACGTACGTTTCGCCCAGGGAAAGCATGCCGCGGGCGCTGGCCGCCGCGCGCCGTGCGCTCGAGCTTGACGCTTCTCTGGCGGAGGCACACGTTTCACTGGCCGGCGCCCTCGCGCTCTACGAATGGGATTGGAATGGCGCGCGTGCTCATCTCGAACAGGCCATGAAGCTCAGTGCGGAGTACGCCACGGCCTATCACTGGTACGGTATGTTCGTTTGCATGGCTCGCAGCCGGGAGGACGACTCGATTCGCGCTCTGCGGAGAGCCCAGGATCTGGATCCACTTTCTCTCCCCATAGGCGCGGATTTCGGGTTGACACTGCTGAATATGCGCCGGTATCAGGAAGCACTCGAACAGTGCCGGCGTGTCCTCGACCTCGATTCCACCTTCTTCCGTCCCCATTGGTTCCTGGGCCGCATCTATACGCAACTGGCGCGCTGGGACGACGCCTTCCATGCGCTGGGCAAGGCGCGCGAGTTGTCGCAATGGGATCCGCGCGTCGAGGCCGCCCTCGGGTTCGCCTACGCGAGGTCTGGGCAGCGCGCGGAGGCCGTGCGCATTATCGATTGGCTGAAAACGACATCCGAGAACAGATACGTCAGCCCATGCGAAACCGCGATTATCGCCGCGGGGCTGGGCGATACGGAGATGGTCTTCGCGTGGCTCGATCGCTCTTTGCTCGACCGCAGCGGGTGGCACGTGTGGCTGAAGGTCGATCCGTGTTTTGATTTCATCCGCGGCGATCCGCGGTATTCTCAGCTCCTGAACCGCATGGGTCTGGGCGGGACCTGATTGCGCGCAGGCGCGTGCTTCGCCGCCAAAAGGAAGGTCATCATGATACTGGTAATCGGCGCAACAGGCTTGTTGGGCATGGAAGTCTGCCGCGCTCTGAGACAACGCGGCGAGGAGGTTCGGGCGCTGGTGCGGTCTGCCGCCTCGGAGAAAGCCACGCAACTGGCCTCCGAGGGCATGAAACTCGCGGACGGGGATTTGAAGGACCCCGAATCGCTGGTCCATGCGAGCCGAGGCGTGTCGGCGGTCATCTCCACCGCATCGTCGACGTTTTCACGGCAGACCGGCGACTCCATAGAGACAGTGGATCGTCTGGGTCAGAGGAACGCAGTGGATGCGGCCCGGTCGGTTGGAGTGAGCCGCTTCGTGTTCGTCACCATACCTGGCGAGATGAAGTTCCCGTCGCCTCTCACTACTGCGAAGCGGGAGGTCGAGCAACACCTGGTGCAAAGTGGTCTGCCGTATACGATCCTCAGGGCCAACTGGTTTATGGAAGTCTGGTTAAGCCCCGCGCTGGGATTCGATTATCCCAATCACCAGGCAACTGTGTACGGTACCGGCAGCAATCCTGTGAGTTTCGTCTCATACAAGGATGTCGCGAAGTCTGCCGTCGAGGCGGTGGACCTGGCCGCGGCCGAAAACCGGGTGGTGGATGTATGCGGGCCCGAGCCGGTCAGTCAATTGGATGCGGTCCGGATATTCGAGCGGGCAGCGAGTCGCGATTTCGCGCGCCAGCACATCGCCGAGGAGACCCTGCATGAAAACCGGCGCAGAGCGACCGACCCTTTGGAACTGACCGTCGCCAGCTTGATGCTGGATTACGCGGCAGGAAATGTAGCGGATCCCGCAGAATTGTTGCGGATCGTTCTGCTCCAGCTCACGACTGTCGGGGATTACGCGAATTACGCGATGGCGGCACGGAGGTGAAGAATGCGGCAGGGAATATGCACGTTCCGAGTGGGAGAAGTAGCATGCACGGCCCTCTGCGATGAAACGCTGGCCTACCCGATAGCAAATGGTCACGCAGGGCCTGTCCGAAGAGGAACGGGCACATGTGACGAGCCAGTACGATGCAGCCGAGGGGCATCTTACGTTCCCTCACACGGCGCTGCTGGCGGAGACTGCCCGCGAACGCATTCTTCTGGACACAGGCGCGGGGCCGCTGGGGCCAGACACCGGACGCCTCCCGTCGCTGCTGGAATCACGCGGGATCGCGGCCGAATCCATCGCCGTTGTAGTGCTCACGCACGGCCACCCGGACCATATCGGTGGAGTGACGGACGCGAGCGGCCGGCCGGCGTTTCCCAATGCGCGCCATATCATCGGCGCCGGAGAGTGGCGATTCTGGACCGATGAGGCGACCCTCGAAAAATGCGCCCGGAAGGAACTGTACGGCTTGGGTCTATTCGATCAGATCATCGGTGAAGGGGCCCGGAAGCATCTTCCACCATTGGCGAGCCGGCTGGAACCGGTCGAATCCGAGGTTGAGATCTCTCCCGGCGTGCGCGTGGTGCCGACGCCTGGTCATACTCCGGGACACAGTGCGGCAATCATCGCGTCCGGCAGGGAGCAGTGCCTGTTTGTCGGCGACGCGTTCATTATTCCGCTTCAAGCCGAACGCCCCGAATGGAACCTTCCGTTCGACCTTTGGCCGGACCAGGCCACCGCCACGCGACGTGCGTTGTTCGACCGGGTAACCTCGGAAGAGATGCTGGAACTCTTCTTCGAACGCCTCGGCCAGTAGAGCCCCCCAATCGCCTTTCGCCTTCAGTTTGCCAGTGAAGGAACGCAGCACGGGCGGCTCCTCCTCACCGACAACATCTGGATGATGGAGCTGCCGCAGATATTGGCCGAGATCGGTCCTACCGCCGCCGCCTTCCCATCGGCGCGGCAACTGGCCTCCTGGGTTGGCGTGTGTCCCGGTTCCAACGAGAGTGCCCACGAAAACCATTCCGGCCGCTGCGCCAAAAGTAACCGTTTTATGCGTCGGCGTGCTGCGCCGAATCCTGAAGCGGGCAAAACTGTTCGCCGTTTGCCAGCACCTCGCCCCAGCGGGAGACGCAAGCGGCGAACTTCTCCCCTTATGAGCGATGACTTTGAACTCGCGGCGCCAAGCGCGCCGGCAAGAGTGGGCGCGACGTGCGGAGCGGATATCAGCGGTCTGCGGAGGAGCGGCGGTACTCGAGGGCGGCCTGCGCCTGCGCTGTCGCGGCGGCCAGATTAATTGAGTAGACGCGGACATCGCGCCCGGGCGACTGAGACGTTATCGTCAGCATTTGGGCCTCTCCGCGACCATGGGCCAATCCAGGAGCGGGCTCGTGTCACCGCAGACGAGGGCTTGCACGACCCCCTCGAAAAAGTTGCCGGCCCGCACGGGCCCGCAATGATCCGACCAGGTGTTGAGCAGCTCGGCCAGCACTTCGATTTCTTCCGGCTTGCCGCAGCGCGCGAACTCCGTGAATCGCATCATGAGCTCGCCAAGCGTAGCGATTTGCTCGAGCCGGTCTTCGGCATCCTGGTCTGCCATTCGGCGCTCCTTGCATTACTCCATATGCGCGGGTTTGCGCGATGCATAGCCGACATCGGATTCAGTTTCGCCCGCGCGTTCAACATCTGGACGGCCTCCACCTCACCAATAACATGCAGGGCTTTGAGGAGCCTCATTGAGCGTGGAAGGCCGCTGGATGCTGCTGATCGAACATCCTACGAATTCCAAATGAGCCAATCGTCTTGGCTCGTGGGCACCCAATGCAACTCTTCTAATACCGGGAGTTCTTCGTGCTGGTGCTCGTGAACATAGTGCCGGGCCACCGCGATGGCATGATCCTTGGCATTTGCCGCACTGAACTGGCGACTGCCCTGAATGACCACAGCCGGACCGTAGAGCAGTACTTTCCATTCGTTGAACTCGGAAACCACCACCAGCGTCAAGTAGTGATATGGCGCTCTGAAACCGGACATCGACCGAAACATGGACACCCCAGGACGACCTCCGGCATCGAGCATACTCTCGCGCCCATTCCGGCGCAATGCTCTTTCCAAAGGGCCATTAGATCGCGACTGAACTGAAGCGCCGAGGCGTGGCGGCCACAACTGCCGCTGCTCGGCGCTCGTGAAGCGCAGCCGGGATACGTTTGGAAGCGAAGATCGTGATCGGCCGACCGGGCGAACCGGCAGGCCACCGCACCACTTCCAGGTCGGTCCGAACTGCCCGGAGTTTCCCAGAACCCCATCTCCAGAGCAGCAAACCCGTTGATGGTGCGAAGGGCTGCTGTCAATAGCAGTTAGTTCGCAGGTATGGCACTTCTCCGTGAAGCCGACGAGCCGCCCAGGGACTACCGAAGGTGCCGCGCCGAGTTGTTGCTGTGGCTCGACACGGGAAAAGATTGAACTTCAAATACCGGAGAATCAGCTAAGATCGAAGGCTGAAACTTGGATTCTTGCCGATCTGGCATCGGCATCACACTGATGAAGCAATAACCGGCCTGAGCCCCACCTGAGTTAGCGGTGCTTCAGGCCGGGCTACACCAGCCGTCTGTGCACTGCGATGTACCGCTCATCGACGAGCGCCGGAAGGATCTCGAACAACCTGTGGAAGTAAGGCTGGCCGCAGTTCGCATCTAAGGCGTGCTGATCGGCAAACACCTCGACAAAGCTGAACGTCAAAGGATCGTGCAGGTCCTGGCTCAGTTCGTACCGGATGCACCCATGCGCGGCGCGCGTCGGTCCCACCAGTCCCTGAAGACAGCCGGACAGGTCGTCCGCCTTGCCCGGCTTTGCCGTAAAGTGCACGACGACGACCAGGTGCGCTTCATCCGCCTCGTTCATGCGGCGCTCCTCTTGGCCGGCGGGCAGCAGTTCCCTGTGCAGGCGCACGATTCTCTCCTCGACTAGGTCCGCTGACGCTTCGGAAGAACGCTTGACGTGCTTCGACGCGAGATGAGCCTCGTAGGCGGCCGCGCTGACGAACTTCTCGGTGAATGTGAAACAGCCGGGATTCTCGACTTCCTGGTTCAGCTCGTACCGCAGGCAGCCTTTCTCGCTCCGCGTCGGCCCGACCATGTCTTGAAGCAAGCGCCGCAGTTCGCTTTCGTGTCCGCGTGCTGCAGTGAAATGCGCGATGACGGTGATCTCTTCCCCGGATTCCGCCATATCCCCTCGCGTTCAAGCTCATCCCAGGGTACGGCGGTTCCGGATCGGAGTCCAGGGGTTTCCAAACCGTCTCCGGGTGGTGGAACGAATTCACGAAACGGCTTTCGGACGGCGGTCCAGACGATCCGCGGTGGGTTGCCGCAGTGTGTCCCAATTGCCACCGGCGAGCGCACCACGGACAGGCCCGGCTCGAGCTGAACGCGTCGATACAGGCTTACTTGCGAACATCGAAGCGCTTTGACCGTTGGGTGTTGCCGAGAACGAAGCTATTCTCTCCCACCACGATTCCTTAGGCGAGGGGCTTCCGTTCGTCGCTGAGCCGCTGCTGACCGGCCGCAGCTCGGAACGCTGCAATGCCGCGGATCAGTCAAGCAAGCGCGGCGCTGGCCGCTACGGTCGGAGAACCATGTGACTCAGCGGCTGTTCGAGCGCATGGTGTGCCGGATCGCGGCGCTGCTGCTGCCGATCGGATGGGAGGCGGCGACGGAGAAGCAAACAAGTCGAAGGAAGCGGACAGGCGTGTTAGAAGTCACCTGGAATCAGTAAACTGCGGCAATCCGTGTCCGTGAGAGGCAGAACTGGCCCCTTCCTGGGCCACTGGAGTCGCAAGAGATGGAAGCAATGAGACAAACAGATCTATTTGGGGCGGTTGGATGTATAATCGATCCCGCCCAGGATGGCAGAATGATGGAAGCGGGCGGAACCTTCGGGCGGCGGGCAGATGTGCGGTGCCGTAATCGCCGCGAACCCCCATAACACTGCGTTGGAGAACGCGTCGGCAGGGCGAGCGAGGTTCTTCAGCACGACGCTCGATCTTACGTTTCGCTTTTTCACGAGGCGGCCTTTCAAAATGTACGGCCTCGCTGGATTCGGCACGTTCCGGCGGACGATCGAGTTTACCGCCGCTTCGACTCAGGGCACGCTTTCGCAGCCTGGCAACCCTATTGTATTTGGCCAGGACGGTGATTCTGAGTGAACGCGGTAGTGCCGGCGGGGATCACGACGGGGGACGCGGTGCCGGTCGTGCTGAGCGTAGCCGGGCAGACCAGCCGCCGGCCACCATCGCGGTGAGGTGAATGATGCAGAGGATGATGGCTTCCACGTGGGTGTTGGCGCTGGGTATGTGCGCCGCGCCTCTTTCCGGGCAGGTGATCGATACCGTCGCGGGCACGACCTGGACCTGGCTCTCTCCAACCTCGGGCGTACAGGCGCTGAGTGCACCTTTGGGGCCTCTTGGAGGTGTGGCCGTTGATGCCCAGGGTAACGTTTACGCTGCAGACTCCGGGAACAACATCGTAGTGCGGCTCTCGCCGGATGGGGTATTGACGGTTGTGGCCGGAAATGGGAATCCGGGGTACTCTGGCGACGGAGGGCTAGCCACTCACGCATCGCTTTACTGGCCCAATGGAGTGGCCGCAGATTCGGCGGGCAACCTCTATATCGCCGACTATGGGAACAACCGAATTCGGAAGGTTTCTGGCGGGACGATCACGACGGTCGCCGGAAATGGAAATCAGGGGTACTCCGGCGACGGAGGGCCCGCCACCAGCGCAGCCCTCAACCAACCCTCCGGAGTGGCCGTGGATTCAGCGGGCAACCTCTACATCGGCGACACATACAACCACCGAATCCGGAAGGTGTCTGCCGGTACGATCATGACGGTCGCCGGAAATGGAAATCAGGGCTTCTCTGGCGACGGAGGGCTCGCCACCAACGCATCGCTCTACTGGCCCACTGGAGTGGCCGCAGATTCGGCGGGCAACCTCTACATCGCCGACTATGGGAATAACCTGATTCGGAAGGTGTCGGGCGGAACGATCACGACGGTCGCCGGAAATGGAGATCAGGGGTACTCTGGCGACGGAGGGCTCGCCACGGGTGCATCGCTCTACGGGCCCCTCGGAGTGGCTTTAGATTTGGCGGGCAACATCTACATCGGCGACGGATACAACAACCGTATCCGGAAGGTGTCGGGCGGGACGATTGCGACGATCGCCGGAAATGGAGCTTACGGATTCTCTGGCGACGGACGGCTCGCCAGGAGTGCATCGCTCAACCAACCCAACGGGGTAGCCGTAGATTCGGCCGGCAATCTCTACATCGCCGACTCAGGGAACTATCGAATTCGGAGGGTGTCGGGCGGGACGATCACTACGGTCGCCGGAAATGGAGCTTACGGATTCTCTGGCGATGGAGGGCCCGCCACCAGCGCATCGCTCGCCGACCCGTGTGAAGTAGCCCTTGATTCGGTCGGCGACTTCTACATCGCCGACAGATTGAGCGGCCGGATCCGAAAGGTGTCCGGCGGGACGATCACTACGGTCGCCGGAAATGGGAATCAGGGATTCTCTGGCGACGGAGGGCCCGCCACCAGCGCATCGCTAAACTTCCCACAGGGAGTAGCCGTAGATTCGGCTGGCAACCTCTACATCGCCGACTCTCAGAACAGCCGGATTCGGAAGGTGTCTGGCGGTACGATCACGACGGTCGCCGGAAATGGAGATGAGGGTTTCTCTGGCGACGGAGGGTCCGCCACCAGCGCATACCTTTACGGACCCAACGGAGTGGCCGTAGATTCTGCGGGAAACCTCTACATCGCCGATACATACAACGACCGAATTCGGAAGGTGTCTGGCGGAACGATCACGACGGTCGCCGGAAATGGAGATGAGGGTTTCTCCGGCAACGGAGGGCCCGCCACCAGCGCAGCCCTCAACCAACCCTTCGGAGTGGCCGTGGATTCAGCGGGCAACCTCTACATCGGCGACACATACAACCACCGAATCCGGAAGGTGTCTGCCGGTACGATCATGACGGTCGCCGGAAATGGAAGCCCGGGGTACTCTGGCGACGGAGGGTCCGCGACGAGCGTATCGCTGAACTACCCCGTGGAAGTGGCCGTAGATTCGACTGGCAACCTCTACGTCGCTGACTATGGGAATAGCCGAATTCGGAAGGTGTCGGGCGGGAGGATCGCAACGGTCGCCGGAAATGGACATCCGGGGTTCTTTGGCGACGGAGGGCCCGCCAGCGGCGCATCCCTCTACGGGCCCAAGGGAGTGGCCGTAGATTCGGCAGGCGGCCTCTACATCGCCGACTCAGGCAACAAGCGGATTCGTGAGGTTCTCACTGGCGCGGTTTCCTACCAGGCTTCACCTGCAAACTTGAGTTTCTCCACGACCACCGGCGTCGTGCCCGGTGCGCAGAGCATCGTGCTTTCCTCGACCGTTGCCGGCCTTTCCTTCACCGCGTCCACCAACGCCGCATGGCTTGGCGTGAGCCCTTCGAGCGGCTCCATTCCAGCCGTGCTGCAGGCGACCCTAGACCCGTCCAGTCTGACAGCGGGAACTTACCAGGGGACGATCACCATCACCGCGCCTAGTGCGGTTCCTGCGACGACCACCGTCGCGGTAACT
>Ga0209777_10000822_pt1 | contig 48135 bp, 32 predicted proteins | sample FrelakmetHBP12HB_FD_187147 | JGI IMG/M metagenome (GOLD analysis project Ga0209777, IMG submission 187147) | Freshwater lake sediment microbial communities from the University of Notre Dame, USA, for methane emissions studies -HBP12 HB (SPAdes)... | ecosystem: Environmental > Aquatic >... | reverse complement strand
AGAAGCCACACGGAAGGAAGACGTAATGGGAACACCCTGCGTCGATCCTCCGGTGCTCTGGCTACTCCAGTAATAGATTTGATTGGACTGCAGCGCCGGGGCCTGCCAAGATGCGGCAACCTTGCCCGGAATAATTGTCGGCGAAACTATTCTTGCGGGACTCGAAAAGTCGGGGACAGTGTCTATGGAGAACGTAAAGGAGAGTGGCGTCGTGTCGCTACCCGCAGGAACCGTCGCCACGAATGTCGGCGACACACTCGAGATAACACCCATCGGAGGCGGTTTGACCGCTGAGATCCGGTTCCGGTAAACATAAAACGATTTCTGGACGATGTTATTGTCCTTTCGCAACTCAATAATGCTATCTTTCGGGTCAATGTTAATGGTGACCGTGTGGAATCCCGGTTTCCCCTGCACATTGAACGACACTTTGAAACTATCCTGCCACACAAAATCCGGAATATAGAATTGAGGAACAGCGTCACTCGTGCCTTTGTACTGGCCTTTTTCGTTAACGTAGCTGTCCTGGATTGAGACAAGTATCGGGACGCCGGCCATCAGACCGCTGTTCTTGATAGCCACACTCAGCGTGATCGTGCTGTCCGCAGTTGCCGGCTGTGTTCGGAGCACGACACCATCGGCAGTGACGGCGAAATCGGGCCGGAGCGGAACGCCGAAAGGCGAATATGGGTCGCCGATCAAGGGATGGAGATGCTCAGCCTGGATCACGAGGGGAGTCGTCACGCCGTTAATAATCCAGAAATTGAGCCGCGATATCGTCGTCAACAGGCCGAGGTTGCGTGCAGCATTGACCGTCGCGGCAGAGAGAAACTTGTCGTCGAGAACCCTCCCCACGGAGCCGTATCCGATGCTCGACGCGGCCCACACCGCGATTGCGCCCCGATTGTCGGCCATCAAGAAATCTTCTGAGAGGACATTTTGGGTCGGGTCGGAAAAAAAACCAACATTGCAGCTCACGCTCGAGACGAACGGCAGTTGTCCGTTGGTGTTTTGAAGGCCAGATGGGCTGCCGATATCCAGAGCCCAAATTCTACCCCCCGAGTGCCCGATGTAGTTCACAAACACCACTCCGTTGTTGACCCGATCTTGCATGAACTGTTTGTTTTCCCCGTCAATGATCGCATCCGTCGATTTGTACACCTTGTAGACCAACCCGCCAAATGGATAATCCGTGACGTAGCGGTTGACCAGGTCATCAGACCAGTAATTGAACGTGGCTTTCTCGGATGGATCATCCCCCGCGGTGAGAAAGAGATACGATTTGCTCCAATCTCCGGCGGGGGTCGCTTCATAATTGATGATTTTCGATACCACCTGGTCTGCTTCGGTAGTATTCTCAACCGGAATTCTCCCGACGAGCATGAAGGGAATGTAATTCTTCACCGAATCAAAACAGACGAGCGCATTATCGCTCGGGGGATTCCCGTACGACGGCACATAATTGATCTTAACGCTCGTCGGCATCAGCATTTTATAGTCCCAGCTCGCGTCGCCAAACAAGACCACCGTGGCCGGCGATGGATGCTTCCATGAGTAATATGAAGTCTTTAAGAATGACCGGATCGCAACGGGGTCAAGAAGGCCGTAATTAAACTCATCGTAAATATCCTGAACATCAACCACGGCCGTGCGAAGCTTGTTGGCACTTGCACGGTACTGGGCAAGGCGGTTCGCCTCCGACCGGAATAACGAATGGGTGATGACGATGTAGTCCGACCCGCGCGTATTCACGCGGAGGTTACTAAACGTCTTACCGACCATGTACGCTGGTGTGAGTTTGCTGCTTTGCTTAACGACATAGTAGGCCTTTTGAGTGCTCGCCGTGTCGGAAAAAACAAATGCCTGCGAGCCGTAGGGAAGGAGGTTGAGAATTCTTCTACCACCCGTCAGGTCATAGATGCTCGCGCTATCGCGGGGGATGCCTTTTACGACATACGCGATCGTGTCCTTTCCCGGGGCGGGAACGGTGAATAACACCGAGCCGTTGAGTGCCTTGATCGGACGGGGATAATTCACTTCAAACCAGTCGAGATAAAACTCGGAAATATTCGAGTCTGCGGGGCTCCACGTCTTTGAGCTGATCTGCACCGTATCCAACCCCGCTCTGAGAATTGAATCCGGAAATGTTCCTGTAAAAAACGCTTCGTTGTTGTCCGTCCAGTCCAACTCTCCGACGAACCTCTTGTTGACGTAGAGCAGTGCGCTTTGCCGCGAGGGTGACTTGCATGAGCTGCTCTGGCAAATCGTCATGCCGTAGAACCTTGCCTTTAACTGTACCGGCACACCCGTCGAACGCTGGAGGGTGTCGAGCGTAAAAGGAAAGTTAAATGTTTGCCCGCTGACGAACGCCTGCCAGTACCAGCCTTCGCCCGGAACGTCGTCGGTGTTTTCGATATCATCCTGCGTGACGCCAAAAAAGTAGTTGAGGTCTTTCTCCTGGTGGGAAGTTTCCATGTACCATCTCGTCGTGTCGGGCGTCGCTATCGCATTGGCAGGTCCGTCAGTATACCGTCGTGGATTCGGGTCATTCCACGTGAGCCAGTACATGCTCGTATCGGAATATCTATTATAGTACGAGCTCGTGCCGTACCGCCGCCGGGCATAAAACTCCATATACCAGTTCTGCGGCAGGCTATCCTGTGTCTGGACAACCAGCGGAACGGACTGACCCTGGGAATAAAGAGCAGCGGTAGCATTGTTTAGCCGGGTGAGGTCGATGCCATTATTGAGCAAGGTATTGTAACTCAGGCGATAGAGACCGTCCGCGCCGACGGGGATTCGATAATACGTTCGCCCGGTCTGGAACCATCCCGCCGTCGAATCAACGAGCAGCGAACTCACCGTCTTAACGTACCTTCCGCCCCAGGATTGAGCGTCCTGATAATTCAAGATGAGATTCTTGTAAACATCCTCGAAGCACGGGTCGGGGTCTGAGAGTGGGGTCCATACCTGCCCGCCTGTTCCTGCATCCTGTTGAAAGCGAATCCGCAGCTTCAAGTGGACAAATCGTTTCAGTTGTTTCGTGACGGGATTGTACTGAACCGGATGCACGATAACCCTCGCGACACGGAAATTCCGGAGCTGTGTGACGTCGGTGATTTCCGCGGTCGTGGATGGGTAAAATTGATTGTGCGTTTCGTAAAATTCCCGGTCGACGCGATAGCCCGGAACGGCTTCGCCTTCCGCTGTGAAGGTGTGATAGGGTGCCGGCGCCACGACTTTCCCTTCCTCGATGACAAATTTTGACTCGACAATCTCGACCGCAGGCCGCCGCCCCGGCGGGACGGCAAAGAGATGACCTTCCACCGGCAAATCCGGTCTTCCCGCTTCCGACGTGGACCCCGAAAGAAGAGCGCTGAGCTGCTGCATGCTCTTCCCATCCACTTTCAGCTCGACTTCGCCGTACGCCTTTGGAATAACTTCCAGGAGAATCTCGTCGGAATTCGATCGCTCAATAAGGACATTATCCTTGGGAGCCGTTTTCCTCTCAGTCGATGTGCCCGCCGTTAATAGTGCGAGCGTCATCGAAACGGCAGCGAAGAATCTCGGAATTATTTTCTCTCGACGCGGATTCATTGGGGCGTCATGCCGGTATCACTTTGCGAATGCATCTTCCCATTTTTCATTCTTTGAACAAGAACTCGAATAACAAATTCCGGATTACCAATCATGTATCGTGCAAACAATCTTCGTGGTTCCTGAAGCAATCGGAAAAACCATTCAAGCCCCACACCCTGCATCCAAACCGGACTTGCCTGTTTCACACCCGCGACAAAATCAATACACGACCCCGCTGTGAGAATCGCATTAACCCGCAGCCGGTCTTTGTTCGACATGATCCATTCCTCTTGTGCCGGCATCCCAAAACCGACCACCAGCACTTGTGGTGACAGCGCATTGATCGATTCAATCACCGAATCAGATTCCCCGCCCTGCTTCTCAAAATAACCATGATGACAACCGAGAAGTTTCAAGTTTGAAAACCGCTCTTTCAGTTTGGCGCTTGCCGCGGTAACGGCTTCTTCTGTGCTTCCGAGCAAGTACATGCTTAAATCCTTCTTCTCACAGAAATCTGCCAATTGCCAAATCCATCTTGTCAACGGAATTCTGGCCGGGAGACGCTCTCCCAGGATCCGTGCACCGAATCGTACCCCCTCGCCGTCAGGATACACGACATCGGCCTCATTCAGAAATTCCCGAAACCGGGCGAATTTCCTCGCGAGATTGATGCCATGTACTGTAAGATACGCAAAAATTCTCTTTTCACCATGACGGACAGCACGTTCGATTTGGGCGAGCAGCTCATCGCCGGAGATTCGATGAACGCGTACTTCCAGAATGTTAATGTAAGAGTGCATCATGGCCGTCCGGTTGGTGCAACTCGACCAAGGATTGACTGCGCCGCACCGAGGACTTCCTCCGTCGTTATCAGGTTGATGCAAGGATCATCCGGCCGGACGCATTTGAACTGATTGCACGGACTGCATTCCACTTGATGAAAAAGACCGATGTCCTGATGTGTTTGGGGTCCCGTCAGCGATGGTGAAGCAGGGCCAAAAAGTCCGATCGTAGGAATTCCCAGAGCGGATGCCAGATGGAGCGGACCCGAGTCGTTACCGATGAATAAACCTGCTCGTGCAAGCAGCGCCGTTAATGCTCCCGCATCCGAAGAATCAAAAAAAGCTATATCGTCAATTCCTGGAATCGTTTCCCGAAATTCTTGCATCCCGTACGATTCTTCCTTGGTTCCAATGAACACAACCCACGCTGAATGTCGTTTGATCATTCCTTGCGCCACAACCGCATATTGGGATAGCTGCCATTGCCTGTATTCCCATCCCGCAAACGGGTGTATGACGACGAGCAGTCGAGTCTCCCCGTAACCGAAGCGAACGAGAAAGTCGCGTACCTTCGTCCGGGTTTCCGGGGGAATTTCAAAACGAACTGTTCCTGCGAATGGAATTCCGAGTGCACGGCAGATCTTCGCCGCCCGATCTCCAATATTCTCCATGTAGTATTGCTCGCTCACAGCCAATTTCAGGCCGATTCCATGGACTTTGGAGTGGTTGAGAAACGGTGTCATGGAGTCATGAACATCAAAATAGCCGACTTTCGCAGAGGAGTGCGTCCCTAACGTGAGAAGGCTGTTACGTGCAGATGGGCTCATGCTGCAAACGAGGTCGAAATGCCTGGCTCGCAAAACACGGCGGGCTTCGAGGAAACCGGTTAGTGAGTTTGTTCGGTCAAGAGAATATACGCTGTTGACCGCAGGCAACATGTTGAAAAGCTCTTGATATCGTTGGTCGACGGCGACGGCAATTCTTGCTTGCGGAAAAAAAGACCGGAACGATTCAATCACGGGAAGCATTGTCACCACATCCCCAAGGCGGCAGAATTCCACAAAAAGGATCGAGGTAATTCGAGATGGGTCGAATGGACGACTAAGTTTTTTCCTTTGCAGAATAAGTGAGAGCCGAGCTGCTATTTTTGCGGCGAAGTGGACCATGAATCGTTTATATCTTCAAGAAAATGAACTGTATTCTCTGCCGGGAGTTTTCAGAGAGCATAACGACACTAGTGTTTCATATAAACCGTCGAAAACCACACCTTGAACAGCGGATCAATGAACTCAATACGCTGCTGCACTATATCAATGACCTCTTTGCTCACCAGTGATTCCTTAATGCGATTGACGTTTCCCGATGTTCCAAGCCGATACGTTCGTAATGTTTCTGCCGCGCTGAACTGGGTGACATTGCTGGAGAGCGCCTTCAAGAAGTTGATTTGCGGATTCGTAAGTCCGTCCACTTCCCGTTGAAAAAGGATCGCATGCTGCGTCAGCAGAACGTCGAGGGAGTCGTGGAACTCCCGATCTGTGCAGTGCTTTATTGTAGCAGTCCATACGGTGTGAGCAAGTTGCTGGACGAAATACGGGTGGTTCTCCATCCGGCGGGCGATGAGGAGGGCAAGATCCTCGCTGATGAATTTACCGGTCTTCCTGAACGCGGAAACGACAAACGGCACCCAATAGGTTTCCGGGATTTTTTCCAAAAACAATATGTCGCCGAATTTGTAGAAAGGCATGGATTTATTCTCAAACAATTCGGTCAACCAATGGCGTTTGCTTCCATACAGGCAATATGTCGCGAGCTTGTGGTACTGCCATTGTGCGCGTAGCTTTTTCTGAAATGCCGGTGGATTATCGAAGAAACCGATGTTCTGAAATTCGTCGAGACAAACCACGAGATGGATCTTCTTTTCTTTACTCACGACTTCCGGGAGATTGAGAATTTCCTCCGAAGATTTTTTCACTTCCTCCCAGTCAAAACTAATGGAAAGATCATTAGCTGGATCAACGCCCACATTGAATTTCGGAGTTACGCTCGCGAGGAAGCGCTTTGCGCTTTCGATGCGTTCCTCCCATCTGGAGAAGGAAACACGCAGCACCTCCTTTGCAAATTGCGCGTAAAATTCTTGCTCGGTCCGTACATTGAACAGATCAAGAAAACAGAATCGGAGGGCCGCACTCCTTTTTTGAAGTGTCTGTCCGATTCTTGCCATCAAGGAGGATTTACCCCACCGGCGAGGAGAGATGAGAATACTGTTGATATGGGAAGCTATGTTCTGGGAAAGTCGTTTCTGCTCGATTTCGCGGTCAGCGAACGCTTCTCCGGATGCTATCTTCCCGTAGATGAAGGGACTGTTCATGATACTTCAAATTCCTAACACAAATATAGCTTACAATATTGTAAGTTGCAAATCTGTAAGATTGCAAAGCCCTCGGAAAAGGTCAAAATGTTGCTTTGCCACGACCTCCACGGAAAAGATCTTCTCGACGCGCTCAACTCCTCTCCGGATCAAATCGTTGCGCAGCCGGGAATCGTCATGAAGCCGCTGGAGTTGTTCGCGCAACGCATGAACCTCCCGCTCAGGAAAAATCAGACCCGCGTCACCGATAACATTTGGAATCTCACCCGAGTCAGAACCAACGACGGGAACCTCACACGCCATCGCCTCAATCAGGACTCTCCCGAACTGTTCCTTCCAGTGCGTGCCCGTACAGGATGGCAACACGACGACATCCATAGAATTCAGGTATTGAGGAACTTGCAATCTGGGGACTGAGGGTATCCACATGATTCTTTCCGATATCCCCAGCGTGACTGCAAGTTTTTGCCACTCATGCTTTGCGGGACCATCCCCCACTAACATCAGAATAAAATCAAAAGAAGCCGATGCGAGCGCTTTCATAAGCGTGTCGACTCCTTTTCCCGGTATGAATCGCCCGAGATATCCGACGACGAAGTCATCCCTCTTCATCCCGATGTGCAGATTTTCTCTCGGGATCTTGTGAAAGAACGACGTATCCACGTATGGCGGAATTACGGTAACGTTGGAAAAGCCTTTTTGCCCGAAGATCCGTTTTGCCGATTCATTGAATGCGATACAATGGTCGGCATTTCTTAATACAAATCGTTCAATGCGTGAATTCAGGAAACCGAACTTGTAGGGAAATCCGATGACCGTGTAATCGATATTGCGCCAGGAGGAGAACACAAACCTGGCGCGCTTCTTCGACCGATGAAGCATCGCCGCCTGAAAGGTCTGGAAATTCTCCGGTTCGGCGTTCATGTAGAGAATGTCGGGTTGAAACTCTTTCAGATGCCTTGCAAGCGATACGTACATCAACCGATGTGTACGTCCAGGGAAGAAAACATTACTTGCGTATATTTCATAATTTGCCGGACCCGGAGTTTCTTCCCATTCGATCACGCGATAGTTATCGAACCATCGTGAGGGCACAACGACGCGGAGTTTCACATCGTGGTAGCGACTCAAGCGATCATACACCGACCGGTGGGAAGGGTCAACCGCATTGTGATCGACGATGAGAATCTTCATCGGAACATCAATGATTCATAAAGGTCGAGGACTTTCTTCCCCGCGGACTCGGCCGAAAATCTCTTCACCCGCTCCAAACCACGCTTTGAAAGCTCTCCTCTCAATAATTCTTTCTCTGCCAGCTCGCCGATGGCATGTGCCAGTTCGTCCACGTTCTCCGGGTCGACCAATACTGCCGCTCCTTCTGCAATTTCCTTCAGGGATGAAGAACGTGTCGTCAGCACGGGCAGGCCCGATGCCATCGCTTCCACGACCGGGAGTCCATAGCCCTCATACATCGAAGGATAGACGAGAAACTGCGCGAGTCGATAGAGTGACGCAATGTCCTCGTCGGCGACATATTCGAGGTAGTAGATCTTATCGCGAACGGGGGAGCGGCCGAGCGCATCGAAAATCCCCTTGCTCAACCATCCACGCTTCCCCACGAGCACAAGATGAAGCTTCATGCTCTTCTCCCGATGCGCCAGCTCAAACGCCTTCACCAGGGAAACGATATTTTTCCGCGGCTCCAACGTCCCCACAAAAAGGGCAAACGGAAATTGCAGCCCGAATTTCGACCCGATCACCTCATCTTGCTTAGGGTCAGTCCGGACGTGAAACATATCGCTTATCGGAAGATGAATGACATGCACTTTGTCTTCGGGCACCCTGAAAAATTCAAGCAGGTCGACTTTGGTATGCTGCGACGGTACAACGATGGCGCTGGCGTTGCGCAGGGAGCGGGCTATGGAGTTGTCCCACCTCAAGATATTGTCCTCGAAGAACTCCGGGAACCTCTTGTAGGAAAGGTCGTACAGCGTGGCAATGGACTTCCTCTTCCCCACCGGAGGCAAGAGCGGCTCCATGCCATGAAAAATGTCAAATTCGTTGACGAACCATTTGACCGGAGGTATTCTCAGCCGGTTCCAGTAAAATCTCTTGATGGGTCCGGGAACCCTCGCCAGGGACATCGTCACATTCTCCCGGCGCAGCTTCAGAAGCTCCGCCACGTCGAGTGAATATGACCATCCGTGAAGCGTGTACCGATTCTGGTCATCAAGCGCGAGGAGCGACTTGAGGAGCTCCAACGCTGCGCGACCGTAGCCGGCACGACGCTTCTGCACGTAACTTACATCGAAGACGATTCTCATGGAGAGCGCCAGCCTCCGTATGCCACAAAGGACTTTGTCAAGCCAAGAACTTTCTCCCGATAGAGTGTCGATTGGGGGAAGAGTTTCTTCATTTCCGATGCCGAAAGCAACCTCACTGATCGGACAAGCGCCCCGGCGGCTTCGCGGTCGGGCGTTCGGTCAACCCAGCCGAGGGAAAAATGGCGCACGAGAAAGACCCTTACGCGAACAGGCAGGAACTGGAAATAGGGGAACAGGAAATGCGGCTCAATGGGAAAATAGGCGTTCGTCATCGAATTTGACCGAAAGTTATCGGTATACCTTTTCACGAACTTCATCGTTCAGGACATCCGCCCCATGCCTGTCACTTCCCGGTACACCTGCATGACTTTACCGGCACAGTGATCCCCAGTATATTCTTGGACTTTTTGGCGCGCGGCGAGTCCGATGTTGGTCCCAAGAGAATCGCTGTTCATGAGGGACCGGATGTTTTCCGCGAGCTCGTGATACCCTGTCACGGGTTTGTAGTGTTCAAAGAGCGTTGTCATGCTCTTGGTAGCTCTCATGCGACTTGCCCGTATTTGGATTTGGCTTATCACGCAGGTGCATCCAAGTGAAGGGCCTGCATGCAGGGAAGCACTGGCATCGTCGCATTTTTCCGAACGACACTCTGAAAAACTACCGCTATTTTTTTGAATGCTGCTGTGTGTTCCACGAAGTGTAACCCATACGAGATGTTCTCATGAAAATGTGGCATTGCCGAAAACAATGATCTCATAGATTAATCTGCGGGTCAGGGCTTGTGCGTTGATATAGAACCAGATACACCGTATCCTCAACGGCCGCTCGTGGATTCCATTCGACTTGTCGGTACCTTGACTCAAACCACTTTTTCTCGGTTTCGTCATGAAACAATCCGTCTCCTTGTCCATACACAAGCATGTTACGCGGAACTTCCCAATTGCGAAGAACAATGTATTCAGGAACCATATCCCTGACATAGGCCATGAACCAGGCATCGGACCCCGGGTACCGCTGTCGGTAGGATATAACTCTCGGGGACACGATTCCGATGTAATCATGGACGTACAATTTGGATTCCCAACCTACAAGTCCAATTGGTTCGAGCAGAACATCCGCGTTAGCCGGTGAATGTTGTCGCAACCATACGCCAAGTCGTTTGCTTTGACGAAGGGACGCACCGCCGGGATAATCTGCCCATCGCGACGCTGCTACGAAGAGGAAGGCAAGCAGTATAACAGCCAACGCTGATTGTCCCGAGACCATGAACCATCGATAACGAGGTTTGTTTTTCAACCGAGAGAGTATTCGATTGCACAAACTCCCGACGGTGACAAAATATACAACATATCCGGGCAAATAATACCAATCAAGCATGGTCACCCTTCCGAATGAAAATGCAAGATTGTACAGAAGGAAGAATGATGGAAAAACAAGAAACGGATTCTTCGATGACGATAGATTAACGAGCTCGACAATGACTGGCAACACAAACACTACAGCTACCAACAATCTCACACTGACGGAAACACCTTTGAGGCCGTCAAAGGGAAAGTATCCCATGATGATTCTGAGAGGGTCGAATGCGGGAAACAGATTATGCCAGCTCACACTTTTTGCAGCGATAGACTGCGGCAACAAAGAGCCAAAATAGCAGAACTCGAAAATTATCCAAGGTGCACACACGAGAACAGCCAGCAGAGCTGCACGAGCGGGAAACGTTTTGTAAAACCATGTTATTGAAACCAAACAAAGAACAATCCACACGACCGAGTCAGGGCGGCATAACATCAGCAAGCTCATCACGAAAAAGGCACCATAAAACCTGCCCCTCTGATAGAAATAAAATGACAACAGCATCAACAGCACCACGAGCGAAGCTTCCATGCCGATGGTTCCAATGAATACGACCTTCGGATATAAAGCGAAGAGCAGCCCGACACAACCGCGAACCACCTCATCAAACCCTGACAGAATTCTCCACAGCAAAATCAACGAGAAAACATCCGCGATTAGGGAAATGCTACGAGAAGCTGACGGAATAACATCCGGATGAAAAGCTCGTCCAATGCCGGCCAGTATCAGTGTGTAAAGAGGGGAACTCGTCCCCTGGACCTTCTCACCGGGGTTGAAAACAAATCCGAGGCCACTGCCGATATGTTCTGCATAACGATATGTAATGAACGCATCGTCGACCGTGTAATGAGTGAAAGCGAACATGAAGATCCTTGCTGCAACGAGGAGAATCAAGACAACCAGGAAGCTTTTCCATGTCTCTACCGGCACGAACGATTGATTGTCGGGAGGCGCTGTTGTCTTCATCCAAACCTCCTGAACTGCCGAAATGACACAACAACTTCGCGCCCCTGATGTCTTGTCGCCATGAACTTTAACGAGTCTAAACCAGACGGTGCATCAAGGTTCGCCACGGAACGGTAGTGCCTCAGTTTGAATCGTATTACCAAAATTAAACCCCTCTTCAACTCTCCCCTAAGAGGGGAGAGTGCCAAAACATCCTCCCCTATCAGGGGAGGATCACAGGAGGAGTTTCGACCAGCGCTCAAGAATGAAAATGATACACTACCCACGGAACATCCGGCGCAAACGCTCGGCAATGTAGATTTTCCCTTCACATCGGCGCGCGTAGTTTTGCAATCGCAAAAGCGTTGCTTGCTTTCAGCTATGCTATGACAGTTTCCGCTATCCAATTTGATCACTTCATGCTCGTCATTTCCCGGTACACCAGCATGACTTTACCGGCACAGTGATCCCAGGTATAATTTTGGACTTTTTGGCGCGCGGCCAGTCCGATGTTGGTCCGAAGAGAGTCGTTGTTCATCAGGGATCGGATATGTCCGGCGAGCTCTTCCGGATTCATTGGATCGGAGAGAAGAACTCCATCCTTCCCGTCTTCAATGATATCTTCAGCAGCCCCAGCGTTTTTCGATACGATGACAGGCAAACCGCTCGCCATCGCCTCGACGATCACAAGACCGAAGGCTTCATGGACTGTGGGAAACACAAAGAGGTCGGAAGCCGCATAGAACTTCTTCACGTCCGCTTGAGGACCCGCAAAGATAACTTGTTGGTCCACGTTCAGTGATAATGCAAGCCGGCGAAATTTTTCGGTTCGATCTCCGCCGCACACAAGCACCTTAATTCTGCTGTCGTCCAAGATGGGCAGACTGCGAACAATCGTTTCCAAGCCCTTGCGAGTGAATTCGTGGCCGACAAACAAAAGAACGATCTCCTCTTTCTTGATGCCGTACTCCTGCCGAACCCCGTCACGAAACCGTTCACGATTCCCGGGATGAAATTCTTTCACATCAACTCCGTTCGGGATAACAACAATATCGTGTTCGGGGACTCTGTAATATTTCATCAATTCTCGTTTCACGAGATTCGAGCAAGCAATAACCTTTTTGTACTTCCGTTTGCCAAAATTCTGCTGCTCAAGACAAAGTCTCACGCGATCAGCGATGCCAAAGTTCACATTTGACTCAATACTATCCTTCATTAACGTGCCCGCAATATCCATCCCAGCGCGATGGCAGCTTTGTGCCGTAATCACATCACATCCGACTACCGTGCCGTAGGAATGCGTCACATCGTAATGACCGCCATGCAAGCTCAGTTTGCCGGCTACGGCGAAGGAAATGAGCTTGGAGGAAAAAAACACATCCAGCGTTGGAACTTTATGAAAATGGACTTTTGACGTTGATTCATCCGACCAGTGAGCACAGTGATAGTGAACTTCATTCCCCTGCTGAGCTGCTCGGTCGGCGAGCTCAGCTGAAATCCTTTCGATACCTTTCCGACGGCTATACTCCAGATATGCGATACCAATTTTCATTGTCCGATTCCAGACGAATCTACCAGAATCCCGCTCCGTTTTTTGATCAGCAGCATGCTGAACGCCCATACGAATATACAAAACACCCCAATCAGCATCAATTGACCGAGACCCGGGTCGGGGAATAATATCTTCATGAAAATCACCGGGGCGGCACCGATCAGCAGCGACCAAAGCCAGTTTCCAACCAGTAGCGGCACGCCCGCCCGCTTCCGCAGCAGCAGCCACATTGCCGCATCGACCGCCATCATTGTGGCACTCGTTGCAACGACCGCCCCCAATGCCTGTAGCTCCGGAATCAGCATGAGATTCAGGATCAGATTCACCGTGCTGCCGACCACGCCGATAATAACCGCGAGTCGTTCCGCATTCATGTTGAGAAGCGCATCAAAGCTCTCCCCGCCGCCAAACAGTCGTGCGACTATCCGCGCCGCGATGAACACCTGCAGCAACCCGACGCTTTGCGAATATGCGGGAGAGTACAAAAGTCCGACGACGCTTCCAGCATAGACTGCAAGAAAACAGTACAGCGGAACGGAGACGTTCGTCAGGAAAGAAGAAAGTCTGACCCAGAAGCCCGCGATCTCCCCCGGCCGGCCCTTCGACAGTCGTGAGAACATCGACACCGATATCCCGCTGAGACCGGCGGCAATCATCAAGCCCGGCAACATCGACAACGAGGAAGCTACATCGTAGAATCCGATCGACGCCTTGCTCACGGCAAAGAATGACAGCATCATGATATCGCCCTGTTTACCGTAGATGTACGTCGTGAAGGCGTTCACCCACAACCAGCCGCTAAACGAAACGATCGGTTTCATGGAAACCTTTTCGGCGGGCACGGCAAGGTAAACCCTTCCGGCAACCAGGTAAGCGATAGCGGAAGCGAGCGCGCCCAGGATGACAATAATGAGAAGCGGCCCTAGCCCGGAGTCGCCCGAGACAACCAGCTCCACGGCAACGATCTGGAGGAGCAGTGTACTTGAATTGATGATGAGGATTGCCTTCGATTGCAGCCTGGACACCCAGATTGCAGCGAATGTCGATGAGACTGCCCGAAAGAATCCGAGCGCAATAATGAACGCAAGGTAGATATCCGCAGATGAATGCAAATCAAACCATCGCTGAACAACGCTCCAGCCAAACGCTAATGCAGCACACAGCAAAACCAATAAAGCGATCTTGGCAACCAGCAACCGGCGAACGACATAAGCAGTCTTGCCGTTCGAGTCAGAGAATTGCGGCAGGAACCTGTTGAGCGCGAGGTCGAGCGTAACCGAAGAAAACGTCAGTAACAACTGCGAAATGGAAACGAGCGTAGCGTAGGTACCGTTGGCGGCAGGGCCGAGGGCACGCGCAACCACCACCGAAAGGATATACAGCAGCAGGTATTCGGCTATTTTTGCCGCATGGTTCCAGGCAAACCCTGCAAGAAAATCCCGTCGCAAACCGCTTGCAGAGGAAAGTTTTTGCCAGATCTTAGAATGCACCTGTTATGATAAAGGAATTTAGAGTGAGGTGCAAGTCGACCCGTTGAGTTGCAATTGCGAGGTTTTCTACGTAAGATGACAAGGTTACCCGGAAATCATTTGGAGATCGAAAGCACATGGGCGTCCAATCATTCTCGTTCCACCTCAGGTCCTCAGGTTTCACCGATGTCCAGAACGTCACCCAAGAAGTACAAACCCTTCTCGAAGATTCAGAATTATCCGACGGAATTGTCACCATTTTTGTTCCCGGTTCAACGGCAGGAATCACGACAATAGAATTCGAGAGCGGTGCGGTCGAAGACCTCAGGAAGGCCGTTGAGCGGATGGCCCCTCAGGGAATTCACTATGACCATGATGCCCGCTGGGGCGACGGGAACGGATTCGCGCACGTCCGCGCTGCTCTCTTAGGTCCTTCCCTGTCAATCCCCGTCGTGAAGAAAAAACTTCAGCTCGGCACCTGGCAGCAAATCGTTCTCGTAGATTTCGATAATCGGCCGCGCCAGCGCGAAGTGATCGTTCAACTTGTGGGTGAATGAAAACCGATCATGTCCCATTCGGTACATCTGAATCAATAACTGATATTTCGCACTGACGCCGATAGAACTAGTCGTAGAGAAAATCCTAAATCCGAATTCCTAAATCCTAAATTCCGCCTCTCCGAATCCCGCTCCCCAGCCGAATCGTCCGTTTTCGCGAGACGATAACGAGAATGCTCGTTGCATCTTCAGCCGGATCGGCACGGAAGCGGGACAAATCCCAAATCCTAATCTCTAAATACGAAAGTCCGCTTTTCAGAATCCCGCTCGTCGGCGGAATCCAGGAGCGGGACAAATTCGAAATTGAAAATCCGAAATCCGAAATTCCTACACCTATCACCTAACCCCTAGCACCTTAATCCGGATCAACACGACATTCAGGTAATACATCAGCGGTCACAAATTGATTTTTCGCTCTTTTCTTTGTAAGATGTGGCGTCTCTGATTGATATGCAACGCACAGTCTGATGAAATCCTTCAAATCGGCTCGTCTCGGAATCTGGATTGCGCTTCTCCTTGAGGTTCTGCTGCTCACTTTCTTTACGTCGACGTTTGGCGGTGAGCACGTATTCGAATCCACCTTTCTCAATTGGTCCAACATTTCACAGGTCATCCGGGCGGTGTCCTTCATTGCCATTATGACCGTCGGCCAAGCCGTCGTTATCATCACCGCGGGAATCGACCTTGGCGTCGGGTCCGTGCTGGGGCTTTGCGGCGTCGTGGCGGCAGTATTGTTGAACAACAATTTCGACATTACCTCCGCCGTCATCATTTCATTGCTCGTCGGGATTGCGAGCGGGCTTAGCAGCGGGCTTCTTATAACGAAGGCGAAACTTCCGCCGTTCATCGCGACGCTCGCAATGATGAGCATTGCGCGAGGACTGGCATTTGCCATCACGGGCGGTGAGACGATTCGCAACCTTCCCCTGCGATTTCTTGAACTCGGACAGGGAGAAATTCTGAGTATCCCGATCCCTATTTATGTGATGGCCGCGTTCGCCCTCATCGTCGGTTACGTGCTGAAATCGACCAAATGGGGACGCTATGCGTACGCCATCGGCGGAAACGAGGAGGCGGCTGTCTACAGCGGCGTGAATGTTCAATTAGTAAAGATTTTAGTATATTCTCTCTGCGGTTTTTCGGCGGCACTCGCCGGAGTTTTGTTCACCTCTCGTTTTGGTGTCGGGCAGTCGACGGCCGGACTCGGTTACGAGCTCGACGTGATTGCCGCGGCGGTCATCGGGGGCGTCAGTCTCTCGGGCGGACGCGGGACGATTCTCGGTGCCGTCATCGGTTCAGTATTGATGGGCATTTTGCGCAACGGTCTTGTGCTCCTGAACGTCTCGGTGTACTGGCAGCAAGTCGCGATTGGTTTGGTAATAGTATTGGCAGTGGTTTTGGATCGAAAAACAAGAACGTAGCTTTCGATGATAAATCCGAAATTCGAATACCTAAATACTAAACAAATCCTAAATCCTAATATCGAAATCCCAAACAATTTCGAAATTCGAAATTCGAATTGAATGAGCGGGATTCTGAGAGGCGGAATTTAGGGCTTCTCCGCCAGAGGCGGATGCGCCTTTGGCGCAGGATTTCGTGCTCGAGATTTTGAACATCAGGCATTCTTTTGCGTGACGACAACTAATCAATAGAGAACATTCAATGAAACGACTCATCATTTTCCTCTGCTTCGCTGCTGTTGTCTCGGGTTGCGCAAGAAAAACGGAACACAAGAAGCTCGTCTTTGCATTCGTCCCGAAGTTGCTCGATAACCCCGTCTTTCAGGTCGCATGGCAGGGCGCACAACAGGCAGCGCGAGATCTTGATAGCGGGACCATTGATGTCGAACGCTTCGCTCCGGTGAAGTCGGATGCTGCCGAGCAAGCTCAGATCATCGAGAGTCTCATCGAGCGCAAGGTGGACGGCATCGCCATGTCGGTGAATGATGCCGACGCACTCAAAGAAACCATCGATAAAGCGGTCGACGCGGGCATCCCCGTTGTGACATTCGATTCCGACGCACCAAGAAGCAAACGGATATCTTTCTATGGTACCAACAATTATGGAAGCGGTAAAATCCTGGGCGAAAATCTTGTCAAGTACATGGGCAAGAAAGGCAACGTTGCTCTCATCATGGGAACGCCCGGTGCCCCCAACCTCGAAGAGCGGAAGAACGGTTTACTCGAATACCTGAAGGATTACCCGGATATCAAAGTCATCGCGACGGAATACTGCTACGATGACGTCAACAAAGGCGTGAGCAGCATGGAGGCCGTGATGCAGGCCCACCGGGATCTGAACGGCTGGGTGCTGATCGGCGGATGGCCGACATGGACGCCGCCCCCGGGGGCGTTTGCATCGAAAAAACCCGGCAGTCTTATAGTGATATCATTCGACACACTGCCCGAACAACTCGATTACGTGCGCCAGGGATACGTTCATGTTCTCATCGGCCAGAAACTCTGGAACTGGGGGTACGAGAGCATCAAAATGTTGAGGGAAGTCAAGGAAGGACTAAAACTTCCCGGCGTCGTGGACTCGGGTGTCGATATTGTCACGAAAGAGAATGTCGAGGAATACGCATTGAAGTGGAAAACGGGGAAGTTCTAGGATGAACCCTCTCCCTCGCTCCCTCTCCCACAAGTGGGAGAGGGATGTCACGAAGTGACAGGGAGAGGGTAATGCAAGAACAATCAAAAAGAAGTTCAAATGAAAACCAAGAATCAGCCGCAACCCCGACCTGTCAATCCCTCTCCAGAACCGGGAGAGGGATGTCACGAAGTGACAGGGAGAGGGTAATCGAGGCATGACGCCATATCCCCACAATATCACCGAACGCGCTCGTCAGTTGCGAAAGAATCAAACTTCGGCGGAGGAATTATTGTGGTCACGCCTGCGCAGGCATCAACTTAGAGGGTTGAAGTTTAAGCGTCAGCACCGGATCGGAAGATACATTGTCGATTTCTACTGTGGAGAACTCAATCTTGTTGTAGAGCTGGAAGGAGCTATCCACGAGAAACCTCTGCAACGAGAGTACGATAAGAAGCGGTTCGAAGAATTCGAGATCCTCGGCCTAAACGTGGTCAGAGTGAAAAATAAAGAAGTCCTCGAAAACATCGAAGAAGTACTGAACAGGATTTTAACCCTCTCCCTCGCTCCCTCTCCCACAAGTGGGAGAGGGATGTCACGAAGTGACAGGGAGAGGGTTCCGGAGCAAGCACAAAGGCTCAATCCAAAATGAACCGAATTGAGATCGAACATGGAGACGCAGAACAAAGAAGTCTGCATCAAATCTTCGACACAAAGAGGTATGACGATTGTGAGATTCGCAGGCCTAACGTGCTGATTATTAAAAATAAAGAAGTCCTCGAAAACATCGAAGAAGTACTGAACAGGATTCTAACCCTCTCCCTCGCTCCCTCTCCCACAAGTGGGAGAGGGATGTCACGAAGTGACAAGGAGAGGGTTCCAGAGCAATCAACAACGGCAAGCCAAAGCAATGCCATCACTCCTTGAATTGCGAAATATCCGGAAGCAGTACCCCGGCGTGCTCGCGCTCGACGATGTCGGCTTCGAGCTGCAGGCGGGCGAGGTGCATTGCCTCGTCGGCGAGAACGGCGCGGGGAAATCAACGCTCATGAAAATTCTCTCCGGCGCGATCTCGAAAGATTCGGGGGAAATCCTCGTCGACGACAAACACGCAGACATTCGATCCCCGGCGGACGCACAACGCCTCGGTATCGGAATCATCTACCAGGATTTCAAGCTCGTGCCTGATCTGTCCGTTGCTGAGAATATCCTACTCGGCAATGAACCCACGCGCGGCAAAACACCATTCATCGATTACGACAGGATGCACAGCGCGGCGCGCGAAGCGGTCGCGCTCCTCGGTGAGAGCATCGATACTCACGCGTTGATTGCTTCGCTCAGTATTGCGCAGCGGCAAATCGTCGAGATAGCGAAAGCGCTTTCACGAAAGATCCGCATACTGGCCATGGACGAGCCCTCCGCTCCCCTCACTGAGAACGAGCTCAAGAATCTCTTTGCCATCATCCGGCGGTTGAAATCGGAAGGCGTGGGCATTATCTACATTTCCCACCGGCTTGAAGAAATCTTCGAGATTGGCGACCGGGTGACGGTCCTCCGCGACGGCAAAATAGTGACAACCTGCCCTATCAGGGACGCGGACCGACGGAGCTTGATCCGGTGGATGGTTGGACGAGAACTGGAGAATGAATTTCCAAAGATCCATCTGGAGCGCGGCAGCGAAATACTAAGATTGGAAAAGATCAGCGGCGGGGCGGTTAAGGATATCACTCTCACGCTGTACAAAGGAGAGATTCTCGGACTGGCCGGACTGGTCGGCGCAGGACGAACTGAGCTTGCGCTTGTCATTTTCGGCGCCAACGCGAAGGATTCAGGCAGGATATTCCTTGAAGACAAAGAGATCAACCCCCGCTCGCCGCGGGAAGCTATCGACGCCGGGATTGGATTGCTCACTGAAGATCGCAATAAATTCGGCCTGGTGATGCAGATGAATGTCCGGGAGAATATTTCTCTTGCGAACTTGCTTGAGCTGCTCAAAGGTCCGTTCATCAACAAGCGGGAGGAAGTTCGGGCCGCCCAGAAGTACGTCGGCAGCCTGCGCATCAAGACCCCGAGTGTTGAACAGGAAGTAGAAAACCTCAGCGGCGGGAACAGGCAAAAGGTCGTGCTTGCGCGATGGCTGTACACGAAATCGAAGGTCTTGATATTCGATGAACCGACGGTCGGCATCGATGTCGGCGTCAAACTCGAGATCTACAATCTTATCAACCAGCTTGCGCAGGACGGCGTCGGCGCCATTGTGATATCTTCAGACCTTCCCGAGCTCCTGGGCCTGTGCGACCGCATCGCGGTCATGTACGAAGGAAGAATCACGGGGATTGTTTCGCGGCACGATGCGACGCAGGAGAAGATCATGACGCTTGCAACGGGCGGCAAAGAGGAGGCCCTCTTTGTGCCCTGAATCCCGACGACGAACGGAATCAGGAACCCGGGGCAACATCAATTTCGTTCACTTACTTAACCAGCATCGCGGAGAACACCATGAATAAGAATCTCCTGTTTGCGACCATTGTTTCGGCGCTCGGAAGTTTCCTGTTTGGTTTTGACACTGTAGTTATTTCCGGAACTAATGAATTTCTCAAGGCGTATTTTCAGCTCACCCCATTTGAAGTGGGGGTGACAGTCTCCATTGCTCTGTGGGGAACGGTCATCGGGTCAATTGCCATCGGGAAACCCGGAGACGTCTATGGAAGAAAATCCATGCTGTTCATCTGCGGCCTGCTCTACCTCTTTTCCTCCCTCGGTTGTGCCACAGCGACAGGCTGGTGGGTGCTGTTGTGTTTCCGCCTTTTTGGCGGTCTCGCCATCGGTGCCGCGTCCGTGATGGCGCCAATGTATATCGCGGAGATTGCACCGGCACGCTTACGTGGCAGGCTGGTTGCCGTGGCGCAGTTTAACATTGTTTTTGGTATTCTTGTAGCCTTCTTTTCTAATTACCTTCTCGTCGGCATCGGCGACAACAACTGGCGCTGGATGCTCGGCGTAATGGCAATCCCATCGGGAATCTTTTTCCTCCTGCTATTTTTTGTGCCCGAAAGTCCCCGCTGGCTGGTCAAGAAGGGTAATGTTGACAGAGCGCGGGCTGTTCTTCAGAAAGTCGGCGCTGAAAATGTGGAGTCCGAGCTTGGCGAAATGGTTGCTTCTCTCAAAGAGGAAGCGGGAACCACCGTTACAAAACTCTTCCAGAGGAAATACAGGTTCGCGATTTTGTGTGCAGTGTTCCTCGCAATATTTAATCAGTTGACCGGAATTAATGCAATTCTTTATTATGCACCGACGATTTTCAAAGAAGCCGGCGCAAGCACGAACCTTGCTATGCTGCAAGCGGTCGCGGTCGGCGTGACGAATATGCTTTTTACCATCGTCGCCATGTTCTTCATCGACAAGTTGGGTCGCAAGACTCTCCTCTTGATAGGAGCAGTTGGGATGTGCCTTTCGCTGGCTGGCGCGGGTTTTCATGATTTGATCGGCTTCATGAGTGGATCCGGCATGGTTCTTTTTCTTGTTGGGTTCATCGCATTCTTCGCTTTTTCACAGGGGGCCGTGATCTGGGTATTCCTTGCAGAAATATTCCCGAACAAAATCAGGGCAAAGGGCCAGGCACTCGGTTCATTTACGCACTGGATCATGAATGCAATCATCGGACTTATCTTTCCGGTTGTACTGGCCGCAGTCCATGTCGGCCCTATCTTTTTGTTCTTCGCCATCACGATGATTCCCTTCTTCTTCTTTGTGTGGAAAATGATGCCCGAGACCAAAGGAAAATCGCTCGAAGAACTGGAAAGAATTATTACAGCACGCTGATACTAACTCAACGGCTCTCTGCTCAACGACGCCGCATCCATTTCCGCTAATAGAGAGTTTCCCGACAATCGACTGGAGTGAGTCATGAAATCAAAAACGTTCCCGATCTTTCTCGTGTTCCTCTGCATGGGATTTGGAGATGTCGTGGGTCCCCTCGTCGGACTCGCCAAAGACACGTTCAACCTCTCCTACACGATGGCCCAGCTTGTCCCGTTCGTGGGATTCATCATGTTTGGCGTGCTCTCTGTTCCCATGGGAATCTACCAGGATAGGAAGGGAAAGAAGTTTATTCTCATACTCGGCCTCATCGTCGCACTGGTTGGACTGGTCATCCCCATGCTGAATGGCATGTACGGAGCAATCGTTCAGTTCACTCCGGGAGAATACTTCAGTTTCTATGTGCTTCTCCTGTCGATCCTTCTCCTGTGTGCCGGGGCGACGATACTGCAAGTGGTCGGGAATCCCATCATGAGAGACGTTTCACCGGAAGGCGCATACTCCAGGAATCTCTCATTGGCTCAATCGATCAAAGCCGTGGGCTCATCTCTCGGATTCTTGCTTCCTCCTTTATTGGCTCTTGCGCTTGGGCTGGATTGGAGCATGTTGTTTCCCATCTTTTCCGTCTTGATCGTTTTGACCCTGTTTCTGGTACGTTCCCTCCAGGTACCGGAGCAGAAAGATCCCAACACGCAATCCGCCTCCATACGCTCCTGTCTATCCTTATTGAAGAATGGCTATGTCTTTCTGATGGTCATGGCGATTTTCCTTTATGTCGGCGCTGAAGTATCCATGAGCTCCGGTGTGCCGATACTTATGAAAGAAAACTTCAAAATTGAAAGTTTGGGGCTATGGGTAAGCTGGGCGTTGTTCTTTCTCCCTATTCTGCTGGGACGTTTTGCGGGTTCACTCATTTTGGGCCGGATAACCGCGAAGAAGTTTTTTGTGATAACGGTGTTCATCGCACTCGCCGGTATGCTGGCGATCTTCACTTCGGACCCGATCATGACTTTCGCCGGAATTGTTCTTGTCGGTTTGGGGTTCGCGAATATTTTCCCCCTTGTTTTTTCCATCACGATCGACCATATGCCGGGACGCTCGAACGAACTTTCCGGCCTCATGGTGACGGCAATAGCCGGTGGAGCAATCGTGCCTCTCATTATGGGAAAGGTCGCGGACACAAGCGGGAGTATCTTAGTGGGCTTCGCCGTGCCTCTCCTTTGTCTCCTGTACATAGCAATCACTTCATTTGTCTCGATCAAAAAACAGTCCGTCAGCCCGGTACCTGCAAAGAAAGAAGCGTAGAATGAAAAACAGCGAGGACAATCGAATAGTCTTAACACTCGACGCCGGCGGAACGAACTTTGTCTTTACCGCCATTCAAGGAAATAAACAAGTCCTTGATGAAATTATCTTACCCCCACACGCCGACGACTTGGACAAGTGTCTTTCCACCATCGTCGATGGATTTACCAGGGTGAAAGAGAAACTCCCGGACGCGCCCGTCGCGATCAGTTTCGCCTTTCCGGGCCCTGCGGATTACCCTCACGGCATCATCGGAGACTTGCCGAACCTGCCCGCCTTCAGGGGCGGGGTCGCCCTGGGTCCGATGCTGCAAGACAAATTTGGACTGCCGGTTTTTATTAACAATGACGGAGACCTCTACGCCTTCGGTGAAGCGATCGCAGGGTACCTTCCGTACATCAACGACCTGCTCGAAAAAGCCGGAAGTCCGAAGCGGTACAAGAACCTTCTGGGGTTGACGCTTGGCACCGGATTTGGAGCGGGAATAGCGCGGAACGGAGATCTGTTCCTCGGCGATAACTCTATCGCGGGCGAGATCTGGCTCTTGAGAAACAAGCTCAATCCGACGACGAACATCGAAGAGCACGCCAGCATCAGGGCGTTGCGAAGACTTTATGCGCGCGAGGCAGGAGTATCCCTTGAAAAAACCCCGACGCCGAAGGAGATCTTCGAAATCGCCGCCGGATCGAAACCGGGGAACAAGGAAGCAGCCATGAAGGCTTTCCGTGAAATGGCCGAGGCGGTCGGCGATGCGATTTCGAATGCCATCACGCTCATCGACGGTATCGTCGTCATCGGCGGGGGACTTTCAGGGGCCTCGAAAATTTTCCTTCCCTTCGTGGTACGGGAAATGAACGGCATGTATACCAGACCGGACGGCACTCAATTCCGCAGGTTGATAGCAAACGTCTATAATCTGGAAGACAGGAACGAATTGCAGAAATTCCTGCGCGGGGCTGCGAAGGAAATCGATGTTCCCGGGACGAAGAGAAAAGTCACGTACGACCCGGAAATGAGAATCGGTGTCGGCATATCAAAAATTGGGACCAGCAAAGCAATTTCCATTGGTGCCTATGCTTTTGCACTGGATTCCCTCGACGGATAATGGTTCCATCATTGCTCAAATTAATACACCTTAGTATCGTCATGTCACTCGCTACCCTCTCCCCTTCGATTCCCCTCTCCCGCTCGCGGGAGAGGGGTTAGGGGTGAGGGTTAAGAGGCGAAAGACCTGATCAATCTATTTCCGAGACAGCACACAAGGAAATTATTGAAAATGAAGCCACATATTGTCCAACAATTCCAGGATCCAATCATGAAAACGGTTAAAGTGTTGCTCGCTTTCCTTTTTCTCTCCTCAATATTGTATTCCCAGACAAGCGTCGACAAACTCGTGAAAGCTGTCGACTCTCTGAGCACGATATCGTATAATTACTGGCGCGTCAGCCCAGACCTCAAAGGCGGTCAGAGGGTCAAGGGAGACCCGACGAAGTACGGGTACGACGATTCGAAGTGGGATACATTGAGAATCGGACAATGGATCTATCCGGACTCATGCTGGCTCAGGAGGGAAATTGTCCTTCCGGAGAATATCCTCGGTCAGCCGGTCAGCGGGTCGGTGAAATTTGCCGTCTCAGTGGACGATTACGGTTACCTCTGGGTCAACGGTGAGAGCAAAGGGTATTTCCCCTGGGACGGTGAATTTGAACTGACACAAAATGCGCATCCCGGAGAAAAATTTCTGATCGCGATCAAAGCCATCAACACCGGAGGGCCGCTCCGACTCCTGCGCGCCACGATCGAAAATGAATCCATCAAACCACTCCGCGAGACGATTCGCGATTTCTCACTCAGCCTCCGCGTCGGCCAGAAGCTCCTGAGCTTCGACACGTACCAGACCAGCTCGAACAAGAAAGTTGAACCGGGAATCGACAAATCGACGATGGACAAAGCGGAGAAAACCCGCCTGGGCAATTTGCTCCAGGATCTCGCATCGCGAGTCGACATCGAGGCGCTACGAAGCGGCCAGCTCGAAAAATTCCAGCATTCCGTCGCTGATGTCCGGTCGCAGCTCAAGCCCATCGGCGAGTTCGCCAAGCGATTTACGTTGTACTTTGACGCCAATGCTCACATCGACGCAGCCTGGCTCTGGCGTGACAAGGAAACCATCGAGGTGTGCAAGAACACATTTGCCTCGGTTCTCCACATGATGGACGTCCGCCCCGAATTTACGTACACACAAAGTGCTGCCGCCTACTACGATTGGATGGAGCAATTTTACCCGGACATCTTCAAAGGAATTCAGAAACGGATCAACGACGGCCGCTGGGAAGTTGTCGGCGGCATGTGGATCGAGCCCGATTGCAATCTTCCGAGCGGTGAATCGTGGATGCATCACCTGCTCTACGCCAAGAAGTATTTCCAGAAGAAGCTGGGAGCGACTGTAAAAATCGGCTGGAACCCCGACTCATTCGGCTACAACTGGAACATGCCGGAATTTTATGCCAACGCCGGCATCGACGCATTCATCACTCAAAAGATAGGCTGGAACGAGCGCAACGTTTTTCCATACCGCGTGTTCTGGTGGGAATCCCCCGATGCCTCACGCATCCTTACCTACTTCCCGTTCGATTACGTCAATACGATCGACGACCCGTACCGCCTCACGGACTGGCTGCGGCAATTCGAAGCCAACACCGGCTTCACAAAGATGATGATGCTCTTCGGCGTCGGCGACCATGGCGGTGGTCCTTCTCTCGAAATGATCGACCGCATCGAGCACCTGAAAACACTCGACGTCTTCCCCGCGATCGAATACGGAACCGCCGGCCAATACCTCGATTGGCTCAAGAAGCAGGACCTCTCCAGGGTACCGACATGGAAGGATGAGCTCTACCTCGAATACCACCAGGGGACATACACGACCCAGGCGAAGACGAAGGAGTTTAACAGGAAGGACGAAATTCTCCTGTCCAACGCCGAAAAGTTCTCCACCGTGGCGACAACGCTCGGCGGCAAGTACAACGGCGCGGACCTCGAGGAAGCCTGGCGCAAGGTTCTCTTCAATCAATTTCACGACATCCTCCCCGGCTCCGGCATACGGGAGAATTACATCGATGCGACGGAAAAATTCCTCGAGGCAACGGCAATCGGTGAGCACGAATTGAACACTTCTTGCCAATTGATTGCGGACCGGGTCAACACCTCACGATTCAAACATGGAACTCCGGTCGTCGTCTTTAATCCGTTGTCGTGGGAAAGAAACGATATCGTCACACTCGGGCTGCCGGGGGACGGCGGCGACTACGCGGTTTTCGATGCGGCCGGGAAGGAACTTGCCACCCAGTTTTTCCAGAAAGACAAATACCATCGCGAAGTCATGTTCATGGCATCCAACATTCCGCCGCTTGGTTACAATATCTATGAACTTCGCAAACAGAAAGCCACGAGTATCCCGAGCTCACTCATAACATCAGCGACAACACTCGAAAGTAAGCTTTTCAAGGTGAAAATCGACCCCGACTCAGGATGGGTCAGCAGCATTGTCGACAAACGCAACGGCAAGGAGATTCTCAAAGGATATGGAAACGAGCTGCAATTGCTGCAGGATTTGCCGGCGGAGTACGACGCATGGAACATCGGGCTCACCGGGGTCAGGTATCCGTCGAAGCTGAGAAAAATCGAAATCGTGGAAACCGGCCCGGTTCGCACCGTTCTCAGGGTGACACGCGATTACCTCAAACCCGGCGTGCTGAAAGATTTCCCCACGGAAGATTTCCCGTCGACATTTTTCACGCAGGATATCATCTTGTATGACGGGATCGACCGCATCGACTTTAAGACCGATGTCGACTGGTGGGAAGAAAAGACGATGTTGAAAGTCGCTTTCCCGGTGACAGTTGCCGATACCGTCGCGACGTACGAGATTCCGTACGGCTCAATTCAGCGTTCGACGCAATGGCGCGACAGCTGGGACAGCGCGAAAGTGGAAGTCCCCACCGGACGATGGGCCGACCTTTCGCAAAACGATTACGGCGTGAGTTTGTTAAACACCTCCAAATATGGATACGACATCAAGCGAAGTGTCATACGGCTTTCGCTCCTTCGTTCGCCGAAATGGCCCGACCCGACGGCGGACCGTGGCAAGCATTCCATTGACTACGCGCTGTACCCGCACGCGAAATCGTGGAAGAACGCAAGTACCGTCCAGCGTGCGTACGAGTACAACAACCCGCTCATCGCGGTAATCGCTGACAAGCACAAGGGCTCGTTAGCCGAAAATCATTCCTTCATAAAACTGGAACCGGCGAATCTTGTTCTCACCACGTTGAAGAAATCGGAAAACTCCGACGCATGGATCATCCAGTGGTATGATGCGAAAGGAGAAGACACGGAAGCCGTTGTCACACTGCCCTCAACCCCCAAGAACGTCCTCACTTCGAATTTCCTGGAGGAGAACGGCACTCCCATTCAGTTCTCCGGGAACAAGGTGAAGGTGAAAACCGGAAAGAACTCGGTCACAACGATCAAGGTGCGTTTCTGATATGCCGATGACTTCGTCGATTGCCCCGAATACTAACAACACGCATCATCGTCGATCGTTGAAAAGATCGTTGTTGAAAACCTTGTTTGCTCTGCTCGCGGTTACAGGCATTAACGCGCACGCTCAACCGCTCCAGCTCGACATGGATGTGTTCGCCGAACGGCGGGCGGCCTTCATGGATAAAATGGATCCTTCCGGAATCGCCATTTTCCCGTCCAAACCCGTCTATATCAGAAACCGCGATATCACATACGAATATCGGCAGGAGAGCAACTTCTACTACCTGAGCGGATTCGAGGAACCCGACGCCATCCTTCTCCTTGCACCCTCAAATGACAGGTACAAATTCGTAATATTCCTCAGAAAACCGGATCCCCGGCGTGAGACGTTCGAAGGTCCCCGGGCGGGGGTTGAAGGTGCGATGAACACGTTCAGGGCCGATACCGCGCTATACTATGACGATTTCGAAGTTTCAGTCTACCAGTTCATCAAGCGCGAGGGAATGCTTTACTATCCCTTCAGCATTAATCCTGAAATTGACGAAAAAGTTCAAAAGAGGTTCACAAGCGACTACTGGCATATTACCAACCCGTTTCCCATGCTCAGCGAGATGAGATTGATCAAACAGGATGCAGATTGGAAGATGGGGTTCCGACAAGCGGTCGATATCTCCGTCAAGGCCCACATCGAAGCCATCACATCCATCCGGCCGGGAATGTATGAATATGAGATCCAGGGAATTTTCGAACACGTTTACAGAAAAAATGGCTCGCCGCGCAACGCCTATCCTTGCATTATCGCTTCGGGGCCCAATAGCTGCATCCTTCACTACAGCAAGAACACCAGACGAATGGACGATGGCGACCTCGTGCTGATGGATTGTGCCGCCGAATACGGATACTACGCGGCGGACATCACGCGTACGGTTCCGGTCAACGGAATATTCTCAAAAGAAGAGCGTACCATCTACCAGATCGTGCTCGACGCTCAGGACACCGCAATGAAAACCGTCAGACCCGGCATACAATTCAAGACTATCAGCGCTGTCATCGATTCCGTCCTGAGTAGCCGTCTCGCGGAGCTCAAGTTTTTCAAAGAGAAGAAGGACTTGCCGATGTTCACGCTGCACGGCTACTCCCACTGGCTCGGATTGGACGTTCATGATGTGGGCGAGTACACGAAGAACGGAGAATCGCGGGTACTTGAACCCGGCATGGTGTTCACGATTGAACCGGGGATTTATATCCCCTCCGATATTTTCGACAGGTTAGAAGGAAAGGGGTATACTGACTACGATATCAAAATGCTTCGGCCCATCCTCCAGCCTTATGTCAACATCGGAGTGCGTATCGAGGACGATGTTACAGTCACTAACGACGGGTTCATCAATTTATCAGCCGGAGCTCCGCGCGGAATAGATGAAATCGAGAATCTGATGAGGCAGGAAAAGAGGTGAAACTTGCCGCGGAGTGCACCTCAATTCTTTCCGAGGTCAATGACTTCGCGCAGCTTTCGCAGCATATCCCCCAGGGCATAAGGTTTTTGGACAAACCCCTTTGCCCCAGCGGTCAGCATGTCATTCTTTAAGGCCGGGTCCAGGTAGCCGCTTACGAGAATGACCTTAACGGCGGGCCTGATTTCTCTTAAGCGGTGAAACACGTCAACCCCTCCCATTTTGGGAAGGCCCATATCGGTCACGACCACCGCAATATCATCTTTGTGTTTCTTATAGAGTTCGACTGCATCTGCGCCATCGCCTGCAGCAAGTACGCTGTACCCTCGTGACTCAAGATATGATTTCACAAGATTCATGAGTGTCGCTTCATCTTCAACGAAGAGAATTGTCTCGTTACCGCCAACGGGTTCCTTCTTTTCTGCCGGTGCTGCTGTTGAGACACTTGCGTCAACGGTGCGTGCGGGGAAGAACAACGAAAATGTCGTTCCCCGACCCGGCGAGCTTTCGACATCGATGAATCCATGATGATTTTCCACCACGCCGTACACCACGGCAAGACCCAATCCGGTTCCTTTCCCGGGTTCCTTCGTAGTAAAAAAGGGTTCAAAAATGTGTCTGCGCGTTAATTCGTCCATGCCGAGCCCAGTATCTGCGACCTTGATGCACACATACGATTCTTCGCGCGCGTTGGGAAATCGCTCCCGCAAAGCGGATTGCGCGACCGTAGCCGTGGTCACCGTCAGGGAGCCGCCATTCGGCATGGCGTCTCTCGCGTTCACGCAGAGGTTGAGCAGAGCCTGCTGCAATTGCGTCCGGTCCGCGACGACGGCAGGAAGCGTAGGGTCAAGGCGGAGAGAGAATGTGATGGATTCCGGAAACGTTTCCGCCAGCATTCTTGCAATGTCAGTGATGACCTCGTTTGCCCCGAGAGATTCCAGCGTGACATCGGTTTTCCGTGCGAAGGTCAGAATTTGTCGAACGATGCTCGCACCGCGATGAACGGCCTTCTTAATTACTTCAAGCGTATGTTCCAGTTTCTCGGGTTGGGATTTCTCTTGTTCGAGCAGAGATGTATAACTCAGAATAATGCTAAGGATGTTGTTGAAATCGTGCGCCACTCCGCCGGCCAGCGTACCGATGCTTTCCATTTTTTGTGCCTGGCGCAGTTGATCTTCAAACTTTTTACGTTCCGTGAGGTCTCTTGCGACTCCGACGTACCCTATCACTTTGCCGGTGCCGTCCTTGATTTCCGAAGTGCTAAGAAACATCGGGAACTCGGATCCATCCTTCCGGCGGTTTAAGAGCTCTCCTTCCCACCGCCCCCGACGAGTGCTTTCCGAGATTTCCCGGCGTAATCCGGGGGGATTCGACGGAGAATCCAGGAGAGTGGAGTCACTCCCGATAATTTCCTCCGCCGTATAACCGTACGTGTCAAAGAAGACCTTGTTGACAAACGTGAAGCGGTTCTGGAGGTCGGTGATTGAGATGAGCTCTGTAGTGCTTTCCACGGCATGCGCAAGAAGTCGTATCTGTTCTTCCGCCCGTTTCCGGTCGACAACCCGGGCCACCTCAGAAGAAACGAATTCCAGGATTTGCTTATCCTGCTCACCATAAGCGGAGGGATTGGTATAATGCTGGACTGCCATGACCCCGATGGTTTTCTGGTCGACGATAAGGGGTACACCGAGCCAGATCGATGATGGGGTCCCGACAATCTCAGCCTCTCCTCGCCGTCCCAGCTCTTCGGTCATTTTCTCATCGCATAGGAGCGCTTTTCCTGTCCGCATGACATAGGCCGTGAGTCCCTTCCCCGCTGCATCTGGAGCAGGATGCACGTCTGCCTCATCGACAAAGTACGGAAACTCCAGTCTATTCTCTTTCTCGTTATACAAAGCGATATAAAAATTCCCGGCCGGCATCACATCCTGGATGATGGCATGCACGCCCGAGAACAATTCGCCGAGTGTCGAAGCCGAGTCCGCTGCCTGCGCAATGCGATACACCGCCGAATGGAGCTGGTCCACACGGTTACGCTCCGTCACATCGCGGCCCACGGCCACAAAGCCAACGACATCATCACTCTCGAACAGCGGGGAAAATGAAAAATTCATGGCCAGCTTGTCACCGCTCTTGCAGAGTACGTTGAGGTCGATGTACGCCTCTTTCATCTTCCCTTGACGAACGTAGTATTCGTACATCTCGATATCGAATTTCTGATCAATAATCTCCAGGAAGGATCGTTGGAGCAGGTCTTGTTCACCATATCCAATGAGATGCTGTAATGCCCCTCTGGCCATTTCAATCTGGAATTTATCGTTCATCTTCAGCAAGATGTCGTTCACGGCGGTCAGTGCCGACTTGAGCGCGTCGTAGGGTGTATCGACGAGCACTTTATGGCGAAAGACAAAATACACGACCACGCCCAGCGCGATACTGGAAGAGAAGAAATACACCTCAACGCTTTCATGGAAAATCGTCAAAAAGACGGATTCGGTAAACGGTCCCGGCAGCACCAACAGCAAGACCGCAAACGCAGTGAACAGAAGTTTTGACTTTGTGCGCTTGCTTGCAAAGTACTCGACATGCGAGTAGAGTAATGCGATCCCGATGCTGAAGAAAATCGACATCCATGTCAGATAGAAAATGTAACCGGCTGTGCCGAAACCCTTGTCCAAAAGGATCGTCCTCGGGATATAACCAAACAACACAGTCGTGTAAATCAATAGACCAACGCCATAGATTGCGGCAACCACCAGTTTCGATTTCAGGATCTCATACCGGCGAAGAAAGATGACGATGAAGTGCATGAAGAAAAATGGGAATAGCGAATAGACAAATACCGCGATCGGTTCCAGCACCCTCAGGCGAACTGTCTCATCGAGAGGGTAGGAAAGAGTGTACCCGATTAATCCGTAGCATGTGAGAACGGCGGTGAGAAAGACATAGAATTGGGGAACAATGTCGCGCCGCGATTTCAGGAAGATAATAACAGCGAGCAGCAGGTTCGTAAAAGTGTAGGCCACCGCAACGTAGAAATACAGCATCCCAGATTCTCTCCTAAAAGAAGCAAGTCGTAACTATTGCCCGTCACATCGGTGGGGGAATTCACACGCGTCCGCTCGCACATATGCCGCTGTAATGGAATTCCCCTCGAATGCGGGGGCATTTTCTATCGGCGTCAATATACGCATGTCTTGTAACAAAGGCAACAGCATCCTATTCCTGGAACTGCGATCCTCTGTTGACAGGAAACTGTTCTCTCCTTTTATGCTCTGTGCTCTGCTTTTCTGGAAATTCTCTGATAAATAGAGGATAAATGCGGAGGCTTCATTTTACTATCCGGTTGTAAGCGCTATCTTCAAATGAACGCAATTATCAAGCGGGAACAAGAGCTACTGACACATCGGTCCGGGAACCACGAAGGCGGATTTTGTGTTTTAATAAAATTGAGGCTATATTTACCTTGTCATGAACAGCTACGTAAAAAACCGGTCAACGACCTTATTGGTCCTTTCGTGGATTTTCATCCTTGCGCTTTTCTCTGATGGCGCAAACCTCACGGATCTCTTCCCAGGAACTACGACTATCCATTTTGATGAGGTCGATGGATCTCAGGACTATGACCAGTTTTTGGCAACAACGAATCCTCCGATTCTGGCATTTTCCTTTGCAAGGGTGGTTCAAAAATCCGAGGTTTCAAAGCAGCAGCCGACCTCGTTCAAGCGCGTCATCCTCGACCAGGATAGCCCTTCACTGGCGGCGACATCAATTATCGCTACTGAACTTTCTTCTCTTTGCCCCCAGAAGGAAAACGCCCACTGCCAGCCCGTTCTCAGCACCGAACTACTTTATCTCGAAAACCATTCCTTTCTGTTGTAGATCCTTTCTGACGTTGCTCTGATTCCGATGACAGTCTAGTTGGCTCTCTTCCAATTAGCTGACGTCATTTTCGCCATTCGCTCACGATTTTCTCGTGTGATTCAACGTGAGTATCGATGGATGGAATTTTGTGAACAGTAGAAAGGACCACCATGTTTTACCGTTTGATGATTGCATCACTCATCATTTTGCATTCATTTTCTGCGGCCGGTGTTGCAGACCTGCCGCCATCCCCATCCGGGACGCGGGGTTGCGAAACCCTCGCATCCCCGGATACCCTGACGGCATTGCCGATCGCCTCATCCGATACAGTCGTCATGACTGCCCCGACCGCACAGGAAGTCTTTCTGAAAGAGAATTTGACGTTGCTTGCTGCTCGTTACCACCTGACCGCCAGCGAAGCCGACCTGGTGGCAGCGCGGCTATGCCCAAATCCACAGCTATCGGTAAACGCGACCTACATCGACCTTAAATCAAAACCCGTCGATTATACCAGCACGCAGACTTCCTACCGCATAGATCAGCTCATCGAGCTCGGCGGAAAACGCGGTAAACGGATCGACGTCGCGACGCATTCCGTAGAAAGCGCAAAATCCGATTTCCAGAATACACTTCTTCAACTCGTCGGCGACGTGAAAGAGAACTTTTTCGAGGTCGTGTTTGCACAGAAACTTTTTGAGCTGGCGGACACGAACTATCGGATTTTCAAACAATCGGCGGAAATCGCCCGCACGCGATACGCGACGGGGGACATCGGCGAGGCGGAACTGCAGAAACTCATGCTCGCTCAACTCGACGTCATCCAAAATCTCAGCGACGCGAGACAAAATCTGACTGAAGCTCAATCACAATTCCGTCGCATGATCAATCTGCCGCCTTCCGTGCGGCTAAACTTCGTTTACAATTTCCGACCGTCGCTCGCGCTCCCCAACAAGGACACCCTTACTACCGTGGCTCTGAACTCCAGAGCGGACTTAATCTCTCAACGCGAGAAGACGCTTATGCAGCAAAGCAGGATCGACCTTGCGCATGCGAATGCCATCCCCGACCTCACCCTCGGCGTGGAACTTGACCGCCAGGGTCCAGACTTTCGAAACACGTTCGGCGGCGGGGTTGGGATCGCACTTCCGATCTTCAACCGGAATCAGGACGAGATTCAGCGCGCCGAAGCGGAATCCCAGGCATCGACAGTTGAACAAAAGAGGCTTGAGAACTCCATCGTGAACGATGTGGATGCTGCGTTTGAGAAGTACAAAGAATCATGGAATATTATGGGATCATTCTCAACATCAACCCTCGACAATGCGAACGGTGTGCGTGCCATGGCCGTCAGAAGCTACAACTCGGGGAACATTGGACTCATTGATTTTCTGGAGACTCAGCGAATTTGCAATGACGCCGTTCAAAGCTACTACAACGGGCTCAAGAGACTTCTCAGCAACCAAATTGAGCTCGAACGGGCCGTTGGAAAAGAAATTTTCAAGGAGCAACAACAATGAAAACCTTACTACTCTCGATTTGTTCATGTTTCATCATCGGATGTTCATCACACAATGACCAATCGGACTCCAAAGAAAAAGTCGACGCCACCATACTCAGGCTGTCGGCCGATACCGACGTCCATGTCGATGTAGAACATCCGTATCTCGAAGAATCAAAAGATGAGGTCGATCTTGCAGGAAAGGTCGACTTCAACCCGAACCTGGTCACAAAAGTCTATTCGCTCGTAAACGGGACGGTTATGAGCGTCAAGGTCGGCCAGGGGGATTTTGTGCATCGGGGTGACATCCTCGCAGAGATTTACAGCAGCGACTTTGCTACGGCCGTTTCAGATTTCCAGAAGGCGAATGCGCAGTTGAAGGTCGCGGAGAAGAACTATCTCCGGGCAAGGGAACTCGCCGAAGCCAAGATCACTTCGCAGCGAGAGCTGCAGCAGGCCGCCAGCGATTCTGCACAGGCGAGAGCAGAATTTGACCGCTCGTCGAGGGTTCTGGACCTCCTCAACGGCTCACGGGATTCCTCCTCTTCACTCTTCAAAATCAAGGCCCCCATCGACGGCTTCATTCTTGAACGGTTTGCTCAAATCGGCTCGCAGGCCAGGTCGGACAATGCCCAAAATCTCTTCACGATCGGTCTGGTCAAGAACGTATGGGTTATCCTTGATGTCTACCAGGATCAATTTCAAAAGATCAGTGTCGGCGACATGGTCGCTCTCACCTTCGAGGGTTTGGACGACTCAGCCGTCGTGTCGACAATCAAGTATATCTCTCCCGTCATCGATCAAACAACGATGACAGGAAAGGCCCGGTGCGAGGTTGATAACTCCTCCGGCAAGATCAAGCCGGCCATGTTTTGTTCCGCCAGGGTGTTCCACGCGAAAGGAAAGGGCCTGTTTATACCGGCGTCTTCCACATTTTATGACGGTGATGGAAAGACCTATGTCTTCGCGAAGCTCGATACCGGCAAATATCAAAAGCGAGAGGTCCAGGTTGGCAGGAAGTTCCCCGATAAGGTTGAGGTTGTCCTCGGCGTCTCTCTCGCAGACAATATAGTCACGAATCAGGCGATTTTCCTTAATGAAGAACTGCAGCTTTCGTCCAAATAAACGATAGAACTCAGATGATCAGGAAGACAACTGTCCCGCCTCGCCCGACCATCCCTATGCGGCACTTCGCATCAGCTTTCATCGCCGGATTTTTGGTTGCCGGGTGGGGGCTCCATACTGCTGCAATTGCGGGAGATTCAACACATGTCGATGCCATAAAGCTTTCCGCCATCGGCGCCGTGACCGCCGGCACTGTTGCTGCTGTGACCATTTATCAGCGCAATGCCTGGTGGCAAGGCGATCGTGAACCCTTCAGGTTCGAAAACGACTGGGAATACGCACTGAACATCGACAAGTTAGGCCACATCTATGGCGCCTATTCCGAATCGAAGATCGCCCGGGCCATCCTCTCCTGGAGCGGGCTGAGCGACAAGGCAAGTCTTTTCTTCGGTTCGCTCGTAGGGCTCTCCTACCAGATGTACATAGAGATGCAAGACGGTTTTCACAAGGATTACGGTTTCAGCCCGGGGGACGGAATTTCTAATATTATCGGCGCCTCCTTCCCGCTGTTGCAGGAGACCTATCCGGTCCTCAAGAATTTTTCCATGAAGTATAGCTACTTCCCGAGCCGGCAATACCTCAATGACCTCAAGACACAAACTGACAGAGTGTTTACCGATGATTACGAAGGGACGATCTTTTGGATTACGATGGACCCGCACTTCCTGCTGAGTAATGAATTCTCCAGAAATGTACCCGATTGGCTGGGGGTATCCTTCGGATTGGCGGCTCATGACCTCAACGAGACGGGCCAGGGCAAACGACTGTACTACTTGACCGTCGACTATCAGTTCTCCAGGATAAAAACAGAAAGCTCGTTCCTTCAGACCTTCTTTGGTGCACTTGATTTTTTCCATTTGCCCGCGCCCGGATTCGCACTTGAGGACGGCAAATTCAAGGTGGGAATATTTTATACGTACCATGTGAAGGTCACGTTATGAACCACCGGACCACGCTCTTGCTGGCCTTCGCGCTCTCCTCGTGCCCCGTTCAGGGCGCAGCGAAAACGAACCACGCGTCAATCACTGAAGCCGGATCGGATTCGGCGCAACACCATGGAGCGCCATCGCCCGAACCCGACAGCGTTTACCCGAGAGGTTTATCCACAGCCTTCGGAATGACCACCTACTACTCTTCGCTCTCCGGTTATTCGCCCTCCATTGACGAGTACGACATTGGAATGGGATACAATATCTCACCCCGCCTCCTCGTGGGCCTGAAGGTCTTCACGGGAAGTGAGCGTATCGGTACAGCCAACGCCACACCGATTGCCGGCACATTGGCACTCGGAGGCGGAGAGATTGAAATCACACATCGTTTTTCCGGCAATGCTATTTTTCGTCCCACGGTGGGCGTTGCCTTCGAGCTTGCAACTGTGTTGACACCGGGAACCAGTTCAGGACTCAACACAACCGGTGGAGGATACAATGGGCGGGGATTCAGCATTCAGGCAGGCGGCGAGTACTACGTATCACGAAACATGTCGTTTGCGATAAATGTGGTCTACAGGTACAGAGAGTACCGAGACCTCATCCTTGGCGGAGAATTCCGGGGGACTCCCGACATCGGAATCGATCACATGATCGGTCTGAGCCTTTCCGGACTTGTACATTACAATTTTTTGCCCTGAGCGTTCATCTTTCTACCATGAAGACCCTATGCTTGAAAAACTGATTGCTCTTTCCTTGCGTGAACGGCTTGTCGTGTATTTCACGATCCTTCTCATTGCAGCCGCCGGAATCTTCGCGTTCACCCAACTTCCCATCGAAGCGTATCCGGATCTGGTGAACACAAAAGTCCAAATCATCTCGCAGTGGCCGGGACGCAGCGCGGAGGAGCTCGAGAAGTTCGTCACCGTGCCCCTCGAAACCGGAATGAACGGCATCCCCCATCTCATCAGTTTGCGGTCTGTGTCGCTCTTCGGGCTATCGGCCGTCACCTTGACCTTTGATGACAATACGGATGATTTCTACGCGAGAACAAAAGTCACCGAAAATCTCCAGAATCCTTCACTCCCCGATGGCGTCACACCTCAGCTCGCTGCTGAAAGTGGACCCACGGGCGAGCTGTACCGGTACATCCTCGCCGGGAAGGACGTCAGCACGATGGATTTGAAAACGATTGAGGATTGGGTACTTGAGCGACAGTTCAAGAGCGTACCGGGAGTCGTCGATGTCGTCAGTTTCGGGGGCCCGACAAAGCAATACGAAATCGCCATCGATCCGCAGAAACTCCCTTACTATGGAATCTCGCTCCATCAAGTCGTCGACGCCGTCTCTTCGAACAATGCCAATGCCGGGGGCAGTATCGTTGAACAAGGCAAACAGGGTTTCGTTTTCCGCGGCGTGGGATTGCTGAGAGAGATGAACGACATAAAGAACATCGTCCTCACCACGAATCAGGGCACTCCGATTAAGGTGGGGCAAATCGCGGACGTGAGAGTCAGTCACGCCGTCCGCCTGGGACAGGTCGGGTGGAACGAAGATGACGACGTCGTCGAGGGATTTGTTCTGATGCGGCGGGGTGAAAACGCGTCGGAGGTCATCAAGCTCATCGAGGCCAAGGTCGAAGAGTTGAATTCCCACATCCTTCCGAAGAATGTGAAGGTCGTGCCGTACTACGACCGGTCACACCTCATCGGTGTGACGACACACACGGTCATGCATAATTTGCTGCTGGGGATGTTCCTTGTGATGGCGACGCTTTTCATCTTCCTTGGAAATATCCGGAGTGCCGCTATCGCGGCGATGGTCGTTCCCCTTGCCTTGCTCATTGCATTCATCCTCATGTGGCTGCGGGGGATGTCGGCGAACTTGCTCTCACTCGGAGCGATTGATTTTGGCGTGATTATCGACGGAGCCGTGATCATGATCGAAGGAATATTCGCCCGGCTTGCGCTCCAGCAGGTGACGGAGGATACTGCACGGATGGCTCTGATCCAAGACACGGCGGTGGGAGTGAGCAAACCGGTTTTCTTTTCTATCATCATCATCATTGCCGCGATGCTCCCCATCTTCTCGTTTGAGAAAATCGAAGGACGCATGTTTTCGCCGCTGGCATTCACGCTCGGCTTCGCCCTTCTCGGCGCGATGGCACTCAGTCTCACCCTTGTCCCGGCACTCGCGGCCGACCTGCTCAAGGGACATCTCAAAGAAAAAAGTCCGATCCTCCACTACCTTCACATATTCTACGACCGGTCTTTGGAGTATGTCCTTCGACACGACAAGAAAGTCTTTGGAGGCGCCGTGGTGTTACTACTCGTCAGCCTGTTCTGCGCACAATTCCTCGGAACGGAATTCCTCCCGCATTTGAACGAAGGCGCGCTCTGGGTCCGAGCCACCTTGCCTATGAGTATCAGCCCGACGGAGGCAGACTCGACCACCTCCCGGATTCGCGGGATGCTCCATTCGTATGACGAAGTCAAGACAGTCGTTTCTCAGCTTGGAAGACCCGACGACGGGACAGATGCCACGGGCTTTTTTAATGCCGAGTTTTTTGTGGATTTGAAACCGCAGGATGAGTGGAAGCAACATCATGACAAGTCGCTACTCATTGAAGACATGACCGCGAAACTCGACGCAATGCCCGGCATTGATATCAACTTTTCGCAACCGATTTCGGATAACGTTGAGGAGGCAGTACTCGGGGTCAAAGGCGAACTGGCCGTGAAAGTCTTCGGCGACGACATCACCAAGCTTGAGGATGCGGCCCGGAAGATTTACGATGTTCTCCAGACCGTTAATGGAATAAAAGACGTTGGAATTTTCCGGGAAATGGGGCAACCGGTTCTGCAGGTGGATATCGACAGGATGAAGGCGGCGCGGTACGGGATCAACGTCAGCGACGTCCAGGAGCTGATCGAGGCCAGCATCGGCGGGAAAGTCGCGACGCAGTTTTATGAAGGTGAAAAGCATTTTGATGTCGTTGTTCGCATGCAGGAGCCCTTCAGAAATTCAGTCGAGAAAATTTCGTCGCTTCTCGTCTCGGCAAGCAACGGGCAGAAAGTCCCGCTCTCACTCGTGTCGCAGATTTCCTACGTCCCCGGCGCCGCCTTTATCTACCGGGAACAGAACTCCAGATACATTGCCGTAAAATTCAGTGTGCGCGGCAGAGACCTGGGCGGCGCTGTGAGCGAAGCACAGCTGAAAGTTGCCGATCAGGTGAAACTTCAGAGCGGGTACTACACTGTCTGGGGCGGCGAATTCGAAAACCAGCAGCGCGCGATGCGCCGCCTCGCTCTCGTCGTCCCGCTGAGCATCTTGCTGATCCTGATCCTGCTTTATTCGACATTTGATTCATGGTCGTACGCTCTGATAAGCCTGGCCAACGTTCCCTTTGTAACAATTGGTGGAATATTCGGGCTCTTCCTTATGCATTTCCATTTTTCCGTGTCTGCGGGCATTGGGTTCATTGCTCTTTTTGGGGTCAGCGTACAAAATGGCGTTGTGCTCCTGAGCTACGTGAAGAAGCATCGCAGTGAATTTGAGGACATCACAGGCCTCTTGAAATACGCGTGCGGCAAGCAGGTGCGGCCTATTGTCATGGTCGCTTTGCTGGCAATGATCGGCCTCCTCCCGGCGGCATTCTCGACGGGGATTGGAAGCGAAACGCAAAAGCCCCTTGCCGTGGTCATCGTCAGCGGCCTTTTGCTGGCGGCACTCACAAATCTTTATCTCCTGCCGGTGATGTATAAGATCTTGAAACCCAAGGCCTGAAGGGATCACGGATCGCCGTCGCTCGGCGACGTTGATATTGCCGGGAAAATTCTCTATCCTATCACCATGGTTCGAATCATTCCGCCGATTTGAAATGGAGAGTCGCTGAATAAACTGTTTGTCACTCTGCTCACCGCAGTCTCGTGGTGTGCCGTATGGGCGCAGCGCCCGGCCATCCGTACGCAGGATGCAAACACGCTCGGATCCGGAAACATCGAAACCGGCCTGGGGATGGAGTACCTTGAGAAGCATCAGGCGCCGACCGTCGACCTGCCCTCCTCGGAATTGCGCTTGTTTATTCTGACGACACATGTCGGCGTCGCGGAAAATGTGGATTTCAATCTCGATTGGCGCGGGCGCTTGATTGCGAAGACAGATGACCACCAGAGTGAAGCGGATTGGGGTGATTTGATCGTAGCATCCAAGATCAATCTGCTCAACGAGCGCCGGTTTCCCGTGTCCGCCGGCCTTCTCACCGAAGTGAAGCTTCCAAACACAATGTACCTGCCCTACAAACTCGGAACGGACGAAACGGACTTCTATGTTCATCTTCTCTGCTCGAAAGAATTCTCCGGCGTCGAGGCGAGGCTGAATATCGGATTAGGCATCGTGGGTAACCCCCGGGAGGCGGGCTCACAGGATGATATTTACAAGTACTGCACGGCAGTGATCTTCCCGGTGTTCCCGATGGTACAGATGTTCATTGAAGCGTATGGGTTCGTCGGACATCTTGGTAATGACGATAAACTCGTCATCCGGTTCGGATTCTCTAGGGAAATGAGCGGGCTGGATATGAACCTCTACGGTAGTGTTCGGGCGGGTGGCAACAACATTGACTACGGTACCGCGTTTGAAGCGAGCGAGGATTGGAGCGCGGGTTTAGTCATCCGGAAAAACTTCCAATTGTAATTCTCCCCCGGGTTTGGCAAGACCGGTTTCGCGGTCTTGCAACTTCCTGACCTCAGCATTCCAATCATCCCTGGAGAACTCTTTTCGGACAACTCACTCCAAAAAGCATTCACATTCTGTTCATGCTTTTGTGCAGTCCTGGGGCATATATATGCACCTTTCATCGTTGCTCCATCCGGCAAGGGACCGACCATGATCGTCCAGGGATGTCAGGACGAAACCGACAGCGCATTTCATTCGAAATGTTGAGATTCTCACAATTTCCCCTTATATTCTTCCAATAACAATAGAGGAGTTTTTATGATTCACGTTGCAAAGCGAATGAGCCGATTGGGAACTGAGACGGCCTTTGAAGTATTGGCGAAGGCACGCGCCCTTGAGGCACAAGGGAAGAACATTATTCATCTGGAAATCGGAGAACCGGATTTTGATACACCGTCAAATATCAAAAACGCTGCGAAGAAAGCCCTCGATGATGGGTTTACGCATTATGGTCCCGCGGCCGGCCTTCCGCAGGCACGCGCAACAATAGCAAAGCACATATCAGAGACACGAGGGATAGAAGTCAAGCCCGAGCACGTAGTCTTTACGCCCGGGGGAAAACCTATAATGTACTTCGTCATCACAGCGTGTATTGACGAAGGCGATGAAGTGATTTACCCCAACCCTGGTTTCCCGATTTACGAATCGGTGATTCAGTTCGTCGGCGGGAAAGCGATCCCGTTGCCTTTAAAGGAAGATCGTGACTTCCGTTTCACGGTCGAGGATCTGAAGCGACTCATCACGAAGAAGACCCGACTGTTGATCCTCAACTCACCGCAAAATCCCACCGGCGGAGTCCTCACCGAAAACGACATCCGTGAGATTGCGAAACTGGCCATTGAACATAACCTGCTCGTGCTCTCGGACGAAATCTATGGACACATCCTGTATGACGGCCACCGACAATTCAGCATCGCCTCGGTCCCCGGTATGCAGGAACGGACGGTCATCCTCGACGGTTTCTCCAAGACGTACGCAATGACAGGATGGCGCCTTGGGTATGGAGTTATGCCGGAGGAACTTGCAGCACTCGTGACAAAATTGCAAATCAACGTCACTTCGTGCACGGCGAGTTTCTCCCAGATTGCGGCCATTGAAGCGCTGACAGGTCCTCAGCGCGACGCCGAGAGGATGGTGGAGGAATTTAAACGCCGCCGCGATGTAATTGTCAACGGACTTAATTCCATCAAGGGTATGCGGTGTAAGAAGCCTCTCGGAGCTTTTTATGTTTTTCCGAATATCACCGGCACGGGTAAGACCTCACGCGAACTCGAGACCATGCTCCTGAACGAAGCCGGAGTAGCTTGTCTTTCAGGAACGGCATTTGGTCGGATGGGTGAAGGCTATCTGCGGTTTTCGTACGCAAATTCCATTCCTAACATTGAAACGGCCCTGGAACGAATCGCCAAGACCTTGAAATAGTACCCCCTTCGAACATACCATGAAGGGTGAACGCAAGACTGGGAAGAAGCTTGCGAGAGGCCCGAAGGCTCCACGGGGGCAAGCGGCCGAACTCAAGACCTTACGTTTGGAGCATGAGCAATTAACGAAGGCCCTTCATGAACGGGAAGCCGGCCTCCAGGTGCTTGTTGACCAGATGCCGGTAATTTTCTGGTCGACCGACCTCAACCTTCAGTTTACGATGTCGATCGGGGGTGCACTCCGATCCCTTGACCTGCAGCCAAACCAGGTTGTCGGTATGACCCTCTTCGAGTACTTCAAGACGGATGACCCGGAATTCCCTGCCATTGCCTCGCACCGGCGTGCACTGAGAGGCACGCCTTCCGACTATGAAATTGACTGGGACGGACGGGTTTACCAATCGCGGGTAGAGCCGCTCTTCGAACCAGACGGAAAGATCTCAGGATGCTTCGGGTTCGGCATGGACATTACGGAGCACAAACGGGCGCAGGAAACACTTCGAGAATCAGACCAGTTCAACCAAGAGATCGTTTTCAACGCCGGCGTGGGGATCGTCGTCTACGATCGTGACCTCCGTTATGTCGTTTGGAATTCATTCATGGAGGAACTCACAGGGCTGACGGCGAAGGAAGTCACGGGAAAATCCGCTCTCAAAATATTTCCGACCGTCAATGGACTCCATGCCGACGATGTATTGAAGAAAGCGCTCGATGGTGAAACGATCCACTCAGAAGAGACACACTTTTCCATCCCGCAGACTGGAAGGTCGGGTTGGGTAGCCGGAACCTATGGACCCCATCTCAATGCGAACGGCAAGATCATTGGAGTGATCGGAACGATCAAAGATATCACCGAGCTCAAAAGAACGGAGGTTGAACGCCAGGCAATTCTTGAAATTATCGAGGGCGTGAATACAACCGCAAATCTCGATGAACTGCTGCAGCTAATTCATCAATCCCTCAAGAAGGTGGTCTACGCAGAGAATTGTTTCATTGCTCTCTACAACAAGTCCACTGGAATGGTAGAGAGCGCGTTCTTTGTAGACCAATTCGACCAACCCTTTCCCCCGCAGAAGATAGATAAAAGCTGTACTGCCTACGTTTTCCGCACCGGTCGACCTTTGCTGCTGACGCAGGAACTCTTCGACCGCATGGTTGAACAAGGTGACGTGGAATTGGTCGGAACAGATTCAGCTTCATGGGTCGGCGTGCCGCTGAAGACTGCCGGTGAAACGATTGGCGCGTTGGTCGTTCAGCACTATGAGAACACGAACGCATATTCAAACCGCGACGTCGAACTTCTGACCTCGGTAGGAAGTCAAATTGCCCACGCGATTGAGCACAAGCGCGCCCAAGAGGCCGTTGAGGAGATTGGAAAACGTTTTCAATCGTTGGTGCAAAATTCCTCTGACCTGATAACGATTGTCGATGCGCAAGGCATCATCCGGTACAAGAGCCCCTCCTCGAGGTGGATTCTCGGATACACGGATGACGAGCTTCTCGGGAAGCCCAGTTTCGACTTCATTCATCCGGATGACGTTGCCAAGGTGCAGGAAAGGTTGAACCAACTGATTTCCCTTCCCGGCAGCACACTGAGGATGGTATACCGCGTTCGGCACAAGAATGGCTCATGGCATGTACTTGATTCCACTGGAACGAATCTCATCAACGACCCCAGCATCGAGGGGATAGTGATCAATTCTCGCGACGTCTCGGAGCGCACACGGGCAGAACAAGTTCAATCGGCAATCTATCGGATCGCGCAGGCAGCGGATGTCTCCCCGTCTCTCGACGACCTCTTCCGTGCGGTTCATCAAATCATCAGTGAGGTCATGCCGGCGAACAACTTCTATATCTCACTGTATGACGAAAAGAAGGTCATTCTCACCTTCCCCTATTTCGTGGACGAAGTGGACATCACTCCTCCGAAAGGTCCGGTCGGCAAAGGACTGACCTCCTACGTGCTTCGCACCGGCGAATCGCTGCTGTGTGATGAAAAACGCTCCGAGGAATTGGCGCGTACAGGCGCGGCAGACCTTGTCGGCGCGCCTTCTCCTATATGGTTGGGCGTTCCATTGATCGTCGAGGACAAAACGATTGGGGTCATGGCGGTTCAGCACTATTCCGACCCCCATGCCTACGGCGAGCAGGAGAAGCAGGTTCTTGAGTTTGTCTCGTCGGAGGTTGCACGTGCAATTGACCGAAAACGCGCCGAACAGCAAATTCGTCTGTTTGGTCATGCATTCGAAAGTGCCGCAGAGTTAATCTCCATTACCGACCTCGACAATCAATTCACATTCGTCAACAGAAGCTTTCTGGAGAGCTATGGGTACACCGTAGACGAAATCCTGGGAAAGCAGTCGCGTATCCTGGGCTCGCCGAAGAATCCCCCGGACATTGATCGGCAGATATTGGAGAAAACGCGGCAGGGGGGATGGACGGGAGAACTCTTCAACCGGAGAAAAGACGGCACGGATTTTCAAATTTTCCTGAACACGTCCATCATCAAGAACACCGAGGGAACAATCAGCGGGTACCTCGGTGTCGCCCAGGACATCACCGAGCGTAAGCGGTCAGAGCAATTGCAATCGGCTCTTTACCGGATTGCGGAAAGAGCCCGTTCATCAGTGGACCTGCAGGAGCTCTATGCCTCAATTCACGCAATTCTTGGTGAGTTGATGTATGCCAAGAACTGCTATGTTGCGCTGCATGACCCTCTCACCAACGTTGTGAGCTTTCCGTACTGGGTGAATGAGAAAGATACGACTCCGGCGCCCCGCAAGGTTGGGAAAGCACTGACGGAGTATATCCTCCGGACGGGAAAGCCGCTGCTCGCGACCCCCGAGAAGCTGCAAGAACTCGTCGAACTCGGGGAGGTCATCCGTCACGGGTCTCCGTCGCTAGATTGGATGGGAGTGCCACTAAAGAAAGGTGACGTCACCTTTGGTGTTCTGGTACTGCAAACGTACGAAGAGAATATCCGGTACGGTGAGAAGGAAAAAGAGATCCTGACATTTGTCTCCCAGCAAGTTGCGACTGCGATAGAGGCCAAGCGGAGCGAGGCTGCCCTCCGTGAAAGCGAAGAAAAGTTCCGGAGGCTTGCCGAAACAGCGACTGCCGCCATCTTCATCTACCAGGATACCGGGTTCCGCTATGTCAATCCTGCGATGGAAACCATCACCGGCTACAAGGAAAAAGAGCTATTGAAGATGAATTTCTGGGATATCGTTCACCCTGATTTCCGCGAACTGGTCAAAGAACGGGGACTGGGACGCCAGCTTGGCAAAGCGATAGCCCCGCGTTATGAGTTTATAATCACAACAAGAATCGGCGAAGACCGATGGGTGGACTTTTCATCGACACTGATTGAATACGAGGGAAAACCGGCAGGGCTTGGCACAGCGTATGACATTACCGAGCACATACGGGCCGCAGAGGCACTCCGTGAATCGGAAGAAAAATATCGCACGTTGTTTGAAGAATCAAAAGATGTCATCTTCATCGCAACTCCCGAAGGTCGGTTTCTTGACATTAATCCCTCGGGCGTGGAATTGTTCGGATACAACTCAAGAGAAGAAATCTTGCGGGCCAATATCGGCCTGCACGAGTATGTGAATGCTGAACATAAGCTGGAGCTGAACGGGCTACTCACCCGACAGGGATACGTCAAAGACTATGAGTTGGTGCTCAAAAGAAAAGATGGAGAAGAGAGAATCGTCCTGGAAACAATCACTGCCGTCCGGGACGACACGGGAAGTACCGTCGGCTACCGGGGCATCATGAAGGACATTACCGAGTACAAGAAACTCGAAGAACAACTCCGCCAGACGCAAAAATTGGAGAGTATCGGCACACTTGCCGGAGGAGTAGCGCACGATTTTAACAACATCCTCAACATTATCCTTGGTTACACGACCCTCATTGAACAAGGAAGAGCCGACCCGCAGGCTCTCGCGCAGGGTGTCGATGTCATCAAGAAAGCAGTCCGACGCGGCGCGGATCTTGTCCAGCAGATTTTGACGTTCGCTCGAAAAGGTGATGTGACATTGGAATCCGTGAACGTGAATGAGACGATAAGAGACCTTGCGAAGATGCTGAACGAGACGTTTCCTAAGACCGTCATATTCTTACTTCAACTGCAGGAACGCTTGCCGTCCATCATCGGAGATCGCACCCAGTTACAGCAAACATTGCTCAACCTCTGCGTCAACGCCCGGGATGCCATGCCGAACGGCGGCAAATTGACGATCAGCACCGAACTCGCCCCCGCCGCCAGGCTCCTCGAACAATATCCTGACGCCATTGAAGCGCAGTACATTCATATTGCCGTGGAAGACACCGGAGTCGGGATGGACGAGAACACACGCACCCGCATCTTCGAGCCGTTCTTCACAACAAAGGAACGCGGCAGAGGCACGGGCTTAGGCCTGGCCGTTGTGTATGGTGTGGTGAAAAGCCACCGCGGCTTCATCGATGTTGAAAGCGCATTGGGTCAAGGCACGAAGTGCCATCTTTATTTTCCGGTTCCGCTCCAGAACCTCGAATCCCTTGAGAAAAAACATAAGGAACTCGAAAATATCGCGGGCGGTAACGAAACAATCTTGCTCGTCGAAGATGAGGAAACGCTCTTAGACCTCGTCAAGAACATTCTCGGTGCCAAAGGATACACGATCCTTACGGCAACCGATGGAATGGAGGCGGTAAAGACCTACATTCTTCACAAAGATACGATTGCCCTTGTCATTACGGATATGGGTCTCCCCCAGCTAGGAGGGTTTGAGGCATTTCTGGAGATGAAGAAAGCGAATCCTAACGTCAAGGCCGTTCTTGCCAGCGGGTATCTCGACCCGGGTCTGAAAGCAGAGATTTTAAAAGCAGGGGCGAGAGATTTTATTCAAAAGCCCTACGAGCCCAATGACATTCTGAAAAAGATCCGCGAGATCATCGACCAGGACGTTAATTGAACCAGGCCACCAATTTGTTCCTCATGCCTGCCTGACAGTCCCACGATCTATTTCAGTAGCTTTTTCCCATCTTCGAGAATAGCTCCCACCAGCTTTTTGCTTCGCGCCTCCGAATAAATCCGGACAAGCGGTTCGGTCCCGGAGAATCGTATGAGAAGCCAGCTTCCGTCACTCAACATGAATTTGAATCCATCGGAGAGATTTGTGTTCACGACATCCAAACCAGCGACGGACTTAGGAAGATTGGACTGAAGTCTTTTGAGAATTGAATCCTTCTCGTTCACGTCAATAATCGTGTCGATCCGGTCATAGAAATGCGGACCGACCTTGTCAAACAGTTTCTCGAGAAGCTGGGACGGTTTGAGCTTCGCCCTGACCATGAAATCCAGGAAGAACAGCCCGGCGAGAATCCCATCGCGCTCAGGCACGTGGCCCCGGAATGCATAGCCGCCGCTCTCTTCGCCGCCGATCATCGCATCGGTTTCCAGCATCTTCGGCGCAACATACTTGAACCCGACGCCGGTTTCATATACCGGAACATCGTACATTTTTCCGAGCGCTTCAAGCATCGAGGTCGTTGAGAGTGTTTTCACGATGGCACCGCGCTGCTTACGAACGTCGAGCAGATACAACGCCAGCAGACCGTACACGCGCAACTGGTCGATGAATTGACCGTGCTCGTCCCCGATTCCGCAGCGGTCGGCATCGCCGTCGGTGATGAGGATGACATCGGCGCCGAGCTCTTTTCCTCGCTTCAAACCGGCATTCACGTTGGGCGGAATCGGTTCCGGTCTGTCCATTTCCGGGAATGCCGGATTGTGCTCGCTGTGAATTTCAGTAATTCTCGTTTTCCCGCCGGCGAGTAACCGCGAAAACCATCCGGCTCCGTTGCCCCACATCGGGTCGACGAGAATGTGAAATCCCGCCTGTTTGACCGGTTCCAGGTCAAACAGGCG
>Ga0209777_10000821_pt1 | contig 48136 bp, 75 predicted proteins | sample FrelakmetHBP12HB_FD_187147 | JGI IMG/M metagenome (GOLD analysis project Ga0209777, IMG submission 187147) | Freshwater lake sediment microbial communities from the University of Notre Dame, USA, for methane emissions studies -HBP12 HB (SPAdes)... | ecosystem: Environmental > Aquatic >... | reverse complement strand
GAATATATCATTGAACTCGTCAGTTGCTTCAAACCACACGTCCGATCCACACATTGATTCGATAATATTTTCTTTTGATGAAATAAATTGTTGTTCCATTGTTACAGGGACAATATATTGATTTCCGTCTTCGCCTTTAATACACACATGTCGAAATGTAGTTACTGTCATAATAATTCCCTTTCTTTGTTAAAAATTTTACATGCTGGTAATAATATTGCTCTTGGATCTTTAATAGCAATAAATCCGGGAAGTAAAGTGATCATATTAATGCAGTGTTGGCTTGGCGTCATGTGGTAGAATACCAAATCCGACTCCGTCTCCAGGATCATCAGCCGAAATTGCAAGTAAAACATCTGCAATCTGAGACTGAAAATCCTCAATTGATTCAGCAATACTTCGATTATTTCGAATAAGCATACGAAGAATGTTTCTACAATGTTCCGGAGTAATATCCTGGATTTGCAGCATATCTCCTGCTTCAGTTATCCAAAACTCATCAGGATACACAAGTCCATCTAACGACGTGTACATTTTTTCTTCTTGCCAATTTACTTCGAACCCAGTATCGTTTTCGAGTTCCTGAATATCTACAATATATTTTTTACTATTATCTAAGGAATCGATCATATCACGAACTTCTATAATTGTATTAAACACTTTTCTCATAATATATCTCCGGTAAATTTTCTATGGTAGAACACAATTCTTTTATAATCTTAAATTGCTAGATAGAGCTAATTATAACTAATTTTTGCAGATTTGCCAAAGAAAATAAAATAAATTCGAAATTCTTCGATCAAACTCGATCGAGCTAGGTGATTTACTCAAAATCCTCGTCATATACATCGTAATTACCTGTCGAGTCCCTTAATCGATCATGCTTATCACATAGAGTCTTTATATAACCATTATTTCGTGGTTTACCCGGATTATTACAATATTCGCATGTACGTAATGATAATGATTCGGCAAATTTTATATATGATTTTAGTTCTTCTGATCCATGTGTAACACTAAACCTTAGTCCCCCAAATTTTTCTCTTACTTCTACAATTACTGGAATTTCGTCAGTAAGTGTCTTAACTTTTGATTCCCATTTTACTACTTCGCTGTTAAACTGCCCGAACGTCATTTTGTTTGTGTTGTGTTCACGTATGTAAGACAATCTAATATTAGCATTATCTAAGTCATCATATATTAACTGTAATAAATTCTCAATTATAGGATACCATCCTAACCCAACATCAAATGAATCTAATTTACTTTTTTCGAATATTACAGGGTAAAGTTTGGCTAAGTCTTCAAATTGTCGAGAAGTAATTAGTTTAAAATTCATAGTTATACCTCTTATTTAACTTATAGTATAACAAATAAAGTTAAATAGGTCAATACATAAAAATTTAGATTTAGAAATTTATCTAAGAATGAAAACCTATTCTTTAAATTCCAGAATAGGTTTTATGTAAGAATTTAGTAAATGATTTTCAGGTCGAGGTATTACAGAGGGTTTTGTAAAGAAAATTATCTCGACCAAGTTGAATTACAGAATCTTTAGTAGTAGGATGTTCGTATACTGAGATAGGTACTGTAGACGAAAGTGGCATATTAATACTAAAATAAAGATTAATAATATTCATCATAGTTTTATGTTTGCAATCTACAGCTACAAATACCAGCACACTTTTGAATAACACTTTTTTAATCTTGTTGGTATCTCTAACTTCTACGTAATTATCTTGATTTTGAACTACAAGAATAGATGCACTAGTAATTTCGTTATCCTTTACTTCTACTCTATCTATACTATTCGTATCCACAAATAGCTTATTATACTCACTATGATAAGAATACACAGGAACCCAATTAGTCTCTGTAGATACTTTATTCTTTATTTGCAAAATAGCCGGATTGATAGCAAGCGATGACGTAGTAAATACCAGTAGTACTAAAAGACTTATATATGATTTCATAAAACTATTTACCTTATATTTAATAAGAAAGATACTATTAAAAGAATTAGTTAATTATACTACTTTATCGATATCATCGATATCATTTACTTTTACATTAATCGTAATCTTATGTTGATCTTCAATACGCTTTTCTTCTACTAGTTCTTCCTCAGTACGAGCCCTTCGAATTTTCACATTCTTCATACCTAACCTAAAAGTAAGTGCAGCTTCTGCATCCATTTCCAAAACTGTTTCTTTATCGCTATACTTACCATCCTCAGGTTTTACTTGAAATACATCTTTAATAGTTTTATATTCATCCGGGTCCAGACGATCTAAACATCGATGAAATTTGCCTTCTTCATCCGGATTAAATGTAAATGTGTATTCGGTCATACTAATTCCTTTAGTTGTTTATAAATTTTTGACATACTAATTGACTGAAAAGTTAGTTTCATTCTTAATGCTTCGTCGTCATGCATAGTTACTGAGTAAAGGAAACTGTCTCCTTTTTTACTATTCCAGTCTATACTTCTAAATAGATGAAGTAAATTCTGAGATTGGCAATAATCTTCGAATTCTCTCGTATCTACCCTAACATAATACTGATTATAGCTCATTACTTTTAGCCCCTCTAGATCTTGGGTATTCCTGTTGTGTATCTAATTTATGACGTAGTTTAATAGTAAGTGCAGTTTCGTCATTAACAATTACACCAAATGCTGCTACAATAGTTCCATTTCGAAATATATCTCTGTAAGCAGGATAAACTTTGATACTTTTAAGCCATGCTAACTCGTTATCTTTTTTATCTAATGTGGTAATGTAAGTTATTTTAAACATAGCTTATTGTATAGCAGCAATAGGTCAGTGTCTATAGGAATTAAGATTCTTTAATTAGTGCTAACATATCAGGGATTCTTGTATGAGAATTTCTACTACCAAGTAAAATATATATACGGCTAGTCTGCCCGGTATTCACTACCATTACTAGACATCCGCCTGCCGGATCGGTAAAACCTGTTTTAGACAGCACTATATTTAATGTATTCGTAAGTGGATTAGTATTATGTATAATAATTGACTTATTATAAATAATTATTTCTACCGAAGGCCGACTGGATATGTCGGTTATAGTTTTATTAGATGTGGCCGCAATAATAAGTTTTAATAAATCACTTGCGGTACTAACATTACCTCTATCTAATCCTGTAGGTTCATTGTAGTGGGTGTTTATCATCCCCAACTCAAATGCTTTATCATTCATACTCTGAACACATCTTGGAAGATTGAGGCACAGAATTTGTGCAGCAAAATTATCAGACTTAATAAGTGCAAGATTTAATAATTCATACCGAGTAAGATACTTAGCATACTTAGGTATTCCACTTTGAACTGATCTAGCTGCAGGTATTGCTAATGATTCGCTAAGATTTTGATTAGATACCAGTAGTGCAAGCATTAGTTTTGAAATAGACGCAATCGGCCTTACAGTATTAATCCCTTGTTCTTTTAATATTGTACCATCGTTAGTAGCAACAAGAAAACTTTTTACAATAACTGAAGGTGTTAACATAGGTCGAACATACCGTCGAACTTTAGCATTAACGTTTCCCGTAAGTAATATTAGAATACATGTAAATAATAATTTCTTCATATTAGCATTATACAACGGTACTAAAGTTTGTCAATCGAGCCCAGTGACTAAACCTGATTCAGGACTTTGTTGAAGCGGTCCTTTAGAAATTGGTCCGTAGGTTACTACAGGAGCTGACCACGCCGACCCGTCTTTCATTTGAAAACTAACTTTACCAGCACGATCATTAATATTTAAATAATTATCTATTACTCTTATCATAAATGTGGCTTCAGTATCATCTACCAAAATTAGTTGTCGAGTTTCGAATTTTACGCTAGAAGGATGTTCCGGGTACCAACTAACAGATCTAATATCACTTAGACCGACACCAAGTACTTGAAAGAAACTTGGTACGCCTGGAGTTATAACGATCGCGACTAGTCCGGACCCAGCATATGGGCTTGTTGGTAGTGCATTTATGGAAGTAATAATAGTCATATTATTATTTATCAAAAATCTAGCTGGCAGGTCATTATATTTTGAGATGTTATAATATCGCATCCATTTTCCGAATTTACTCCGTTGTAATAACTATCGACAGAAATTTCAGCAACACTTTTGTCTAATTTAAGTTTGACAAATACCGGAAAACTATTATCAGCGCAAAATAGCCAAAAGCTATGGTTTTCGTAAACTAAGTGTAATGGACTAAACAGTGACCCAGAGAAGTTACTGGGTTTAAGATTTATTGCACCACAAGATTCAAGTTGACTTTTAGTCATCCAGCATGTCCAGAAATATTTCATGATCGATATCTATCTTTAAATTCGGAAGATATATATGATATTTTCATATAATTATTTAAAAAGGAGTCACTAAGTTTAATTACTGATACCATTAACAGGCTAATTTTACCAGTTATTCTCCAGTATGAAATAAAATTACCGTATATGTCAGCAATTTGGATATCAGTATCTGATGATATAAGTATAAAATCGTCACCTAGATCAACAAGTGAACTAGACATTTTGTTTAAGTTATTTTTATCAAATAAGAATTCAACATAAACTTTTTCATTCATAAATTTATTTCCTGAAATAGATTATAATTTAGCATACTTTAAGTGATAAAGTCAACAATACTATAATGGGAAATTATAAGATATGAAAATGGCCCATAATTACATGGGTCATTTATATTCAAATAAATTTATATTAACAGAACTTGCCTAAAATACCTTCGACTAATTCGTTTATATCTTTTTCTAATTTATCTGTATTTACAAAGATTTTTACATCTTTCATCTTTTTAAATGAATCTCCAACTTCTTCCCAATTAGCATTTTTATTAACTGGGATAGGATGCATTAACTCGTCGCCTTTTAATTCAACAACGTTACCGTCATGATATTGTACAAGGATTTGCTCTATATACTTAACAGGAATTTCTTTAGCTTCTATTTCTTTTACTATTCTATCAAAAACGGAAGGTTTAGTAATTCTGCTAATAGCACGATCTATGTTAAAACTCGTGGTTGATTTTTTTTCCATTTCACCATCTCCGGATACCTATATATGTATTTATGTAAACACAGGACAGATTAATCTCCCTGTTTTATATATTAACCCAGTGTAACTCTTGCAGCATCACGTTTAAGTTTTGCAGCAACTTTACTATCGATGATAGCTTCTTTCTTCGAGTCTTTAAGTTCCGCCGCTTTAGCACGGTCACGCTCTCTACGTTTAATCTTTCGATCTTCTAAAGAAGCTGCTTTTGCATCTTCTTGCAATGCAGGACGTCCTCGACCTGGTCTCGATTCCGGATCTAACGTATAAGCTTCTTCGCGTTTAGCTAGAGCATCCTTTTCAAGTAGTTCGGCCTGTAAGATAAGACCTTTTGCAAGGGATACAGGGTCTGCAACAGATGCTTCGATAATTTCTGCATTATCAACAGGCGCCGCTATTACAGCATTCTGTTGTTTAGCTATATACTCGTCCACCTTTTTATCGATAGTGGCATTGATAAGAGCTAACGGAACTTCTTGCCCGGGTAACGGAATCATTTTAATATTTGTTACCGGTTCTTTACGTAAGTATCCACGCTGGTGTAAAGCTGTCAAACAGTTTAGCCCATCGGGAAAACTTCTTCGATTAAGAATTTCGTAGAAGTCATTAGTTTCTACTGCTTCTCTGGAATTTAAACATTGAATTAAATAGTCATGATAACTATCAGGTAACCTTTCAGTTTCAACAATAAGACAGTTAGCTTCATCATTAGGAAGTTTTCTAAATACTACTGCTACACGAACTCCGGTGTTTCCTAACACACCAGCGTGTTTTTTTAAATTTTCCAAGGCCATTGAGGTCTCCTTAAAAGGGGCGAACCCCTTTGATTATGCTGATACCGCTTCGTCTTCTACTGTCGTATCTTCTGATACTGATTCTGCAGTCTGAGTACTTTCGACATACGACAAAAATCCAGTCAACTTATTATATGCATCGCCGACTTGTGACATCTCGGCCGCTTGGAATGCGCCACGACGCGAAGCCAAATCAACAATACGAGCAAGCAATTGCAAATCAGCGATTGTAAGCTGAACTGGTTCTACTGATGTCGTAGGTTCTGCTACTGTCTCTGCTACTGTCTCTGCTACTGTCTCTGCTACTGTGTCTACTGTTGTATCTACTTCGTGTGCTGCTGCTTTTTTATTTTTTGCCATTTTTACTTCTCCAGTGGGTTTATAAAATTAAGTGTAAGAATGATTCTGTACACACTTATTTATACTTTATGAATAGTAATAGGCTATATTCGTGGCATAAATTGGCATTTATTTCAACGATATAATGAAATAATATTAAATATAAAGATTTATTGGCAATAAATTTTTATATTTTTACCGAATTGTGAAATTTTCTATAATAAAAAACCCCTTTAAGGGGTTTTCATTATTTACAAAACTATTTATTAGCATATCCGGTTGGTTGAGGTATAATCTTTACCAACTCATCAGACCAGCCTAAATAGTGTTTCCATTCCTCATCTCGAATATGTATTGGTAAATTCTTTCTTTTTGATAAAACTTCATAATAGGTTGGTCGATGAGGTTTCTTTTTAGGAACAATAGTTTCATCTGCACCTTTTTCGCCATTACAGTTTTTACATGAGGTCGTTATATTAAGCCAATTTGTTTTACCACCTAAAGATCTAGGAACAATATGATCAAGTGTTAACTCCGATACCTTAACCTTTCCATGTAATTCTTTGCATTTATTAGTAATCTGTAGCTGGCAAGTAAAGCTATCGCGTAAATATACATTAGTACGACTGTATTTTAATTCTTTATTCCATTTAGCCTGCTGAGACATAATTACAATGGACGGTACATCTATTTCTAAAAATTGCGACCGTATTTTCCAGTTATCATAAGATTTAATAACTTTAACCTTACCTTGAAAAACTAATCGCATTGCATCTTGCCAAGATATAACAGATAGTGGGACACACGATAATGGTTGGCCATCTGCATTTAAGATCAAAACATCGATTTCGTTCTCCTGGTAATTTTAGTATTTGGTAGTTTAATTAAATATTTTGTAGAATTACTGATCAACAAGTTCTAAATATAATTGAAATTCGGGAGGTATACCTCTGAGACAAATTGCAAGTTTGTCTTCATTTCTTTCAAAGTCTATACGAAAAGTTTCTCGATATGGAAGCTGGGCCCAATGTTGATATACATCTCTTTCAACTTTATAAAAAGTTTTATTACCACAAATATTATCTATAAAGTCCATAAAGAATAATTCTATAATACGATGCTTATCTTCGTTAATATTTGATTTAATTTTATAAAATAATGATGTTGACATTAGCTATCCTTTACGATATTTATCGTCATTAGATAGTTGTTAGTAACAATTTTATATTAATAATATGATTACTACAGTATCTTCTCGATATATTAGGGTTGTTATACATATTAAATTTTTATCTAAGTTAGATACTACTAGCAATATTCTGCTTCCTGCGAAAAACACTTGCGATTCTATACAAGGATCGCAAGTGTTTTATTATTAAATATCTCTTAGATGAAAATATTACTTGCTAGGAGCGTCGATCCATGCTGTCATGCCAAACGGTGCCACCAATCGATGACCAGGATCACCATGAATCAAAAACAAAGTGTCTACATAATTCTCGTCGCCCCATGATCCGTAAGGATATCCGTCAGTCATCATAATGAACCGCTCTGGCACAATATCATTTTCTTTCATATAAGTCCAATTACACATGAAGTCAGTACCACCACCACCTTTAATATCATAGTCATCGATTTCATCAATATTGTCCGGTGTAAACAATACTTCATTATATACCTTAGTATCAAAACACCATACTCGTAGTTTAAAGTCTCGAAATTGCTGCATAATACCTTTAGTTTCGCTTAGTAAATCACGTAACATAGGTTCGCTCATTGAGCCAGAACAGTCAATTGATACTGCTGCTTCTACACGTACATCTTCTTTAGATGCAGGTAGATAAATTCCACTTGATTGACTTTTACGTGAACAACGACTCCATGTAAAATCATTCTTAATCATAGATTGAATTTTCATATTTAGTACTTCTCGCCAGTCCATCTGTGGCTCAACCAAATCCTTTAACATGCGTTTTACGCCGCCAGGAGTATTACCAGCACCTGCTGCCTTTGCTGCCTGCATAACAGCAGAACGAATCTCATCGCCCAATACTCGACGTTCTTCTGCTGTCATCGGCTCGCCCTTACCGTCACCCGGCTCAAGATGTATATCGAACTCTGGGAAATTACTATTCGGATCTTGCAACAACAGTTCATAAACTTCTTCTGCAAACATTCCTTTGTACTTTGCATCAAAACATGCCTGTACACCAGATGTTTTTGGATCTGGAAGTTTACCAACATTATGCTCGTACAGCTCGTAATTAATAACATAGTCTGCGGCAGCATTCCACATTTTAGGTTTACGACTTCCTCGACGACTCATATGATCATAAACACAGTGTTCAACCTCATGAGCTACCAAGAATACTGTTTCAGCTTTATTTAATTTACTGATAAAATTTCGATTATAGTAAAAATAACGACCGTCCGTTGCCGCTGTTGGGCACCAGTCATCATCTGTAGCATCTTTTAAAATAAGTCTTGTAGCCAAGTTACCCCAGAAAGGTTGTTGCAAAAGTAATGAAATACGAGCTCTTACAAGTTGTTCTTTAACTGCTTCTGGACTGTTATCGATTGCCATTTGCTACTCCTTTGTTTGTATATGATGTATTTTAGTTGATTTTACTCTTATTGTCAACAGGCGATTCGTATAAAAATTTATAATTTCCGCAATTATAAATTTTGTGATAGCCAGCCTGCGTAGCTAAATTGTCGCCTGTTAGCGTCGCGTCGCCACCATTTTTAACCAGTAATTGTTTTGTTACAGATGATCGGTGATACCTAGAGTTGCCCTTCACATAAAAAAATCCAGTATTCCTTGAGTCTTTTGTGACGTCGATAAAACCCATCTTCCGGTATAAGTTACCATTGGACCAACATCTGTCGGCATATGATATGACTGAGTTAGGATTAAATGTAGATATAAAATAAGAAAATAATTTTGAGGCACCGCCCACAATTGTCCCGGCAGAGCAGTACCTCAACAATTCGTATCCGGCTCTGTTATTGAATCTCGAAAGACCAAATGTCATTAGTGCAACTAATCTGTCCTCGAAATATAAACCTAGATTTACGGAAGATGATACATACCCTTGTAAATGATATTGGGTAAGGAAATTTCGTGACGTTGTACCATTTATAGACCGTACTTCACACTTCCTGGCGTATATTTTATCGCTGACACCTAATATACTGCGTATTCGCGATTTAATTATATCCTTCTTAGTTAGCCATTCATCCTCGAAAATCTGTATAAGATGGACATTTTTTTCTTTACACAAAAGATATTTGTCAACATGATAAAATTTATCCTTTTTTGCTGACGAGTGCCAATAGGATCCATTATATTCGAACGCTATACCAGCCGAGGGTATGAATATGTCTAATTCCTGCGGTGCAATTATTTTCTTTGTATTTGTTTCAACATCTATACCCAGTGATTTAATATAATCCGATAACTCCTGCTCACCGGTTGATATTTGCTTTGGATTACATGCAGAACATCTCGGTACTGTCCCGTAGTCGATATGAGACAATATCTCCTTCTTACACTTAACACATTCCCATCTATAAACATTATGCCTCGATGATCCATTGTATTCATTAATTATGAACTTTGGCGTTACTACATCTTTTAGTCTTTCTACTACAGTGTCATACCCTTTTTCTACATATTCTTTTATTTTGTTATCTGCATGTTTTTTACCCGTATTTCTTAGAATCGCAGCATCTTTATATGATTTTAATTTTTGTGGATTATCGGTACCGTATTTTTTTGTCCATGTTGTTTTACGGTCTTCCAAAAAAGCATCTGTTCCGAATACACTACTGCCCGATCTCAACGCGATTGCATTCATATGACATTCACAGGCGCCCGGTTTACCGCAAAAACCGTATTCACTTCTCGCGGCAGAGAATTTTTTTCTTTTTCCATTGATGCACATTAGCTCAATCGGATTAATGAGCCACTGGACTCTTTCGCTGAATGTTTCAAAATTCTCGTCAGTGGATTCTAATACCCACGCATAAATGAGCGGATGCTTTGCTCTTAATACTATAGAAAATGATCTATGCGATATGGTTGTCCATAATTGTTTAAGTTGTTCTAACATTAGTTATTTAGTATGAGTTAATGCCTGGAAGTAAGTTGTTACAGTATTATGTCCTAGAACTACTGTAGTCGTAGTAGAACTGCCATATAATTGCCATCCTTCGTCCAAGTGTGTATTTACATTGTTCGTAAATGTAAATCTGTCACGGCCTTCCAAAATTATATACTTTACTGCTGTTGTCATTTTAATCCTTTAACTTCATTTATTAATAATCCAATTTCCCACTTAACCCAGGTTGGTTTAACTGTGATGTATCCGCCATTGATATTAGTCACAGTACCGTTCCTATTTGATCGGTGCTGTAAATGAAAAATATCTTTACGTAAGATCTTTATCTTGTTGCCCACTTTTATCATTTCAGTGTCCCAATGAATGCCAATGTTTCTTTTATATTTCCTTGATAAAGTTTTTCTCGTACTGTATCAAAAATTTCAAATCTGTTTGGATGTTTCATCTCCTCACCAAATGGACCTGTTTGTCCCACTCGATCATATTTTGGGTGGGATAGTATAGAAACAAGTTTAGCCTTTGTTCTATGTTCGAAACGCTCTAGTTGCTCTGTTTCGTAAAACACCTTAAGTGAGTATTGTGCCATTATTTTGTATTTCCGGTAGTATACATACCAAACTCGACGGTTGGATAGATTACATATTCATCGTCGATAGTTTCGCCATCCAAATCAAAATCAACACCATCTGCACAAGTATGCCATGATGCAGAATATTCGCGTACCCTCATTTCGGCATTGTATTTAGACAACAGTGCCAGGAATTCTTGCTTAAATTGTTCTGATTTAGTCATACTTGTAGTATAACATATATTTAAGATAGATCAAGTGATAAAAAATATAGTATCCAAGATTTCTTACCGGCGTCATATACTCTTACATATCCGTTCTTTTCCATTATTTCTTTTTCCGATATATCGTCAGAATAGTACGGCATATTTTTTAATTTATGTTTGGTATATCCGAATCGATGTTCTAAAATTGACGAATTTGGTGCAAGATATGAATACGACGGCAGTACATTCGACTCTAATGTAAACCCTAGTTTTTGGTAAAGATCACCCTTACTATAGAAATTATTAGAGAAGGAATATATAGCGACAGGAGAAATTTCCTTTACAAAATATTTCATTAGTTTACTTGCCCCACCGATCACCTGCACAGACGACGCAAATCGGCTTAGCTCGTATGAACCATTCACCCGGGCTCTACCGATGCCTTTTCTGGGGGTAGAGAAACTCATGGCAGAGACTAACTGATCCTGGAAGAATAACCCGTAATGGTATGTTCCGGCGGCAAATCCTTGTATGTGATGGGCGTTGTAAAAGGTTCGAGCCTCAGATGCAATCAAACTCCTTACTATACATTTTCTTGCAAATAGCCTTTCGATATTTTTATTGGTTTTCGCCCGTAATGTGTTAGACAACGATAAAAAATTATTCTTAAGGTAATTTATATCTACAAACATTAGTTGAATTCCCAAGTCTTCAAACTTAGTAATTAGTTTACTCTTATCGTATATATCGGTATATATTTTATCATTCTCAAATCGTGGATCAAAAAATTTTACTGCTAATTTTGAATTTTCGAAATATAGATTTACAAAAGTATCATCTACTATATAAAGCTGTTTGCAATCTTCGAATTGACTGGCGAAATTTTGGATATCTTTCGAAAGCGGGATAATTTGCATATGGCCGGCTTCAATCATAATCAATATCATATGGCCACGCTTGTCTATCACGGCATTAAATTTCTGTAAATTTTTATTTAGATCGGCCAAATATGTGTAATCGCTTTTTACTTCTATAATTGTATCTAACAATTCAAAATCTGGGAGATAAATGTGCGCCTTACCATCTAATATATACGCAAATGTCTCGCAGTCGAACGAGAAAAGATTCTCGGCAAAATAGGCCAATAATCTTTTTAGAGCCTGTGGTTCATTACCTTGAAGTTTTATTATTTTTCCCGACGGTAGTACAAATGTTTTAGATTTGAATGAAGTAATCAGTTTTTTTCTATGTATTATGGGTGACTGGGATACATTTGCTACCCCGTATCTTTTATAGATTGTTGCACTCGACTTTGCTTTAACTTCCTCATTCTGAAAAGCGCACTTATGTCCATATCTTTCCATATTTGTATTTTCAGTGGCAGATCTTATTGCAGGATCCTGCTGGGCATGGTCGACTCCATACCGATCCCGACATGTTGTACACACCTTATCCTTAATTATTATAAGCTTCATCGGATTATCTACACCATATTTCTTAATCCAGTCACTCTGTGTTTGCGCCTGAATTACAGGGGATTGGGCAGCATGTTCAACCCCGTGTCGGGCAAGCATAGTCTTAGTTCGTTCAGCATAAATTGTAGTCGATTGAAGGGCATGAGCGACTCCGTGATTTGCTAACATAGATGTAGTTACTAAATCTTTAACTACTTGATGTTGCATTGGATTATCGACTCCCCAGTTCTGCTGAGATGTTAATTTTGCCTTATCTCTGCTCTTAAGTGAATTGTACTGGCCCCTGCATTGGTTAGAACAATAACTTGACCATTTGCTGCCGCTTAATGTGGTTACGGTGTTTTCACAATTTGTATTTTCGCACTTAGGTGCTACTGGGTACAAGAGTGTATATGCCTTGGCTGCGACTGTTTTTGTCGCAATTATATATGGCTGATCGATTACCCACGCATATACATCGGGCATCTGTTTCCGCAGGCTTACTGTAAATGAGTTCGGTTGAAATTGTTGCCATGCTTCTCTTAATTTTTCTATCATACTGTATTTATAACACATTCGACTACCGGTGTCAACTTAGATCTTTGAACAAGTAAATTATGATAAGATAAGTGGTTATTTCTGTGTCATAATCATAAATTTGAAATTGTATCCGGCTAGTATGGAATATTTTTGTTTAGCAAGATTTGTATCTAACCAACCGGTAAATCCATCATATGTATATTGGCTCTTTACTTCTACTAATAAATTATCTTTTGGGATATAAATGTCAGGAAAATAATAATGATTCTTTCCATCGGCCCCGGCATATTTTATTCGTGGCATTTAATTTTTCTCCAGTAACATACATATAGCATATTTATCATGATAAGTCAAATTCTATACTAAAGAAAAAGCCCGCTAAGGGCGGGCTTTTTAATATTTAAGAAAATATTTTGGATGGAATTTCAGTCCTCTAAAATATATTTTCCAAATTTCTCATGGAATGTTTTAAACGTCTTTAACTGTCGATGATTAATCGGAAGTTGGTAATCGCGCAAAGCTGTCTTAGCACCAAGCACGATCATTTCAGTCTGGAAGTTATCCATCATGAAAGTAAAGAAGTTATCGACACATTCATGCCATTCATTGACGCCAAACCCGTCTTCTTTTTCTTTAGACTTTGCTACCCATTCTTGTAGTGTGTAACACATAGAAATCGTCAACGAATACATTGCACTCAAGTCTTTAACATTCAGAGTCTTTTCTTTACCCATCAATACATCTTCTGACTTAGGCATACGCGATGCAACCTTACGATGCTGTGCAAACTCAACCGCAAGACCATCTCCTACTGTTCCTGCCACTAGTGCAGTATTCATTGACTCTGGCAAATCATCACCAATTAGCTGCGATACAAATACCCACGAACGCGGTGTGGCAAATGCCTTTTCGGGTGATTTGGAATCAAAGTTAAACAATTTCTGTTTATGATGTGTCAAGAAACCAACTACATCTGGATGTACACGAGCACCGATTGCCCATTTTTGCCAATCTTCAAAATTTGCACTCATTTCGATATGAACCAGTCGATTAGCCAACGGACTTGGCATACGATATGTAACACCTTTATCGCTATCACGGTTACCTGCACATACCATCGACACACCTTTTGGCAAATGATATTCACCAACACGACGATTTAGAATCAATTGATATGCTGCGGCCTGTACACTTGGTGGTGCAGCATTAATTTCATCCAAAAACAAAATTGCATCTGCCATGTATTCATCTGTTGGCAAGTCTGCAGGTTGTGCCCATTTCATTGTTTTTGTATCTGGATCGAAGTATGGGATACCTTTAATGTCAGTTGGTTCAAGCAACAACAAACGCATATCGATAACTGGTCGACCTGTCTCAATACCAATTTCTGCAATCAGTTCGGACTTACCAATGCCCGGTGGCCCCCATATCATTGCTGGTCGACCAACTTTCATACAACGTGTTAAAAGTGTACGTACATCCTTTGGACGTTCAGTGCGATGTGTATCTAATGCCATTATGTGTTCTCCGTTGTGTTAAAAATAAAAACTTCTTTGTGTTACTGTTCTGTATGTATGTATAATACTACTTACAGTTAATACTGTCAACTGGTAAATTCTGTATTAGCGCCCGCAATAGGTAAAAGAGATAAGTACTGGTATGATACCTACTATACAACAATTACAACTAGCTAACTCCGATTATATCGAGTTAAGAAATTTTATAAAAAATAAAGATTTTATGAAATTTCTTATCGATAATACAAATTTCTTATCTTCTGCCACCACCAAACAGAGGTTGTGGCATTTGCTAAACAATATGCATATACAGTACTGTATCTGTGGCAAGCAAGTCAACTGGAATATAAAGAATAACTCCTATAGATTTTTTTGCTCATCAAAATGTGCTCATAACAGTGATACTGTAAAAGATAAGATAGTAGCAACATGTATTAAAAAATATGGTAAAAAGACATATTTAATAACAGACACAGCCAAAACAAACTATCAAGAAAAAATGATTGAAAAATTTGGTGTTAATAATCCTTTCCTTTCAAAAATCGTTCAAGACGATATTAAAGATACTATACTTGTAAAATATGGAGTAACGAATATTAGTTATTTACAAGAGACCAAAGATAAAATTACTTCTACACATCAGAAAAAATATGGTAGGATACGTCAGTGCCAATCGCATTTTAGTGACGAATCGTATTTTGTTAAATACAATAAATTAGAATTAGTTGAATTATACAAGCCCGGTGTAAGTATAAAGGATATTGCAAACAAATTAAATATAGGTCATACTCAATTATGCATACAATTTAAAAACTTTGGCATCGATATTCACCCAAATGTTGGACAGCAGCAAGTATTTGATTTTATTAAATCGATATATAGTGGCACTATATTACTAAATGATCGGAAAGTTTTAGACGGTAAAGAAATTGATATCTACCTACCGGAATTAAATATTGGAATTGAATATGATGGTATTTTCTGGCATTCAGAAAATTCTTCTGGTAAAGTAAATTACCATATTGAAAAAGATGTCTTAGCTAAATCTAAAGGTATAAAATTATATCATATCTTAGATTTGGAGTGGAAAGATAAGCAGGAACTAGTAAAATCACGTATTTCATCATTTGTTGGAGTAAACACTACTTTGTATGGAAGAAAGACCGTTATTTCGATTTTAGATAAAAAAGATGCAATTAAATTTTTCAAAGACAATCATATACAAGGTAATACAGGAGCATCTTTTTATGTGGGCTTAAAACACGATAATCAGATTGTTGCAGCAATGAGCTTTGGTAAATCTAGATATAATAATTATCAATACGAACTACTAAGATTTTGTAATCTTAAGAATATTAATGTAGTTGGCGGAGCATCTAAAATGTTTAAATTTGCAATAAATAATTTGGGTGCTAGCGATATAGTATCATTCTGTGATCTACGATGGGGAACAGGTACTGTCTATGAAAAACTTGGATTTAAGCATATAAGAAATAACGGAGCATCGTACTCTTATACACATAATTATCGAACATTTGAGAGTAGAATTAAATACCAAAAACACAAATTAGCGAATATATTAACTAACTTTGACCCAGAATTATCGGAGTGGGATAATATGAAGAATAATGAGTTTGATCGATATTGGAATTCAGGCAATGCTGTGTATGTTTGGACCAAGCTATAGTTCAGCGTTGATAGTCAATAAATATTCGGCATAAGGTTTCAATAATACTGCTCGATAGTCTCCAAGCATACCAAGCAAGTCAAGCTCATCGGGATCACTGTCAATCATATATGCACAGTCATCAAATGTAGCCAATGCAAGAATTATTCCACGGCTATATTCGTAAGTAAGGTCATTATATTCGTTGATGTCTTGACGTTCAAGTATATCCCAAATTTCTTCCCAGGCAATAAATACGTACTTCATTCTACCACTTTTTGTTGATTCCGCCGCGACCAGATCCCAAACTTTGATGTATTCTTTGTTACCCCGTTTCTTCCAATAATCAGTAGAAGTCATGATTATCCTGATAATTCGATCTATATGTTCTGAATTAGGTAAGTGATCCCAGGCACTCATTTCACTTTACCTGCTAATACTTCCCACTTTAGTTTAAAAAATAATAACGATTGCTCGTCCGGAAATTCTAATGTTTCTGCTGATTCTAATCCTGTATTTGAATCACATATGAACAGTACATTTACATCATCCAACTTTGTAAAGTCGGGATCTTCATTCTTTGCTTCCGCTTCTTTAATATGATATTGAGTAGCACAACAATATTGATACAATACTTCATTGATTGGGATAGTAATCATATTAGTCCTTTGAGTTTTTGAACAATAATTGTTTCTTGTATGCCCGGCCATTATCTCTTGCTGATTTTTCATGAACCATGGAGCAATATCTTCGACGGTAGGAATATTTAATTTTTCCGCAGAAAGCCAATTAGCAAATCCTACTTTTATTTTTGCAAATTTTATTTCCTTACGCAATATAGCAGCATGGTGATTGACATGTTTCTTATATTCGGCTTTGTCTGCTAAACTAAACAGTTTACCAGTGTGTGGACATTTATAAGCAGATACTATCATTTCCGTTCCTTATACAAAATTAGGGCATGTAACTTAATACATGCCCTAATTATATAATACGACTGTTATGCAGTCAAGTGGTAATGATTACTTAGATGCCTTTAGTGCTGCCAGTTCGTCGTCAATGCTTGGACCCGATGTCAATGCAGCAACACGCGCCTCAAGGGATTCGCCCGAACGATCTGCTACAACTGAAGTGGCAGCATGAGCTTTTGCTTCCTTACGTACTAGTGCATCTTCTTGTGATGACAGGCTCGTAGCTGATCCTACTGCACCTAATATAGTTGCAGCTTTAAGTTCGACATCTGCTACTTCACTACGTACACCGATCAAATCAGCTTGATTAGACAAGCTATCTCGACGACTACGTAAATCTGTAATACGAGTTTCTAAAGCAGTTACAGTTGGTTGGAACTTATTAATAGAAGATACGATTGCATCAAGTGCAGTTTTAGCATTTGCCTTTTTAACTAAACACTCTTTAGCTAGCCCGTCATCCTTACCTGCAGAATTCGTTGCAGCTTGTAGCCATTTAGCTACCTCAGCTTCACCTTTTTCTTTCTTACCTTTTAGAATTTCTGCTTCAGCACGTACATCAATTAATGCAGAATCCGCTTCTTGAAGCTGTGTATCTAGCTCACGTACACTTTGACGTGCATTAGCACCCAAATTCTGATGTGCATCTACTACATCGTTGGCTGCACCACTTAGTGAGTTAAACATTTTACTCAGTAAAGACATAATATTTCCTTTATATTGAATTAATTATTAGTAACTATCGCTACTAGAGCTTGAATCACTTGAACTAGATGAGTAACTATCGCTACTAGAGCTTGAATCACTTGAACTAGATGAGTAACTATCGCTACTAGAGCTTGAATCACTATCGTCGTCACGTGAACTACGTGGCGAACGTTCGTAGGAATCACGTTCACGTTCAACAACTACTGCCCTGTCGTGATGATCACTCAACATTTCACCAATCATCATTCCTGTCAACATATCTGAGCCACTGTTGTTCACAATTACTGGAGCAACTTGTGCAGGTGCTGTGTCGTGATAGTGATGAATAACAGTTGGGGCAGGTTCGTTATGAACAACAGTATGTCCATACTTACGATACCCTGGTCCACCAAAGTCGCCGCCACCTGTAAAACGTGGCGCGCCCCATGCTGTTGTGTCCTCTTCTTTATCAACAGCTTGTTTAATTGCAGCAGGTAACCCATTAATTGCTTGATTTACAGAAGCATCAACATATGATTTCATTGTAGAAAGTCGATTTTGTGTAATATTATCTCCATCTTTCATGTCAGCTAACATATTACGCACTTGTACCTGTAAAGAAGTAATAAGTTTGACAATTTGAACTTTTTCTGCATCGGGGTAGGTAGCAGTCTTTGCAATTAATGCAGAATCATCTAGCTGTTTAATCATATCAAGCAACTTAATCATCTTACCTTTGGATTCTAAAATTTCTAAATCTTGTACCTTTTGGACTTTACGAAACCTAGTGTATAGCATATATAAACACCAGATTCCGATACCTACAAATGGGATTCCAAACAATACATATAATAATTCAGAACTTGCTTTTGAATCTAAAACCTTCTTAGATTCTATAACTGCTAACGCATCTGTATCTAGCTGTCTTGCTTTGTTTGCCTCAATTGTTGCAAAGTCCACCTTACCTTCCCGGGCGTATAATACACCTAGATCACTATGAGCTCTACTTGACATTGGTTTTTCGGTAATCACTTGTTTTAATAGTACTTCTGCTGTAGCAAAATCACCGTGTGCTTCTGCTGCATTAACTTCCGAAGGTTTCGGCATTGTATATACATTCATACACCAGAGTAAGCTAGCGAGAAAGATTAGTTTACGGTACATAATTTCCTTTAGTTGTTTAGTAAGTAATAAAATTATAGGACATTACTGCCCTATTGTTAATTAAAATGCATCCGTCCATTTATACGTTGATTTAGATTGATTTTCACGAGTAAATACTAATACTGTTGTATTTGGTTTATCTTCATTCATGATATAAGTAAAAGTGCCAGCTTCAGCATCAATCTTCTTCAAATTGTTTTGGCTAACATGCAGCTCAATCCGGTCACTAGTGCTATCTTCTTCTTCGTCGTCGTCGTCGTCGTCGCTTGTTGGAAGGTCGATATAAAATTCCAAGTCATCTTGTGCAATTGGATTGCCACGAATAGACAAGGGCCAGAAACCACTTGTAATTTCTTTGCCATCGATAAAGCAACTAACATGGTGACGAACAGAGCCTGCATCGAACGGTTTAGCATTCAACATTTCCATTGCTTGATTCGGCGTTTCGTTGTAACGATTCATTTCTTCAACCAATGCTTTGAGCATATCAAAGTTGAAGGAGTCGAACAGCATTGTCAAGCGAATGATTTGTGGAATGTATTCCTTTGCATTTAGATTGTCATTGCAGTATTCTTCGATGAATGCTGCATCTAGTCCCTTATATTCCAGCATGTAAAAAATACGGCCCGGGCGATTACGCATATGTGAGTTGATGCGATACTTGTCGTTTACTGTCAACACAAACAATTTCTTGGTTGGATAAACACCGTCTAGTAATGTCAACGTGGCTTCTTGTTGCTTGTCATCAAATACTTTCTCGAATTCGTCAAACAGGATAACGCATGGTTCGTCGATTGATTGGATAAAAGTATTAAAACTGTCGCCACAGAATGGCGTATTGATTACCAAAGTAGAAATGCCTTCCTCGGCAGCTTTTTGCGAAATCATTTTGGCTAGCATTGTTTTACCGCTACCTTTTTCGCCGTTCAGTAATACTCCGGTACTATTTGGCCGATTATGAAATGTATTCATAATACGTTCGGCTTGCTGTGTTGTTTTACCATAGATTTTACCAGTGATAACAAAATCAGTGATTGGACTCAGGAACCAACCCTTTTCCACATCATGCCCAACAGTGTATGTGCCTGCTGGAAGTTGGCTGCGAACATCAAATTGGCCTTCTTCTGTTGGCCACAAAATTTCGCCACGTTTCAAATAGTAAGACATATATTTCCTTTTATTAAATAGTTGGTTGTAAAAATTGTTAAACTGGACTACCGTCTGGCATTTTACCATTAATTGACCAGCATGTTACAGGAACAGTACAAGTATCTTCGATGATAGCTTTAATAATTTCCCACGATCCTCCTCCTAAACCTGAACCTATGAACGGAATATGTATTTCTTGTGGAATACTTGCAGGTCCATCTGGGTGAAGAATAGCTTCATTAATTTCTTTAAATGCATATTGTACTGCATCGTAAGAAACATATCTCCGGCCATCTGATCCATAAAATTCTTGTGTAATAGCATTCCAAATAACAAGCTCTGGTGTTGGACAGTAAGGATATGCCCATCCCATTTCCAAACCTTCGTTGTCAAAGGTTGCACGATAACTTTCGTACGCACCTGGATACATGTTGCGAATTGCTAACGCAACACCACTACCCATTGCGCCAAGCGAGTTGCAACCGTGGACAATGTGTCCAGCTTTAATATCCAGCAAGTTACCTACTTTAGTGATAATTTTCATTTGTGTCCTTTAGCCATACTATATAATACAGCGAGAAGTAAAATTATACAACCGAAAGAGCTTTACAATCTTCAACAAATGCTGCATCCTTTGCTACAAATTCTGGATCATGCCAAACAAACTTATGTACCCATCTTGCATCGCCCTTGCCTGATAATTTCCTAATGATGTCATCGGCTTCGCAGTCTTTGTTTATCAGCGGCCAGTCGGAATCAAAAAATCTATAATCCCAACTATATACCTGTGGTTCCGGATAAGCATCTGCCCCTTTGTAATAATTGCCATATCGTTTATACCTTGTAGATGATATAGCTTGAAATGGTCCATCATACCCGCCCCAACCGCCTGAACCCGGATATGTTAGTGTGCTGCCAAATGGTGTACTGCCGGAGTCTTTGAATTTATCTGCATATCTAATAAACACTCGACCTTCCCAGCCGGGATACGATCTTGGTACATCTTTTTTCCGCCCACCCCAGTTAGTTTCGCCTTCGATTGGTGCAGCATGGCTATTGCTTACATCGTAGTGTGTAACATGCCATGAAAATCCAGCAACAGGACTTTTTACACTAATATACTTAATAACACATTCAGCAAGTTCGTTCAATGTTTCGGGTTCTTTGCCGTATAGTGCTATCATTTTTGTACGATGTACGTATCTATTATCTTTTAAGTATTTTGGCAACATGATTAAGTGCCGTCCCATTTTGTTTCGGTGGACTTATCGATAAAATTAATCTTTACGCAATACTTTTGTTTCCAACTTTTGTAAGCATTTTTAACAAATCCGTCAATCGGTCGTGGAATTGTGCCATTCCGTATTGCATCCCTATAAGCTTCGTTTCTGTTGTGCCTGTATTCGCCTATTCCTGTAAATAGAAAATATGTAACAGCCCATACCGACATTATTGTTGTAAGAATGAATGTTGTTACGCCAATCTCACTAAATATCCATGCGCCATATAACAAACTAAAACCAATACCAAGAAGCATTGCAATTAAGCCGTATGCAACTATTGTACCTATTATAGTAAGCACAGTAACCAACAACATGCCACCCAGAACATGCCGCAAATATGTGCAAATATTCTCGTTATCACATCGTGGATCATAACTTACACGAGTAGCAAACCAATAATGCCAGCTGTTCACACTAAAGTTTAATTGTTTCATTTTGACTTTCTCTCTAAAATTTGTTTGCGTAATGCTTCTAACACTCGCATGGCAGTATTAAAAGATTCCTCATCCTTATCACGTCTGCATTTGTCTAAGAAGAAGTTTAAATCTTCCCAACTGACATCGACATGACTTTCCCAGTGGGCATCTATCTTTGCCTGATGGCGTACAAAGCCCTGTGCTACCAGCGCATCGGCATTTTGCTGAATCATTGCCGCCCATTCTTCGTCAGTCATTACACACCGTTCAGTCTATCTACAACTTGCTTCATTTCTTCTTCCTGTTTATACAGTATAGCACAAGAACGCGGCATGCTAATGCTTCCAATAACAGCACCACAATCATCGCATCTGTAACCATATCCCGCGCCGTATATAGCTATCAGATCAGCTATTTTCTTCTTTACGTTTTTCAGATCACCATTAAAGTCGTACGGAGAAATAATTTTTTCTATAGCATTTATTATTTTCTTAGTCATTTTGTCTCACTTAAAGTAAAAGAGGTTATACACATAATAGCGTATAACCCCTGTCTAAACAACCGGTATTAATTTAATTTAAATACAATAAAAAGTTCAGCTAAAGGATGGTCACTTAGTGGTTCCTGTACTCCCCACGCAATATGTCCATAACGTGTGTCAAGATCAATATTATCAATCCCTTTAACTGCTCTGTTATTATCGATAGATGTTAAAACTGTGCCATCTGGAAGTTTATTAAATTCTTCTGTAGTGAATAGCCATAGTGTTTCATTCCATTTTTGCATATTAACCCTTAACGCAGAGGCATTGTTTTAAGGTATGTACGATACGTACCAAATCCTCCTGTGAGCGCATAACTTGTAAAATATCTTTGTAAGCAGCAGGAGATTCATCAATCATCCCCTCGTCTTTACGACACTCGACCCCTTCGGTTGCTTTGATATGATCCTCAACTGTGATGAGCTTTTTAGCAGCAGTGCGACTCATTACCCTGCCCGAACCATGGCTACAAGAGCAAAAGGAATCCTGGTTTCCAAGTCCTTCTACAATGAAGCTTTTTGCACCCATCGAACCTGGAATTATTCCGAGCTCGCCGTGCTGTGCAGATACAGCACCTTTTCGAGTAATAATTACATTCTGCCCATAGTGTACCTCCCTACTGATATAATTATGATGACAGTTCACGGCATTCTTAGTAATAGTAAAGGGTGGTAAATGCCGTGTCATAGCCGTAATAACAAGCTCTAACATAGCATCACGATTTCGTTTAGCGTATTCTTGAGCCCATTCGACAGCTTCGATATAATCATCGAAGTGCTGACTACCTTCCTGTAAGTATGCCAAATCTTTATCGGGCAAATGAATATTATTCTTCTCCATATCTTTTTTAGCCAAATCGATAAAGTAACGACCTATTGCGTTACCAATACCTCGGCTACCAGAGTGCAACATTACCCATACATTTTGATTTTCATCCAAAGAAATTTCAATAAAATGGTTCCCCCCGCCAAGTGATCCTAATTGGCGATACGCTTTTTCTGCACTATTCTTTACCATCTTTTCGATTGGTAAATGTTTTAGCGTTATTGTATCCAACTGCTTGTCTAATTGTCGAAATTGATTGTTTAATACTGTTCGTGTATTTTGATGTCCCGACTGATTTAGTCGAGAAATAGAGTGCTCGTCTTGGCCAACTGGTACCATCATTTCAATCTCGGTACGAAGCTTATGTAAGTTGTCTGGTAGATCGGTTGCTTTTAATGAAAGCTGAACTGCAATCATACCACAACCAATATCTACCGAAACTGTTGCCGGAATGACAATATTTGTCGTTGCAATAACAGTTCCGATACACGAGCCAGCACCCACATGTGCGTCAGGCATCAACGATAGACCTACAACACCATTTAATTCAGTTATGGATCTTGCCTGATCGAACACACCAGATTCCATAGGAACAAATTTATTCCATACTTTTATTATGTGATTGTTCGATCCTTTAATAAGGTTATATGGTAAGTCGTTTTCGTTATTCATTTTTTCCACCTTTAAATATTATTAATTTTGCCGTATGTGTCTTGGGTGTTAAGTTATTAAACCAATGTTTTAACTGTTCTACCAGCTCAATCCACTCATTATCAGCACATCTCATAGACGCCCCAGTAGATTGCACAGTAGACATAGATATTACCTGCTTCCGTTCTAGCCAAAACTGCCACCATGTTGTTTTCCAATATAATGTTACAGAAGACATTTTACCACCTTCCGTAAAACGGTTACATGTATAATAGTCGACTCGGCTTAAAACGTCCTCAGATAATAGCATGTTAGGCCGCCATTACATAATTTAAAAATGCAATTACAAATGAAATCAATGCACCAACAATATTACCCATGAGTAAATCGCGGATTCCAGTAGTAACTAGAGAACCGATTATAAACCAAGTAATTTTTGATTGATTACGGTATAACCACATTCTAATTTTAGTTACGTTCATTTTCTTGCTCCCTTTAAGTTTACGGCATTTATTTCATTTCTATAGCTAAGTATAGTGCAGCACAAATATGCCGTCAATTGATTTTATGGAATATAATCAGTTATATTGTCTATATCAGCCCTTGTTACAACAAATGGCTCTACTTCTTGGAAAGTATCTTCAGTTGCCTTGTAGAATTTCCATGTATCTAATTCAACGCATGTTAATCCTGTGCCTTCTCTTGCAAGAATTGTGCAGTCCGAACCCGGGACAGCTGGTCGGTCATATGATTCGTATGCCCCTGTATCAATATTCGTCTGCCCAATAATAGTCAATGGTCTTTGCACAATGGTATGTCCAGAAATGATATGTGACAACTCGTCGTTGAATACATTGTAGTTACTACCATATGCAATAGATCTAATAATCTTTTCTTTATTTTTTAAAGAACGTTCATAGAAATCATAGAACAAACTTCTTGCCCAAAGGAAAGCTTCTCCGTCACCACGTTGTGTTGTAGCTAAGTTCATTAATTTTACAGGATCAGCTAATGTTTCGTCTGTAATATTTGCAACTCCAGATGGCAATTCAGCATGTAAGATGTGAAACTTTTTTCCACTCTTTGTATTTACTGTAATAAGAAAAGGTAATTCCCTTACAAGTGGTAACAAATCGTGTAATTCGAAACTATCATCCGATGGTGTATAATTAGGTCGACCGAAATCATTAAATGCTTCCATACCCCAATGACCGCCATTTTGAAACCAATATTCTCCCTCCCACTGTCTATCAAACTTACCAAGCATCATCTTTTCGTGATTAGCTAATACAGCATGGAACCACGGCCGTCGAATTAGATCTAAACATTTAAGACTATCTGGCCCTCGATCGACTAAATCTCCTACAGAAAACATACGGTCGACCGCAGGATTAAATTTAAGGTTCTTGATCAGATTTTCAAATACGGAAAACGATCCGTGAAGATCGCCGATACAGTAGTCGGAGCCGAGCAAATTAGGTTCAAAAGTTTTAATTGGATTTTTCATTTTGTTGTCTCTTATTGTATTCTTTTACAAATTCATCTAATATCCATCCCAATGTAGCTAGCCAACCTTCAAAGTCAGGGTTTGAACTGCCATGTTTGTCATTTAGGATGACTAGTATATTATTATACGGATCTCTACATAAGATTCAGACCGTTTCTTCTTCACTCATAATAATCCTTTATGCATTCTGCGAGCGATTTCTTTTTTGTAAAACTTCACTGGCCACTTCTGCCCGTTAATCCAGTATTCTTTTGGATGGCCAGGCGCTTCCACAGCTGGGCCATCCGTACGATGTAGTTTTCCTTCCTGAAACCAGTAACGGCATTCTTTATGCCTATATGCTGGTCCACCATCTGTACGATGTAGTAATCCATCTTTATGCCATGCTTCTATATCGTAGTTTAAACTAATATAGGATGGTCCATATATTCTGTGTAACTTGCTTTCTGTATTATAATATACAATATCATCTCTGTCTTTAGTAGCATACCACCAATCGTTATGCATTTTTCCACGATAATAGTATGACGGTCTGGTTGCTTCTCTAAACTCTCGAGATATCAGTAGAGCTTCAAATAGTGCCTCAGCTGATCGATCAGTATCTTCCATTTTATTTTCCAATATGACTGCAATTTTCTAAAAAAATTTCAATTCCGCCTGATAATGCAATTACTGATGCATCTATTTCAGAAAATAAGACTAACCGTTTACTTGTAAGAAAGTACGGAAATTCCATGTTAGACATTGACATTTGATGTCGGGATTTAAGCGTAGACGGTATTTTAAAAGAATAAGCAGTAAATATATTTTTAATAATTATAAAACCACTTAATGTAAGTCTTAGCCCGTCAATACGACGAAAGATAAGTTTATCAAGTTGTTCATCGGTATAAGTCGTTGACTTTTCGTGATTAACTCTTACTTCATTAAAAATTAGTTCTTTAAGTGGCAACATAATGCTATTTAGCTTGAATACAAATAATTTTCTGTTCTTCGTGCCCGTCGAGTAGCCATTCTTTAATACCAACAAGATTAATTATAGTAAAGAACAGTATTTGATAAATTATTACTTTTGGAGTATCGCTACCTTTTAGTACATAAAGTGAAGTAATATTAGAAATAAGATATAAAATAAATGCCCATCCTGCAAAAGGTAAGTGTAGAGCAAGCAACAGAGATGCAACCATAGCAGTAATAAGAGATGTATACTCGATAATTTTTTTCATAAGTTATTATAGCATATAAAAAATTAAGTAGCAAGTTATAACTTAGATAAATATAAAAAAACAAAGGCGTACTATGAGATTAAACGATATTAAAGGTATGGAGTTCGGTGGTAACAATAAGATGGCAACCTTCAACGGCGAAATTTTATTATTAGGGTTTGGTGCGGTAGGACAAACTATGCTTCCTATGTTGTTGAAACATATAAATGTTAACCCTGGAAAAATCACCGTATTAGAGAAAGATAACCATTTAGATATGTTTCATAAAAAATACGGACATACTGGCGTAAAATATATTATTAAAGAAATAGTAAAAGATAATATGGCACAGGAATTATCTAGTTATATAAGCCCGGGCGGACTTATAATAAATTTATCGCTTAATATTGACGGTATAGAAATTGTTACATGGTGTTTAGCTAACGATATTCTTTATACAGATACTTCCATCGAGTGTTGGGCCGATGAACCAGATGAATTAATACCCGATTTATCTGAAAGAACTTTATACAGCGCACATGGAAAAATGAGAGAAGCTACTAGGCCTTGGAAGAATATAGGTGCTACTTCCTTGGTGACTAATGGTGCTAACCCGGGGCTCGTAAGTCAATTTACTAAGGCAGCACTACTTGATATCGCATCTGCAATGAACTTAGAATTTAATATACCCAAGTCTCGTAAAGAATGGGCATACTTAATGATGCTAACCGGAACTAAAGTTATACATATTGCAGAGCGTGATACACAAGTTATCGATAAGCCTAAGATGAAAGGCGAGTTTGTGAATACATGGAGTTGTGAAGGTTTTTGGGCTGAAGGCCGAGCTCCGGCCGAACTGGGTTGGGGTACTCACGAAAAGTCTATACCAAAGGGCGGCGCTCTACATCGAGAAGGACCAGGTAATGCAGCTTATTTAAATGCGCCGGGAGTAGCTACTATGGTCAAGTCGTGGGTTCCAAGAGGTGGATCATTTAATGGCTTCTTAGTACAACATAGCGAATCAGTAACAATGAGTGACTATTTTACGTTGTTTGATAAAGACGGAAATCCAGTTTATCGGCCAACTGTTCATTATGCATATTGTCCTTGCGATGCGGCACTTGCATCAGTGCATGAATTTAGAGGCAGAGAACTTAGAATACAGGATAAGAAACGTATTATTAAGACAGAAATTGTCAGTGGTATAGACGAACTAGGTGTACTATTATTAGGACATGGAGAAAATGGTTGGTGGTATGGATCACAGATGTCGATTAAAGAAGCGATAGCAATTATGCCCGGTGAAGGACCAACTACTGTTCAAGTTGTTGCTAATATGCTGGCAGGAATAGTATGGATGATAGAAAATCCAAATATGGGTTATGTTGAACCGGAGGATCTGCCATTTGATTATATACTAGAAATGGCTGAGCCATTTCTAGGAACAATGGCGAGTGTGCAAACTAATTGGACACCTTTAGCAGATAGAAGTTCATTATTTAAAGTAGATACAGATCCAAGACACCCATGGCGTTTTGAAAATTTTCAGGTGATAGGATGAGATTAATTGATATACAGCCACAAAAAGAAATAGACGAAGACTGGAAACACGCGGTAGCTGCAGGGGCGCTAGCACTAGGAGGACTAAGTGGCGGCAGTAAAGTAACTCCGCCGGAAACTCCGCCACCGACACATCATATTCAACAAGCACCTACAATCATTTCCGTACCTAATCTTTCTGGTACAAGAATGGAAGATATACTGCATAAGAAAGCTGTTAAAGCAGGCATACAAGGCGAAGAATTGGCACAATTTTTAGCACAATGCGCTCATGAGACTATGGGATTTACTCGCACAAGAGAAAAAGGTACAGCAGCATATTTTGCTAAAAAATATGACCCGAAATACGCGCCAATCATTGCTAAACTTCTAGGTAATACACACTCGGGTGATGGTGAAAGTTATAGAGGTGCAGGCGGTTTGCAAGTATCTGGTAAATATTGGTTTACTCAAGCAGAAAAAGAGTTAGGTATCCCGCTACTTCATCATCCAGAGTTAGCAAATGACATCAGTGTCGGTGCCGATTTAGCAGTATGGTATTGGAAGAAGAAAGTTCAGCCACACGTTTCGAATTTTTCTGATACTAAGTCAGTTACAAAGCAAATTAATTCGGGTCTAGATAAACTCGAAAGAAGAGATCAACTTTATAAAAAATATATTGGAGCAGCAAAATGAAAATTCATGATGTAATTTTAGAACCAATGATTTCGCATTTAATAGAATTATGTAAAGAAGAGTTAGAAATTAACGATCTACCGGAAATAAAAATTATTAGTGATCAGCCTTCAATTAGATCTGGAAAGAAGTCATCCTTTGGTGAGTTTGACGGTAAAAGTATAAAAGTTATATCTACTAATAGGCACCCAATTGATACATTAAGGACCTTAGCACACGAATTAGTTCACTGGAAACAGAAAATGGAAGGATATGACATGGACGGAGCAGATGGCAGTGATATTGAGAATGCAGCAAATAGTATAGCTGGTATAATAATGCGGAAATTTGGAGAAAAATATCCGCAATCCTTTCTTAATACTATTCCTTAATATTATGTTTTAGTCTAAAAGCAGTTTCTTCTGGCGAATCAGCAGTTAATAGTAGAATTATTTGATGTTTATCATTTAGTATTTGTATATCACCTCCGTAAGGTAATTCTACTTCATTTATCCATTTCCACAGTTCAGTCTTACTTGTCCTAACATAATATCTTACCATAAGATAATATATATAATGTGTTCGATCGAAAAACTGTATTTCTACTTCTCTTCTAAACTTATCCATCCAGAAAGAATCCACCACTCCTAAAAGAAATGATGAATACTCATTGCCGTTTTCTACTATTTTACCGATGTATGTAATATTCATTAAATTTACTTATATCTATAATTATTAAGATACTATGCTTATATAAAGACATAGTATCTTAATATTATTTGTCATCTTCTAAGAAAATCTCCCCTACCGTTAACTTATAAACTGCAAAGTCTGTGGTCTTAAACATTTTATTCATTCTGTCTGCTAAATTTAATGCATGACCCGAATTTGAAAAACTCACTTTCTTATATTTAGGGCCCGGATAAGATACTAAATGGCTAAGTGTACGAAGGTTGATGGGTTTACCTTGATAAAACACTGCATAAATAGCTCCGGCGTCGAGTACTTGCTCAGCTTTATATTGCTTATTAACATTTTCTAACAAAATTGTGGGTTTTGGTCTTGCCATTTTAAATCTCCAGTTGGAATACATCCATATTTATCAAAAAATCTTCTTTTATTGGTTATTGGATATATCGATAAATACATGCATAAGGAATTTTTATATGACATTAAAAGAACTATTTAACGAAGGTGCAGTTAAACGAGCACTAGATAATAATACATATTATTCGGCAGCAGCACGAGAGGACAAGAAGTATTCACTGTCTGTAAATGGTAAAAAATGGGGTAATTTTAAAACAGAAAAAGCCGCTATGAAAGCGGCCGAAAGTCTATATATGAAAAATAATAGGCTAAAAATTTCAGTGGTTAGTTCTTAAAAAGTACCACCGTCTAATATTCTTAAAGTAGTAGTAATTGGTGTACTAATTTCTGTAATACTGACTTTTGGTGGAATTAGCAAGCTATCAATCTCGCTTAATAAGGATTGTGCTTCTTTTACAGTCATTTTATATTCCGTCGAATTTCTTTGAATATTTTTTAATCTTGATCTTAATTTTTCTGTTTCGTTCATACTTGGACCTCTATTTTATTTTTTCTTTACGCATTTTAGTTAAAGAGTTTTTCATTTCTAACTCGTTTTTAAAAGGTCCTGTATATTCGTATGTACCGAGTGTAGATAACTTGGGGCAAAATGCGGGCATCCAATTTTTTGTAAAATTAAGGCAATAATATCCGGCGCTGTAAAACACATCACTAGATGCTTTTTTACTAAAAAGCGGAAGTTTATTACCTTTAATAAAGACTTCACTTGGATTATCAAAATCAACCGGATAGCCATTAATATAGTAATCCTTTCTGCTTTCTGCATCAGGAATATTTTCTACTACATTATTAAAAATATCTTCATCAAAGAATTTATTTACTTCCTTACGATTTAGGAATTGTTGCTTTTCACCTTTTACCATTAATACATACTTATTTTGTATTTCAGTTAATAGCCCAATACGAGTATCATCGGCATCACCGATTACTAGCCATGCGGTATCAGTTATAGGTTTAAGTTTAATCATTTGTAACATTCCTTATTTTTATTTATTGTGTATTAGTCAGCTGAGTATTTGGCCTTTAGCATTGGCATAAAATCTTGCGAATTATCACCGATTTTCTTAAGTGCCCATTTTCCACAGAATCTAAAGAAGGCCATACCAATTTCGACCCCGGGTACAGATTTTACACCAGTTTTTTCAGCAATGGATACCAGACACTCAGTCTTAACATCTTCGGGGATTAAAGAAAGATCGATTAGACTACGATTAAATTCATATTTTTCTTTAACTCTATGTTCTATCTGATCATGATCGACCCACTTTTGTAACATAAAATTATTCCAACTGTAGCCTCTAGCAGTGTCACTATAGGCTTCGCGAATTCCTACTGTAGTCTTGGTACCTTTCTCTCGAACTCCCGGATATGCACTGAATATATTATCAGTTTTATCTCCACGTACACATTTTAGGAATAATGCATAGTTATACCATTCCTTTTCGCATACAAAATCTGGGTCTTTACCGCCTGCTTTAATCTTAGCATCTGATGTAAGTTTAAATTCGAGCCTGTTACCATCGTCATCAAATACACCATCTTGCCGAATCTGTATATCTTTAACAGGATCATACAGCATAACATTAGGATATTTTAATAACTGAAAAAAGTCCGAATCTGAGCTAATTAGAATATGTTGGTCATCTGGATGAGCTTCAATAAATATAGCTATCATGTCGTCCGCCTCTGCCCGAGGATTCTGTAGTACAGTGACATTAGTACTAGTATTAAGATATTCGACAAAGTCGTCAAATGCTTCTACTAGTACTACATGATCTTCTTGTTCTTTAGGTGTTTGTTTGGCAAAAGTAACTGCGCGATCGGCTTTATAACCGGGGTATAGTTTTTTACGCCAGCTTCGGCCTTCCATAAAGAATACAAGATGATCTCCCTGCCATTTATTATATTCTTTTTTAGTGCTATGGAATATCATATGTAGACCCATGCCTATCATACTATCAATACCCAATGCCGGATTGGTCATTTTCACTTGTCTATAGAACAAGTTTGAAGCGTCTGTTAAGATAAATTTTTTCATATATTATTATACTATATTTTAATAACTAAGTCTATCTTCGGTTGTGCAACTATAATATTTTACATATACTTAGGTCGAGTGATGTATATTTAGTTTATACAGTAGATCGGTATACTCTTTCTTATGTGAACGCCAATAGACACTCCAGGATTTCCGTGGACGATTATGATAATGTTCGAAAAGTATATCTTTACGTCTTCCATCGGGTATCGGATGAGGTTGGCATCCAGGGCAAGGATACCAATTTACTAAGAGTTTTTCTCTTGGAGTAAGTTTCGATCCGCCGAGTCGACGTTTCATTGCGTAGAATCCCTGACGTATCATTTATAACCTTTTCGACCATCGCCAAAGGATTTCGAATCTGCACTCCAACGTTTCACAGCATCCAGATTGGCTTCCGAATCAGCTGTAAAGTTGCCGGTACCATCAAATTCTTCCATAGCTACATTCCTGCAAACTTCCATGAACCACTGATTCACAATGACATCATCGGAAACACCAACATAGCCTTCTGCTTTAAGTTTTTCTACGAACTGTTCATTCCAATCAAGTTCAAAACTACCTTCTAACGCACTCTTGCCACCAAAGTCCATGTTCAATACAATGACCCATGGCTCGTCTCTAAGTGTTGCTGTAGTTTTTTGATACTCTAATTCTGTAATCTTACCTTCACGCCAATCAAGTTCGAGTATAGCAAATGTACGTTGCTTTTCATCTTTAATTAGTGTAGCAAGTTCTCGATGATATTGTGCTTCAGTAATCTTGTTATATTTTCGTTGAGCTTCAATATATTTTCTTGTGTTTTCTTCTGAAGTAAAATCCTCAGCATTGATTTGTATTAATGCACGGTCAAGTTCATATCCATTAAGCTCATATTCTGCCTGCATTATTGCTCTTGTCCTGCCCTTTACTCCCCACGACCCTGGTATTAATTTAAATGGTAATTTTGCCATATTATTCCTATAATGTATGCTGTTTATTTATGTTAATCTGACCTGGCTATTTTAAAAACCAAATCTGGTCTCGAAAATCCTGCAGGAAAATCCATCTGGATTATTTACCAATGGAGTTACCAAAAATATATGTATGAACTCTAGCTGCTACATTGTATCCGCGCTCAACTGCACCTTCAGTGACTTTAGCAGATATTTTATTCTGGCCTTCGATATCAGCACCAACAGGCATAATCCATACTTCCCAGTCTACATTTTTCTTTCTGTATTCGTCTGTAAATTCTTTTACTTCTTTCCAAGACCTTTCAGTTCCATTAGAAACATATTTTAACTGTCCGTGATTTGAGATATTCTTATATTGTTCCAATATATTTGGCAATAATGTATCTGCTTTAAATTCGCCACTTAAATATAGTTTAGGACTAACACTCCAGAATAATTCTCTATCAGGCATAGTATTATGAAATGTTTCGTCCATGAAATATTCTATATCTTCTATAGATGTGCCTTTTTCTATAACAACTTCTTTTTCCTGTTTAGACATATAAATTTCAAATTTAGATCTTGCATTCTGCGTACCATTTGTTTCTATTGTTATATATCTTGGATTATTCTTTCGGCGACTAAATTCTTTTAAAATATCGACAATACCATTTTGATTCATCATTGGCTCACCACCAGTAAATGCTAAGTGTATCCACTGATTACTAACTGGATGTAAAAATTTTCCGTCTGGATTACTGTCCGAACTTAGATACGATTCTAATTTATTACATATTTCTTCAACTGTGTCTGTATGTGCTAAATGTGCAAATTTTTTCGACCAGCTGTAAGAACTATCGCATCCTCTGCTAAACACTGGAAGATCCTCCATTCTTTTTATAGAACTAACATCTATAGTTTGATAATCTAAATTGTACGTATTTTTATCTTCTGGATTATCTTGGCCAAACCCACTACATTCAAAATTGCATCCCCAGAATCGAATCCATACAGTCGGTGATCCCGTATATTTCCCTTCACCTTGAATTGTTTTTCCGAATATTTCCGAATATTTATATTTTTTATCTTTGCTCATATTTACTCTTTATAAATTATTGTGTCTACATCTTTACTTTTTAGTTTACCTGCAATAATCCATGCCGCTAGATCTATAGTCATAAACCACTTTTCAAATGGATTATTTGTTAACCCAGGTTCTAAACCATGTATAAACCCGTCTATCCACGCACGGTATAGAAGGTTTTTAATATCTTCCATTATTCAGCCCCTTGTAACTTTTCAACTATTTTACTTGCTTCTAGCAGATAAGTCAAGTCAGCTGATGTAAGAGAGCCTTTATCTTTAGCAATACTTATTAAGTCTTCAAACACACTATCTCGCATTCTGATTTTTACACCCGATGTTATACCAGCTATTTGTTCTGCACCTAAAGATAATGCAGTCGAAAATGCTTTAGCAGCAGCATTAATATCTTCACCATTAGGCCAAGTTACTGAACCATCGATATTTAAACGAACGATTTCTACATTATTTGCCCCATTAAGGGTAATAATATTAGTAACAGGAGTAGAGAATGTAAATACCGGTTGGGTTACATTAAATACCTGATTTTTATATCCGGTATAGGATGCAGTACCCGTTGTAGTAGAATAATTATTACCAATTGTAGCGTAGGATGCCCCGGTAAATAGTGCTGTAGTATCTTTACTAGATTTTTCTCTAGTATTACTGGTGCGCGTATTTGCTGTCATATTAAACTTAGATACTACTAGTTTTCTAAACCAATCAAGCATATTATTCCCCAGTTTTTACATCGTTCCACGTATGCATATACTTGGATACTCGTAATAATTTGTTCTGTTTTGCTTGCTCGATACCTTGAGCAGTTAAACCCAGTCCAGCATCTCTAACTAAATCTATTAGGGCCAGACAGTCCCCGATTTCCATTTCTAGTGCTTCTAAATTTGTATAAGAATCTAATCTTTTACCGATTAGTCCGAACCGTTTAATCTTAGATGCTACTTGAATTACTTCGGCACACTCTTCCATTAATATAAGCAGACATTCGGATTGATGGTCAGTTACTTGTTTCATAATTTTTCCTTTATTGGATCTTGTACTAGTTTTTCTACCATCTTATATGTATCATATGCTTCTTGCAATGCCGGAAATCTATCTTGCAATAGGTGATTTGGATGTAAAATAGCAAGTCGGGCTTCTATCCTTGTTATACAATCTGCCAAGTTTTTAAATTCTTCTGCAGTCGGAATTATGGGTATATTATAATTCGACCAGCTTACACCTGTTGTCGTTCCGGTAATATTATTCGTTAAAATAGAACCATTTGTAGCTGTACTAAGAGTAGTATATACAGATGTATTGGGTACGGGAGTATTTTCTGTTGTCATGTTGAATATATTATTTTAAATACAAGTGCATCGTCTAGATCTTCGAATGCTATATAACAGTGTCTAGAAGTCTCTGATAATTTTACATCAACGCTTCCGTTACTATGTAGATTTATCCATTCAAATACTTCTGTCATATGTGCATTATCGTACCCATTACCGAAATCGTACCCGTGTTTAATAATTATTTTATATTTTCCATCAAACTCGGGTACTGGGTATATTATTTCACTAATTTCCACTTTAGCCTCAAACAACTTCTGAATCGAACTTAAGAGTTGCAACAGAATTCCCATAATTTACCATATTAATTTTAGCAATTGTGATATTCTATTATACCATCAGACTCGCCGTCCTCTGACACAACAATTTCGTAGTACCTATTATTGCCATATGTAGGGATTAAATGATTATTTAATAGGTCACACGCAATCATTTCACAGGATTTATGATTATAATTTCCTGCTTTAATAAAATCAGCTAATGCCCACTTTACTAAGAAAAATTCTAATTCTCTATCTAAATGGGTTACTTGGATCTTTACTTCTACTTTAAAAGTATGCCTGTGTGTATATTCTAAGAACTTAATTTTCTCGTCTATATCACCTGCGTTTGGGTAAAAGTGAAATCCTTCAAATTCGGTTCTGACTTTTATAAACGTTTTTATCATTTGTTTAATACCTATTAGTTTAATTTCTAAATTATTGTTATCGAAATTATTAACTAGCTGCACTAGCTAGTTAATGTACTCGTCTAGTTTGTAGCAGCTAATTTTCACATATACAATCTCTTATTATATAACAACTTTAGAAATATATTTTTATTTTGTTGCTTTAGAGATTTTAGATACTACTTTAGCAGCAGGTTTAGCCGATTCCGGTTTTTTAGATTCTTTTTCTGACAAAGGATCCGAAGTTGCACCGGCTGCATAAGCTTCAGCGGCAGCAACAGGTGTAGCCGGTACCATTGCCTTTAAACTCTCTGGTATCGATTTTAACGAAGATACTGCCGAAACATCGAGCCCGAGTTCAGTTTGATTGAGAGTATCTGCATCTTTCATTGCCGTAGTAACTACTTCTAATGCCTGATCTGCATCCATATTGTCAATATCGATAGTATATACTCTGCGGTCCTGTGTTTCGATAACTGCGGGATTGGCTGTTTCGGATCCATCAAAATCAAGAACTAGATCATCACCGTATTCATTCCATCCTGTAAAACGATTACTGTCTGTAATTTCGTGATGATTAATGCACCATACCCCCGGATTAGTTGCACCAAAGTTACTATCATCAATTTTAATAGTTAAGTTAACACTAGATGTACTTACATGTGGAATTGCTACACTAAGGATTGGTACAAAATTACGCGATTGCCAGATACCTTTATTAAGTATCTCTAATACCATTACGTGTTTGTGTGCAGGATAATCTAGTGATACCATATATCCGCTATCGAGTAGCAAATGAATTTGTTTTTCCCAGTCGCTTGCAAGTGTATTCTCGACCATATACACCCCATTAACTTTAGACACAGTGTCGAACGATCTATTTGCACTTAAGAAAACATGTTTAATATTATGTTCTTGTGTAAGTCTTAGGATTGTATCAATATCTTGCAAACCTACAACAAAAAGTGTTTTCTTATTGAATGCAGGGGTATGCTCGATTTCTCCGCCGATAAAGAATTTAACGCCTTCGTGCCCGTTTCTTGTAAATGTTGTCATTTTATATTCCTGATAATTTGTTTGTTAAGGCTGTTGCTGTCGAATATTTTAATAAGTGAGTCGACGCATACTCTTTTAGTTGTGTACTGTATATATCATAATTTTCCATTATATATATAATTTTATTCACAATTTCTAATTTATGGGTTATATAACTATCATAACTATCGGTCCACTCCGATGGATATAAATATTCTTTCGAATACATTTCTGTATAGCTTAGTCGATTTGGTAAGAACGGAATAGAATTCAGGATAATCCCTTCCATCGGTGACAGTCCAAGTGTCTCTTGTTTACTTGCACTAAATACCATCTTAGATTCACCTAAAAGTGTGTGATATTCGTGCTTACTAAGCTGTTTATCCTGACATACAACGAACTCATATTGAGGCAACGATAATGCCAAATCTCTAAAAATTTCTACCTGTTTCTCGGGTGCTATGCGATGAGGGAATAAAATAAGATTTCGTTTAACTAGGGTTTTATATGGAAGTAATACATCTTCCATATATTCCAATGGCCAGCCAGTTTTAACTATTTTACCATCATCGTAACGTTCTGCCCAATCTTCCTCAAACCATGGATTTTCACTAACCAGCCCATTATTAAGTAAATTTTCCATAAATATTCGAACATGGAAATCAGTTGCAAAATAATTATGGTCTAATGCACTGTATATTGATTTTTCAATATTTTTTACCCAAGGTTTATCTCCAATTAGCCGTCCTAAGAAATCTTCTTTATCCCAGCTACCTGCATGCCATAGTCCATGTAATTTCCAATTATACCCAAGTAAGTCGTTCATATATTTGATTTGAGTAATTACTGGATTCCATGCATCAGTAAATAGAAATTGATCTTCCGGTGATACTTTTCCTTTATTATAGTATTCTAGCCACTTACATAACTGAGAACTCTTCCAGTAATTTGTATCAGAGAAATTTAAAAATGCACCAGGTGTAGGTACTGTATTATTTTGTATGCCGTCTATCTGCATAATATTAAATTTATCACCACACTTTTCAGTTAAGAGTTCTATAATATGTGTGTGCCACTGAATTGTATAGCGGCTAGCGATCGGTTCGATACCGAAAATCCAAATTGTAGGTTTTAATGTTGCCATTCTATATATCCTCTTCCATATCCAGGTGCTCTATGTAACCCTTCCTTAAACGCTAATTCCACGTCTGTTTCTCTATCGTAAGATTTTGTCCATAGTGTGCTAACATCAATCTCCCCGCTTTTAATTGATGCTACAGCATCTACCATACAATCATAAAAGTAATAATTGCGTGGACTAGGAAATTTAATATTAGTTGCGTTCCATAAGAATTGTCCAAATGTTAAATTAGCAGCTGGGTGCTTCTCTGCTGCTAACACAATATTAGCACCTTCCGCATAAAAATTCAAGTCGAGGTATTCTGGTTTCTCTGAAATATCAATTACGTTCTTGAACTTTTTTCCAGCTATATCTAAAGCATTTACTAATTCGATGCCTTGCTTAGTCCAGAAATCTCTATTAGCATTTCCAACAACAGTTACTTGTCCCGGTTGTACTCTATTATTGTTTTTATAATAAGTATATACTATCGTAGATAAGAATCCAGATCCTAATATTAGTACTTCGTCGTTACCAAACCTTGCAGCGATTCCGGATTCGGCAATATTAATTGCACATGCGACCGGTTCAATAATATATTTAGGTGATAACTCGGGAATCTTTACAAACATTCGATGTGGACAATTATAGAAATCTGCAAAAGCAGGTTCGCCACGTGTTGCAACATAATCGCCTTCTTTAACATCTTTAATATCTTTACCTACCTTTGTTACAATACCAACACTTTCGTGTCCTTGTATAGTTTTAGGTAATAGTTGGAACGTACCACAGTACATATCAATATCGGATCTGCACATGCCAGTAAATACAGACTGTACTTCGATTTCATTATTAGTAATTTCAGGCTTATCCCACTCTTCGTGAATAATATCTTGTTTGCCTGTTGTGTAGAATAGTCTAGTCATTAAATCTCTCTAAGAATTCATGTATTTGTACATCCATATCATATGTATCTGTAGTATCTTGCAACATCTTACCGTAAGCTTCTGCAGGACATAACCCAAATTCCCATTCATATGTTGTGCCATCTTTAAAGAATAATGTAATTGATTGTTTATTGTATCCCTCTTTCCAGGAAGCATTCATGCGTAAAGATACATTACCGATCTTTGTCGAAACAAGTGCGTTGTCGTCAACGTTGTATATCCCATTTGCAGATACTTGTCCATAATCAGTTGTGGAGATGGATGATAAATCCCAACGCTGATAACACGATTGTTCAATTTTTGCATTCTTCATAGCTTCTAGTCCAAACAATTTAACAGCAAAGCAATATAGATGTGGCATAAGGTCTCTAGAAATACCCCCATACGCCCTTACTTTTGTTGTAAACCAACTACCCGGGTTTGGGATACGATTGTCGTTTAGCCAATTAATATCTACTCCGATTAATTCTTTATCTTTATGATTAAATATATCGCCGTAACTATCGCGATACATATTATTCTTAACCATATGAAACTTTGTGTTTGGATATGTTTCGCACAAATTTTTCCAGCTCAAGGAATCTTCTACACCAGGCTTTTCTACGAAGATCTGCTGTGTGCCTGTATATGCAAGCCTTTCTGCAATTTTACTGTGTGTAAAGTTTGGAGTACATACTACAGCAATATCAAATGCATTATAAATTTGCATTACATCTTTGTAATTTGCTTGTTGTGCAACTGCGTCTAAGATATATACTTCATATCCTAATTTCTTTAATTCTGGATAATAGACGTTGGCACCTATTCCGCCAAATCCTGCTAATAATGCTTTCATTTATGCTCCTGCGTGTTTTAAAATATATACTAATGCATCTGGTCCCGATAATAAAACCATTTCAGATGGGTATTTTAACCAGCCTTTACCACTGCTGCTTATTGGTTTTACTCTTACCTGTTTTGGTGTTATTTTAATTATGGAGCAAATATATAAATTATTGTGGTGTGCAACTGCTATGTAGTTATTAACTGATAATGGTTGACCTAATATGTCTATATGTTTAGCTTCTATCTTTAGCATATACCTCTCTAATTTTTTCAAGCATTTCATTATCTATTTCTTTAGATATTTCAGCTGCCATGGTACTCATTAATGCATCTATATCTATTTCTATTTCTTTTTGAGTTCTTGGAGGTGTAGAAAGTCGGCGAACAATCTCGTCAGCTTCCTCATGTTTAGTCATTTTACTGACCGGCTTAGGTAGTATCGGGCAAAAAAACCCGCTGTCTACGACTTCCTCTACTGACCATTTTGCTGATAATGTATGAGTTCTGGGACCAATAGCATGTTTTTCTATTTTTATCTTATTCGTCATAGTTAATTTTACGAATTAACTTATCGCCCATCCAGTAAGAGGCTAATTCATCTTTATCGTCTTTTAGATCTACTAACATCTGATCAAATTCTTCTTTAGTAATCTCCCTTCCCTGAATAATATTCTCACCCAAGTGTTTCTGAGTAACTTCATCGAATTGATATTTGTCTTCGGTTGCATCACGCATTGTTACTTCGTCATATGCATGTGTCAATTCTTTAGCTTCAACAACATAGCGATGACGAAATGTTGAAATAGTTTCTACTATAAATAATTTATTCTCAGTCATTTTAATACCTTTAAAATTTCATCCCATCTTTGCGTCGATGGAATACCTTGGTTAAGTAGTGCTGCTGCCGAGTGGTCTGGTCCATATGGTATTGAAAAATAGATATCTGCATATGTGGAATCATAATCACAATCTACATCATGACTATACCATTTATGAGTTGAGACATCGTCGAATACATGCTGATAGTCTTCCCTATTTCCTCCTCCACAACGAGTATGCACTACAATATAGTTGCCGTCAATAAATACATCACGGTATCTACCAAAAACTTCAGAATTTAGCTCCAAGAGATTGAGTATTTGCTCGCTACTAGGATTATATCCAGCTAACATATTATACAGGTTCATTTAAATCCTTTCAAATTTCAAATTTATGCGCATCTTTGTAACTTATCTTAAACCCAGATGCATGTTCGTGCCCGCCACCACCAAACTGTTTAGCAATATCGCCTACATGCACTCCATTTAGGTCGGAGCGTAAGCCAAATATACGACTACCAAGTGTGTCATAGTAGTATACAGCAAAAGGCTCGTTCTTCGCAAGTATGGAGCACATATCGGAACCAAACATATAAGGAATATTTGCACACGGAACATTATATCCCGATATGTTTACCCTACGAACTACTACATCCATTAGTTCTTTAATATTTTTTGCCTGTGCTCGCTCAATTGCTGTACCGTCTTTAATCTGTTCATCTACGTTCTGAGTGAACAACATGTCCCAGTTTTCAAATGTGTAATCGTAGCTGAATACATTGGCTTGAATTTCACGTGTACCAGGTAATAGAAACTTCCATCGATCTCTGTCGTCAATGTGTTTAACAAACATAGGTACCTCTGTGTCTGGCCAGAAGTAACGCCATGTAAGCATTGCACCACTTTCTGTATTTGTTGGACTATAGAATTTTTCTAAGTTTTCTGGATCAAATCCTTCTAATGCTCTAATAGCAGTATCATGATGATCAATGTGTATTATTTTTAATGCTTTACTTGCAAGTTCTTCCATTACCGGTCGTGTATAACTAAAGTCAACCATATACACAATCTTGCCTGTTACGTTAGGCGGGGTCGTTTGATAGAACCCTGCTACAAACTCGGCACCGGGATATACTTTATTCACGAGCCATGCAGAGGTAAACCCATCTGCACAGTTGCCATGGAAAATTACAATAATATTATTCATCTATATTCCTTTTTTAGATTTGTACCATACCTTTATATTATTCTTAGGAGATAATTTTAGAAAGGCAGCACTATTGTCTGCAAAATCGAATGGGACGATATCGTCCCATTCGCCATACCATACATATAATCTATATACTAATTACTAGGGTATACAATCCTTTCGTACTTGTATAAGATTCTCTAAAGCACTAAATTTTTTACAATGCTATATTCATGTTCTTCTAGATCATGTTCTTCTTCTGCAAGACTCATATTATCCATATCAGCCATATCTTGAGAGTCTGGTAATCCCTGAGTCGATGTATCCTCTACCTTACCCCACATATCTTCGTGTCCCATTGTGGATACAACTTTTTTATTACCAAAACTAATACTATTTAAAAAGTCAGTATATTCATCTAACATTTTATATGGGTCTACATTAGTTGGATCAAATAGTTTTTCAACAAAAGAATTAAAATAAATTATGTTATTAGGCACGAAATCATTTTTATTTGTATTTCTTTTTTTACCATTGTAACGATACCATTCGGATGTATCGACTGGACCAAGTGTAGCATATGCAATATCGGCCAGACGATTAATTTCCTGGACGGCATCAATATGATTAAAAACATTATGTGCCATAGCAAGTGCATAGGAGGTTGTATCCCAACTTGTTTTACCTTCTTTACCATGCTTATTTACATCGCCTGGGCCCATTACACACATGTCTCCAACAACTAGTCTACCATTAATTGGTCCGCCGTATGGCATGCAATTCTTACTTCCTTTCATACTTTTATCATCGATACCTTTGCCCATAGAATATGTAAGTCTGTCTGCACTAAAATGAGTATAATCATAAGATAATGCATACCCGCCTGCTGCAACGAATGGCGATGCAGCATCAAAACTAATGCTTATATTCGGATTATAGTGTTTCTTAATCTGTCTTTCAATAGACGTTAAATAACATGCCCAGTCTAATCTACCGATACCTAGAAAATGAATCCAATCTTTACCTTCTAATAATCCGTCATCGCGCAAATTGAGCAAACGTTGTAAAGTAGTTTTCATTTGTCTCATATTGCAACCAGCAAATGCCCAACCTTCTAATGTACGGTCACGTGTATAACCTAGTGCTTCTACAATATCGGGCTGACTAAATACTTTTACAGAATCATACCATTGCTTAGAGTTTTCACTATCACTACCCGATAATACATTTAAGAACTTAGTTGCACCTGGTATACGGTTTTTCATAAAATAATGAAGATTATGTTCTGTTACATCTAAGCAATCCTCAAATTTAGTCAATCCAGTTTTTTCAGTAAAAGGAGGTAATGCAGCAAATGCAGGTACATCAAGTGTCATCGACCAATCGGATGTATGTTCTAAATATCTAAGAATTTCTTCTCTTAATTTGTCGCCCTCTGGACCTTTTACTGTTTTCCAATCTAACTTGATAACACCCGTAGCAATCTGAAATCCACCGGAGTCACCAATAATGATAGTCTTTTCTCTATCACGCTTATGAATCATAGGTTCTCTTTCGTCACACTTGGTTAATTTACGCTCTGCATGACCTGCGGAAAATAACCCATAAGGATAATGATAATATGAATTTACTGGATCTAAGAAATTTAACCCTTGCATTCCATGTTCGAATTTTTCAGGAACACGAGATTCAGGAATAAATGCCGGATCCGATAAATCCTTACCCAAATGTGTTGTGTAGAATCCCGAAATAGCAGGAAGATATCGGGCCCATCTTCCGTGATCATGCCGTTCTCCTAAATTAATTGTCATTATTTTCCTTTAATATTACACTCATTAAATTAACCCTGACCTGCTGGTAAAATATATTGATAAATTCCGATACCCGAATCAACTTCTATCTTCATAACACCCATATCCGAGAAACTCATCGAACATGTAGATGCAGTATCACTTAGTTTAAGAATACTAAGAACTTGAGTCAAAGGCCAGGACCATTGATGCTTTAATGTGCCCGTTACATTATCTGCAAAAGGTAATTCTGTTTTATCTGCGGGCCCGTTTCCAACATTAAACATTAGAGTATTTGTAGAATCAACACTTACTGTAAAACGTTTTTCAAAACCTCCTAATGTGCCTTGCATATATGCTAATTCTGAAATTTTCTTTTTCTCTGGGGTAATGGTAACATTCCAAGTTGCACCTTTAAATGGCGGAACTTTAATCTGTTCATTTACCATAGTTTCACTCATAAACCGATAACTTGCTTTATGTCCTGATCCACTATTAAAATTAACTTCAGTCGGCACAGTAATACCGTTACGAACTTCGGTAGCAGTACTAATTTTTGCTTTATCACTTGCAAATGGTGGAAAGTCAATAAATCCCTTTAATATCGCAATACGAGATAGCCCTACAGTTGATTCAATGCCTGTAATTGGTTGATACATACTACCAAAAATAACAACAGTCTTATCGGCATCGATTGATTCAATCGTTGCATCAGTTGATGTACCTACGATTTTTACCATCTCTACAAATCCTAGAGAATTAGTATGCTTAATAATGTCTTTCATGCTATCTAAAATATTCATTTAATTTCCTTATTTTTAATTTTTTCATCTACTAATGTATTAATATAATCTGTTAGTGATATTAATCGGTTATCGATAGTAACTTGTAATTCATCACACAAAAATCTACCGTCTAGATCATACACTGGATATATGCCAATGCTAGATACTATATTAAGTGGATTGATATGTGGAGTAATAATAGCTTGCTTTTTAAACCACGACATAATAATCTCCCTTTCACTTATTATATAGGACTTCACATAGAAAGTCAACAGTTTTATTTACTGTCCAATAAGTAAAATATTAAAATCCAAATAAAGAATTAAAATGAACAGATTCTTTACTTGTTGCAGTCAAGTCCCAATTAAGCACTGAAAGTAAATTTCGAACTTTTTGATCTACAATGCCGGTCATCATACCCTCACTATCAAACGGTAATGAAGTAAACCAATCAGGAAGTCGATCTTCATCCACAGGATATGCAATTGAAGTTAGTCTATTTTCACTTGTCTCTCGAAGTTTGCACACGATAATTTTTTGGCCGTCAATAATACGCATTGCATGTTGATCCATATGTATTTCTTTAAGTCTATTCCATGCTAGACTTGCTGTTACATGCCCCGGGACATGCAAGTTACCGACTTCGATGCCTTTTAACTTCTTTCGGCCAGCATCTTCTAACTTTTCCCTGTAATGTGTAAGTTTATTCACACCACGCGGAGTACCTTGCTGCCACGGTTTCATATCTTCAAACTTCTCTTTAAACAATCTTACTTTTTCAATAACAGTATTTTCGCCTTTATCTGTAAGTGTGTCCATAAGAATTTCTGATAAGAACTTTTGTACGAACTTTGGAGTATCTGCACGTTTTAAATCTAGCCCCATCGCTTTTACTTTACCGACCTTACCGCCTACGTCTAAACGGATTCCATCTTTATCATACATCAAACAAGCATAGCGTTTCTTAACCATCCAAATACCTGTTTCAGAAACTGTTTCACGTGAACTTGCAATAACACCAGTCGAACGTTTGATCGGTACGTGTAAGTTCTTCAACAAGAATTCTGGGAATGTAGCGGATACTGCTTTAGCCAAATCATCGTATAAATCTACAACACTTTCTTTAGTCCATTCAATATCACCCCGTGCAATTTCATCTTTAAGAATTGGATATGCTGAAAAATAACTGGAGTCGGTATCTCCATATACAATTGCCTTACCGTAGTGATCATATTCGCCGGTAATCATTTGATTAGTTTCAGCTGCCATATGCTTGGTAATTGTCCTACCAGTTAGTGTAGTTGATTGTCCTAAGCGTTGATCAAAAAATCTACTACCAGCATTCAATAACGCACCGTATGCAGAGTTCAAGTTAATTTTCTTAACCAACTGACGTTTGTCCCAGAAGCCAACAATGCGACCTAACGTATCCTGATCACGATGTATTGCTTTACCATCCTTAACCATTAAATTGTGTTGATTCATGTATTGTACAACACGCTTTGTATGACCTTCGGATATAATTTCTTTCAACTTTTTAGGTTTGTATGCTTCTGCATCTAAATATGGATTTGCCTTTGTTTCTACATCACTGATATCGTCGTTAGAAAATAATTCTGACGGAATACTTACACCAGTAATTTTAGCATTGTCTTTAACATCCTCATAGTTTGTCATTATACCTTGTAGAGTTTTACGTTCGCTATACCAACGTGTTAGCAAGCTAGGAATAACTCCGTCTGTATCTGTTTTAAAAATTGTGCCATTAGCACTAATACACCAAGGTTGGTCACTTTTAAATATTAAATCGTGTAGTTCTTTTCCAGTAACACTAAATTCAGACCCATCTTCCATATCAAGAATTAATTTGGTGCCAATATCTTGATTATAGAAATCTTCCATTTCCAGAACATTAAATCTATCATTCCACCATGCTGCAAACGTATATTTCGCACCCTTCTTCATATAGTCTGTAATTGCTTGATTAGTACGGTCTAATCTAATCTGCCCAATAATCATTTCTGGACTCATATTAAAAGTTCTAATAACAGATGGATACAGGGATTTCATGTCTGTTGATCCGATCCATCTGTGGAATCCTTTACGCGGAGTTGCCACCCATCCACCTGCTGCTCTTGCATCATCAGATGTATGCCCGTGTTTTTTATCTGGACATATCATATTACGATTGTGTGCTTCCATTAATACGTTCTGATCAGTAACTGCTACTGCTCCCATAACTGCAGGGATCAGTACACAGCTAGAATGTGCAATAGAATTTGCTAAATCAATAAATTGTAATTTCTTATCTAACTTATCTAGCAATCGTGTATCTTGAAGATTATATTGTAAAAACTGTTCGTAGTCATCATTATATAGTTCATCTAAAGTACCCTCGTAAGCAAGTTTTGTTTCATCTAACTCAACTTCAGCAATTGCATTTAGTGCATAACTATGCCGTTCTTCGTAGTTATATTGCTTATAAATCTGCATATAATCCATAGCAACTCGCCCAACAAGGTCATAAGTTAGAGCTTCCCTGCCACCACGTTCAAATGTACGCTCTTTTGGCATTTGCTCCCAGAGGCATAAACGTCTTGCTTCATTTTTACCAAGCACTCTTTTAATACGATTTATAGTGTAAGGTATATCATATGCTTCTGAATTCCACCCAGACAATACATCTGCATCTTCTATAACGTCAATAAATGCATTAAGCATTTCTGCTTCAGTTTTAAATAATACAGTACTTCCTACTTTGTCGGCAATTATATTTGCTTCTTCCCATGTTAATGTCTCGGGTGGCACTGACAAACAAACAATTTCGTCAATCCACTGTAAATGTACAGATATTGCCGTAATATAATTGTTGGCATCAGACGCTTCGGACCATCCTAGCTCCTTATCAAAACTTGTCTCGATGTCGAAAAATGCTACATGTAACGCAGGTGCCTCACCTGAATGATAGTTATTTTCTAAACAACGAGCGATAGGATTTACATCAGATTCCCATTTCCTAACATTGCTTGACATTGTTTTCATTAGCTTTTGTTTTTCTGTATAAGATTTTGGGATAATCTTCTTTACAGTATCGCCATAGATAGTCTTATGTATTCCTTTATGGTCACTTAGATAGAAATGATAATCCGGCGCATATTCTTTGTATACACGTTTACCATTTATACGTTCTACGACCCTAATTACTTCACTTTCTCCACTGCGTTTAAAAAAACTATCAATGTACATTAACCCAACCCTCCGGATTTATACAACTCCTCTAACTCGTCCCAGTCCTCTCGAGTGTTATTCATCTTACCTTTTTGGCAGATCTTAATAAGTTTATTTAATTGTGCCGGTTTCACTTCCAATTCTTCGGCTACTGCCTTAATAGTATCGGATAGTCCACCCTTAAGGTCTTCACATTCTTGTAAAATACTTACTCCGTCTTTTACTAATTGCTTTAGACGAATAACATTTTCTGCTGATAATTTTGCCATATGGCTCCCTTGAACTTTAGTGTTTTACTTA